>WNFO01014300.1_pt1 | contig 14522 bp, 7 predicted proteins | sample 5400251 | NCBI WGS metagenome assembly WNFO01 (sample SAMN13153354, study PRJNA577476) | soil metagenome | isolation source: 100 cm saprolite under Madrone tree | place: USA:California | collected 2016-06-14 | reverse complement strand
GAAAGGGTTGCGCTTCCGTCGGCGCGCAGCTCGATCAGGCTCCCCCCGGCGCGATCGACCCGCAGTCCGTTCACGGCCAATCCATCGATGCGCTTGCCGATCAGCAGTATCGCTTCCTGGCTGCTGTCCAATAGGGTCGTGGTCCGCAGATCGATTTGTGCCTTGATCGGCGCATCTAATGCGTAAAGCCAAACAGCGCCGACTCCGATATGCCAGTGCGGATCGACACTGCCCCCTCGCACGACCATATTGCCCTTCAAAGAAATCTTGCCTGAGAGCGCTACTGCGCTGAAGCGGTTGCCCAAATGTAGTCCGCCTCCCTCGGTGAGAGTGTCGGCGATCAGATTATCGGACACCGAGATGTCATGGCCGCCGTAAATCGCCACACCGTTCGCCAGGACGGGTGCGACTACTGTGTTATGACGAATTATGATGTCGTGATTGGCCAGGTTCTCAGCCCACGAAGCAATGCCGTCGTCGCCATTGTTGCGAAAGAAGCTCTCCTCGACGGTCACATTCGAAATGCCGCGGTGTAGATTGAGTCCGTCCGCAGTGGTGTCCAGCACACGTATGTGCTTGACCAGCAAACCGTCAAAGGGGCCATCGAGCCAAAGTCCAACCTTGACGTGCTGAATGAACAAGTCATGGATGCGGCTGCCGCCGCCCAGCGCGCCGCCGATTCCAGCCAAGGGCTTGTGGTCATCGCGTTCGTCGACTTCTCCGATGATCGCCAAGCCGTGAATGTCGACCGCCTGTGAGGGGTTTGGCGCATCATGTCCATAAAGCCCCACACCGTCGCCATGCAGAATGGAATACCACGGTCCGGCACCGGCAATTTCGACGCGGTCCACCTGGACATGGCCATCGAGGCGAAAATGTCCCGGCGGAACCCACAGCGGCCGCGCGCTGCTCGAGGCCGCTGCGATCGCTCTGGAGAACGCTTCTCTGGAGTCCGATTTGCCGTAGGGATCGGCGCCGAAGTCCACTACCGACAACGAGCGCGGCGGTCGCCTGAGCGGCGCAGGCACCATTTCAAAATCGACCAGATCGATCGCGCGCCACGACGGCTGGGTTCCGGGGCCGCTCGTCAGCCGCACGGCCGTGCCGGCCGGCAGCACTTGATCAAGCAAGATCCTCGCGTGATCGAAGAAGTGGTGACCGTTGCCGTCAGAGGGATGCTTGGTGAAAGGGTAGCGGCCATAGTAGCAACAGTAACGGGAGGTTACTGCGAGATCGGCTATCCGATGGCCATGTGCATACACGCCGAGCCTCGCATCGACAGGCCTGCCTTCAGGACCGTCGGGCACGGCATAACGGACAGTCAGCGCATTGGCCGGTGCGGAAAGCGTGAACTCGACATAATCCCCCTGGCCTTCGAGCAAGACCGCCCGCCGGCCGGATGCTTCAGAAGCGAGTGTCGTAAAGGTACGGTCGGGCCCCACGATGCGGCCATTGGTGGCGCCGTTCTCCGCCTCATACTCCACGAATTCGAGCGGTGAGCCGACGCCGGCAGTGATGCCGGGGTCCAAGGCCGCGACGGTTGCAGCCGATGGCAGCTCGCTCAACGCTACCGTCGAGAGGGACGGTACGATCAACAAGACCGCAATCAAGCGCCTCATTGGGCCAGACCGGAGCGGAATCACCTTAAAGCCAGTGCCTCTTGGGTTAAAAGTGGCCGACATGCATGCGTGCGGTGGATCGGATGATCCGCGATGCGTACGACACTTGAGTGGACCAAAACCCCCATTCGACTTGCGAGAGTTGCCGGATGGCCCCTGATAGGCGTAGCGTAGATCCAACGGATATAACACGGCAATGCCGACAACCTCTGAGTCCCGCACCGAGATTTTCACCAAGCTCTTCGCTGAGAGCCGCCAGGCGTTGCACCGCTACATTCAACGCTTCGTCGGGTCGAGTGAAACGGCGAAAGAAATCGTGCAGGAAGCGTTTCTTCGTACCTATCGGCAGCGCGATTCGGTGACGACGCTCAGAGCGTTTCTTTTTTCGACGGCGCGCAATCTTGCTGCGAACGAATACCGTCATCGGCGGGTCATGGAGAGAGGCGCATTGGGGCATTTCGGCGATTCGCGGGTCAAAACTGAGCACGAGTCGCTGGAGACCGAAGTGCTCAGAGATGAACGGAATCGGCTCATACAAGAGGCCATCGACCGGTTGCCTCCGCAATGCCGTGCGGCATTCGCGCTGCGGGTATTTCATGAGTGTTCCTACAAGGAGGTTGCGGACCGCCTCGGTATCTCGGCCAAGACGGTTGAAAAACATATCGCGCGCGGCCTGCGTGAGACTCACAGCTATATCAACAGACGCTATAGCGCCACGAGGCGGGACCATGGGTGACGTTCACAGGTTGCCGAACAGCGACGACACCGAGCGCGAGGCAAGCGCATGGTTTGCCCGCATGAACGCCGATGATGTCACCGCTGACGATCGCACCCGCTTTGAAGCGTGGCTCCGCACTCAGTCATGCAATGCGAAGGCCTATACAGAGGTATCCGCCACGTGGCAGGAACTCGTGAAATCCGGTCCCCTCGTTCGGGCTGTCTATTTCGGCCAAGTGATGAACGCGGCCTTGGCGCCGCCTGCGTCGCGCCGGCGCTGGGCGGCTGCCGCCGTGGCCGCCGGTATCGGGGCGATCGTTCTCGGCGCAGTCTGGAATCTCTACAAGCAAAAGGAAGAGACCCGCTTTCAAACGGCGATCGGTGAGCAGGCGCGCCGGCGACTATTGGGTGCGCGCCGTGGGTACGGCGTTCAATGTCTACTTGAGGCCAACCGGGGTAGAAGTGACGGTGAGCGAGGGCACGGTCAGCGTCGTCAAAGCGACGGCGAATGAGTCCCCTCCATCCGATCCTGCGATTACCGGCTCTGCAGCCGCCGTGACCGCAGGTGAACAGGCCGACGTTCACGGCCGCGCTGAGGTGATCCACGAACTCAATTCGGCGCAGCTGACGCGCCTGCTGGCCTGGAGAAAGAGCAGCCTCTACTTCCAGGATCAGCCGCTGGGTGACGTCGTCAATGAGCTGATGCGATACACCACACTGAAGATCGAGTTCGACGATGACGCCCTGCGCCAGGTGCCCGTCGGAGGCACGTTTCAGACGAGCCCTGAAGGGGCGGAAGCGCTGCTGACGATGCTGCGCGACGGATTTGGCACGAACATCCGGCGGGATGGCGAAGGCCACGTCCACATCGAAAGTCCCGCCAAGTAGTGCCTAGGAGCCTGTCTGACTAATGATGCGCCTGCTGCGGCATTGCGCTGCGCAGTCCCTGCTCCGCGCAAGCCCGGGGCGACCATCCATGGTCGCCCGTGCGACGCATGCGTCGCACCCTCGCGACGGCGATCATTAGTCAGACAGGCTCCTAGATCAATCCCTGACCCCGCCCCACGCTTCGCTGCAAGATAATTCGGCGACTTCGGTAAATAGACCGGGGGTTTTTTTCCCCTCGAGGGTCGTAGTATCAGACGGCTCATCAAGAGCCGCAGCACTAGAACAATGAATGGGGGAGTTCATGAAAACGAATAACGGCTCGGTTCGGCTGGCGGTGTTGCAGGCGCTGGCATGCGCATCGGGGCTGATTCTAGCCACGCCCGGCAAGGCGAACGCCGACCCGGCGCGATTCGACATTGCCGCACAACCGCTGCCCAACGCGCTCAAGAACTTTGCCGCACAGGCAAAGATGCAGCTGCTGTACCGATACGATGTGGTCAGCCATGCGACGGCAAGCCCGGTGACCGGACAACTCGAGAAGCACGCTGCCCTGGAGCTGTTGTTGCGAGGGACGGGACTGGAGGCGGTTTACAGTAGCGACAATACCGCGACCATTCGTTCCATTTCCGCGGGAGATAAAGCAGGCCCCGGCACCAAGGCCGCAACCGGCGATAAGGTTGGCCCGGCCAATGCACCTCCGACAACCTCGACGGCGGCAGAACAGAATCCGGGATACCTCAGGGTTGCTCAGGTCAATACGAGCGCGCAGCCGGATCAAGGCGCCGTTGCAAATAACGCCTCGGAGCCGGCCACGGCCCCGGAAATCGTCGTCGTCGGTGTGAGACAGGCACTGGCGACGTCGCAGGAGATCAAGAAAGACGCCGTAACGTTCGTCGATTCCATTACGGCGACCGACATTGGCGCGTTCCCCGACAAGTCGGCGTCCGACGCGCTCCAGCGCCTGCCGGGCATCACCGTCAATCGCCTGCAGTCGAACGACGACAGCACGCACCCCTCGGGCGAACCTACGAATATTCTCATTCGCGGCCTGACTCAGGTGCGCACTGAACTGAATGGGCGCGACACCTTTTCGGCCGACTCCGGCCGAGGATTGAACTTCAACGACATCTCGCCGGAATTGCTCAGCCGCGCCGATGCCTACAAGAACCAGACCGCCGATATGATCGAGGGCGGCATCGCCGGTACCGTGGATCTGCGAACCCGACTGCCCTTCGATCAAAATGGTCCCGTCATCGTCGGCGCCTTCCAAGGCGACTACGGTGACCGGTCGAATCAGCTGACCCCTGCCTATTCGGTTCTGGCCAGCGACTCCATGAGCACGGACTTCGGCCGGTTTGGATTGCTCGTGGATTACGCGCGCTCGCACGTCGTCACGCGAACCGAAAGCGTGATCATGGACAAGATCGATACGTATTGCTCGTCCGGATATGGGACAGCGGCACACGCAATCGTCAATCCCGACGGCAGTATCCCTTGCACCGGCAACGTATTTGGCGGCTCGGGCTGGGCCTTCGCTCCCGACGGCATCCGTTATTCGCAGGTCGATTACGACCGCGATCGGATCGGCAGCACCATCGCGACTCAATACGAGAGCAATTCGAAGTCCCTGCTCGCCACGGTTCAATACACGGATTCGAGCTACCACAATAAATGGCTCGAGGACGCCAGCCACGCGATACTCGACGGCTCGTATTACGGAACACCCGCCTTCAACCCGCGGGGAGCATCGAACCTGGCCGGCTCATCGCCGCTCGTGTTCGGCTCGAACGGTATGCTGCAGTCGGGACTCCTGACGCAAGCTCACGGCAGCTGGCGCGGAAGTAACTCGGCCAACCCGCAGGATGCGATCGACACCGGTTCGGCCGTGCCAGGCATGCCATTCGTCAATAATTGCCTCCCCGGAGCCACGTGCGGGCGGGACGGCCTGTACTTCCAGAATGAATCCCGGGATTTCAACCACACCGAGGGCACGAAGGAGGTCTCGGCACACATCAAGTGGAACATCGTTCCGCGGCTCCACACCGATTTCGACGCCCAGTACATCGATGCGAAGGTCGACAACCATGACATCCTGGTGGCCACAGGTTCCATGGCCAACTATCAGTACAGCCTGGGCAACAACGGAGTCCCGCAGGTCCAATACTTGCCGGGTTCCAACGTCAATTATGCGCCGGGGGATCTGTCGAATCCGCACAACTACTGGATCCCGTTCATTCAAGGGCATGAAGAGAAGGACCGCGGCAGGGAATCCGCGTTTGCCGCGGATGCGAAATACGACATCAGCGAGGGCGGCTGGCTGGATTCTCTGAAAGCCGGCGTTCGCTATGCGGATCGAAACCAAACCGTGCGCTATTCGACCTTCAATTGGACGCCGATCGCTGCGAGCTGGAACTGCAATGGTCCCGGCTTCAATGTCGACAACACGACGCCGGCTGCCTATCCGGCCTGTGCGCAGCCCCATGCCGACTTCAAGGGCTACGGCGCGGGAATCTGGGGCACCACGAATTTCAATAATTTCTACGACAAGGGTGTCTATCCGAACGGTCCGCTGGTTTTCCTCAACAAGGGGACTATCACGAACATGTCGAGGCTGCTCGCGGGGTTGAGCGGCGCCAACACCAACTCACCGCTGGGAACGGGGTACACGTCGATCTGCGATCGAACGGGAGCCGTCGACTGCTATATACCCCCCGACATCATGCAGCTCGAGGAACAGACGAAAGCCGCCTACGTCATGTTGAACTTCGGCGGGGCGAACACCAACATCTTTGGACAGGTCAATGTCGTGGGCAACGTCGGGGTGCGCGTCGTTCAGACCAAGGAAAGCAGCGGAGGCAGTGTCGGTTATCCAACCTCGACGAATCTTCTGGCGCTCGGCGCGTGCACTCCCCCCCTGGGGACCAACGTCGTCAATCCGGCTTGCTATCTGACGCCCGACCTCATCGCATTCTCCAACGGCGGCGGCTCGCCCGACACGTTCAAAAGCACACACACCAACGCGCTGCCGAGCTTCAATGTGCGCTTCGGATTGGATGAGAAGGACTTCATCCGTTTTGCTTACTCGCGCGCCATATCCCGTCCGGATGTCGGGCTGCTTCGGAACTATGTCCAGATAAACTCACCGGTCATCAATACGGGGCCGGACTCGCCCTACGTCATCTACAATTCGCCCACGGCGGCCCACGTCGCCGCGAATGTCACCGGCTATAAGTTCGTGTTCAATTCCACTGCCGGCAACGCGGGTCTGAAGCCGGAATCGGCCGACCAGTTCGATCTGTCGTACGAACGGTACTTTGGGCCGACCAGTTCGCTCACCCTGGGAGCGTTCTACAAGAAGCTGTCGAACAGTCTGAATCAGGCTAATTACACCCGCACCTTCACGAATAACGGCGCGACGGAGACGGCGCAAATCCTGGGCCCGGTCAATGAAAAGGATGGCGGTAAGATCGCGGGTGCTGAGTTCGCCTACCAGACCTTCTTCGACTTCCTGCCCGGGCTCCTGAGCGGCTTAGGGATGCAGGCCAATTACACTTATGTCAATCAATCCGGGATCCACAACTCCAATCTGATCGACGTCGGCGGACTGACCAACGGCGGCGTGGGCGCGTTCGGTGCCGGACAGGAGGCCGTCGGAGGTGTCGTGATCGACTCCCACAAGCTACAGGGGGTTTCCACCCATACCTTCAATCTCGTTGGACTCTATGAGAAGGGACCGATCGGACTCCGGCTCGCTTACAATTGGCGCTCCAGTTACGAAACGGCCAATCTGGATTGCTGCATCGGTTTGCCGGTGTTCCAGAAGGATGCGGGGTTCCTCGACGGTTCGGTTCGCTACTCGATCGGCTCCCATGTCGAGTTGTCTCTCGATGCGACCAACTTGCTGGATACCAGGACCATGTACGAGCAGCAAATATTTGGCGATACCACAGCAACCCCAGGAGCCAAAGCGGTTTTCAAGGATTCGGGCTCACCGCCGTTCCGCGTGGTCATCGTGGGCGGAGGCACGGCGGGCTGGATGAGCGCTGCCGGCATCCGGCGTCAGCTTGGGCCGGACGACTACGCCGTTACCCTCATTGAATCCGATGAGATTGGAATTGTCGGCGTCGGTGAGGCCACGCTGCCGCACATCAAGATCTTCAACGACATGCTCGGGATCGACGAGGCGCAGTTCATGCGCGAGACGCGGGCAACGTTCAAATTGGGGATACAGTTTCGCGACTGGGATCGCCCGGGCGATTGCTACATTCACCCGTTCGGGGCGTTTGGCGAACCCTGGGGCGGGGTGGAATTTCAGCACCATTGGCTCCGGGCGCAAACGGCCGGACAGCTGCGCTTTCCGCTTCAAGACTATTCTTACTCCGTGGTTGCGGCGCGGAACAATGCCTTCGAGTTCCCCAACGAAGATAAAAAATCGATCCGCTCGACTTATTCCTATGCCTACCACTTCGACGCAGGCCTTTATGCGGCTTACCTGCGCTCGTGGGCAATCGAGCGCGGCGTGCGCCGCATCGAAGGACAGGTGTGCGATGTCAGCCGCAACCCAACGACCGGCGATCTCAAAGAATTGACGCTCAAGTCAGGCGAGCGGATTGCCGGCGACCTCTTCATCGACTGTTCGGGCTTCAGATCTCTTCTGCTCGGAGGCATCCTGGGCGTTGGCTGGCAGGATTGGACTCACTGGCTTCCCTGCGATCGAGCGTTCGCCGTACCCTGCAAGAGGGTTGCTCCGCTGACGGCCTACACACGCGCGACGGCCCGCCGGGCGGGATGGACTTGGCGAATCGCTCTCCAGCATCGAACCGGCAATGGCTACGTCTTCTCGAGCCGGTTCATCAACGACGGCGAGGCCCGAGACACTCTATTAGCCGCGCTGGACGGCGCTGCGCTGGGGGAGCCGCGTCTGCTGCGGTTTTCACCCGGACGGCGCGAACGGGCCTGGAAGGGGAATTGCGTCGCGATCGGTCTCGCGAGCGGCTTTCTCGAACCGCTTGAATCCACCAGCATCTACCTGATCCAGGCAGCGGTTATCGATCTCATCAATCTCATGCCGAGGCCGGGATCGGGGACAGACCCTCGGCTGGCCGATGAGTTCAACCGCCTCAACGAAATGCAGTACGAGCGCATCCGCGATTTTCTCGTTCTTCATTACACTGCGAATAGCCGGGTCGGCGAGCCCCTGTGGGACTATGTCCGATCGATGCCCCTGCCGGACAGCCTCGTGCATAAGCTTCAGCTGTTTCGCTCGCGCGCAGCTCTCCCAAACTACCATTATGGCCTGTTTGCCCGCGACAGCTGGCTATCGGTCCTGGTGGGACAGGGGATCGTTCCTACGGGGTATGACCGACTCGCCGATGCATTCACGCTCCCCGCGCTCGAAGAGCGGTTGACCGAATTTCGGAATCGAATTCAGACCCATGTCGATGCCATGTCATCGCACGGTGCATTCATCGCGGACTACGCCCAAGCGGCGGAGGCGACGGTCTCCGAAGAAGCGGCGGCATGACCGCCCATCGACCGATTTCCCGCGTGGTGGTGATAGGACGCGACGCCGACCTGTGGCTCTGCGTCAACGCCATCAGCCGCGCGCTTGGCCCGGTGGGCGTGCACGTGGCTGCGATCGAGCTTCCGACCCGATTGACTCCGTCTCATGTCAGCGCAACCCTGCCGCCGCTCGAAGCCTTTCACGCAAAACTCGACATCAAAGAGTCGTCGCTGCTTCGCGTCACCGGAGGGAGCTTTTCATTCGGCCAGAATATCGTTGCGGGCGGCGGCGGGCCGGCCGTCGGCCGGACCCCCAACTTCTTTCACGCCTGGGGAGCCTATGGGGCGGCCATCGATGGAAGTGCGTTCTTTCCCTGCTGGCTGAAGGCGACGCGCCATGGCTTGAACATCTCTTTTCAAAATTTCTGCCTCACCGCCGTGGCGGCGCTGAACGGGCGCATGCTGCTCCCCGACGAGGCCACATCGGCCTTTGGCCGAACCGACTACGGCTATCACATGCAGACGATGGCTTATGCCGCCTATCTCAAGTCCATCGCGGCGACACTCGGCATCAACATGCACGAGGCGCAGCACGTCATGGTCGAGCGCGAAGAAAATGGATCCATCGCAGCACTGATCATCAATGCGTCGCTGCGCGTCGAGGGCCAGCTCTTCGTCGACGCAACCGGCGAAGACGCAATGCTCATCGGCCGGTCGCTTGGCGTCCCGCTGGAATATTGGCGGCAATACTTCAGTGTCGACCGTGTTCTGTCGGCGCGCGCGCCTGCGTTCACTGCAACTCCGCCCTTCGCGGAAATACGAACGGGACGCGCCGGTTGGACTGCGCTTCATCCCACCCGGGCCGCTACGGGCGTGGTCCACGCCTATTCGAGCGGCATCTCGAGCGATGAAGCCGCTCTCGAGTCGGCGAACGCCGCATCCCAAGTCAAACTCGCCGACGTATCCTTCCATTCAGTGAATCCAGGCGTCCGAGCCAGAGCATGGGAAGGCAATTGTGTCGCTGTCGGCGGATCAGCGTGCATCCTCGATCCGATTCACGATGTCGATCTTCATGCTCTGCAACTGGGCGTAGTCCACTTGCTGTCGCTATTCCCGGTCACCGAGGAGTGCGCGGCCGAGCGGGCGGAGTACAATCGAATCATGCGCTCGTACCATGAACGTATCCGTGATTTCCAGTGCGCATTCTATGCACTGTCGTCCTTCGACGGCGACTTCTGGCAGCGGGCAGGTGCCCAAGCCGTGCCGCAACCGCTGCTGCACAAGATCGCCACCTTCCGCGCGCGCGGGGACATTGCGCCCATGGAAGACGAAACCTTCTCTCCGGAAAGCTGGAGGGCGATTTTCACGGGCTTCGGCGTCATACCGGAGAGCTGGCCGCCCTCGATCGACCGAATTTCGCCGAACCGTTTCAAAGCGGAATTCAGCCGCACGCTCGAGTTCATCAAGGGCAAAGTCCTTGAGCAACCCACGCACGACGGATATCTGGACAGCCTATGCCGGACCTCGACGGCGTGACGGCCAACGTTGCCCGTTCTTCCGCAGGGGAGACGGACGGCGTTCTCAGCAAGCTTCCCGGAATACCGGTCGCCTCGATCAAGACCGCGGCGGAGCTTGATCTGGCGGCCAAGGCGTCGAAACCCTTAGTGCTGCGAGGTCTCTTCGAGCATTGGCCTTCGCTCGCGGCCGGCCGAAGCTCACCGTCGGCGCTGAACGATTATCTCATATCCATGGATCGCGGCATCCCCGGCCCCGTCATGGAAGCCCCCGCGAGCACTCACGGACGCTTCGGGTACAGCGCAGATCTTCGGGAATTCACATTCTCGAAGCGTCAGCGCGGCATCAGCGAGACGCTCGACCGCATAGAACGCCAGGCTGATCGTCCGAGTGCGCCGATCATCGCGATCCAGATGCTGCCGCTTGCCACTCATCTGCCGGAATTCGTTCAACAGAATCCGATGTCCCTGCTTCCGCGGATTGAACCGCTACTGTGGCTCGGCGGCCGAGTCCGGACGCAGATCCATCATGATCGGGACCACAACCTTGCCTGTGTGATCGCGGGCCGGCGCCGGTTCGTGCTCTTCCCGCCCGAGCAGGTGGTCAATCTCTACATCGGTCCGATGGAGAATCCGCCGCCGCTGTCCATCGTCGATCTCGAAGCGCCTGATTTCCCGCGCTTCCCGCGTTTTGAACAGGCGCTGGCAAGTGCGCAGATGGCTGAGCTCGGGCCCGGCGACGCGCTCCTCATGCCCCGGCACTGGTGGCATCACGTGACGTCGCTCGACCCTTACAATGCCATGGTCAATTACTGGTGGGGCAGGCACGCGCAAGGGATCGACAATCCTTACGACTGCTTTTTGACAGCGCTGCTGGCGCTCAAGGATCTCCCACCGGCCGAGCGGACCTACTGGCAGGCGATGTTCAGTGCCTATGTGTTCCAATCCGAAGGCAACGCAGTCGAGCATATTCCGCCCGGCCTTCGGGGCGTCCTCGGATCGATTGATTCCGGAATCCGGGCGGCGGTGAAGCAAAAGCTCAAGGCGTCTTATCTGAAGTCACCGTAAGCCCCGATGCCCGGTGTCCCTGTTCGCAAACGGCCCGTTCGCCTTGTTATGCTGCTAGGTTGCGCGCGCCGCGAGTGCGGAACCTCATGTGCCTTGAATCGAAACGATCGCTTGCTGCACCGGGTCGTTGCCGGGACGCTCGTTCACTCGCTCGCGGCTCGGGGACACTGAGACTTCAAAACGGCCGGTCGCCTCATCATAGGCGACGTCGCCCGCGGATCCGGTCTGCGCTGTAATCGCGGGCCGCCGCATCGCATAACCGAACAACCGCACGGCCGTTTCCTGGGGAGCGAAAGTGACCGTGACGGTGAGACGATTCCTTGCCTCGACGATGGACGGAATGCGTTTCCGGCCGTCCGGGACGAATTTGCCGTCATCACCGAAGAGCGCCACTCCGGCGCTCGATACCGGAACCAACACAAAATAAGCCGTTCCGTTCGGGGCAAGATCGAAGGTGAAGGTTTCCGACGCCGCCAATCGCCGCGCCGTCCGAGCTCGTGCGTCATAGAGATAGGCGTCGTGCCGGATTCCCGCTTGCGCCGGGGTGAACGCGGCTTTCGCATCTTCGGCCCCGCGGCTGTAAGCGACGACATAAGCTGTTCGCAAGGCACCGTGATCGGTATGGGCCGAGGCAATCATCGGTTGGGGAGCACTCGATCCATCGGCCGCAAGCATCGCCGATGCATCCGACGCATACATGGCGTCGATCGGAAGCAGCGGCGTGTCCGGCTTGACGATCACGCCGTCCAAACGCACGGCGCGCAGCAGATTATCCTTGTTTTCGGCCCCGATCTTGTCGCCGTTTCCGACCATGCCGCCCGACAGTGTCGCGATCAATACGTTATCCGGTTCCGTGCTCATGAACACATCGGCCCATGGCCAAATGCCGAGCGCGCTCGCCAAGCGCGAGGCGTAAAGGAATGCATCCCACTTTGGCCGCGTGAACCGGTCGCCGCTGGTACGGATGGTCGTGAGATTCCCGTAACGCGCGCCTTGGAGAAAATAGCGCGGCAGCGCCATGCAGTACTGAAGGGACATCCCCTTCTCCTGCGCCGCGCGCGCCATGCCGTCAGTGAAAGCATCGCCCGCCGTGGGGGTGGTCCCGAGTGCAGGCGAGTACTTGTAGATTACATTGAGCCAGTCCTGCTCGTACGTCACCACGTTCGCCGCGGAGGTGTAGCCCATGATCTCCTTCCAGAACTTCGGGTCGACCGCCGCCATGCCCGAAATATCGTAATGCTGGTGGTAGGGGCTTTCGGGATCGATCCAACGATTGTGCGTGATGAGCGGAAGATCGACTTTCTTCTGAAATGCGGCGAGACCTGCGGGAAAAACGGTCGGGTGCGCCTCGTATTTGAGAAGACCACCGTATCGATTCCATTCCTCGGCCGGCAGATCGGGATTTCTCGGCTTCAGGGATTCGCCGCCCGGCCCCTTAAGTGTCTTGGAGTACCACCAGCTATCGAGCTGGAGATAGCGGAGGGGAATGCCCTCGTCGCGGTAGCGCTGCACCAGCGTCTCCAGCGTGCCGGCATAGCCGAGCCCTGGCTCGTAGTTGTACCAATAGGCGGCGCCGGCGTCGGTCCAGTACCCCAGGTAGCGCAGCCCGATGTCGGCGTCGTTCGACGGTCGATTCTTGCCCTGTAGATCGGTGAGAGCGGTGCCCCAGCTATCCCAAGCAGCGTTAATCCCAACGTCAAAGACCATCAATGTCTTGTGCGTGAAATCGGCGGGCAGATCGGACACGCCTTCGTTGAGGCCGCTGGCAATCTCCGTGATCCCGTCCCCTCGCATGCTCGCGATCATGTAGTTCGCCGCGGGCGACAGCACGACGGCGTGCATCTGATCGTCGAACAGGAGCCACGGTGTTGCAGTTTCCTCGAGAGCAAAACTCCGGGGAGCAAACACATCATTCTTGTAGCTGAAGTGATGCAGATCTTTCGGGAACTCGGTGAAGCGCGGAAAACGGACGGCAGCGGCATCGGAGATCGGCTCTTTCGAGCTGATGCCGAAAAGAACGACGGGGCGGCTGAGGTAGGTTCGGATGGCTCCATCCAGCGGCACCTGACGGCGCCAACTGAAGCGCAGTTCCCGGTAAGCGCCCAATCGATCCCTCCCGTTTTTGATGCTTAGGTTCGACGCAGAGCCGCCGAGTTTGCCCGAGAATGTCCAATTCAATTCCCGGCTTCGTACCTCATAGCGCCCAGATTTTTGGTCGATCGCGGCCACGATGCCGCGAGCGCCCTCGATGGCCTGATCCGCGGCATGGCATGGGATTGCGGAAAGAGCCAATGCGATCAGTAGTGGGGCGCCTCGCAGGACGGAGAGGCATGAATATTGGGGCACGCGCACGGCCAGACGCGTGTTCATTCGGGGTTGGTCACTGGAACTTCCCAGGTGCTATTTTGGTCGGGCCATTGTCACCGATATGGACGCACCCCGCACGCCTCCTGCCAATTAGGGGCGCCACGTAATGAGGTCGGGGGTTGGAGCGGCGGCGGCACGTGGCTGGGAACCTTCGGCAGGATCATGTCCTCCAGAAAGGACAAAGATGGAATGTACGCTGTAGAGAATATTTTACAAATTCTAAATTACCGGCTATCGGGTAACGCCAATGCCGCGAATTGCGGATATCCGGCGACCTCCCAGTCCTTTACGCTCGACCCCGGATCAACAGACTGGGGCAAGAACGGTGAGCGGGAAAAAACACGGGAAAATCTCCGCCGCTCATTCGGGCCTCGCTGTCGTTCTAAATGCTGGGACGCGCAAGTGTCGTCGGACAGACCGGCACTCACGGTATTTGGCCCTGGCGTCGTATTCAGGCGTGTCGACAGTGTCGCTGCGGCACACAGACGGTGTCGCCTCTGACAGCGACCACGCATCCTCGGCATGCTCCCCTACGCACCCGGCTCTGGTTTCGGCTATGTGACGCCTACGCTGATTCCAGAGCCGGGATGCGACCAACGCCTAGTTGCGAGCAGCTCGTCGAGGGTCATCGGTAGCTAGAGCAGGCGGTGGATACGAGCAGCGGGCGTGCGCGACGCCCCTACACCCCTGCGTGCTACCCGATATCCGGTAATGGCAATGCCGCGAAGTGCGGATATCCGGGTATCTCTCGATCCCTTAGGCTCATCGAGCGATCCATCACCGGGGCAAAGTGGTGAGCGGGAAAAACAGCGACTATTCCCGGTAAGCACCCCTTCCAAGAGTGATT
>WNFO01029556.1_pt1 | contig 14525 bp, 10 predicted proteins | sample 5400251 | NCBI WGS metagenome assembly WNFO01 (sample SAMN13153354, study PRJNA577476) | soil metagenome | isolation source: 100 cm saprolite under Madrone tree | place: USA:California | collected 2016-06-14 | reverse complement strand
TATCTTCTTTATTTCCTGCACTTTCGACCCTCGCCGCCTTCAACTCGCTCACATAACGATCTGCATCCCGCGTCGGCCTCGGAATTCGCGGGCCATCACAAACCGAAAGCGTCAGTCGCAGCGCCGTCTCCAGCGAAACGCGGTGTCCCTGCGAAATGTACATGGGTTTCACTCCTGTGCGGGTCCGCAAGACGGCGCCAATTCTTTCTTCGCCGTCCAACATCGATATCCATTCGCCTTTTTCATTTCCTACCGGCTGATGTTGGCCGATCAGAATGCTCTTTGCGCATCCGATCGTCGGCCGGTCCAGTACGATTCCAAGATGGGTAGCCAGTCCCATCCGCCGCGGATGCGCATATCCTTGCCCATCGCAAAATAACAGGTCTGGCAGCGGCTTCAATTTTTCAAGCGCAGCCAGCAGCGCCGGAATCTCCCGAAAACTCAAAAATCCCGGTACATACGGAAATTGCAGGCGTACTGCCGCGTGCGCCCGCCGCAATTCCTGCATGTCCGGATATTTGTAAAGCACCACTGCTGCGAAGGCCTGATTCGCCTCTCTGAGCGCCGTCCATCTGTTCCGGCTGGCCTCAAAGGCTTGCGAGCCGGTCAGCACAAACGCGGCGTCCAGCCCTGCAACCGTCCGGATTTCTTCGAACCGGTCCTCGCCCACCCACTTCTTGCGCAATTGCTCCTGAATTTTCCGCGCGTCCGCGATGCCGATGTCCCATTTGTGCATCATTCCCAATCTCATTTGCCAGTCCTGCCTCACCTCGTCGTATAATGCCGTCTTGCGGCAGCAGGGTGTCAGGGTTTGTTTTGCAAACCCTGACATAAATAGAGTTTCAGGATTTGTTTTACAGACCCGAGACCAATAGTTGTACTTACAAACCCTGGCCCAACCTAATCCCGATGACCCAACACGCTCCCATTGAAATTAACGTCCGCGAACAAGACGGCGTACACATTTTTGACCTTCACGGCCGGCTCACTATCGGCGATTCCAGTGACCAGCTCACCGCCGCGCTAACCTCTGTTCTCCAGGACGGAGCGCGCAAGGTCATCATCGATCTCAACGGCGTACCGCAGATCGACAGCTCTGGCATCTCCACACTCGTCCGCATGTCGGTTTCCCTTGGTCGTGAAGGCGGCATGCTTCATCTCATCTGTAAACCCGGCCGCGTCCTCGACGCCCTCACCGTCACCCGCCTCGTCGAAGCCATCCCAACCTTTGACACCCTCGGCAAAGCGTCTAAGTTTAGCTAACCGCTCACTTAACGAAGCTCGCTTTTCGCACGTTTATCCCGCTTGGCCGTAAAACCGCTCCGTTCATGGAGTGGATATAAAGCTGCCTTTTCTGTCTTTCCTTGGCGAAGGCTCGGATCGAGCCTTCGCGTAAAGTGTCCTGCCCGAGTGCGGAGCGCCCCGCAATACTCGCTGGTGGCAGTCGCGAGAAGCCTCTTCCTTTAGGGAGAGGAGTGGTCACTGGCTGTGGTGCGTTCCTCGATTTTTACCGCTTTCATCGTCGCGATGCTTTTTGCGTGTAATCAGATCGCTCTAAAGATTCCTGTCAGGATTTGGTCCGTCCGATGAGAGCAACAGCGAGTTTGGCGACCAGGACCAGGTCGCCTCAGCCCTTGTGAATAGCGAGGGAACGGCAGGCGCTATTTACGTGCTGAAAGCAGCGCCCTTGGGTCTGACAGCGAGTGCGATTAAGTCGGTCCTGAGTTGGCAATTCAAACCGGCGCAGAAAGACGGCAGCCCGGTCGCGTTCGCGTTCCGATCGAAACTACGTTCCGCCTGTTTTGAAAAGTGTCCGAGATCACCCCGGCATCACTTCAGCAAGGAAACTCTTAAGCCCCAGGCAAATCGTCGCCATTTCGATTCACGAAAAGCACCTGCGGTCGCCAGTCACGAAGCACGAATCACAGGAATTCTCAGCAGGAAGGATTTTACTGACGACTGAAGACTCATGACTGATTACCGCCAAACGTCTGCAGGCCACGAGTTATGAAAGGCCAGTCGCCAGTCACGAATCGCCAGTCACGCCTCTTCTCACCCACTCTTTTTCAGCTCTGCCAAGACCAACTTCGCTACTTCTTTCAGCGTTTCAAAGACACCTTGGCCGGTAATCGCCACACCTTCCAGCACCGGTTCGCCCTTTTTCTGCAGATGCTTGGTCAAAACGTCCACAGGCAGCGCATTCGGCAAATCACGTTTATTCAATTGCAGCACATACGGAATCGTGTCGAATTTCAGGTTGTGCTCTTTCAAATGTTCGTGCAGGTTTTCCTGTGTTTCGAAATTCGCGTCCAGCCGTTCTTCCTGCGAATCTGCCACGAACACCACGCCGTCCGCGCCCTTCAAAATCAACTTGCGGCTGGCTTCATAAAACACCTGCCCAGGCACCGTATATAAATGAAAGCGCGTTTTGAACCCGCGCACCGTTCCCAGATCCAGCGGCAAAAAGTCGAAAAACAGCGTGCGGTCCGTCTCCGTCGCCAGCGAAACCATTTTCCCTTTTTGATTTTGCCCCGTGTGGTCGTAGATCCACTGCAGGTTCGCGGTCTTCCCGCCCAGACCTGGACCGTAATACACCAGCTTGCAGTTAATTTCGCGCGCAGGAAAATTGATGAAAGGCACTTGTCTTAACCCGTTTTAGTTCCAAGACTTATAGCACACGCCTCACGCCGCGGCCAAATTCGCCGTACAGGATCCGAGCGATTTTCGCGAGGAGAAAGCTCTCTTCGATTGCCGAATCGCCAGCCACCACCCGCTGCTCTAGTAGTCTCCGTGACAACCCCCATCCTCGCCCAGCCCATTTTTCGTCGCTGCTCCCGTCTGGTAACGACTCCCCTACAGTCCGCACTGCTTCTCCCAGCGGAGTGGTCCTTCCGATATCACCTGGTAACTCCCGATGGACACTCATCTCCTCCGTCAACATAACAAATTCACCGCATCCGTCCGCGGCTCACATTCACTTTCGCCATAGCCCAACTTCGGAGGTGCATCGTTTGCAACTGAAAAGTCCGTGGATCGTCGTAGGCTTCCTCGTCCTTTCGCTTCTCTCGTCCATTATCTCGCCTGCCCTTTCCCGTCTCCTCGCCTACCAGCCCACTCGCAAAGTCCGGATTGTCGAACCGGATGCCTTTCCCGCCTCCGCTCTATCCCTATTCGCCTCTGTCTACAGCACCTGCACGGTAGGTTGCGCTTTTCGGCCTCAACACCGTAAACCCTTTATTTTGATACCCTTCCACGCACCTGTCTCGAGAAAGGCATTAAACTATAGAATTTTCAGTAATTTGCGGAGACTTGAGAGCAAAACACCGGGGGTAGAAGATCGTGGACAACGCCGTTCGGTTCTGAGGGACAGATTTTTCAATCCCTAATGCTTACGTACCCTTAAACCCCGACTCACCCGCCTGCACGCGGCTACATTTCTCCACGCGTTGACGCCTCGCAACTCCTCTGCTAGAGTGCCTCGCATGGTTAAGGCGAAAAAGTCCCCGTCTGGCTCCGTCGCTCGCGGCAAAGCCTCTTCCAAGCCGCAGAAAAGAAAGCCATTAGCTCCAGCTCACCCGCCTCAGCGTGGCGGAGTAGAAATGGTCGACCCTCGTGTTCAGGCGCAAATGAAGATTTACGACGAGGCGCTTGGTCTATTCCATCAGCAGAAGTTTCAACGCGCCAAGCAAGAGTTGGAAAAGGTGATCGAAGGCCCCAGCAAAGAACTTGCAGATCGCGCTCGCATGCACATTAAGATTGCCGAACAGCGCATGAAGCCTTCGCAGGAACAAAATCCGCGGACGTTTGACGAGCATTATCAGCGCGGCGTGGCGATGATGAACCTCGGCCGCTGGGACGACGCCCGCGAAAGTCTGGATAAGGCGCGCAAGCTCGCGCCAAAAGCCGATCACATTGTGTACGCGCTCGCCGCGCTAGATTGTCTCACCGGCGAAGCCGACGCGGCGCTCGCCAATCTGAAGATCGCCATCGAGTTGCGCGGTGCCAACCGCTACCACGCGCGCAACGACGAGGATTTTGCCTTCCTGCAGGAAGATCCCCGCTTCACCGAACTGCTCTACCCGGAAAAAGACGGAGGCTACTAGCGTTGTATCGTGCTGCGATATATTCGACGCGCGTTTTTTTCAATTCTATCCCGGCAACCTTCGTTCGCGTTTCTTCTTCCTACTAACGTGAAGTCAGTCATGCACTTTCTGGCGTTCTTGTGAAAAAACAAACTCGCCGATCTTTTCCGTCAACGCACGGAATTCGGGTGGTTGCTCTTGGCGGCGGTACCGGTCTTTCCGCGCTTCTTCGCGGAATCAAGTTGCATGTCGTCCCGCGGCACGATCCTTATCCCACTGCGCAGCGGCCCATAGTGGATCTCGCTGCAATCGTCACCGTCACTGATGACGGTGGCAGCTCCGGCCGCTTGCGCCGGGAAAATCGCGTTCTCCCTCCAGGGGATATTCGCAACTGCATGGTGGCGCTTTCCAAAGACGAAGCGCTGCTTAGCCGCTTGTTTCAATATCGCTTCAGCGCCGGCCGCGGGCTCGCTGGACACAATTTCGGCAATCTATTTCTTGCCGCGCTCACGCACATTACCGGAGATTTTGCTGAGGCCGTTCGCGTCTCCAGTCGCGTGCTGGCGATTCGCGGGCGCATTTTCCCTTCGACCGTTTCCAACGTGACGCTTGAAGCCGTCCTGGAAAATGGTAAACGCGTGCACGGCGAAACCCGCATCACCGCCAGCCGTTCTCCGATTCGCAAGCTGATGTTGGTCCCGCGCAAGGTGCGGCCGCTTCCCGAAGCAATCGACGCTATTCGCGAAGCCGACCTGATTCTGATTGGCCCGGGCTCGCTCTACACCAGTATTCTTCCGAATCTTTTGATTCCCGATATCGCGCGCGCCATCGCGCATTCGCGCGCACCGCGCGTGTACATCGCAAACTTGATGACGCAGCCCGGCGAAACCACAAACTATTCCGTCGCGGAGCAGCCGCGCATCGTCGACCTTGTCGTCGCAAATCGGCAAAAAGTTTCGCCCGCGGTTGCTCGCCGGTATCACAAGCAGGGCGCGTCGCAAGTCACAGTCGACGCCGCCAGCCTGCGCAAATCCGGAGTGCAATTGCTGCTGGGAAATTTGCTCGAAGAACACGACAAGATCCGTCACGATTCGGCTCGCCTCGCGCGGTTGCTGCTGGAGGAGTTTTCTCCGTACCGCAAAAAATAGTGTGCGCGCAGGGCTATTGGATCTTCCCGCGAATCACGGTGATCGAAGCTCGCGGCAGAAGAAAACTAGCGTCAGGCTTCGTTGACAACGACCAGGCCGCGGGCGGCCCGTCCGGATCGGCGTAGCTCCGCGCTCCGGCGGGATGCCAGACATATTGCTCAGCGCCGAACGTTGTGACCGAGACCTGGCCCGTAAATCCTTGCGTAGCCCTTACGCCGCCTGCTGCAAATTGAATTCCGACAGCGTGCGCGTTCGCGGAGTCTTTGTTGACCAGCAGAACGGACCACTCACCGCCGGGCTGCAGCGCAGCATACGCCGTAACAATAGTATTGCCTGCGTCGTCGGTCAGGTCCGACGCGGTGGGATAAAAACGGTGAATTCCCGCGCCATGTTTCACCCAATCCAGATTGATCATGCGGCCTGCAAAATACTGCGCGGTGTATTGTTTGATGTTCAGATCTTCATCGGCCACAAAATTTCCATAAGTGCTGTAGCCGTGGCATCCAGCACGCAATGTTTCCGGTTGAATCGGTGAATGGTAGTACACAGCGCCGTGACCGGCGAATTGCAGGAACGATCCCACGCTGTCGGCCAGCCACAGCGCGGCAAACACGTCCTGCATCGGTTCGGTCAGTTCCCACGACAAATTGCTTTCGGTATTCATGAGCGGAATATTTTCCCTTACGCCATCCTCGCGCCACGCGCGGACAACGGCGCGCGTCCTCTCCGGTTCGCGATACAAATCGCTCCAATTCACGTCGCACGGCGGAATCGGATAGTGTTCGAACGAAACGAACGCGAGATCGTCAAGCCGGTCATGCGCCTTCAGATAGTCGACGAATCGTCCCAGCCACGAGGTCTTTCCATTCCCGTCAGGCCACGTCTTGATGTCTTCATTCACGCCTTCGAATACTGGGCCACCGAGTTGCAATCGCGGATCAATTTTATGTAGCGCAGTTGCCCACTGAAGGTAAAGGGCCGCGTAGTCTTCCGGCAGCATGTACTGGCCGTCAGGTTCTTCGCCCATTTCCACATACGAAATGGGATAGCCCCGCTTGCGCAGATAAGAAAGTTCGGCGGCGCTGTCTTCCGGAGTCCCGTAAACCAAAGACACGGGAATCATCGCAGGCAGATGATTGGTGTAGCCGCTGGTGAAAAAAAGATCGAGTCCGGTCTGGATTGATCGTGCGTCCAAGTCCGTTTCTGAATGCCAGGAGTCGATGGAGGAAACCAGCGTGACGGTTTGATTTTCTCCGGGCGCATGTCTTACGAGATCGATAAATTTTCCATCACTGGAGAAATTTCCTGCAAACACTTCGCTTGCGGCGTAGCCCGCACAGTTTCGCGGATCGGACGGTCCGTGCGTGTCGCAAGTGTTCGATGACTCGGTCATCCAGATGCGGATAAAGCGCGTGCTCACCGGTTCGGATGCGAGCCGCCTGATGGGCGAACGGCCACGGGAGTTTACAAATTCGCCTTGCGGGAAATTCATCCATTGGCCGGAGACCGGCTTGTTCATGGCATCGTCGGTGCCCAGCCAATATTGCACGCTAAAAGCCTTTGCATAGGGCTCGGCCCATACGATGCGCAAGGCCTCGATAGGTTGCGGCGAGCCAAAATCAATCACGATCCACTGCGGGTGCTGCAAATCACTCTCGCCGGTAAATCGCGAAGACAGATAGGGATTGCTTTTCCAGTAGGTTGTTGCGTCGCCGTCGGTCAGGCGCGAGTGACCGTGCGCAGCGCCACCGTTGCGGGTATCGCCGCGATGCGGCAACGGGTAGCCGTAGGAAACACGCAGCGTGTCTTTGGGCTCAGCGCTGCCGGTGAAATAGCCGCTCTTGTGTTCGGCGTCGCTCCACGAACCATTGGGATTCCAATGCCACGCGGCAATGGTTAGTTCAGTGTTTTGGCGGTAGGTAATGGGACCCCAGCCGGCCGAAAGCGATGCTTTGACGATTTCCTGATGGAAGATTGTTTCGAATTGTTTGGCGGGCAGAATATCGAGCGAAGTGCCGAGCGCCAGATCAGGATCGAACGAAACCGCTTGGTCCGCGGAAATGTCCACGCGCACGGTTTGCGCGGCGGCAGCGGCGGCGACTACCGGCAGCGCAGTGAAATAAATCAAGCAGCGAACCAGCAGCGACCGCATTCAGGCCTCGTCAAGAGTTTTTGCGATTACAATACAACCTGCGACTGTCTTCCGCCGAATTACGTTACGTCCGATTTAGAAGGCTGCCAAGCAAAAACGACGGGAAGCAAAAGGACAGTTGGTTGGCTGCTGCTGCACATCCTGCTAAATTCGATTGCTCAGACAGGTCATGGGGAGAACGCGAATTTAAGCACAATTTGCGTTCTTCGAGGCGGGGCAATGTCCACATTTGGTTTGATTGAGTACAGAGATGCAAGTCCGGAAGTGCGCGCCGTTTACGACGACATTATGGCCACGCGTAAAACCGATTGGATTAATAATTTCTGGAAGGCGATAGCGCACGATCCGGCGCTCTTGCGGCGCACATGGGAAGACATCAAAGAAATCATGGCGCCCGGCGCGCTGGATCCGCTGACCAAGGAACTGATCTACGTTGCGGTAAGCGTGACCAACAATTGCCACTACTGCATCGCGTCACACACTTCGTCAGCAGTGAAGAAAGGCATGACGCCGTCAATGTTCAAGGAGTTGCAAGCGGTGATCGGCATGGCGAACGAAACGAACAAGCTGGTGACGGGTTATCAGGTGGCGATCGACGAGCAGTTCAAGTTGCCGTTTGCGCTAGCGAAATAGAGGTGCGGCTGCGTTCCAGCGGTCGCCGAACACTTCACAGGCGCAGTAACCGTCAAAAAGGATTAGCTCGGGCGATGTTCTGGCAAAAGTGGAGGCCCGCCCGAGTGGGCCTGATCAGAGAGATGCGCTCGGACTGACGAGATGTTCTAAAATTGCGCTAAGCGTTTAGTTAGCGAATCCGCAGGATCATGTGATCTTCGTCAACGTAGGTGGAACCCGCTTTCAGCGCATTCGGTTCGGTGCCGAAGGTTTCGAATCCAAAAGAGCGGTAGAGTTTTCTCGCCGCTGTTTGAGATGTGGCCACCGACAACAAGACTTGTTGCAGAGTGGGATCCTGCCTGGCATTTTCCAACAGAGCGGCGATCAGAGCTTTTCCGACGCCTGTTCCTCTGTGCGCTCGGGACACGTACACGGCATAAATGCGCCCTTTATGGCTTTCTTTTAGCCCGGTCTCACGCAGGAAAGTAGCAGTCCCGATGAGGTTGCCGTTTTCGAAGGCTCCCAGATTGCAATTGCCCTTGGCTACGTCGCGAAATCCCACCGCAATCGTTTCCACGGAAGTCGCCCGATGTTCTTCAACAGCTTTGCCAAAAGCGAACGGCTCGGCCTGCAGAGCCTCCAGCCGCACCTGCCACCACGCGGCGGCGTCGCTTTCGATGATCGAATCTCCATCGCTTCCATTTTATCGGGAATTTCAACCTAAGATCGCCAAAAGGTCTTTTTTCTCCGCGATCAAGCGCTTGTTTTGTGAATTGAAAATTGCATCAGCGGCCTGTCCGTCGGTACAGGTGTTTCTTTTGTAGTACGCGAGTACTATCGCGACTCCCACCGCGCAAAGCCAATCTATAAAGGATAGGCGGCGTGGAGTTTCTTCCTCGGGGACCGTCCAACAAATTCGCAACGGCAAGCAGGTACGTGATGGCTCCAATTACAAAAGAAGCAGAAACACTGAGCTCGGCGCAAGCGAGCACGGGAACAGTACCGCCAGCCGGCGCGAAGTCGCAGCCCGCCGCAGCGGAAATTCCCGTGACCGTGAACGGCGCCCGCACTGTGGGGGGCACCGATCGGCGCGAGCCATTTTCAGAAAAAACGCAGACGGTTCTGGTTTTCGCCAATGGCGGGGTGATTCGCCTTTCGTCGCCAGTGTCCTCGGGACAATTGCTCTTTTTGACCAACGAAAAATCAAGAAAAGAAGTTGTTTGCCAGGTGGTGAAATCCAAAAACTACAGCAACGTGAGCGGATACGTCGAACTGGAGTTCACGGAAGCTTCGCCAGGATTCTGGGGAATGCGATTTCCCTCAAGCGAAGGTGCGGCGAATGTTTCGAGCGTGGTGAAACCGGTGCTGACGATTCCAGCGCCCGCGCTGCAGCCGGTGGAAGAAGCAACCGCGAAAACGAACCCAACCAAGCCAGCCGCGCCGGTCCCGGTAAACACAATTCCTTCGCTGGTTACAGAATTCTGACTCACCGCGAGTCCGGTCCTGCACTGAAAGGCCCTGAACGGGCGAAGCCGGTTATCCAGAAGGTGCGACAGGCGCAAGCGAAGCAGGAGGACGGCACGCAGGCAATTGCGCAAGCTTCAAAGATCGCAGTACCAGCCAAGACCGCGCGCGACGAAGAGGAAAGAGAATCGCTGACCAGCTTACTTGTTCCGGCGCCAGTACGGGAAAATCCCGCGCCCGGCACGTCCACATTCGATTTTGCCGCCGATGAGATAAAAATTCCGGCGTGGCTGGAGCCTCTTGCGCGGAATTCCTCGATCATTTCGGCAGCACCAGAAACGAAAATACCGGCCACTCACGAATTGGACGCGAAAGCGCTGGAGTCAAACTCGGTCTTGGCGGAACCTGCGGGGACTTTAACGCCAAGTTCCGATTTGCATGAACACCCAAAAACCGAATCGCTTTCGCCGCAAGCCGCCGCACAGGATTCAGATTCAGACCAGCAAGCTGTTTTCACTCTCGCTGGAGATGGACCTGGGCCAAATTTCGGTTCAGGTTTGGCCCTTGACGCAAGGTCTGGCGAAGTCGAAGGCAGTGCGCAGGGATCGGGCGCCGGCCTGAAACTCGGATTGTTGGCGGCGACGGTGCTGCTGCTGGCAGCCGGTGGCGGATGGTATTGGTATGCGAATCAGCCGAAGCATGTTTCGGCGAACGGGACCGTAAGCGAGGCAAACCAATTTGTGGCGCCCGCGGCGGCAAGTACCGAAGCCATGGGCGCACCAGCGAAGGCCAAGTCCAGTTTGCCAACTTCGGCGCCGGGCGGAGAAGCAAATCGCAATGCCCTGAATTCGCAAACTCTTCGAACCGAGAACCGAGAAGTGGAAAGTCCCGCAGCAGCGTTTTCCAAGCCTGCGGCAAACGAACACAATGTTGCGCAGCCCGTCTTGGCGCCAGCGCATTCCATAGAAGAGGCAGCAAAGAAACCGTCTATCGGCAAGATGCATTTAGCAGCTCCCGTGGTGAACCGGAAGTCGGCATCGGACAACGGCGTGGATGCGGCGCCCGTGCTCAACAGCGAAGGCGCTATGAGCAGCGATTCCACGAGGGAAAACCTGCTTTCCAGCAATGCCAAACAGCCTTCCGCTCCGACCGCCCCACTGCAGGCCGGTGGTGACGTGAAGACAGCCACTTTGCTTTCTTCGGTCGCGCCAATTTATCCACAGATGGCGCGGACTCAGAGGGTTAGCGGGGATGTGAAAATCGACGCGTTCATCGGCGCAGACGGCCGTGTTTCTACCATGAAAGTGATTAGTGGCCCGGCGCTATTGCATCAGTCGGCTCTGGATGCAGTGCGGCAGTGGAAATACCAGGCCGCCACTCTGAATGGCCAGCCAGTGGCGATGCATTTGATGGTGACCGTACAATTCAGGCTGCAATAAGATTCAAAGACAGAAAAGCGAAATTCGCAACCGCCGCAAACAAGACTCGCGCGTATTATCACTTACATCGTCAGCACGACTCGGAATTGCGCGTGGCCGCTGATCATGCGCGCATAGGCTTCAGCAGCTTTTTCCAATGGAAATTTTTCGATCATCGGGCGAACGCCGGTAAGCACTGCGAAACGTAGAGTGTCTTCGGAGTCGCTGGGAGTGCCGGAAGCCCAGCCTTGTACGCGCTTGCGGCCGTTGATGAGGGCGGCGCCGGGAATTTCAAGGGGCGCCATGTCCGCGCCGACGACCAGCAATGAACCATTGCGGCCAAGTCCCTGAAAAATTTCAGACATGGCCTTGGAACTCGGGGCGGTGGCGAGAATGACTTGTGCGCCGCCCAACTTTTTCAACGCCTCGGCAGCGCTAGCCGCCTTACTGTCTATATAGTGGTGCGCGCCAAGTTTTTTCGCGAGCGCGGCATTCTCCGGGCCGCGTCCGACGGCTGCCACACGATATCCAAATTTATTCGCGAACTGGATGCCGAGATGGCCAAGTCCGCCGATACCCTGCACGGCGACGAGATCGCCGGGACCGGCGCCGCTGTGCCGAAGCGCATTAAACGTGGTAATACCTGCACAAAGAAGCGGTGCGGCTTCCGCAGGTTCCAGTTCATCCGGAATGCGCGCCACGGCTTCGCCGGGAGCGACCATATATTCCTGATAGCCGCCGTCAAAGCTTATGCCCGTAACTTTGCCGCTTTCGCAGTTGGCGAAATCGCCGGCGCGACATGCGGAACAAGTGTTGTCCTGGCCGCCGTGCCAGCCCGCTCCGGCGCGGTCGCCTTTTCTCCAGATGGAGACTCCGGAGCCGACTTCGTCAATGACCCCGGCAACTTCGTGACCTGGAATGCGCGGATATTGTAGGCCCGGCCATAAGCCTTCCTTGGTGTAGAGATCGCTGTAGCAAACGCCGCAGGCCTGTACCTGGATACGAACCTGGCCTGGTCCGGGAGACGGAATGTCCCGCTCGACAATTTCAAAGTCACCTTTGGCTTTAGAAATTTGCGCCACTTTCATCTTGGCCATCTATGTTTGCCTCTCGTGAAGTCGATCCGGTTTTCGCATATTCGATGCTGCGAATAAGTCTGTAGGTACCAGCGATTTTCTGGCGGCGGTTTCTTGACGAGCGATACTCGCGCCAAGATGCAAAATTACTAAAGTGTAAAACGAAACTTTTGCCCCTGCAATTTCGCCAGATGCAGCCTCTTCGGAGAAAATACAAATTGCCAAGGCCTCGCCTAGATAGCGGGCGACATGCGCGCCGGTGAGGCTCCGGATCAATTCCTGTATCCCAACCCAAAGAGTAAAAGGCTAGCCGGAGTGCGGCGACGGCGACGGTTACAAACCAAAAAACCGCCATGGGTCGAGTGGTTTCAGCCCTCCGCGCGTTTCAGGTTTATTAGAGATGGCGCGCTGCCTCGGCAGTCGGGCTGTAGGTTCTTGGAACCCAGTTTACAAGTCGCGGCTTGCGGGCGAGCGGAAAGGATTCGTATACTGGCGGCCCGGCCTTGTGACGGCCCTGCAGGTGGGTAGCCTGCTAATTTCCAGCGTCACAGGCCAATCGAAGACAAAGCTGCAACCGTAATCGCGTCAGCTTGTGCAAGGCGGCGGAGCGGAGCCGTGTTTTTCCGCAAACAAAGGAGCGTTGGGGATGTCGCAAGGGACTGCACCAGAAGAAATGAATGTGTACCAGAACGCGGAAGCGCGTTTTGAAGAAGCGGCAAGAAAGCTGGGGCTCGAGCAGGGAATTTATCGCTATCTGAAATATCCGGATAAAGAAGTGACCATGTACATTCCAGTAGGGATGGACAACGGGACGCTGGAAGTGTTCACGGGTTATCGCGTGCTGCACTCGACGGTACGCGGGCCGGGCAAAGGCGGAATCCGCTTTGCGCCGGATGTGAGTCTGGACGAAATCCGTGCGCTGGCAGCGTGGATGACCTGGAAGTGCGCGGTGGTGGATATTCCGTTCGGCGGCGCGAAGGGTGGTGTGATCTGCGATCCGCAGAAGATGTCGCGCGGTGAGCAGGAGCGTCTGACGCGGAGGTACACGGCGGAACTTTCTAGCTGGCTGGGGCCGGAGCGCGATGTGCCTGCGCCGGACGTCGGTACAAATGAACAGACCATGGCCTGGGTGATGGATACCTACTCGATGCACGTGGGCCAGGCCACCACAGCGGTGGTTACAGGTAAGCCGATCGAACTGGGTGGATCACGGGGGCGCAAGGAAGCCACCGGCCGCGGAGTGATGATCTGCGTGGACAAGGCGGTTGAAAAGCTGGGAATGAAGAAGGAAGCCTGCCGCACCATTATCCAAGGATTCGGGAATGTGGGCTCGATGGCTGCCGACTTGATGAGCAAGGCCGGCTACAAGATAGTCGGGCTTGCCGACATCGGTGGCGGTCTGTACAACGAAAACGGGTTCGATGTGCCCAAGGTGATCGAATGGGTTACGAACCAGAAAAAGCCGCTGCAGGAATTTCCGGGTGGCGGCGCGAAGATGAGCCCGCGGGATGTGCTATTCCAGCCCTGCGAAGTGTTGATTCCGGCGGCAATTGAAAACCAGATTACGGAGAAAAATGCCGCCAACGTACAAGCCAAAATCTTGTGCGAAGGCGCCAACGGACCAACCACCTGGCAAGCCGACGCGATCCTGGACGGCAAGGGCGTCTTCACCGTGCCGGACATTCTCGGCAACGCCGGTGGCGTGACCGTCAGCTACTTCGAATGGGTACAGGACCGCCAGGGCTTCTTCTGGCGCGAGAGTGAAGTCAACGAACGCCTGATGGACATCATGGTGAATGCGTTCGACGTGGTGGTAAAGTATGCGGAAACGCACAAGGTCAATAACCGCATCGCGGCCTACATGGTGGCAATCGACCGGGTGGCGAAAGCGTTAAAAATGCGCGGAATCTACGCGTAAGCAGGTGAATCCGAGCAGGCCGGAACGGCCCGGATGCCGTGAGCAAAATAATCGAAATAATTTAGTTGCAAAATTGCTCGCACGGTAGATAATGCCGCGCGAGGAAGGAAGTCCGCACCGTGCGCCCGGAGTTAGACTTGGCTGGAACTCACAAGAACGAAAAGCAGCACCGGCGCGAGCTTTGCCTCGTGGGGCGGTGGATGTACGAGCGCGGCCATATCGTCGCGTGCGAGGGAAACGTATCGGTGCGCCTCGCCGACGGCCGCATCCTGACCACGCCAACTTGCATGAACAAAGGGATGCTCGAACCCGAAGATCTGGTGGTAGTGGATCTCGAAGGCCGTCACCTTGAAGGTGCGCGAAAAGCGTCTTCTGAAGTACTGATGCATCTGCTGTTTTACCGGACGCGACGTGACGTGCACGCGATTTGCCACGCCCATCCCGCTACCGCGACGGGATTTGCCGCCGCCGGCCGCGCGCTCGATCAGGCGCTGTTGCCGGAAGTCGTGATCGGGCTTGGCAAAGTACCGCTGGTGCGATACGCGACGCCGGGAACTCCGGAGTTAAGTGCCGCGATTGAACCCTACGTCCAGAACTACGATGCGCTGCTGCTGGCGAATCACGGCGCAGTGACCTGCGGCCCGGACCTGCTCAC
>WNFO01009699.1_pt1 | contig 14529 bp, 14 predicted proteins | sample 5400251 | NCBI WGS metagenome assembly WNFO01 (sample SAMN13153354, study PRJNA577476) | soil metagenome | isolation source: 100 cm saprolite under Madrone tree | place: USA:California | collected 2016-06-14 | reverse complement strand
CATTTCCCATCCGGCCGGATGGCCTCGCTCCCACCATCCCCGGCGTCGACGAAAAGTGGCTGGTGGGCTGGTCGCGGCTCGGCGATCAGCTGCGTCTCACGTCGACGGCGGAGTTCGCCGGCTACGACTGGGGCTGGACGCCGCGTGACTTCAACAACATCCTTCGCTTCGCCCATGACGTCTTCCCGGACGCCGTCGACTACGATCGGGGAGAGTACCGCGCGTGCCTGCGGCCGATGACGCCCGATGGGCCACCCATCCTCGGTCTCGGCCGCCACCGCAATCTCTTCTTCAACTGCGGCCACGGGCACATGGGCTGGACCATGGCCTGCGGCACCGCCCGCGTCGTCGCCGACCTCATGAGCGGCCGCATGCCGGAGCTGGATCTCGAAGGCCTGACGCCCCGGCGGTAAGCCGGCCCGACGGGCTCGGGCTACTTTTCTCCAAGTAGACTCCACGGCACGTTTGGCGTCTCGTGCGGTCATGATGCCCTTGCGATCCGCGAGCGACAGCCCGGCCAGGTTTCGGAATCTTGCCGAAAACAAGACCCCGTCGCCACCCTCCCGCCCCGCACACCGTCTGAACGTTAAGGCGTAGTAACTGATTTCAATCCCGGGAGGAGGAAGAGATGATCGAAGGAAGACAGATCATGATGATGAACAGGCGTACGTTCTCGGCCGCCATGGTTGTCGGCGCAGCCGCTTCGCTGATCTCCAACCGCGGCATGGCCGCAATCCCCGCTCCGACGAAGGCGCGCAACGTCGTCCTCGTGCACGGGCTGTTCGCCGACGGGTCAAGCTGGTCCGAGGTGGTTGCGCGATTGCAGGCGGCGGGTCTCAATGCCACGGCAGTGCAAAACCCTCTTACGACGCTGCCTGAAGCGGTAGCCTCGGCCCAGCGCGTGCTGGCGCGGCAGGATGGGCCCACGGTTCTGGTCGGGCACTCCTTTGCCGGCATGATCGTCACCGAGGCCGGCGTGCATCCGAACGTCTCGGCTCTTGTCTATGTGGCAGCACGGGCCCCAGATGCGGGCGAGGACTACACGGCGCTGGCCAAGACATTTCCGACGCCACCGGCGTCCGCCGGGATCGTCTTCGACGGCGACGAAGGACGTCTCAGCGAGGCCGCGTTCCTGCGCGATTTCGCGGGCGACCTGCCGGAAGCGAAAGCGAAGGTCCTCTATGCGATGCAGGAGCCGTTCCAAAAGGCTCTGCTCACAGGCAAGACCACGCAGGCGGCCTGGCGGTCGAAGCCGAGTTTCTACGCCGTTTCCACGGAGGACCGGACGATCAATCCCGATCTCGAACGTTTCATGGCGAAGCGGATGGGGGCGAAGACCATCGAAGTGAAGGCAAGCCATCTCTCGCTGATCTCTCATCCCGACGAGATCACGCGGCTGATCCTGGAAGCCGCCGGCCAGCCCGCCTAGCCGGTGGGCGGCCGGGTGCAAGTGACTGTCGAGCATACGTCGGATGGGCGAGCACTAGACATGATCGACGAGGGGAGGAAGCGGGCAGCAGAGCTGGCGAAGCAGTTTTGAAAGCTTAGCCGATCGCGCCGCATTGCTGGCCGAGGACCATGACCTCGACGGGTTGGGAGGTTGCGGGCCTTGTCGCGTTCCTGCGGAAAAGGGCTGACGCATGCAGCCCCGCACCCGCCGCCGCCGTCATCAGAGTGGGGCTGGGATCAGGCCACCAACGCGACAGGAGAAACAGCGATGAATCGAGGGCGATCGGTCATCATGGCGCTATCACTTTTGCTGGGCACGACGCTCTTCCTGGCCATACCGGGGGTGACCCTCCCGGGGGCGGAGGCCGAGGACGCCAATCCGACGCTCTCCGAACAGCTCTTCCGCGTCGAGTGGATCGGCGGTGCATCCCCGCCCGACCAGTTCAGGATCGTCGGGTACGTCTACAACGACTACGGACAGGACGCAGTGAATGTCCAGCTCCGGATCAGCGAGGTGGACGCCTCGGGTCGCCCGGTCGGGAGCGTCGTCAAGCCGGTCGGCGATACGGTTCCCGCTTCGGGGAGGGCTTTCTTCGACGTGCGAGTGCCGGGCACTACCCCGTTCTACCGGGTGGCCGTAGAGTCTTTCGGTTTCATGGAGGATCGGTGGACGACGGAGGCGACGGAGCAGCTACTCGCCGCCGCCGGCTTCGATCAGAAGCTCGCCGATACCCCGCAAAAGCTCGCCAATCTACAGCTGCTCACGCCGGCGCGAAGGCTCGTCGTCCAGGAGCGCAATGGCAGGACCACATGAGCGTCCCGATCCTCTGGGAGCTCTGGCCCACGTACTAGCCCCCGACCTACTCGCATGTTCATGGGGAAAGCCCGAGGGCGATAACATGGCGTGAAGCCCGCTGAGGCTCTCCTTTCCACGCTCGATCCCTAGCACGCGGAGTGGCGTCCCTTGCTCTCGCTCATCGAAGCAGCCATCGGTGAAATGGAGCGAGCGGGCTCGTCTCGTACCTGAGCCAGCCGTAGTCGTGGAACGTCGCCGCGCGGACGACGGCATCGTACGGCTTCGGCGCCTCGAAGTCCCTGCTGCCCCAGTGCGCCGCCAGCTGCCCCACGAAGCGCGAGTGATCAGTCTGGCCGATGAGAGTGAGCGCGCCGCTCGGATCTTTCCGGATGATCATGACCCACCTCGTTTCTCAGATCTTGACTGGGAGCAGCACCGATTCCCTCGACGGGGTTTCGGGTTGATCGACCAATTGTCCGCGTGTCACCGTCGAAGCCGACTCTACTCTAGATCAAGCTGGCGATGAATCGCGACCGCATCGGCGAGTATCCGCCGCTGGCCGAGACCATGAAGGCGCACGCGCGCCGTGCCAGTGCGATGATCTGAAATCATTTCGGATTGCGAGGACGGCCCGGGATATATTGAGCCAGCTGGCGCTCAACGACAGGGAGACAGGCCATGAGCTGCTGTGACGAGACGACCACCCGCGTGCCGACTTTCGAGGTGTCACGCCGCTCCGTGCTGAAGGGCTCCGTGGTGGTCGCGGGCGTGCTTTCCGCGCTTCGGCTCGGCCCCTCCGACGCCCAGGGCAAGCGGATCAAGCTCGCCTACTGCAGTCAGCTCCTGTGCGGCGTGCCGTACGAGGTCGCGCGGTCGGCCGGCTTGTACAAGAGCCACGGCCTCGACGTGGAGATCGTCTACACCCGGGGCGGCCAATCGGCGGTGCAGGCACTCGTCGGCGGCGCGGTCGACTATGCCGCCACCTCCCTTGATGTGGTGATCCAGGCGTATGCCAACGTGCACGCCGACGTCCGCCGCTTCGCGGTGACCGGGCGGCTGCCGCTGTTCGCCGTCGTCACCGCGCCCAAGACGGCAAGCCAGATCCAGACGATCAAGGACCTCGAGGGCAAGACCGTGGGCGTCTCCGCGCTCAGCAACGCCGACCACGCGCTCGCGCTCTTTCTTCTCAAGCAGGCCAATGCCGACGCGAGCAAGGTGAAGTTCGCGACCATGGGCGTCAATCTCCTGGAAGCGTTGCGCCAGGGGCAGGTCGACGCCGGCCTCGTGCAGGAGCCCGCCTTGACGCTGCTGCAGAACTCGGGCGCTCGCGTCCTCGTCAACGCCATGGACTTAGCCGACGCGCGCCGGTATCTCGGCGGCGCCTACGAGTTCATGGGCGTCGCCGTGCGCGGCAAGGAATTCGAGCAGCGCAGGCCCGAGATGGTCGAGCTGACCCGGGCGCTCACCGACTCCCTCAAGGCGATGCGGACCATGAACGGCGATCAGCTGGTCGCCGCGCTCCCCCGGGAGATGACGACAGGCCTCGATCTCAAGCAGTTCGGCGAGATCATCGCGCGCCACCGTGATTCGCTCTACCCCGAATCCGCGACCATCGACCTCGCCGCGGCCCGGCGCGTCGCCCAGAGCCTCATCGTGGGCGGCCTGATCAAGCCCGACGCGAACATCTCCGGCCTGCACGACACGTCCATCGCCGGGGGCTAGCCGCTGCGCGTCGCCGACCTGACGATCTCCTACGGCGGCGAGCCGGTGCTCGAAGGCGCGAGCCTCGCCGTCGCCGATGGACAGTTCGTGAGCCTGGTCGGACCGTCCGGATCCGGCAAGTCGAGCCTCCTGCGCGCGGTCATCGGCCTGCAGCGGCCGCTCAAGGGAACGGTCGAGCCCGAGGTCGCCCCGTCCGACGTCGCCATCCTCTTCCAGGACGACGCCCTCCTGCCGTGGAAGACCGCGCGTGACAACGTCGCGCTCGGCCTCACCCTGAACGGCGTGCGCCGCGTCCAGGCGCTCGAGCAGGCCGATCTCTGGCTCGACCGGCTCGGCCTCGCCGGCTTCGGCCACCGCTTCCCGCGGCATCTCAGCGGCGGCCAGCGAAAGCGGGTGGCGCTCGCCCAGGTGCTCGCGCGGCAGCCGAAGCTCCTCCTGATGGACGAGCCCTTCGCCTCGCTCGACGCTATCGTGCGCGCGCGCATCATCCAGGACGTCGCGGCGCTGGTCGACCGCGAGCGCATCAGCGTGCTGCTCGTCACCCACGACCTCGAAGAGGCGATCAGCCTCTCCGACCACATCTACGTGCTCTCCCAGGGGCCGCGCGCCCATGTCACGCGGGACTACCCGACGCCGCTGCCGCGGCCGCGTGATCCGATACGCGCGCGCATGCATGCGGCCTTCGCACCCCTCTACGAGAAGATTTGGAACGATCTCTCGCGGGAAGTCGATCGCCGGCCATGAGTCAGCGATACGTCTGGGCGCGTCAGTTGACGGCGCTTGCCGTCCTTCTGGCGGTCTGGGAGGCGACGGGTCGCGCCGGGCTGCTCAACCCGCTCTATGCGCCAAGCCCGAGCCAGATCGGCGCCGCGCTCGTCGAGCTGTTCGGAAGCGGCCGCATTTGGATTCATATCGAGGCGACGTTCACGGCCGCGCTCGTCGGACTTGCCCTCGGCATCGTCGCCGGCATCGTGCTGGGCGTTCTCGCCGCGCTCGTCCCGTTGATCGCGGAGCTGCTCGAGCCGGTGATGACGCTGCTCAACGCCATCCCGCGCGTCATCCTGGCGCCGCTCTTCGTCATCTGGCTCGGCATCGGCATCGCCTCGAAGGTCGCGCTCGCCTTCATCCTGGTGGCGGTGCTGATCTTCTTCACCGTCTTCACGGGCATCCGGCAGGTGGACCGGAGGCTCGTCGAGCGGGTCGTCACGCTCGGAGGCGGCCGGTGGGCGCTGGTGCGCCACGTCTATCTCCCCTCCGTCGCGGCCTGGGTGCTGGGCAATCTGAAGGTCGCGGTGGGCTTTGCCTTCACCGGCGCCTGCGTCGGCGAGTTCGTCGCCGCGAGCCGCGGCCTCGGCTACCTGCTCTCGTTCGCCCAGAGCACGTTCAATTCCGCGCTCATGATGGCGATCGTCTTTCTGATTATGGTGGTCGTACTGGTGATCTTCGCCCTCGCCGGCCGGCTGGAAAAATATCTGCTGCGCTGGAGTTGAGCCGGTCTCGGGCTTTGAACGATGGCACTCGACGCTCGTGAACCTTCATGGCGATCCCCCTTCGATTGCGACCTTGCCCTTCAGCGTCATTACCGTTTACTCCTGCGGAGGGCCACATCTTACGGCAGACTGGGGCCCGGAGGGTCATCATGGCCACGCGCATCGGCGTCCTCGTCCCTGCGGGCAACCCCACCGTCGAGCCGGAGCTCTATCGGATGGCGCCGGCGTCGGTGACCCTGCACTTCGCGCGCCTCGACCGCGGCGAAGGGACGCCGGGCGCGCACGTCGGGATGGAACGGCGGCTGCTCGTTTATCTCGACTCGCTGCCGGCCGTCCTCCCCACACTCGCCGCGGTGCAACCGGCGGTCGTCGTGCTCGCGCACACGTCGGTGAGCTACGCGCTGGGTGCTCGCGCACACGTCGGTGAGCTACGCGCTGGGTTACGCGCACGAGCCCGCGCTCGTCGACCGGATGACCAAGCTCGCGGGCTGTCCGGGGATCACGGCCTCGCGCGCGATCCTCGCCGCCTTCGCGCAGCTCGGGGTGCGGCGCATCGCGCTCGCCACGCCGTACTCCGAGGCGATCGAGACGCTCGGCGCCGGCTACTGGAAGGCCGCGGGGCTCGACGTCGTCGCACACCGCCGGCTCGAAGGCGTGACGAACATCTACGACGAGACCGAGGCGCGCGCGTACGAGCTCGGCCGTTCGATCGACATGCATGAGGCCGAAGCGCTGCTGATCAGCGGCACCGGCCTTCCGACGGCGGGAATCATTCAGCGGCTGGAGAACGAGCTCGGCAAGCCGGTGGTCACGGGCCAGACCGCCGCGTTGTGGCACGCGCTGCGTGTGGCGGGCGTCGATGCGCGCGTGTCGGGCTACGGCCGCTTACTCGCCGGATAGCGCCGCATGAGCGGCCGCATGCCGAGCTGGATCTCGAAGGCCTGACGCCCCGGCGGCTGAGCCGGTCCGACGGGCTCGGCTACTTTTCTCCCAGGTAGGCCTTGCGCACGAGGTCGGAGCGGAGCAGCGCGGAGGCCGCGTCCTGCAGCACGATGCGCCCGGTCTGGATGACGTAGCCCCGATGCGCCACCCGCAGGGCCATCCGCGCGTTCTGCTCGACGAGCAGGATGGTCGTGCCGAGCTGGTTGATGTTGCGGATGATGTCGAAGATGGTCTCGACCAGGATGGGAGAGAGCCCCATCGACGGCTCGTCCAGCAGGAGCATGTCGGGCTTGGCCATCAGCGCTCGCCCCATCGCCAGCATCTGCTGCTCGCCCCCGGAGAGCGTGCCGCCTTTCTGGGCGAGGCGATCGCGCAGTCGCGGGAACAGGGTGAGCACCCGCTCGAGATCCTGCGAAATCGCCTCCCGGTCGGTGCGGGCGAAGGCGCCCAGCTCCAGGTTCTCCAGCACCGTCATCGGCGCGAAGATGCGCCGACCCTCCGGCGACTGGGCGATGCCGAGGCGAGCGATGCGGTGGGTGGGCACCCGGTCGATGCGCTGGCCGCCGAAGGTCACGGTGCCACGGAGCGCTCGCACCAGGCCGATCACGGTGCGGAGGGTGGTGGTCTTCCCTGCCCCATTGCCCCCGATGAGCGTCACGATCTCCCCGCGACCGACCGTGAGCGAGACACCCTTGAGCGCGCGAATATTGCCGTAGTACGCATGGACGTCCTCGAGCGCGAGCAGGTCGGCCGCGCTCATATGGAGACCAGCTCCTGCTCGTAGCCCTTGCCCAGGTACGCTTCGATCACCCGGGCGTCTCGCCGGATCTCGGCCGGTGTGCCTTCCGCGATCCGCGTGCCGTAGTCGAGCACGGTGATCCGGTCGGAAATCCCCATCACGACTTCCATGTGGTGCTCGATCAACAGGATGGCCAACCCCAGCTCGTGCCGGAGCAGGCCGATCAGCTCGGTGAGCGTGTCGGTCTCCCGCGGATTCATGCCTGCGGTGGGCTCGTCGAGCAGCAAGAGCCGGGGCTCAGTGGCCAGCGCCCGCGCGATCTCGAGCCGCCGCTGGTCGCCGTAGGCGAGGTTCTTGGCCATCTCGGCGGCCTTATCGCCCAGTCCCGCAAAGTCCAAGACTTCGCGAGCCCGGCCGCGCGCGCGGACTTCCTCGGCCACGACGGCGGGCGGCCGGAAAACCGCGCCGGCCACCGAGGCGTGGAGCCGGCAGTGCTCGCCCACCAGCACGTTGTCGAGGACGCTCATGTTCTGGAAGAGCCGGATGGACTGGAACGTGCGTGCGATTCCCCGTCCGACGATGGCATGGGGTCGCAGGCCGACCAGGCTCGCGCCGTCGAGCCGGATCTCACCTTTGTCCGGCCGGAGCAACCCGGTGACGAGGTTGAAGAAGGTGGTCTTGCCGGCCCCGTTCGGCCCGATGAGCCCGACGATGCCGCCCGCCGGAATCACCAGGTCCACGTCGCTCACCGCGGTCAGTCCGCCGAAATTCCGCGTCAAGCCGCGCACCTCGAGGACGGGCAGGCCGTCAGTGGACGGGCGCGGTGTCGCCGCGGCTTCCCGGAGCCAGGCCGGCAGTGTCTCGGCGCGCGGGCGGGGCGGAGCGGCCACCAATGCAAGCGTCTCTTCCCCCTCGTCCACGTCGGCCACGGGCGGTCGCACGCGGCGGCCCATGAGGCCTTCCGGGCGGATCAGCATGACGACGACAAGGCCCAGCCCGAAGAAGAACCAGCGCCAGAGCGTGAGATCGACGGCGGCGAGCGTCGCGATGCCGAGCGAGCGGCCGATCCAGCGGACGAGGAACGTCATCTGGGAAAGCAGGATCCGGTCGAAGAGGGTGATCAGCATGCCGCCCAGGATCACGCCCTTGAGACTGCCCATGCCTCCGAGCACGACCATGCACAGGAGCATGATCGACACGTTGAACTCGAAGGCGCCCGGAGTGATGGCCTGCAGCTTCGCCGCGTAGAACGAGCCGGCGAAGCCGGAAAAGGAGGCGCCGAGCGCGAAAGCGAGCAGCTTGGTCTTGATCAGGTTCACCCCGGTGCAGCTGGCGGCCGTCTCGTCCTCGCGGATCGCCATCCAGGCGCGCCCGAGCCGCGAATCACGCATCCGGTTCATGGCCCACAGCGAAAACGCGCCGATGACCAGGATGAGGAAGTACCAGGGGATGAAATCGGTATCGAAGTTGACGAAGGGCAGGTGCGGGCGCCCGACCGGATTCACCCCGTTCTCGCCGCCGGTCAGGTTGAGCCGCTCGACCGGCCTCCACCCGCCGATGTCGATGGTGATGTCGCCCAGGTTGCGGATGGCCACCGGGATGATCTCCCCGAAGGCGAGGGTGATGATGGCGAGGTAGTCGCCGCGCACCCGCAAGGTCGGCGCCCCGATCACCACGCCGAGCGCCGCGGACACCAGCGCCGCGATCCAGATGACGACCCAGAAGCTCCACACGTGCCCGTAGAGCGGCGAGCCGAGCACCGGCGAGTTCAGCAGGCCCATGGTGTAGGCGCCGATCGCGAAGAACGCGGCGTACCCCAGGTCGAGCATCCCCGCGTAGCCCACCACGATGTTCAGCCCGAGCGCGAGCAGAACGTAGATCATCGCGTCGGTGACCGCGTGCACCGTCTGCGCCTGCAGCCAGCGGTCGAGGAAGGGATAGCCGAGGAGCGCGGTGACCAGGAGGGCCGCGGGGAGCAGGCGGACGAGTCTGGACTCGGTCACGCCTTGTCCGGGACCCGCTCGCCGAGCAACCCCTGTGGCCGGAAGATCAGGACCAGGATCAGGATCGAGAAGACGATGGCGTTCGTCCAGCGTGCCGAGATGTACTGATCGCTCCACGCGGAGAGGAAGCCGATCATGAGGCCGCCCAGCGCGGCCCCCGGCATGCTCCCGATGCCGCCCAGCACCGCCGCGGTGAAGGCGCGGAGGCCGGCCTGGTAGCCCATCCACCACATCCCGATGTTGTAGTAGAGCCCCTGGATGAGGCCGGCCGCCCCCGCCAGAGCACCCCCGATGAAGAAGGTGAGCACGATGGTCTTCTCGACGTCGATCCCCATCGACAGCGCGGTTTCCTTGTCCTGCGCGGTGGCCCGCATCGCCTTGCCCCACCGCGTGCGGGTCACGAAATACTGAAGCGCGACCATCAGCGGAATGGTGGCGGCGAGGACCAGCACGTCCTTGGTGGTGATGAAAAGGAGTGAATCCATCCCGAGCCACTCGCGCAGGATGTCCACCGAAGGGAACACGTCGGGATAGGCGATGGGAGCCGGGCCTTTCCAAATGAGGACGAGGTTCTCCAGCATGAACGACACCCCGATGGCGGTGATCAGCGGCGCGAGCCGGAAGGCGTGGCGGAGGGGCCGGTAGGCCACGCGGTCGATGACCACGTTGATCGTTCCGGTGGTCAGCATGGTCGCCAGGAACACGAGCGGCAGCACGGTGACGAGCTGCCACCCGTGCAGGGTGGTGGCCATGCCGAGCAGGGTGAGGTAGCTGAGCGAGATGAAGAGGCCCAGCATGAACACGTCGCCGTGCGCGAAGTTGATCAGGCCGATGATCCCGTAGACCATCGTGTAGCCCAGGGCGATCAGCGCGAAGACGGCGCCGCGGGTCACCCCGTTGACGGTTTGCTGGATCAGCACCTCATGCCAGTTCATATGGGTAGGCTAGGCTCCCCCTCACCCTGCCCTCTCCCCCTCCGGGGGCGAGGGATCCGAAAGGACTCCATTCCCTCTCCCCGGAGGGGAGAGGGGATGCGTAGGAATCCCTCTCCCCCGATGGGGGAGAGGGCAGGGTGAGGGGACAGCTCCTGGCCCCTACTCGAGAATGCTTTCGAACTGGAACTTGCAGCCGAGCGGCGTGTCCGCCTTGACCACCTTGAAGCCCGACATCGTGTCGTAGTCGACGTCACCGTTGGCATCGAAGCTCCACTTGCCGTTGATGCCGTCGAAGTTCTTGGTGACGGAGATCGCCTTGCGCAGGGCCTCACGCTTCCCCGTGATGTCCTTGGCGCGGTCCATCTCGGCCGCCGCGCGCTTGAGCGCGTCGACCGCCACCCGTCCGCCTTCCGCCGCGTAGAGCGCGTAGGAGGTGGGCTCCTTGCCGAACTTTTTCTTGTAGTCCTCGTACGTCTTGGCTCCGACTCCCTTCATCTTCTCGAAGGGCAGGCCGGCGAAGGTCACCCGCATCTCGGTGGCCATCGCCACCTCGCAGGTCGCCCCCTTCAGCAGCTCCTCCTCGAGAAGGCCGTCCGGCCCCATGAAGCGCACGCGCGGGGCCACCAGCCCCACTTCCTTCATCTGGCGGATGATCACCTGCGCGCCCGTCTCGATCACCCCGCCCAGGTAGACGAGATCGGCGCCGGAGGCGCGCACCTTGGTCAGGATCGGCTTCTGGTCGGGCTGCTTCCAGTCGATGCCCTCGTTGGCCACCACCGGAAGCCCGATCCTCTTGGCGGTGGCCTCGAAGACGTCGGCGATGCCCTTGCCGTAGAGCTCCTGGTCGTTCAGGATGAACACCTTCTTCACGCCCAGTCGCTTGGCCCACTTGGCCCCGACCGCGCCCTGGATGTCGTCGGCCGGGATCGGACGGAAATAGTTCGCGAAGCCGAGCGGGCGATAGATCTCCGGCTCGCCCGGCGCCGCGCCCTGCTTCTTGGTGAGACCGGGGTAGGTGTTGGCCGGGGTGATCTGGGCCATGTGGGCCCGGTTGGTGATCGGTATCGAGACCTTGGCCGCCCCGGAATTGTACGTGCCGATGTAGAGGATCGCGAGCGGATCCGCCACCGCCTTGTTGGCGTTCTCGGCCTCGACCGCGCCGTCCCACTTGCCGGTCTGCGGCGACGCGTCATCGAGATTGACGATTTCCAGACAATACCCGGCGACCACGCCGCCGGTTTCCGCGATGGCCATGTCCACCCCGTTCTTCATGCCGGTGCCCTCGGGAATCATCGCGCCCTGCATCGGCCATGACGTGTAGATGCGGAGCTTCCCCTTCGGACACGACTGAGCGGTCCCGTCCATCGGAATAGTGGCCACCATGACGAGCACCGCGGCTCCCAATGTTCCCAGCCATCCCCATCTGCGCATAGCGTCCCCCTTCCGTAGTGACTGCAGCGTGAGCAACCTCTGCCGATCCGCCCCCGGGCTTGGCCGGATGCTGGAGACTCGGGAGTCGCCTGTCAAGCGGTTTCTTGGGTCTCGTCCTGGGTTATCCTGTGCGCCAGCCATCATCGGAAGACGGATTTGGGGGAAGACGGATTTGGGGGAAGGCGGATTTGGGGGAGGACGGACATGGCGCAACCACGGGTCATCTACGAAGCGAAGCCGGGCTCGCCCATCGCGGTGAGCCACGCGTTCTACGATCGGCTGGCGGGGCAGACCGACTCCCGCGCGCTGGTGGAGCGCTTCATCGTGCCGATGCGCTCCGGCCGCGCGTGGCCGGTTCGGGCCGGCCAGCTCTTCCGCATCGTGGCGGTGGAGGGTCCCCAGGTGGCGGACTTCAACGCCTGGAATCTCGGCAATCCCCGTGAGCGATTCTGGGCCTCCCGGACCAAGCAGCTCCACCGCGCGCACGTCACCACCTACGATCGGCTCTGGTCCTGCCTGCCCTACCTCCGGCCGATGGTCACGATCACCAACGACTCGATCCGATACGGCCGCGACGCGGATGGCGCGGGCTGCCACGATTTGCTCGGCACGCGCTGCGACCCCTACGTGCACAAGATGCTCAACGGAGAGGACTTCGACCTCTGCTGCCATTCCAACCTGGTGCGCGCGGTGGCCCCCTACCGCCTGACCGAGCTCGACGTCCACGACGTGCTGAACATTTTCCAGGTCACCGGCCTGACCGCGGACGACCGCTACTTCGTCAAGGCGAGCCCGGCGAAGAAGGGCGACTTCATCGAGTTCTTCGCCGAGATCGACGTGCTCTGCGCGATCTCGACCTGCCCCCACGGCGATCTCTCCGTGCAGATGTGGGGCGAGGAGGCGGGCGATCCCCTCAGCACCTGCCGCCCGCTCGGCGTGGAAGTCTGGCAGCCGGACCCGGCGCTGCTCGCCGATTGGCGCTCTCCCGAGGTCTCGGACTATCGCGGAGACCATGGTCTCCGCCGCGGCTAGCGCGCGCGAACAAGGAGAACCGGACGCATGGCAACCACCCAGCGCCTCACCATCCCCGCCCGGCGCGGCGCGGCCGCGCGAGTGACCGCCGGTCAGCGCGTCAAGGTCACCAATACCCACGGCACGCAGGTCGTCGACACCTGGGCCTTCAACGCGAACGACGTGACGGAGTGGATGTCGATGGAGGCCAGCCGCGCGTGGTTCATGAAGCTGCGGGCCGCCGTCGGCGACTCGTTTCTCACGAATCAGCGGCGTCCGATCCTGACGCTGGTCGAGGATACGTCGGGCGGCGCCCACGACACGCTCATGGCGGCCTGCGACCTTCCGCGCTACCGTCTCCTCGGAGTCGAAGGCCATCACGACAACTGCCGTGACAATCTGCACGCGGCGCTGGCCGCCCTCGGCATCACGGTCCCCGCGACGCCCTCCCCCCTCAACCTGTTCATGAACATTCCGTGGACGGCCGACGGGACCCTCGCATGGGCAGAGCCCGTCTCCCCTCCGGGGACCTACGCGGTCTTTCGCGCGGAGATCGATCTGGTCGTCGCGTTCTCCGCCTGCCCGCAGGACATCCTGCCCATCAACGGCCGGACAGGGCGGACCACCGAAGCGCACTTCACCATCGAGTAGAGGGGCGCATGACGACGACGCTGACCATCCGGGATATCCGTGCGCGGCCGGTGATGGTGCCGTTCAAGCGGCCGCCGGTGTCGGCGAGCGGCGCGCTGCCGCACGCGGCGCTGGTGCTGATAGATCTCGAGACCGAGGAAGGGATCGCCGGCCGCTCCTACATATTCGCCTTCGGGCAATGGGCGCTCGCGCCCCTCGTCGGCTGCCTCGCCCACATGCGCGCCCTGCTGAAGGGCGATCGAGTGGCGCCCTTCGAGATCGAGGCCAAGCTGCGCAACCGGCTGACGCTCCTCGACACACCGGGCCTGGTGGGGCTCGCGCTGTCCGGTGTGGACATGTGCGCGTGGGATGCGCTGGCGCAGGCGGCGGGGCTGCCCCTCGTGAAGCTGCTCGGCGGCGAGGTGAAGCCGGTGCGCGCCTACAATAGCTGTGGCCTGTGGATCCAGCCGCTGGCCGCGCTCGCCGACGACGCGGAGGCGCTGGTGGCCGAAGGGGGCTTCAGCGCCATCAAGCTGCGCGTGGGGCGCGCCGATCCTGCCGAGGACATCGCCGCGGTGCGGGCGGTGAAGAAGCGCGTGGGCGACAAGATCATCGTGATGTGCGACTACAACCAGCGCCTCACCGTCAACGAGGCGATCCTGCAGGGCCGTCTGCTGGACGACGAGGGCCTCTACTGGATCGAGGAGCCCGTGCGCCACGACGACTACGCGGGGTGCGCGCGCATCGCGGCGGAGCTGAACACGCCGATTCAGACCGGCGAGAACCTGGTCGACACGTTCGAGCTGATCAACGCCCTCGAGGCCAAGGCCATGGACTACGTGATGCCCGATCTCCAGCGGATCGGCGGCGTCTCGGGCTGGATGCGCGCGGCCGCCATCACGCAGGCCTATGGCATGGACATGTCGAGCCACCTCTTCCCCGAATACAGCGCGCATCTGCTCGCGGTGACGCCGACGGCCCACTGGCTGGAGTACATGGATTGGGCGGCACCCATCGTGGCCGAGCCCCTCCAGATCAGAGACGGCCATGCCGTGATCCCGGATCGCCCCGGCAGTGGCCTGACCTGGAACGAAGATGCGGTGAAGCGCTACACCGTCGAGTGTCCCAAGGTCGCGCCGTGAGACAAGCCGGCCGTCGCTTCGGCCTCGCTCTTGGAATCCTGGCCGCCCTCGTGACGAGCCCGGGGTCGGTCACCTCCGTCCATGGGCAAACCCTCGACCAGGAAGTCGCGGGTGCCCTCTCCAGGCTCTACGAGACGACGCCCGCGGCCAGAGACCTGGCGGGGACCGCGAAGGGCATCCTCGTCTTCCCGGATATCTCCAGGGAGAATTACAACTACTCCCTGGGGCTCCAGGCCGGG
>WNFO01007106.1_pt1 | contig 14534 bp, 12 predicted proteins | sample 5400251 | NCBI WGS metagenome assembly WNFO01 (sample SAMN13153354, study PRJNA577476) | soil metagenome | isolation source: 100 cm saprolite under Madrone tree | place: USA:California | collected 2016-06-14 | reverse complement strand
TTGAAGCCAAGCAAGTGTGCAGCTTTCGTTACCGAGCCTTCAGCCTCTCGAAGAGCGCGCGCGAGTAAAACCTTTTCAGCCTTCCTAATCTCTCGCTTGAAGGAAGCCCAGGAGAGATCCTTTACTTCGTAACCTTGAAGAGCAGCAATTCCCAACGCTTCAATCACTTTTTGAGCGCAAGCGATCAAGCGCTTGCTGGTTGACGGGTCCTGAGATTGCTTCAAGAGCTCCGCGGCGGATTTATAGATCGAAACCAATTGCGGCGCCGGCGTCTGGCCAGACAGTTCTTCGATAATGCTTAGCTTGGCGCGGCCCGTGCCTTCGAGATCGCCCGTTGTTTCCGAAACTTCAATAGCGCGCCGGAGCAACCTTTTCGCAGACGAGTAATCGCCCAAACGCGCGAACACGGTTCCATGCGTCGTCAGAGCTTCTGCGAGTAACGCGTGCTCGTCACCCTTTTCTAACGTCTTTACCGCAAGACGCACAGATCTCTCGGCTTCCTTAAAGCGACCCTCGGCAAGGAGCGTTCTTGCGCGCGTCTCATCAACTTGCGCGATCTTGCCCGTGTCATTCAGCGCGAAGAAGAGGTGACGAGCGCGATCGAGATGCTGGTGAGCTTCTTCGTATTTCCCGATAGTGAAGAACAAGAAACCGAGCTTCTTTTCGGTGCCGGCTAGGTAACGAGCGTTCCCGGCTTGCTCAAAATGAAAACCCGCAGCTGTGTATTCCATCAGCGCTCGATCTACATACTCGTCTCGGTTTTGTTCTGTGATGAGCCTTCTAAAAAGGACGGCGAAATGGGTATGGTACGAACCCTTAAGAGCCTCGTCAGTGCTCGCTTCCACTATGGGTGCTGACTCATTAAAAATACCAAGTGCTTCGCTTAGGCGGTTTGCCGCAATCTCTACTATGGCTGCACGAATTAGCAACACAGCCTTGAGGTCAGAATTCTTGTCTCCGACGAAGCTCAGTGCGCTGTCTAGCGTGATGCGCGCCTCATCGTATGAACCTTCACGCCAGTAACAGAGTGCCAGATCGCCGCGCGCCTCTGCCATCTGCTCAGATTGGCCAAGGGCTTGGAAGGTCTCAATGCTTTGCGTGATTAGATTCTTTGCTGTTTCCTGACTGGAGCTTGTCTGCTCTGCGCCTCCCAGCCACCCGGCGAGTGCGCCAATACGCAACAGAAGATCGGCTTTCCTTGCTTCGTCAAGTCCCTCAAGCTTTGGAGGCGCGCTACGATCCGGCCAAAACTCAGCCAGGACTTCGCACGCTGCTTCGTATTCACCTGCCTTTTCGAATTGTTTGGCTGAGTCGCATGCAAGCTTCGCACGTTCATCAATGGACAGGTCATGAGTGCCGGTTTTGAGCACTGTAAGTTTTGGCTCTAAGTTCATGTGAGGCCATCCTTTCTATATACTCGATAACATGTTTTGCGCGGGGAAACCGGTGCGCGTTACTTAAGTTCTGAAATCGGTTTTTCCTTCTTTGTTTTCCGAACGAACGGGAAACATCAATCCAACAGGTAAAGGAGAAAAACATGAAAAGCCTAAAGAGACTGAGCGCAGCTATCACTTTGACGTTTGCTCTCGCACTGACAGCCTTCGCTGATTGTGTGCCACCAGGGGAAATACTAATGCCACCGTGCTCGGTCGCTCAGATCACACCTGACGACCCAACTGCGCCGGGAGAGATACTGACTCCACCAGCTTCAAACGCCGAGAATGAGTTCACAATCTCCGATGCCACGATGAATGTGTTGCTAAGCGCGCTGTCGCTCTTTTAGCAGCCGCTTGATTTCCAGAACGTTGCCGAGTTGTCGGTTTTTCTATATTACTGGCAACGCTGTCTTGGTGTGCCTTCCCCTTTTTGAGAGTCCTTACGCTGGTCGGAATCTCCCGATGAGACCTGAGAACCCGCGCAGAATAAGCCCTTGCAATTGGAAATGCAAGCATAATCTTCTTATGGCCTAACCAATTGAAAACCCACACGCTTACTGTCCTCAGCGGCCTTGTTAGGGAGTAAAGGTGGGGCTAATCAACGGCGTCCGAGAATAGCAAGAGAGGCCCTCAAGCAAAGTTGCTTGAGAGCCTCTCTCGATCTTGAGCCCTACCACGAACTACGGTTGTGGTGATGGCGAGGGTTGCGCTTGCGGCTCGCGTCGCAACGTTGGCGGCGCAGGCTTACTATTGTCCGGTTTCTGAGTACCGTCGGGCGCTGTGGTCGAATCATCCGGCGTGGGTTGGCGCCGCTTTAAGGTCGGCCGGCCCGGTGTCCCGTCGTCGCTGCTCGCAATGGCTCCGCTTGAAGACACACGCGCGTTCGACAACCTTAACAATCTATTCTTGACCCGCTGGAACTCGGAAGAACTAATGACATATTCCTCGCGCTCAGGAAAACGCGCGGCTAAAGCGATAGCTGCGGCCCGACGTTCTGCTGGAGCAGGATGATCCTGAAACATCTTCGCGAGAGTGCCGGGTTTTTTCTTGTTCTTGGCTTCCAGCTTCTCGAACATCGTGGCCATCGCATTTGGATCGTAGCCCGCCGCCCACATGTATTGCACCCCAAGCCTATCCGCTTCTTCCTCCGCGGCACGGCTGAATCTCAGGAAGGCCATGCCTTCAAAGAATCCGCCACCGTTATAGAGGACATTGCCGATAATTCCCCCACCTAACAGAATTCCCGCCAGCATGCCATAGTCGATAATCTGCATCTTCCGTTCATTTTCCATCGCATGCCGCGCGGCGACGTGCCCAGTCTCGTGCGCCATGACGCCGGCCAGCTCGGCTTCGTTATCGGCAGCGAGAATCAGTCCCTTGTTCACATAGAAGAAACCACCCGGTAGAGCAAAAGCGTTTACTTCGTCCGAGTCGATTACTTTGATTGTGAATGGAACCTTCGCGTCTGAGTGGAGCACGATGTTCTGCCCAACGCGGTTGACGTATTCGGTGATGATGGGATCGTCGACAAACTTGGCCTCTTTGTCGACTTGGGCGGCCAACATCCGGCCTTCACGAACTTCCTTTTCGGTGCCGGCGGCCATCTTGCCCCAAATGCCTTTGTTGATATTCCGTTTTCCGATCATCGTCGGGTCTTCGTTGGTGGACAGCGGCTTCTTGTTGGCGGCAGTTTGCTGAGGTACTGGCGTACCGGAGTTCTGATTTTTCTGATCGGTCTGCGATGAGGTGGACTGGGTCTGCGCCGTCGTTTGATCTTTGGTTTGTGGCTGTTGCGGCGTCGCCAGGGCAGCGATGCTGCCGAACCAAAGACTGGCGCCAATACCGATTGCCGTGGCGGCACGAGAGAAGCAACTTTTCATTTGAACCTCCAAGTTCTGAGGCCGGGAGAGAAAGATTCGTCTTAATCTCTCGGTCGACCGCGATCTGATTGCGGCCTTTGCTTTTTTCGAGGCAGCGCCCGAGGCATCGGCACTACTTTGAATCAACGCACCGCTTTGATGCCGTCTTCATCATCGAGGTTGCGCTTTGATTTTCGGATCTTCTGGGGATTTTCTTAGCAAAGCAATTTCGACGACAGCATTATAGACCATCATAAGCGAAAAGCCCACGCAATTGCGTCGGCCTCTGACCGCATGCTACAGTCCGAGCAAAGATGCGCCCATCAGTCTCGATCATAGGCGCGGGTCGCGTGGGCACTGCTCTTGGGTTGGCGCTAAAGGCAGCCAACTATCGAGTCGAGATCGTCGTAACAAAGCATCGAGTTAGCGCCCAACGCGCGGCAAAGCTCATAGGCCCGCAAACTGTGGGACTAGCCGAGGTTCAGTTGGATGGGTTGAGTCGAAGTCAGGTAGCCTCCTTCAAGCGCGCCTCCCTAATCATTATTGCTACACCCGACGATGTCGTCGCACCTGTCGCCAACCGACTCGTGACCGTCTTCAGATTAAAATCATTCGGATTGGGCCGTCGCGAAAAGTCGGCGCCATCGGTCGTGCTGCACACCAGTGGCGCGCTTTCGTCGGAAGTCCTGGCGCCCCTCCGGAAATTGGGCTTTGGAATTGGCTCGCTTCATCCATTGCTTTCCATTAGCGATCCCAAATCGGGTGCAGACCTGTTCAGTCGCGCGTTTTTTTCGGTCGAAGGTGACGCGCCCGCGGAGCGGCTGGCTCGATCGATAGTTCACAACCTGGGAGGACAAGCTTTCAGTATTCCGGCGGGCGCAAAGGCTCTTTACCACGCCGCCGCTCTTACTGCTTCGCCAAACATGATCGCTTTATTCGACATGGCTCTGGAGATGCTGAGTTCTTGCGGACTGTCGCGCCGGCGGGCGCAGCAGGTGCTCTTGCCGCTGGTCGAGAGCACTCTGGCAAATCTGAAGGTGCGAGATCCAAAGTGGGCGCTGACCGGACCGTTCAAACGCGGTGACGCAGCCACGATACGAAGGCATATAGCCGCGATGAGATCGGCAAATCTCCACGACGCTCTCGCGGCCTACGCGCTGCTTGGCCGACGCAGTCTCGCGCTGGCGAAAAGCCAAAAGGCCAACCGGTCCGGCCACGAAGCGATTACTCGAATCCTTTCTGCCTTGATTGACGACAACAAGAGCCCTCGTTAGTTTCGTCAAGATCGCCACCGGCTAAACTTCGCGATAAAACCCAAACTCGCTCGAGCGCATCAAACAAAGTTCTTCGCCTGTTCCGGCGCGCAAATCTCGTCAGGGACAAAAAACTTGGAACCGAGCAGCAACTTCGAGCGTCTTCTAAAACAACGCCCCCAGGCATTTGTTAACGGTTCTAAGATTTTATCGTCTTAGGTCTGAGACAATTCACAGGGAGCTATCATAAATGAGCACTGCAAAAGCAGTAGTGGAATCGATTTCGGGGCGTCGTCTAGTCGGGTTGCGATCAAGAAACGAAGCGGCCCCGCAGCGGCTGGAAAGAATTCGCGAGATGGCGACGATTTTGCTTGATGAAGCCGCATCTCTCGAGCGCGAGACCGCCCTGGCCGAAGCTTCAGCCGCACCAAATAAATTGGATTTAAAGTCGGGGATCGACTTCTTTGAGGAGGTACGCCGCTTTGAAATGCGTCTGATTAGTCGGGCGCTTGAGCTAACCGGCGGTAACCAGGCTCGCGCCGCGCGCATTCTGGGTTTGGGCACGACCACGCTCAACTACAAGATCAAGGCCTACGAAATGCTTTAACCTGTATCAGTCTCAATTGATCGTCTCTGATTCTTCATCCTGAGGCGCAATCAATTGCTGATCGGAGACGGTCAGGATGCGCTCGTCAAACAGATTGGAATCTATCAACGTCTGCACCAGATACTCACCCGCGACCGGAAACGTCACGTTGACGAAAAAGCTAATGTTGTCGGCGGAACCATGACTGATCTCAAAGCGAGCGGGTTGCGAGACTACCAGCGCTTGTTGACGATCCGGCATCAGAATGCGCACTTCGGAAAGATGTGCGCCGTTCCCTCGCCAGTGGTTGACCACCGCGAGCTTCGGCAGCCACACGGGCAATTGCGGTACCACGATGTTTTGAAACACTCCCATGTATGAAAGCTTGTTGCCCACTTCCAAACGAACGTCGTCGCAAAAGAGCGTGTAAGCCAGTTCGAGTCTTTCTTCCTGTTCTTTCGGTTGAGTTGATTCCATGAATGCAGTCTACCTCACCCTAACATCTTTTTGAATTCCGCTTCATCGATTACTTTCACGCCCAACTCACTCGCCTTGTCGAGTTTCGATCCTGGGTCGGCGCCGGCAAGGACGAAATCGGTCTTCTTGCTTACCGATGAGGTAACTCGTCCGCCGCTTGCTTCAATCAGTGAGCGAACCTCATCGCGTGTCATGTTCGGTAGCGTTCCCGTCAACACGAATACTTTTCCGGCAAACTTCTCGTCCGCCGATCCTCGCGTCGGCTTCTCGGCCTCGGTGCGCACGCCCGCCTCACGCAAACGCTCCGTTAGCCCCTTATTCCCGGGATCGTCGAACCAGTCGCGAATGCTTTGGGCCATCGTTAACCCGACCTCGTGAATGTCGTCGAGGGCTTCGATACTTGCCTGGCCCAGACGCTCAAGCGAACCGAAGTGTCGAGCCAAAATGCCGGCGGTACGCTCGCCAACGTGACGTATGCCGAGACCATAAATCAAATGCCAGAGATCGCGCGACTTGCTCGCCTCGATTTGGGTCAGCACGTTCGAAGCAGACTTTTTCGCCATGCGTTCCAGTGAAGCCAGTTCCTCGAGCGTGAGACTGTAAAGATCGGCGACGTCGCGAACCAACTTTTTCTCGATCAACTGTTCCGCCAGTGCAAATCCCAGTCCTTCAATTCGCATCGCCCGCCGCGAAGCGAAGTGCAACAACCTACCAATCAATTGCGCTGGACAGTCAGCGGCAATGCAGCGCGAAACCGCCTCGCTTTCGGGCCGCGAAACCCGGCCACCGCAAACGGGGCATTCGGTCGGCATGCGAAACGGTTTTTCCTTGCCGGTGCGCTTAGAATCGACGACCTTTAGGACTTTCGGAATTACGTCGCCACCTCTTTCAACCAGCACCCAATCGCCGATGCGCAGGCCTAACCGCTCGATCTCATCTTCGTTGTGCAGCGTCGAACGCGAAACGGTAACGCCGCCGAGGGCCACCGGCTCAAGCATGGCCACGGGGGTGAGCGCGCCGGTTCGACCTACCTGCACGACGATGTCTTTCACCTGGGTCGTCGCCTGGCGCGCCGGATATTTGTAGGCGATCGCCCAACGTGGCGCCTTGCCGGTCGCGCCGAATTCATCCTGCAAAGCCGTCGAGTTTACTTTGACGACGACGCCGTCGATCTCATAACCGAGGTCGTCGCGCTGCGACTCCATTTCATTACAGAACTCGATCACATCCTCAATCGATTGGCAAAGCCTGCGATTCTCATTGACGTGCAGTCCTGCCTCTTGCAGCCAGTCCAAGGCTTTCCAATGCGTCTGGAACGCTTTGCGCTCGCCGGCAAGCACGTCATAGGCGAACATGTCCAGCCTTCGTCGCGCGACGATTTTCGGATCGAGTTGTCGAATCGCGCCCGACGCCGCATTGCGAGGATTTGCAAAGCGCGGCTCGCCGGCTTCTTCGCGCTCAGTGTTAATCTTTTCGAATATCCTTCGCGGCAGATACACTTCACCCCGTACCTCAAGCTCGCGCGCGATGTCGTTCGCGCCGTTTCGTAACTTCAACGGCACACTGCGAATTGTCTTAGCGTTGGGCGTCACGTCTTCGCCGCGAAAGCCGTCGCCGCGCGTAACTCCGCGCACAAACACTCCGTCTTCATAGTGAATTGAAAGCGATAAACCATCGATCTTAAGTTCAGCGACGTATTCAGGAGCCTTGCCGCCCGCGAGCCTCCGGCAACGCTCGTCAAAAGCGCGCAGCTCTTCAATGTTGTAGCTATTTTCGAGCGACAACATCGGTCGTCGATGAGTGAATTCCGGGAAGCCTTCCGCCGGCCGGCCAGCGACGCGCTGAGTAGGACTATCAGGCGCGACGAACTCGGGATGTTTCCGTTCCAACTCCCGGAGCCTTCCCATCAGCTCGTCATACTCACGATCGGAAATCTCCGGGTTGTCTTGAACATAGTAAAGCTCGTCGTGGCGGCGGATCTCGTCGCGGAGTTCGTTGATTGTCTTTTTGATGGAGGCTTGCTTGGTCAACCGTTCTAGTTGTTCCAGAAACGTTAAGGTTTGAGCAGTTGGTTCTCAACCCAAAGCTTTACTAACTCTCGGTCGGATTTCTGCCGATCTGAGAGTCGGTTCACTTGCGAGGCAATGTGCATCATCTCCTGCCGAAGATCTTCAATCTGATCGTCGTGCCGAGCCGAGGTCTGAGCAAGCGTGAGAACTCGAATTATGAACTCATAGAGTTTTTTCCACATTGAGCGACTTGTCGATCTGATCGATTAACGTCCGAGTTTCACTTTGCAATCGTCTGATTCGCTCTGACGAGCCCGGGCCCTTTCGTCGTCCAACTTCCGCAATGCAGCCAGAGCTTCATCGAGCGCGGCTTCGAGAGATGGAAGCTCTTCCTTGGGTATTTCTATGGTGATAGTTTCGCTCATCCCTGCCTCCTCGAACTTTTCAGAAGTTTAGCATATGAAAGCGTTGGCTATAGAGTACGATCGATACTTTGCTCTAATTTGGATCTCTTCAACTATTTTTTCCTCGCTTTACTAGTTGGAGTCATTGAAGGTTGGACACAGCGAGAAGCCGGACGTTCCCGCGGCAATGTAAAAGCAGGGTCTAAACCTCATCTTTCGTAGATAATTCTCGCCACAAACAGATAACAAGGATTTCAAATTACGGCACTACCCGATACTCTGAGTTGAATCCCTAAAAAGCAAATATCGGGGACGCGCGGCATTTCGCTCGAAAGCGCGACAAACTAACCCACCGCTCAAAGCTTTCAAGAACTCTTCACGCACGCGCAACTGTTCGCACTTCGCTAACTGAACATCAGATTTCAGCAGCGCGGAGAAGTCACCAGGGATTTCGATCGCTTCGTCGGGTTTTCCCAGTGGATATTGACGCCCTCCGGACAATGCTTCGACGCGCGGCGAACGCAACTCCCAACCCGCAAAAAGCCGATCGCTATCCATTCCAATAGTCTTCCCGGCAGGATTACCATAATCAGTCCCATAAAAGTTGACCGCGTACTCGCGGATGTTCGCGCCCAACCGGTTCAAATTGAAATGCGCATTCCGAGCACGCATCGGCTCAAATGTCCATTTGATGAAATCACGACCTTCCGCCAAAGCTCGCGCGCGCTGGGCCCATTTGAGTTGCGCTCCGACTCCACGGTTTTGATATTCAGCGGCCACCGCCATCATGTGCGAGTAACCGAAGATCCGATCGCCATGCGCCGCGGCCATGTGATGCACAAAGCCCATAAGTTTTCCTTCGATGAAGGCGCCCAGCGTCCATCCCCCGGCCATGCGCGAGACGATCAAATGGCGGCGCGGCGAAATCTCCACGTCGGGGAGCCCAAATGCTTCGCGCTGTAATTTGATGCACGCGTCGTACTCTTCAATAGAAGAGACCTCTCGTATCTCAACACCAGCGCTCTGAACGGTTTTTGTCTCAGACATAGGATCGGTCGAATGATATCACGCTGCACGTATCAGAACCGCGAGCGGTAGCGACCGGAATCACTCACACTTCTTGAATAAACCACGGGGACGATTTGGATGGGATTATCTTTCTTACGCCGCTCTTATGATCCGGTCGCTACCGCTCGCAGTTCTGACACGAGCCGTTGATGCTGCATTGAAGGTGCGGTATGTTAAGCCCTTACCGCGTTGGGGTGTCGGGTGCAACCGCGGGAAGGAGAATCGATATTTGCAATCCACGCGACGGCTGATTTTGAATCTTCAGGACGGCTCCGAGCAGATCGACATTTTGTTTGGCAATCGCTAATCCGAGTTCGCTGCAACCGACACGACCGCGTGCTAACTCCACTTCAAAGCGGGCCGGATCAGCAACCTCATCGCCCTCATCTTCGATTCTAATCCGGAAGCCGCGCGCCTCTTCGTTACCCGTGATAGTCACTTGAGCAGCTTCCGGACTGCGCGCAATCGCATAAGCGAGAAAATTGTAAACCACCTGTCCCAGCTTGATCCGATCGGAGAGGATCGGCGGTAAATCCGACGGCGCTTCGTAGCTAAGTCGAACATCTTGTTTCTTGGCCTGTCGCGCCAGGGCCGCGCATGATTCACGCAATAAATCGTCGAGCGAAAATTCTTCGTGCCGCAACGTCGACTGGCCACTTTCAAGTCGCGCCAGGTCAGACAATTGATTGAGAGTTTGCTGCAATTGCTGCGCAGAGTTTTGAATCCTTTCGCAGAAGCCTCGCTGCGTTTCGTGGGCGAGCCGCGAAAGAAACCTTGAACGATATTCAACTAACTGTTGAAGCTTTTGCTTTTCTTCCTCGAGCTTGGCGACGCGCTGTCTGAGGCCCGCCACCGAAGCGTCGTCTATTACCCGCGCGTCATTTTCCGCCGCATGAGCAACCGCTTTGGATGGTGATCGTGCCATAGGTCGTTACATTTTATTAATGCTCGCGGCAACTGCTTTGGCCTCGCTTTGAAGGGCGCTGCTGACGCTCGCTTCTTGGGTGTCTTCTTTCGTTGACGCCGACGATTGCAGCGTCGGCGACGAGCTTCCCACAGGAATCAAACGAAAGTCCAGACGCGCTTCACTCTTGCCGGTATCGCTCGAACCAACTCCGGACGCGCGGCCAAGCAAGCCGCCAATTTTCTTTCCCGTCGACGCGGCCTTCAAAGACGAAATGTCCGTGTACAAAATGTAACCGCAGCCTTTCGCCTTGGCTTCGATCTCAGCTTCGCTCGCGGAACTTGCGTTGAGTGAAATCGCGTCAACGCCGTCGCCGCTTAGCGCGGCGACAAGTTGCTCGCGCAGTGAATCAGTCGCCACCGATGACTTTGTTTTGTTATTAAGTTCGGCCACGCCAACACGAGCTTTTCCTGTCGTCTTAGAGGTTGAAGGCATTCCGGCCATGGAACTCTGGCCGCTCTCGGAATTTGTCTGCCCGGGTTGTTGGCCCGCCATCGCCATAATCTCAGCCATCGAAGGCGCGCCATTCATTTCCTGCTGGCTATTCGCGAGGGTATATCCCGCGGGCACATCAAAGAGCGCGGCATCAAGCGTTTGCCGGGACAATTCGACCACTTCCTTCGTCATTGAGAAGGTCGCACTCCCGTCGGAACCATACATCGTGGTGGTCTCAACCAGCGGATAGCCTAGATTGCTCGGGCCGTTATGTTTGTATTGATAGCGATCGCGACACCCCGGGGAAGCCATCCCCGGTCGTCGTGGTGGTCTCTGCGTTGGGCAGCTCAGACCATATTCAAGATTGATGTACCAGCCATCGGTGTCGATCTTCATCTGTTGTTGCTGGCATGCGTCCGGGGATGACTGCGACATCGTCGTTCGCTTCATACGCCGAGCCGTGAAGCCAAACATCTCCTTGCGCTCACCGGTGTCTGTCGTATTGACGGTCATCATTACGACCCCACCGCTCCTTGACGGCCCGCTGATGGTCGCGGCATCAGCGCTGGATGTTGAGGCGCCGGATTCGTCCGTCTCCATCGGACTGATCATGTATTTGCGCGCACGGTCGTTGATTTGAATCGTGCGCCGCAAATCACACTGAGTGATGCTGGTTTGGCTCATGTTCATGCCAGCCACCGACATGTTTGTCTCGCTGCGCTCACGCAAGCCTTTGATCATCGTCGTGCTTTGCGTCGGCATTCCCGCCATCGTCGTTTTGATCGTGATTTTGAAATCGCCGGTAATCGGTTTCTGATCATCCGGCCGTCTTTGCCCGAACGAGATCGCGGTAACCACCGAAACGGCAGAGGTGATAGCCGCTAACACAATTAATCTAACCTTCATCGATTGACTCCCAAAGTGTTGAATGATGAATCGCGGGGAAACAGAAGGGGAAATTATCAAAAAATGCCATTGTACTCAAGGGGCTATTCGGGAATTACCGCGGCCGGCTCGATGGTTCGCCACATAGACAACATCCATCGTTTGACCAAGCGGCCGCATTCCAAACCAGTCGCGGCGTCTCCCCCTTGATAAGGCAATAAGCGCCCGAACCGCGAGCCTGGCAAATAGTCCCAGCTTTGTATTGCGAACGTTATCCGCGGCGATACCACGAGGATAGAGCGACTGAAAAACCAAACAGGTGGCGGCGTAGAACAGTTTGCCGCCAGGGGTCAGCGTTCCCAGAGGGCCCTTCCGCGTGCGCTTGATAATGGCTCTCAAACTATAAAAGCTGCGCCAACTCTTGTGCACCTCTTTCTTCAGATCATCGACCGCTATCGTCGGGTGTTTGACTGCGATATCCCAATGTTCATAGTCGAGCCAGAACTTATCACTGACGATTTTCGCAGAGTGTTTCGGCTTGTAATCCGGCGCGTCACGATTCTTCCAATCGCGCACCATCTCGTGATAATCCTTGGTTCCGGGATAAACACTAAAGAGTGGGAACTGGACGAAGGCTGCGCCGGACGCCTTGGCGAATTCGCGCATGGTCCGCAGCGTGGATAGAGTATCCGTCTCGAGCCCGTTGATGATCGAGGCCATGACAAAGATTCCGTGGTCCTGAATCTTTTGAATCGCCTCCACCATTTTCTGTCCGACCGGGTTCCAGGTCTTGTTCGCCGTCTTCAAGCCTTCTTCGGTAAACGATTCTACTCCAATCAATGCTCCGCGGAGGCGCATCTGGTTGTACATGGCATCCAGATATTCGTCGTCGCCGATCACTTCGGCAGTCATTTGGGTAAAAGCGTAGAGAGATTTCGGAACGGATCTATTGTAGGCGTCAAATAGTCTCAGGCGCTCTTCTCGCACGCCTTCCAGCAGGGCTTTGATTTGTTTGTTTTTCTCCCGCGCGATCCGAGTCAGCGTAGCCGGCGTGAAGTTGTCATCAGCAAAGAACACGTAGCGAAATCCCATCGCGTGTAGCGCGTTCGCCTCTTCGATTATTTGTTCATTAAGATGCATTCGTGGTGTGCGGCCGTCAGTCACCCAAACTGAACAAAAACTACAATTCTCCGGACAGCCGGCCACGGTTTGGATCGAGGCTATCAAGTATCTCTTTGGATCCAGAAGATCCCAACGAGCCTTCGCCATTAGCTCTCCCGGCACTCTCCCGCCATCATAAACGCGCTGCAATCGTCCGCGCAGAGCATCCTCGACGACTTTGCTCCAAATCAGATCAGCGCCGCCCTTGACGACTGCGTCTGCTCCCATTTCCAAAGGCTCTTCCGGGAATAAAGTAGGGTGAATGCCGCCGGCGATAACGATCGCTCCGCGCTGCTTTGCCTCCCGTATGATTTGATAAGCGGAGCGACAATTCCCCGAGTGGATTCCGATGCCGACAATATCGCCTGGAACTACAGCTTCAGCTTCAAAAGGCGCGACCGGCACGTCGATAATGATCGGATCACCGACAAGATTCGTCGGCGTTGCGCCCGCGATAACGAAGAGCCACCGCGGAGTGATCACGCTATAGCCCACCGTAGCGTTTGCCGGATTCACCAGTATTACCTTGCTCATCATGCCGCTCGTCTCGCTAATTTCTCAGCAGAAGCATCTTTAGGAAGTTAATGTCGTCAATCTTATCGTTGGACAAGCCACGGTGATCGTTACACGCAAAGAATGCATGCGTGATCGGCAGCATAGTTTGATAATCCCCACCGCGGATGCCCGTCTAATCATCTCCAAAACTGAAGCACCGGTGACGCGTCCGTCACCGCCTTGAGCGTTGGTTCTCTTGAACCATGCGTACTGCGAACTGAGCTCGTTGCCGATCGTTCGCGCAAGGCTGCACTTTCAATGAGTGGAGAATAATAGCGAACGCGGCGTGAAGCAAGGGTAACGTTTAGATTAGATTGGTCCTGGCCCAACGTCGTTGCCAAATCACGAGTATACCGACGACTCGAACGGATGGCGACTAATTTCCCTTCCAACGCTGCAAGAACGCCTTCAAGTCTTTTTTCATCATCGTTCTCGCCGACTCAAACTCGCCATCGCCACTGCTGTAAAGTAATTCTCCATCATCGCGCAAGATTGCAACCGCCGGCACGCCTTTATCCAAGGGAGTCTTGTACTTCTTCGCCAGGTCGAGGTTCTTGTCGCCTTCGCCAATATCCACATGCACCAGGACAAACCTCTCTTTCACAATTTGGCCGGCTTCACCTTCGTGCAGCGCGCGATCGAGCACGTGACAGTCGTAACACCAGTTGGCGCCGAAGACCAGCAGCACGCGCTTCTTGTCTTTCACAGCTTTGTGTAGAGCTTCGTCGATCTCCTTTTTCGCGTCGGCGTCAGCAGGATAGAGATCCTTCTTGGTGGTTACCGGTTCAAGAACAGCATTGTTGTTCTCGGTCGCGGGCTTTTGATTGAATGACGTGGAAGTCAGAAATAGAGCGGCGAGGAATGTGACCAAGAGGGATGTTCGTCGCGTTTTGAGTATCATCTCGATTCCTGCAAGCCGATCAGCACAATAGATTCCACCTTCAGCACGTCAAAAGCTCTAGTTTATTGAGGCAGCTGTCCAGACTCGGTGCGATTCTTCTGGCGATCTGCGGATCCCATAGAGAATTAATGAAGGCGTTCATTTCGGACACGTATAGCTTTCCCACCAGCGCCGTGGATCCAGCATCAGGAACGAGAGACCTTCGTACTCTCGGGTTTCGGGATCGTCGGGCAATGTTGACAAGTTCCCGCTTTGGGTCTTGGATCTCTTCGGGATTTTCCGGTATTCGGATGAGGCTCACGCTAAGAAAGTCTGCAATGTTCTGCCGATCGGCCAGCAACCAACTTTCCAGTTCGCGAACGACTACTCGGAATAGCATGTTCGGATCTAGGTGAGGCACCCATCCAGCTAGGACTTCGGGTGGACATGAAAACTCGGTGTCCATCAAGTCTACTAGAGTCAGATAGCAGGTTGATCGAGCTGCTCGGTTAAAGCCTTGAATCTTTCCCCTTATATAACCAGAACCCTTCTTCCCATAGCA
>WNFO01009506.1_pt1 | contig 14535 bp, 7 predicted proteins | sample 5400251 | NCBI WGS metagenome assembly WNFO01 (sample SAMN13153354, study PRJNA577476) | soil metagenome | isolation source: 100 cm saprolite under Madrone tree | place: USA:California | collected 2016-06-14 | reverse complement strand
TCCGTTTCGAGCTTAGCCGATTCATATTTCTCATCCAAAAATCGGAAAATTCCGAAATGTTGGATGGTAAATATACAGCGATAAAAGAAAAAGTGCAATGATTATTTGAAAGATGTTCACGTAGCGCTGCGTGGTTTACAACTTGCGTTGAAAAACCAAGCTCGAAACGTGAAAACTTTTCTTGACGTTTCCTGTTGTTTAGTATAATGTCCCACCGCCTGAAATTAGGCGGTGTGATCCGGTCCTTTCACGGTAACGATCAGAGGGCGACCGTTTTTTTGGTAGCCATAAGGCTGTCAACCGAAGAGACGGTTTCGTCAGCCTAGCCATTTCACCGAGGAGAATGAATCATGAATCAGACGGTTGAGAAATCAATGCGCATACTTGCCGGCTTGATCTTGTTTGCTGCGATTTCCTTTTTTTCATCATCGCTGCAGGCTCAAGAACTGCGTGGCAAGATAACCGGAAGAGTGATGGACCCGAACGGCGCGGCTGTAGCGGGAGCCACGGTCAAGGTTACGGACGTCGCCAGGAGTACGACCACGACGTTCACCACGAATGCCGACGGCCTGTTTGATGCGCTTTATCTTTTGCCCGGAACCTATCAAGTTGTTGTCGAGGCTTCCGGATTCAAGAAATCGCTTCAGGACAAAGTTCAGGTTGAGATCAACCAAACGCGTCACCTCGACATTTCGCTGGACGTCGGCACGCCGCAAGAGACCGTCACTATTACCGCCGAAGCCGCACAACTCAATGTCTCGGACGCGAATCTGGGTCAGACGATTGACCGGAAGCGCGTAGATGAGTTGCCATCAATTCACGGCGATCCTTACACCTTGATGGGACTCTCGCCCGGAGTGACGTACACCGGCAGCTCGCGCCTGGATAGGCCGTTTGAACCTACGCATATTGCTGGCTTCGCGATGAATGGCGTGCGCGGCATCCGTAGCGATCTACTGATCGACGGAGCGCCCAGTACCGCGACGGCGAACGCCAACGAGGTAATCGCTTCATACGTTCCGCCCACTGACATTACGCAGGAATTCAAGGTGCAGACGACAACCTATGACGCTCAATTTGGCAACACCGAAGGCGGCGTCACCAGCATCGCGATCAAGTCGGGGACTAACCAGCTTCATGGTACGGCTTATTACTGGATCGAGCCGGGCGGCTGGGCAGCAAATGACTTCTTTGGAAATTCGCGAGGCCAGGCGCGGCCCTTTACGTTCTCGAACCGTCCCGGATTCAGCGTCAGCGGTCCGGTCATAATTCCTAAACTCTACAACGGCAAGAACAAGACCTTCTTCTTGTTTTCTTATGAAGGCATCCGCGACTCGCGTCCGCGTTTTGATGCCAATAACGTTTGGGTGCCGACAGCGGCGTTGGCGAGCGGAGACTTCTCCGCCTACGTATCCAAAGTCAAAATCTATGATCCGCTGACTGGCACTTTCAACGCGACTACGGGAGCGATTACTAATCGCACACCCTTCACGAACAACATTATTCCTGCCAATCGGATCGGCCCGGTGGCCAAAGCAGTTCTCCCTTTCTTTGGTTCGCCCAAGGGAGGGCCGGCGGCCGGATTTTTGGTCAATGGAAATATCTTTGATTCTACGCTGGCTGAGAAGACGCGAAAGTACGACAATTTCACCATCAAGATCGATCACAACTTCACCGAAAAAGATCGGTTCTTCTGGCGGTATAGCTGGTACAATCGGGACAGCTCCTACAACAACTACACAGGCACAGATTACATTGGCGACCGGTTTGGGTTTATCTCCAAGCAGACGGGAGTGGATGAAGTCCACACCTTCAACGCCAACACCGTCTTGAATGTCAGGTACGGCTATAACCGCTTCATCCGCCTTACGGACGCACCTGAGGGACAAGCCGGTTTCGACCTAACCACGCTCGGTTTTCCGGCTTCATACAACAGCGTGATCCCAACAGCTCTTCGTCGCTTTCCGCGCTTCGATTTCTCTTGCTCATCGAGTTGCACCGGTACCCCGTTGGGCAACGGTCACACCAACGAGAACCGTCCGGTCGACAGCCACTTTGTAACGGCGGTCTTGAACCGAATACAAGGCAAGCATTCGCTGAAATTCGGCGGTGAGATGCGCATCTATCGTGAAGACGACAACTTTAGGAGCAACAATCAGACTGGCCAGTTCAGTTTTGACAACACCTACACACGTATCGGCAGCGCGAGCGCCGCCGACGTTGAAGGGTTGGGAGCATTTGCGGCTTTTCTGCTCGGATACCCAACCACCACGCAACTCGTCCGCGCGGCCGACTACTCGGAGTATTCAAAGACCTATGGCTTCTTTGCCAACGACGATATCAGACTCAGCAAGAAGCTGACGTTGGGTTTGGGGCTGCGTTGGGAATTCGAAACTCCGCTGGTTGAACGGCAGAATAAGAGCGTTTCAGGATTTGATTTTACCTACGCACAGCCGCTTGAGGCCGCCGCCAAGGCGAATTACGCAGCCTTAAGCGACACGATCCTGAAAACTACTCTCGGCTTAACGGACATAACTGCCAGGGGCGGTCTTTTGTTTGCGAGCAAGGACACAGGCCGGGGACTCTACAACACTCCGAAGAATGGTCTCCTGCCGCGAGCGAGCGTTGCTTATCAGTGGAACGATAAGACCGTGTTCCGTGGCGGCTTTGGTTTGTACCAAGGATTTCTCGGTGAGCGCCGCGGCGATGTAATTCAAAGCGGCTACTCGCAAACGACCACTGTGCCCCTGACGACCGGTCCGAACGGTGGGCCGCTGCCGGTGTTGCTCTCGACGGCATTTTCTAACACCACCATCGTCGAACCAACTGGCAATAGCCTTGGTAGACAAACCGCGCTTGGTCAAAACATCAGCTTCTTCAACCAAAATCCGCAGGTTTCCAAACAAGCACGGTGGTCGTTCGGAATTCAGCGTGAGCTTCGGGGTGGCTGGGTTCTCGATGCCGAGTATGTTGGCAATCACGGATACGACATTGAGATCACGCAAAACATTAATGCCCTTCCCCTTAAGTACTTGACCACGGATAACTCGCGCACTACGGCCATGCAGACCAACAACTCGAATCTGGGGGGCTCGGTCAAAAGTCCTTTTTGCACAAATCCCAGTGGGAGCGTTTGTGTGAGCGGTGCTTTGTATCCAAACGCAGGTGGCACGATCACGCGCCGGCAATTGCTGCTTCCGTTTCCGGAGTTCGGCACTATCAATGGCACGAACAACGACGGCAAGAGTTGGTATAACTCCGGCCAGTTCACACTTGGCAAGCGGTTCTCGAAAGGCTATGACCTACAGTTCGCCTACACCCGATCAAAGTGGATCGAGGCCGTCGAGTACTTGAATGCCGCCGACCCGCTTCCGAATAGAGCAATCGCCGCCCAGGACGCGCCTAATCGGTTCTCGATGAGCGGTTTTTACGAGTTCCCGTTTGGCAAAGGTAAGCAGTTCCTGTCACATGCAAGTCGGTGGGCTGACGCGATTATCGGTGGTTGGCAGATCGAGGGAACTTATACTTTCCAATCCGGCTTCCCGCTGAGGTTTGCCAACGATGCGTTCTACCTGGGCGGAAAGATTTCCATTCCGAAGAACCAGGAGACTCTGACCCGTTGGTTCAATACTGATGCCTTTGTTTCCGTTCTGGGAGCAACCCCGACCTGCGCCGCGTTCCCGACCGGCTCTACAAACTGTGCTAGTCCGGCAGACCACTTGCGCACGTTGCCGTTTTACTTTGCCGACGTGCGGATGCAAACAGTTAACAACGCGGATCTGGGTTTGCGGAAAGACATCCATATTAACGAAAGCATGAAGGTTCAATTGCGGATGGAGTTTATTAATGCTTTCAACCATCCGCTGTTGTCGACTTTATCCGGAGGCGGTGCCAATGTCAGCCCGTCCTCCTCAGCCTTCGGCACGGTTTCAGCCTCCAACCAGCAAAACTACGCGCGCCGCGCGCAGTTGTCAGCGAAGTTCATCTTCTAAGCGAAAGTTGAACTGGTGTTTTCCGAAACCGGGGAGTTTGCAATCACGCAGGCGCCTCGGTTTTCGCATTAAGGCTCGCAATCGAGTTCGAACGCAATGAGATCGCTATGCGAGAGATCTACGAATGTCGAGCGTTGAATCATCACTACTGGTAATCATCCAACAGCACATGATTCAATGAAGCTGATTTTGATTTCCCGTGGAGGGATGCGGCAGAATGCGCCGATGGACGCCGCACCAAACGATCTCCTCTGCGTGCGGCTCAGCGACCCCTACGGTTAAATCTTTTCTCACGGAGCTTTCGAGGGAGTAAGGGATGCGCATTTTGATCTTAGCAATCGCTCTATCTTTTGTCTCGATATCCTGGCTGAGCGTGGCGGCGAAAACGACCACTGCCGAACAACCGATCATCCTTTGGCCCAATGGGGCGCCCGGCGCAGTCGGCAAAGAGCCAATCGACATTCCGACTTTGACGCCTTACTTCGCTGCGAAAGAAAAGGCACCCGGCCCGGCGGTCATCGTCTGTCCCGGTGGAGGCTACACGCATCTAGCCGATCACGAAGGACAACCAGTCGCAGAATGGCTTAATAAGTTGGGCGTTACTGCGTTCGTGCTCAAGTATCGGCTCGGACCTCGATACCATCATCCGGCCCCGCTGCAGGATGCGGCGCGCGCGATTCGCACAGTGCGTGCGCGGGCGAGTGAATGGAACATCGATCCGAAGCGTATCGGCATCCTTGGATTCTCCGCCGGCGGTCACGTCGCGTCTACAATCGGCACGCACTTTGAGCTCGGCAAGTCCGACGCTTCCGATCCTATCGAACGAGTCAGTTCCAGGCCCGACTTGATGATTCTGATCTATCCCGTGATCACGATGAGAGAGTTCACGCACGCCGGATCAAAAAGAATGTTGCTCGGAGAGAATCCGCCAGCGGACATAGTGGCGTTGCTATCGAACGAGGAACAAGTGACAAGAGAGACGCCGCCCGCCTTTCTGGTCCACACGGCCAACGATCCCACGGTGGCGGTCGAAAATAGCTTGCGATTTGCCGAGGCGTTGAAAAAAGCAGGCGTGCTTTTCGAATTGAATATTTACGAACGCGGACCTCATGGTTTTGGACTTGGCGGCAAAGACCCGATTCTCTCAACGTGGCCTCAGCGTTGCGCGGAGTGGCTCCGCGTGCACGGCTTCATCAGTGCGGCAACCAAATGAGTCGGCGCGATTTCAAGGGCGATGACTAACACTATCAGCAAATCATTCGCGCGCTGCTGGCTACCGCTTTCGCTGATTGTGGCCGTGCTCTCGATTGCCCCGGCGGCATCGCCACAACCTGCAACGTTTGCTCGAGTTACTTCTTCCTTCGACGGCGATTGGCGTTTTCTTAAAGGCGATGCCCCAGGTGCTGAGAAACCTGACTTCGAGGACCCCGCGTGGCGGAAGCTCGACGTGCCGCATGACTGGAGTATTGAAGGGCCATTCGACGAGAAGAATCCGACGGGAGGCGCGGGTGGTTTCCTGCCGGCAGGTATCGGCTGGTATCGCAAACGTTTCACGTTGCCCGCAGACTACGCGCGCCGGCGCGTCTTCATCGACTTCGATGGCGTCATGGCCAACAGCGACGTTTGGATCAATGGCTTCCACTTGGGCCGGCGTCCTTATGGCTATGTCAGCTTTCGCTATGAACTGACAGATCATCTGAACCTCGGCAATAAGCCCAACGTGATCGCGGTGCGCGCCGACAACTCAGGTCAGCCGGCGTCGCGCTGGTACACGGGTGCAGGCATCTATCGACACGTTCGCTTGATCGTGACAAGTCCAGTTCACATAAAGCACTGGGGAACGTTCGTCACGACGCCTCAAGTTGCAAATGACAAGGCTACCGTGCGCGTGCTAAGTGAAGTCATCAATCAATCGCAGAGTGCGCGGACATTGTTCATCCAGGTTGAGGTGCTCGATCCAAGCGGGCGAGTGGTACAAACGTCCGAAACCAAGCCTCAAAATATCAACGCAGGCGCGACGGTGAGTTTCACTCAAGAAGTCACGCTTCAGAATCCGCAACGCTGGGACTTGGAGCATCCGAACCTTTATCGTGCTGTGGCTCGACTGCGTGACGGAAGAGCAACTGTCGATGAGGAGATTGTGACGTTCGGCATTCGTGAATATCACTTCGATGCTGACACGGGTTTCTGGCTCAACGGCCGCAACTTCAAAATAAAAGGGGTCTGCCTGCACCACGACGCGAGCGCGTTCGGCGCCGCCGTGCCGCTGCGTGCGTGGGAACGTCGGTTGGAGACGCTCAAGCAGCTTGGCGTAAATGCAATTCGTACTGCTCATAATCCGCCGGCTCCTGAGTTTTTGGATTTGTGCGATCGGATGGGTTTTCTGGTGATGGATGAGCTGTTCGACTGCTGGACTGTGGCGAAAAATCCTTATGACTATCATCTGTATTTCAAAGAGTGGTCCAACAGAGACGTGCGCGATACCGTGCGCCGCGATCGCAACCACGCGAGCGTAATTGTCTACAGCGCCGGAAATGAAATTCATGACACTCCGAAGGCTGACCTGGCAAGACAGATTCTTACTTCGTTGGTTGCCACGTTCCACGAAAGCGATCCGACGCGCCCGGTCACGCAAGCGCTCTTTCGGCCGAACGTCAGTCATGATTACGACAATGGACTTGCAGACACTCTCGACGTAGTCGGCCAGAATTATCGCGAGAACGAGATTCTGGCCGCGCACAGCCAGAAACCTTCGCGCAAGATTCTCGGCACCGAGAATGGACACGATCGAACGGTGTGGTTGTCACTGCGTGACAATCCGCCGTATGCGGGCCAATTTCTCTGGAGCGGGATTGATTATTTGGGCGAGTCGCGCCAGTGGCCCACGGTGGCTTACAACTCTGGTTTACTCGATCGCACCGGAGTGCTGCGTCCGCTCGCGTTTCAGCGACAGAGTTGGTGGAGCGATAAGCCGATGGTTTACATTGCGCGCCGCGTCGCGCAGACTGCACTCCTGCCAACCGATCCTGGTTATGGCACGGCTGCACAGGAGCGACGCCCAACCGTGCTGTTCTCCGACTGGACGCCGCGAAACACTGGTCCGCACGACGAAAATGTTGAAGTCTATAGCAACTGTGAACAGGTTGAGCTCTTCCTGAACGGCAAGTCGCTCGGCGCGAAGCCGCGCCCGGCTGACGACGCTCCGCGCGTCTGGAATGTTCCGTTTGCTCCAGGAATGCTCAAGGCCATCGGCGCGAATTTCGGTAAAGAAGCCGCCACTTACGAATTAAGAACCGCGGGAAGGCCAACCCGCATTTTACTCTCCGTGGATCGCGCGAGTATAGCTCCAATTTGGGATGACGTTTCGTATGTCACTGCCACCGTCGCCGATGACAATGGCGTCATTTTGCCTAACTCGAACGATTTGATTAGCTTTAAGATCGGCGGGCCCGGAGTAATTGCCGCCGTTGACAGCGCGGACAACAATAGCCACGAGCCTTTCCAAGCGACTGCGCGCCGCGCTCATCGGGGACGCTGTTTCGCGATGATTAAGGCAACGGCGGCTGGCAAAATAGCGCTTGAGGCATCGGCGCCCGGTTTGAAGAACGGCTCAGTGATTATTGACGCCATCGCCGCGAAGAAGCCGAGATAGCCTGGATTATTTCTCTAGCCCAGGCGTTGACGCCTGGGAAACGGAAGACGATCAGATTTCAGAAGCCGCCTTCAGTCAGCTGGGTTGGGCCGTGAGTGACTATTGACTAATAATCAACTGTTAGGCGCATAGGTTCTTTTCGCCCTCCCACCCAGCTAAAAGCAGGGTGTGAATGCGAGCGACCTGCAACTTTCGGTGCACTGACGGATTTCACCCTCATTGACTCACACTCCAAAAAAGGATTAGTTTTCGGACAACGCGATGAAAGATTCAACCACGGACACTCCTGAGACTTCATTCAGCAATCTGCACCGCATTTCGCGGGTCATCGCCGATACTGCTTCAGACGCTATCATCACCATCGACTCACAGAGCACGATGCTCTTCGTCAATCGCGCGGCCGAGAAGATCTTCGGATATTCGCGGGACGAAATGCTCTCGCAGTCTTTGACTATGCTGATGCCGAATTATCTCAGGCACGTGCATCGCTCCGGTTTAAAACGCTATCTGGGCACGGGCAAGCGGCACCTTTCGTGGGAGGCCGTAGAGCTGCCGGGTCTGCACAAGAGTGGAAAAGAGATCCCGCTCGAATTATCATTCGGCGAATTCATTGAAAATGGTGAAAGTTTTTTCACCGGCATCGCGCGTGATATCACCGAGCAAAAGGCAGCTCGGCAGACATTGAAAGAACGAGAAGAATATTTTCGATCGTTAATTGAGAATGCCGCGGAGATCATAACCGTCTTAAACCGCGACGGTACTCGGCGTTACGTCAGCCCCTCGATTGAGCGTGCCCTGGGCTACAAGCCGGACGAGCTGATCGGAAAGAACGCATTTGATTTAATACATCCGGAAGATGCACCCGAGTTGATGAAGCTTTTCGCCGAGGGGCTCTCTAGTCCCGGATTCACTATTTCAAAAACTTTTCGGATTCGGCATCAGGACGGATCGTGGAAGATTCATGAAGCGACCGGTCATAATTTACTGTATTACAAATCGCAAGCGCTTAGAACACCGTCTGACGGCCCAATATCAAGTGGGGCGCGTACTGGCGGAAGTCGAGAAACTTCGTGAGGCCGCACCGAGGTTGCTGCGAGCGATCTGCGAAAGTTTGGGGTGGGACCTAGGCCAATTTTGGATCCGGGATCGCGAAGCAAACGTGCTTAATTGGCTGGCATCCTGGAGAGTGTCCTCGCAAGGCCCGACGGAATTCGAGGAAGCAAGTCGCCATCGCACTTTTCTTTTGGGCGCGGGGCTGCCGGGGCGTGTTTGGGCCAGCGGCGAACCGGACTGGATTAGTGACCTTGCGAGCGACCCAAACTTTCCACGGGCTTCTTTTGCGGCCGCCTCGGGTCTACGGTCCGCGTTTGGTTTTCCCATCGTACTAGGCGATGAAGTCTTGGGCGTCATCGAGGTTTTCAGTCACGAAAGGGAAGCTCCCGACCAACGCTTGCTCGATATGATGAGCGGAATAGGAAATCAAATCGGACAGTTCATCGAACGTCAGCGCGCGGAAGCGAAAACGTCACAACTCTACGATCGCGAGCAGCGAGCCCGGCATGAAGTCGAAGCCGCTATGGATCGCATGCGCCGCGTGCAGACTGTAACCGATTCGGCACTGGCGCATCTTTCTCTGGATGAATTGTTGGCCGATCTATTAAATCGCGTACGCGATGCGATAAACGTTGATACGGTTGTTATTCTGCTGCATGATTCTGAAACTAACGAGTTATTGGCCTGGGCTGCGAAGGGCCTGGAAGAAGAGGTCGATCTGGGCATTCGCATTCCCATAGGCGCCGGCTTCGCCGGAAAAATTGCCGCGCAAAAATCCCCGGTGATAATCAGGGACATCGAAGGATCGGAGCTTTACAATGACCTTCTACGCCGCAGAGGCATTCAATCGTTGCTCGGCGTGCCGCTCTTCGTCGAAGGCCGGCTGCTAGGTGTTATTCACGTCGGCAAGTTCATTCGTTATCAATTTACCGAAGATGACACGCGTCTGCTGCAGTTGGTGGCGGATCGCATCGCTCTGGCAATTGACAACGCGCGTCTGTTCGAAGAGGAGCGCGCCGCGCGCCAAGAAGCGGAAGCTGCGAGCCGCGCGAAAGATGAATTCCTCACCACGATTTCACACGAGCTGCGCACGCCGCTCACTCCTGTAATCGGCTGGATTCACATGATCCGAAACGGCATGCTTCCCGCATTGGAAGCGGAACATGGCCTGGAAGTGATCGAGAAAAATTCGCTCATATTGAAGCGCCTCATCAACGATCTGCTCGATATGTCAGCTATTCTAAGCGGCAAGATGCGGATGGAGGAGTTGCCCGTCCCACTCGCGGCCGTAGTGCGCGAGGCCGTCGAGACGGTTCGTCCCATTGCCGCCGCTCATGATATTGAGGTCGACCTCCGGGTACATGATGGCGCTAGCGACATTGTGACTGGGGATCGCGCGCGCCTCTTGCAGGTCTTCTGGAATCTGATGAGCAACGCGATCAAGTTTTCCTCATCCGGCGGCCAGGTCTCCGTTAGCTGCGAGGTTGCCGGTAAACAAGCCGTCGTCCGCGTTGAGGATGCAGGACAGGGAATCGCGCCCGCTTTCTTGCCGTACGTATTCGAGCGTTTTCGACAAGCCGACGGATCGAAAACGCGCGCTCACGGCGGTCTCGGTCTCGGCTTGGCGCTGGTCAAGAGTTTCGTCGAAGCACATGAAGGCACGGTCGAGGCCGAAAGCGCAGGCGTGGGCGCCGGCAGTCGCTTTACGGTGCGCCTGCCTCTTCAATCGATCCAAGCTCCGCGAGCGGATCAGATCGGCGCAGTCAAGGCTGAGCCCGCCCCCAGACCGGCGAATCTGCTGATCATCGAAGACGATGAGGACACGCTCGAGATGCTGCGGGCGACACTCGAAGCACGCGGCTTTCAGGTAACCGGTTTTGCCTCAGCGACCGAAACCCTGGACGTCCTGCCGAAGAATTCGGTGGACCTAATCATCTCCGATATTGGAATGCCGGTGATGGATGGATTCGAAATGATTAGACGCCTGCGCGAGCTTCCGGTTTACAAGACGGTTCCCGCAATCGCCTTGTCCGGTTACGCATCGCAGAAAGACGCGGCCAGTGCGATCGCTGCGGGATTCAATGCGCACGTCTCAAAGCCCGTCGATCCCAGAGAACTCATCGCGCTGGTCGATCAATTACTTCGGGAGCGGTCCGAATCGGGTAGTTAGATTGATGACCGGAATGGCTCTATGACTCAATCGACGAATGATTTGCTTCGTGAGTTGCCTTCAATTGACTCGCTACTGCGGACAACGACTGCACTCTCGTTGCAGCCGCTGATCGGAGCTGAGCACCTTGGAGCATTAGCACGCCGGGTCGCCGATGAACTACGGCAGGAGATTCTGGCCGCGGGCAATATCGAAAGGTCTGTCGAAGATCGCGACGGAGATTTTTCTCGCGACAGCTTGCTTGAAGAAGCTGAACGACGGCTGGCTACCATCCATCAGCAGGAATCAATCCGCGGACTTAGCCGCGTCATCAACGCAACGGGCGTGATTTTGCATACGAACCTGGGACGCGCGCCTCTGTCCGAGAGTGCGCGCCGCGCAATATTGGAAGCCGCCGGCTACGGCAATCTGGAATTCGATCTTGGTACCGGAACGCGCGGACGCCGTGGCGCTCGCGCCGAAGATCTGCTCGCCAATATAACGGGCGCCGAGTCCGCGCTCGTCGTTAATAACTGCGCCTCCGCCGCGTTGCTGGTGCTTACCGTGCTGGCGCGCGATGGAGAAACGATCGTGTCGCGCGGCGAGCTGGTCGAGATTGGCGGCGACTTTCGCGTGCCCGATGTGATGGCTCAATCCGGCACGCACATGATTGAAGTGGGAACCACGAACCGCACTGGCCTTTCGGACTACCGGAAAGCCATATCTGCAAACACGAGACTCCTCATGCGCGTTCATACTTCGAACTATCGCATTGTCGGTTTTACAAAGACGCCGACGCTCGAGGAATTGGCCGCCCTGGCGCACGACGCCGGACTGCTGCTTTACGAAGATGCCGGGTCGGGCGCGTTAATAGATTTCAGCGGATACGGAATTGAAGGTGAGCCGGTGATTCGAGCATCGATCGAAGCCGGCGCCGATGTCGTTTCTTTTAGCGGCGACAAGCTTCTGGGTGGACCCCAGGCCGGTTGCGTCGTAGGTCGTGCCGCGACCATTGAACGGATGAGAAGACATCCGCTGTATCGTGCCCTACGAGCTGACAAGCTGCGTCTCGCAGCCCTCGAAGCGACACTCGAAGCCTATGCGCGTGACGCATCAGTCAATGAACTTCCAACGCATCGCGCGATCGCATGCACAGTATCGGAAATTAGAGACCGCGCGAATGGCCTGATTAGTAGACTTCCTCATGGAAAGACAGACGCGGCCTTCACTTTCGAAACTGTCGACGGCGAGTCAGCCAGTGGAGGTGGCTCCGCCCCAACTTCACGGCTTCCGACGGTGCTCATTTCGCTTACTCACGATACGCTCACGCCGAACCAAATCGAGACGGCTCTGCGTCGGTCGCACCCGCCAGTCATCGCCAGAATCGTCGATGATCGGGTTCTTTTCGACTTACGGACGGTGGCGGAGAGCGAGGAACCTGAACTGGAGCGGGCCCTTCTTTCCCTTTCAGATGGATGAATTTCCAAGAAAAGCCTGAAAATCGCTTCATTTTTCTTGCGCTTAACAATGATCGTCAGTGTATAATCAAGTTGACGCCCTCATGGCTGTCCGGCGCGTAGCGGCGACGTTCCCGCCTCATTAAATCTCGAAGTTCCCCTGAACCTTGAAGACATTTTCCTGGAAATCGGTTTTGGTTTCGCTTGCTCTGGCTTTTTTGGCCGGCGTGGCTACGTGTGCGATCTGGCGAGCTGGTCTGATTGATTCGCTGCAAGCGGCCTTTGTAGTGAACGTCAACCGCGGTGAGGTGCCTCTGCAATCGCCGCAACCAGGGCTGGGCTTGATGCTTATCGTCGCGATCAGCATGAGCGCCGGCTTCTTTGTCAGTCGCTTCGGCGCGCGCCGCTCTTTCCCGATCCTGGGCTTGGGGTTCCTCGCGATGGCCGTGGCAAGCTTGCTGGCCTCACAACAGCTCAAGGTCGATATTCTTTTTGCTCCGATGGCCCTCGGTTCGGTGGGCGCCGTCTTTCTGGTTCAGCTTCAGCGGCTCTGGCTGATCGATACAGTGCTCACGGCTCATGTTGATCGCGTCGTTACGCGAGCCGATCACATCGAAGCCACCTTGGCGCAAGCTCGACTGACCGGTGGCCTAAAGCTTTTGCAAACAATTCTTCCCTTGGAAGAGGCGGTAGTCTTTCATCCGGACGACGACGGCGGCGCTCTCGTGCCTGGTGCACGCCTGCGCGCGAACTCAAGCGAACCGCTGGAGGCAAAACGAAATAGTATTTGGCGGCGACTGATTCAGCTTTGCGATCAGGCAGTGAGAACCAATGAGATCAAACTGGCGCCGGCGGGACAAATCGATTCGTTTGAGAGTGTGGCTTTGCATAGGTTTGGGGCCCAGGTCCTGGCCGAGGCGTCCGATGGTTATGCAATTGCCTATTTAGATGGCACCCTGGCCTACGTGAATCCGGCGATGGCCTGGGCCGCGCGAATGAATGAAAGCGAGATTCAGAAGCTGGATTTATTTGGACTGCTGGATTGTTTTCGTTCCGGTGTGTTCGACGAGCCTTCGATCGCCGTCCGGCGAGTGCTGCAATCGGGCGAGACCTATCAGCGCGAGCTAGTGTTTCCCGGCCGAAATCAGACTCTGGAATTACGAATCGCCTTGGCCACCGAGCGCCACGGAAGCGGCCCGAACGGCAATGGCAGTGGGTCCACCCCGCTTTGTCTTATCATTCGCGTTCGCGACGTCACCCGCTTGAAAGAGTTCGAGCAGTTGAAGAGCGACATGATTTCCCTGATGTCGCACGAGTTGCGCACTCCGCTCACCAGCATCAATGGCTTTGCTGAGCTGCTCGCACTGGATGACAAAATTCCGGAAGAATCGCGCGAGTTTCTGCAAATCATCTCAAACGAATCTCAGCGGATGTCCCGTATGATCGACACGTTCCTTTCCGTCACGCAACTTGAACGCGGCGATAAGCAGGAGGTCACGAAGATTGCGTTGCGTTTGGATGAGGCGGTGCGCGAAACGATGGCAGCGTTGCAATCCGTCGCCAAGAAAAAGCGCATTCGTTTGATCGAGCAAGGCAACGGCCGCATCCCGCCGGTGGCCGCCGATAAGAGTCTGATCACACAAGCCATCTCGAAGCTGCTCGACAACGCGATTAAGTACAGTCCCGAGCGAACCGCGGTCACAGTTTCGACCGTGCTGGAAGCCGAAGCTGTGCGGGTCATCGTTGAAGACCGCGGCTATGGGGTCCCTGCCGAATCGATCGATCGCATCTGGGAAAAATTTTATCGCGTCGCCCGTGACGGCCAGGAAAAAGACGAAGAATCAACGGGGCTGGGCTTGGCTTTCGTCAAGGAGGTCGTCGAGCAACACGGCGGTACCGTGGCAGTAGAGTCAGAAGTCGGTCGCGGATCGAAATTCAGTTTTGCTTTGCCGAGGTTGTAGTGCCATCTGCGACTAATGGTTGATCTTGGGTATTCACGCACCCTCAATAAGGAAGAACCGCAAACTCACGGTGGCCCAAACCTTTGCCTATATTCGGTAGAGGTAATGAAGGCCTTGACCATCTCGGCGGCCACGAAGTTACCGTTGAATTGATTCAGTTTGTTCAGCCAGAACTCCCACCCGGTGTAGTCTGTGTCCTGCGGATCGTTCGGGTTGCGGCGCAGATAACCAAAGAATTGCATCAGCACGAACGCGCGATTGAACTCCTGAC
>WNFO01006227.1_pt1 | contig 14535 bp, 11 predicted proteins | sample 5400251 | NCBI WGS metagenome assembly WNFO01 (sample SAMN13153354, study PRJNA577476) | soil metagenome | isolation source: 100 cm saprolite under Madrone tree | place: USA:California | collected 2016-06-14 | reverse complement strand
ATTTGTTGAAGCAGGTTGCGCGTGGTCGCGGAGGTCAACACCTGGTCATTGCTGTTGAAGAGGCCCAGGTTGGTGCCAAAGAGGAGTGGTGAGACAGGCTGGCTGACCTGGATACTTTTTGTGGAAGTTTGACCGAAGTCAGCAAGAGCACCGCGAAAGACTCCGCTCAGTGCTCCCCAAATGCCGACGACCAGGAGCATGCCGATAGAAGCCATGCTGGTGACGATGGCAAGCACGTGCTTTCTATTCTTTTGCTTTCCAAGTTGCTGGAACATACGTTACTATCTCCTTATCTCATGGCAAGGTTCAAATACAGCCAATCCTGCTCGACAGTCCTTGCGTAGTGCTAGCCCAAACTGTCAAGTGCCCTTGAACCATGTCTTAGCACCACAAGGATATTCAACGAAACACCGTTAGAGACGGAAAAGCATCTAAGGTGAGTATAGCATCCCAGATATTACTCAGATGTCTGTTTTCGTTGAAAATGGTACCATTGCGCTACTGGAAGGTTAAGAAAAAGCGGGACTATGTCGAGTCATCGGATTACTGAGAAGAAGGAAAATATACGCTGCGAAAACCAGCTGCCACCGCGCCCGGGGGGACAGCTGGTTCTGCCCTGTGAAAAGATATTTCTATGCGTAAATGCTGTTCGCCTGCTTCTCAAAGTTCTTGAAGAACTGGTCGAGTGCCATCTTCACCGCACCCTTGACAATCGTTTCGGGTGTGGACGCAATCTTGCCTTCCATTTCGGCATGGGCGTTGTATGACAGTGTTGTCCCCTCAGCATCCTCTGCCAGGTCTACTGTGCATGTAGCCTTGATGGAACCCAGGAAGTTCGATGGCTCGGTGATGAGCACGATGCGGGAGGGTGGAATGACTTCACCGGTGCGCAAGAACACCATGTATGGTCCCTTCAAGCCAGGGAGATTGGGTGATATTGTTACCTTGAGCTGGCGACCGTCTGGAAAGTCGACAGGCTCAGCGGATTGACAACCGGGAATACTGTTTTTGAGCACTTCGGGATGCAAGAGTGCCTGAAATACTTGCTGTTGGGATGCTTTGACTTTCTGGCTACCTGTAATGTCCATTGGAATTTGTAAACCTCTTCTATTGCTATTATGCTCATACAACATGGGTGTATCCGGCACACCGTACATGTATGAATGGGAGCACCAGACTCTATAGAGAGTTCCTGATGCTTTATAGGTGCCTCTATTATAGTGACATGGGCGCAGTGGCTCAACAAATTGGGTAATAAGTACTGGTACTGCTTCTTCACTCTTTTTGCAACACAACCTTTTTTGCCAAATTCTCCCAAAAGGATGGAGAGCTCACCTTGCTATGAACCTTCTCATGGCACACTGGGCACAACACAATAAAATGACGCGGGTTGTAACGGTCGAACAGATTACTGGCAAAATGGACGGTATGGAGTTGCAGCGCCTCGTAGTGCTTTCCACATTCAGGGCAAATATACTTAGCCTTTTCACTCAGCGTCCGCTTCAGACTGTTCATCTGTGTGACATGCACCAGGTCCAGGCTCACATGAAAAAGTAGGCCAGCCAGGATCAGCCAGAGTATCCTTGATCGAGTATGTGCAGCCACTACCAGTAAACACCCTAGTACAATCGGGTGATGCAGAAGTCGTGCCTGTGGTAATTGAGGTGGGTTGGCCTGCCCAAAGTACCGTACTGCGGCTCGCAAGCTGAGCGTACGATAGGTCACGGCATGCCAAAGGTAATGGTCAGCGTCGATGAGCACGCTGGATGCTAACGGAATCCAGACATCTTTTTTCAACCACGGCAGAGCAACAATCGCAACCATCGCCGATAATTTTACATGTTCTTGTACGCGCATAGCTCTACGTATTCAGTGTCCTTTTCTAAATCTCGGGTAACTACTCAGGACCCCAAGCGATTATGCGTTCCTTCTCTGTCATGGCTCTATTCTAAGCAAACCTTGCAACTCCCCCCTAAGTAGTTACAATGGTAACAAGCCAGCTTGCATTGCCAGCGTACATCGTAAACTTATAGGTATCTCCTACTGACACGCCATTACACTGTACGTTTAGTAGCTGAGTATCTCCAGACTCACCCGATGGTGCTAGCATTCCCTGCGTCATAGGTTGCCCATTAGCCATAAATTGGATACGGTCCTTATTATGATAATACGGCACCAATGTCCAGCTTATAAACGAGTTACCCAAATTGATCAGTGTTAGTGGCGTCAACTGGCAGGTTTTTCCCGCTCCTAAAGGGGCAACAGCAGGATTAGGGCTGAAAACTATTTCAGATTGAGGGTCGGTCACCTGTAATTCTACAGGCAATGTCAATTGCTCCTGGCCTTTAATGGTAAACACGATCTGCCCAGTATAAGGCTTCGTTGGCGGGTTGCTTTTCAAAGCAATTGTGAAAACACTGATGCCAATGCTGTCTATGCCACTGATGTTCAGGTTTCCAGCAGTTTGATTATCATCAATCAATAACCAACTAAGATTGTCGACTGCGTTTGCCGTGGCTGTCCAATGCAATGGTGAACCGCTGGTGTTGGTGAGAGTGACGCGCTGTTGATTGGGATTGCCCTGTCCAGCTACTGCATGAAATGTTAGCTTTTTTGCAGGTTTACCCTGTATGGAGAGCGCTAAGTTTGGACTGGTGGTTTCAGGAGTACTTGCGGGACTTACCCCTATATTGAGGTAGGCGCTCTCTTTAGTGCGACCATCCATAGCTTGAATGTAGTGCGAATCTGCCGACCAATCTGATGCCTGTATGGGTATTGATACATCAAATCTTTCAGCATTGGAGGCCTGCACAGATATGACTTTACCATTTTCATCCTTGATAGGGGTGGTACCGTCAAGCAAAAACGTAATAGTATCGTTAGCGACAAAGTGTTCTCCGTGCAAGAGAAGTATTTGACCTTGTTTGATGGTTGCAGATTGTGGTCCTTGTAAACTTAGAGCCGGTTGTGCTGTCGCGCTTGGAGGTACAGCATGAGCTGCATCAGAGACAGAATTGGGGAGGGAGGTTGAAATGATATGGACTCCTAATCCCCCGACTAAACAGACCACCAGAAAGACGGTAATCCAGAAGCCAAGTTCTGTGTTCCGCCCACTCCGTTTCTGATTATTCGACACTGTGGCGCGTCTACGTGAAAGACTGTTTTGCGTCGCCATGAGTGGCATAGCCACAGATGCCTGGCCTCGCGAAACTCCTTCGGCTGATCCTGCCTCAGCTCGCTGGCGATCTCGCCAACTACTGCGCCACCGCTCTGCCATTCTACTGCTAGCTGCGAAACTTTCGGGGCTGCTCCCTAATGAAGTGTGAGTACCATTCAAGTTGAGTTGGCTTTTGATGTCCTCTAGAGGAATGTAGTCGGTCGGCAGTGGATCTAAATTACCTGTGGATGCTGCATGATCCCGAGTTAATTGTACAGGTGCTACGGTACTTTGTTGGGCTGGTGTCGCTATCGTGCTCTCAGATGTAGCAGGCACTAGCAAAGGCTTGGGCGTCTCAGGAACTATCGTTGGCTGAGGCGTCTCAGATGGTGAGGCTGGTTCAGATGCAGGAGTAGATTGCGGCAAAGACTCTGGCGCATCGGGCAACGAAAGGGATGGAGATGCGCCGATGTCGACTGGGGAGAAACCACATTCAGGACAAAAGCGTGCTTTTGCTCGTAGTTCAGTATTACATTGCTGACAGCGCTCCATAATCTCTGCCTTTCCTTGCAAATATCCTATGGCGGTCGGTCCACAATCCGCTTTGGTTCCGCTCGGGCGATCTCTTGTGTGGTTTGCAGCCTCTAACTACTTTGTCTGACATGAAGATACCAACGCACCCCTTCTGCTACTCCACGCTTGACATCAAATTCAGGAGTGTAGCCCAACTCATGACGTGCCCTATCAATCGAGAATGGCTGATTCCCGCCAAGGAGTGTAACTCCATATGTCGTTAGTGGCGGTGGTGCCGCCTTACGGCGGCCTATAGCTCGCCATAAAACTTCAGCAGAACGGCCAGCGAGATATAATGCAGAAAAAGGGAGTTTGCGCGACACGTGGGGCACCTGTAGAGCATTAGCAATGGTGTTCAGATACTCAGCCTGCGTCACGTGCCGATCATCTACAATGTTATAAGCCCGGCCGATCACCTCATCACCGGCATCCCCTGCTTTGACTATACCCTGTGCCACATCCCGCACGTACACCACTGGCACAATATTTTTGCCGGTGCCAATCAGAAAACCCTTACCAGACTCGACAAGATTGACGAAGCGACTAAAGCTGGCGATGTCCCGTGGCCCATACACCCATGCAGGACGCACAACAACAACCGGTGCTCCGTTCTCTTTAACGAGTTTGGAGATCAACTTCTCACCAGCAATCTTCGTACGACTATAGGGGTTGTCCTCAGCACGATAGGGATAGTCCTCGGTCACGATACCATGGAGATGATGCCCATATACCGTAATGGAACTGGTATGGACAATGCGCTGCACACCTGCATCCATCGCTGCTTGAATCAAGTCGGCCAGTCCTTGCACATTGACAGCTCTATAGACCTTTTCCAGTCCCCAAGGACCCGTTTTTGCAGCAATATTGTAGACACGCTGCACACCTTGCACCGCGCATTTGAGAGACGCTGCATCAGTCAAATCACCGTGCATGATCTCAACACCTGTCAATGTCCGCAAGTGACTTGTATCTTCAACAGGTCGCACCAATGCACGCACTTCATCACCGCGCTCTACTAACATATCAACGAGATGACCACCTATAAAACCGGCAGCCCCTGTCACGAGTACTTTCACTTTACCCTTTTGTCTCCAATAGTTGTTTCCTAACCTTCGTGTTCAATTGTCCCAAATTATACGCTCACTCTGCCATTGTAGAGACCTTCTTCCCTGCGTCCTTAAAGCCAAACTTCTTGATCGTGTTGCGTAGCCAACTAACGGTAGGCCCTTCATCGATTCTTTTGCTGGTTGCGATCAAGAAAGAAGGTGTCTCAGGACGAGTTACTAGCTTGCTCACTTCGCGTATCGCTGCCAATTCCTCATAATGCTGAAAAGCCCAGTACATGTTGACACGGCATCCCCTGCAATTTTTGACATCGTCCTCATTCATGGTTCCGCACTGTGGACATTCTGTCATGACCGACTCCTTTTACAGCTTTCCATCACTATTAGTCGCTTGTGCTGCAATCATAGCCTCCTGCACCAAGGGACCGCGGATAGTCATACTTCTATCCTTTGCCTTCAAGGCAAAGGTAAGCGAGCTATAGGCAACCGTAACTTTGACCTCCCGACCTCGCATTCCAATACGCACAGATGTTGCTTGAACTACCTCCTGAATACGCTTAGCCACAAGTTCAGCTCCATGTTGCTCAGCGCGAATGACGGCGGTCATAATTCCAGGCCCATTGATCGAGAGTTTGTCTTCTTTACGAATCTTAGTACGCAACAATGGTAAGAGCTTACGAGCCACCTCAGTTGCCTCACGGCCTTCACGCTCAGGGTTGACATCATACTCTTCGCCACCTTCAAGCATGAAGCGAAAGACGATCACACTCTGGGCGTTACAAATGCGTCGCACTTTCTGCTTGCCTGCCTCCAGGTTCTTGGTCGAGTCCACCATTTGCCAGATGTGATGTTCGCGCTTACGGCGGTAGTCATAGTAGCCTTGCATACGCGCATACCCTTCAAGGATCACTGTACTTAGAGTCCATATAACTTGTTTGGGGGTACTCATCGTAAAGTCGCGACAGGTGATGAGCTGGTGGGCAATGGGACTCACCTTCATCGTCGAGGCTTCGTAGTTCTGCTGATTCCGGACTTGCAAGTGCCCCGCGTAGATACGGCGGCGCTGCTTCAGAAAATCGCGGATAGTGAGTGGACCTTTGTTGTAGACAACACAGGCAGGTTCATAGATCAACTGATAGCCAAGCTGGGAAATGAGTGCTTGAATGGAGATTTCATCAACAGGACTACCGGTTGGTATACCCGAAATAACATTACGGAAGGCAATCACTTCACCGAGTTTTGGGTGGACACGCGCCAGGTAATCATGCAAGCGCCAGAGCAGATGGACAGCGTGTCCCATAAAAGTAGCTGGATCATTCACTGGTACGGGACGACCTCCAACCATACCAATCTTTGCATCCTTGAAAGGGGAACACAGGTACTCTAAAGCAAAGGCTTCGGGAATAACATCAGCACCAATTAATACGAGGACTGGGCTGACAGCCTGTTTGAGAAACAGGTTGATGGCAGAGGCTTTGCCTTCACGCTTCTCTTGAATACATAATCGTACTCGAGGTTCTTGGAGCGCAATTTCAGCTACAATCGCTACAGTGCGATCTGTGCAACCACTCGCAACTACGATGACTTCATCGATGCGCACGGATGGGCCTTGCTGTTCGAGAATGGCGTGTATGGTGCAGCTAATATTGGCTTCTTCATTATAGGCCATAATGCCTACGCTGCAGTTGACATATTCATCACCTTGCTGTGCCTGGCAATCCCCCTGGATTAATTGAACCTCATTTATGATTTTCGTTGCCAAATGTACTTCACCTTTCCTTTGCTAAGAAATATATTGAATCATGTTTTGCTATAGCTTTGCGGGCTCTGTTGCAACAGAACCTGTTTGTCACTGTCTACGCCAAATACGTTCTTTTTAATATAAAACCGCCCTTAGGCCTTAAGATCATTACTGTTGCCGTTGCCGTCAGACTTGCATGCCTCATCAGCAGCATTGATTGTGTATATTTGACCACATAGCAGTTACCAGAGAGTTGCGAAATGGTAAAGAAATGGTTATAAATTTACCGATTAGGTGAAGGTTTCTTAACTTTGAGTATGGTCGGCGACGGGGTCGCCTTATGGGGAGTGAAGAATGAAATTTGAGCGTGAACCAGGCTCATTGCGGTGTTAGGAAAGTAGAAGAGGGGAATGAAAAAGGGCCATGAGTTCTCATGAGGTACCTCGTCGGTACCCTACTCCATTATGAGTGGATGTCAGCCTTGTTCTCTCACTTTAGAGTCAGTCCGAATCCACCAGACGATAGCCCAGGTACGGCTCTGTGATAATGTATTGTGGATGAGTTGGATCGTGCTCTAACTTCACCCGCAGACGACGTATAATCCCCTTCACATATCCTGTCGCATCGCTGTACTGCGAACCCCAGACCCGTTGCAGCAGTAGACGCGTCGTCATCACACGCCCAACATTGTTCGCAAGTTCTAGCAAAACAGCATACTCGATAGGAGTGAGATCAACGGCGCGCCCTGCCACATGCACACGCCGCATCTCCTTGTCGATCTCCAGGTCCCCACAGACAACCTTTTTCGTCTTCACGTCCTTACTGCCACGGCGCAGCACAGCCCGTACCCGTGCAAGCAGCTCTGCCAGGCGAAAAGGCTTGACCAAATAATCATCCGCCCCAAGGTCTAACACGGAAACAATGTCCGACTCGCTGCCTTTTATACTCAAAACGATGATCGGAGTGGCGGAAAATTCCCGAATGCGCTGACAGACCTCCAGACCACCGCAACGGGGCATGACCAGGTCGAGTAGGATCAGCTCCGGTGCCTCGCGCTCGAATGCAACCAGTGCCTCCTCTCCATCACTAGCAGTCGTCATCTTGTAGCCGTGAGCAACAAGCGCCTGCTTGACCGCAGCCATGATCCCGGGATCATCATCTACCAGGAGAATGCTTTGTCTGGCGTAACTCATGACATCACCTGCTTGGCTGTTCCTTAAAAAAACTAGCGCTCACACGAACATTTCTTTCTCTTCTGAGGCGTCAAATCCCATTGGACTGGATGCCGATAGGGGTAGCGCAACCCGAAAAACGCATCCTCCTCCCTCACGGTCTTCTACCCAAATACGCCCTTCATGCGCTTCGACAATCCCCTTGCAGATGGCGAGCCCTAGACCGCTCCCTTTGGTATGTGAACGTTGTTCTCTGTCGAGACGGTAAAAGCGCTGAAAAACCTTCTCATGCTCTCCTCGCGGTATCCCCGGACCGCGATCAGCAACGCTGATACAGATCTCGTTGTCTATCAAGCATGCCTCTACGTGTATGGGCGACCCCTGAGGAGCATATTTGCTGGCATTTTCCAGGAGATTCCATAATACTTGTGCCAGTCGATCTGGATCAATATAATAGAGTGGAAGATTTATATCGACATCCCGCTCTATACGACATCCCACATGCAAACGCTCAAATTCGGTCATGGCATCCTCAATCAGGACTGGGAGTTCGACCCAATCGCAGTCGAGGGCAAGCCCCCCGGCCTCAATCTTGGATAAATCCAGCAGTTGATCAACAAGCTGCCCCAGTCGGTGCGCCTGACCTGCGATGTTCTGTAAAAGATGCTCCTTGCTTGATGCGGATTGGATGCCATCAACATCAAGTAGGCTCTCTACTGAAGCTCGGATGGCCGTAAGGGGTGAGCGCAGATCATGGGAAACCGCAGCGAGAAAGCCGCTCTTGAGGTGGTCTGCCGCTTGAAGTGCCTCTATTTCGTTGGCAGAGCGCAGCAATTGCGCATTTTTGAGCGCCATGCCAAGTTGTTGTCCAATCGCCGAAAAGAATGCGAGATCTTCTTTGATACTGCTATCACGGCAACTATTACCGACAAGCAAAACCCCCAGAATGGCGTTGCTGCTAGCCAGAGGAACCGCCATCAAGTTATAGAAGCCAATGCGGTGCAGTGCATTGCAGATGGTTGGTTCATCGCAATCATTCGCGCTGATCATCAGCGGCGCACGCAGGACGATGACACGGCTGGCTAGCATGTGGAGAGCTTTCAGAGGAAACCTGTTGAGGTCGAGTTGTACACCATCTGCCAGCCTACAGTGCGCAGCTAGCGTAAGTTGGTCGCTACGCTGATCGAGGAGCAGAATCATCCCCGCATCTAAGTTGATGATCTCCGTAATGCGTTGTAAGACCAGGTTAAGGTGCTGGCTAGGATCCGGCAGTGTGCTGAGAATGTGCGCAATGGCATTCAACGTTTCAATATGACGATTGTGTTGCTGGAGCGTGTCGAAGAGTCGAGCATTCTCAATAGCAGTAGCCGATTGCGTGGCAAAGGTCAGGCCCAGCCGTATGTCCTCAATGGCCCAGGTGCGAGAAGCAGAGCGAGCAACTGCAATGAAGCCGGTCACGCCCCGTGCCGTTACCAGTGGCAGCAACAGGAGGGAGCGAATACCAGTCCGCTCGCTAAACGTAGGGGGAAGCAGTGTGGTATGCAGCGTATCATCAATCACCACCGGTTCACCGCGCTCCCAAATGAGTGAGATGGCTTGAGCGTGTTTGAAAAACACGGCTACATCCTGTGACTGTGCCAACTGGGGTGGCTGAAGCATAGACACGACGTGTGTGAAGGTACGTGCGTCTTCCTTATCAAAAAGGTAGACAGCAGCACTCTCGACATACAACAGGTGAGCAGCTTGTTCAACCACCTTTTCAAGCGTGACTTGCAGATCAAGGCTGGCGCTAATAATACCTGTTGCAGCCGCTAAGCATTCTGCATCATGTGCTCTGCGTTCCTGGCGACTGAGTTGCCACTGCATGTCATTGAGAGAAATACTACTGCTGTCGCTATGCAGCTTCGGGGGATGGGACTGGCTCATGGTGATCTCGTTGGCCTGATAGGCATGACTATTCCCGAGAAGCTTCACTCCATGACTATATTGATAACTATATGGCCACTCGTGCTGTTGTTGCGCGGAGAGCAGCAGGTGTAAGCGTTGCCTGGTCTCCAAAGCGGCAGCTGCAAGGAAGCTTGTGAGGAATGGACGGATGAGGTGGTAATCCCCGGTTACATCCAGGATACCGACGATCTCATTGGTCACAGGATGACGAATCGGAGCTGCTGTGCAGGTGAGATCCTGCCAGCCATCGCAGTAATGTTCTGCCGCCATCAGTTGCACGACATGCCCATCGGAGAGTGCAGTACCGATGGCATTCGTACCAGCCGCTGCCTCGCTCCAGTCTCCACCGGGAACAAAATCAATACGCGCGAGACGACGACGAATGGCAACATCGCCAACCACATCTAGCAAACGCCCTTGTGCATCGCTCAGCACGACCACGTACCCTGAATCCGCCAGAAAGTCAATGAGGTGACTCATGGCGGGGCGTGCCGCCTGGATAAGAAGGGCATTGCTCTCACGCAATTGAGCGAGCTGTGTCTCGCGTGCCACAGCTAGAGGAGCACTATAGCATATGGTATCCCCCGGTGTCTATGAAAAACACCGGGGGATATCATATTTTTACCACTTTTTCACCACACAGGATGTGCAGACTCCAGGGCAGGGGCAGTAGAGTGCGGATTTATCCAGCACGTCACGTCACGTCTGTGCCCCCTCACAGGCCAAATTCAATGTCCTTGAAAGCTGGAATCTGCACCGGTATATCGGTGATAAGCGTGTCTGTCGTCAGCAGCAAGCCGGCGATGCTCACAGCATTCTCCAGGGCTGTGCACGTCACCTTCACCGGGTCGATGATGCCAGCTTCGAACATATCCACATACTGACCGCTGAGCGCATCAAAGCCGTAGCCAAATGGTTTATCGCGCACATGGGCCACGACAACGGCCCCATCATAGCCAGCATTTACCGCGATCTGGCGCAATGGCTCTTCCAGTGCACGCCGCAGGATGTTCACACCAGTCCTTTCTTCTGTCGTCCTGGCCTCAACGCTGTCCAACGCGGGCTGCGCGATCACGAATGCAACACCACCACCAGGAACAACCCCGTTTTCGAGGGCAGCCTGTGTTGCGGCCAGAGCATCCTGGATACGCAACTTTCGTTCCTTCATCTCCACTTCGGTAGCTGCCCCGACCTTAATCACGCCAACACCACCGGACAAGTTCGCTAACCGCTGCTGGAGTTTCTCGCGGTCATAGTCGCTTGCTGTAGCAGCAAGTTGCGCACGCAGTTCGCGCATGCGCATTTGAATAGCCTCTTTCTTGCCGCCGCCATCAACAATCAAGGTCGAAGTTTTCGTCGTGGTGACACTGCGAGCACGTCCCAGGTCTCCTATGGTAACTCTCTCTAGCCTGCGTCCCATCCTCTCGCTTATGACCTGGCCGCCTGTCAGGATGGCAATATCTTCCAGCTCTGCTTCACGGCGGTCGCCAAAGCTGGGTGTCCGTATGCCCAGAGCGTGGAAGATCCCCTTTGTTTTGTTGAAAACCAGCGAGGTTAGCGCCTCGCCTGTAATATCCTCGGCGATAATCAACAACTCTTTCTGACCCTGTGCCAGCAAACGTTCCAGGAGTGGGAGCAGGTCCTGCATCGTGGTGATCTTCTTATCGGTAATGAGAATGTAGGGATTCGCCAGCACGGCCTCCATGCGTTCCTGGTTGTTGGCCATGTAGGGAGAAATATAGCCACGGTCGAACTGCATGCCCTTGATATACTCAACCTCCGAGGCGTATCCGTGCCCTTCTTCTATGGTAATGACGCCATCTCTGCCTACGTGATCCAGCACCTCGGCAATCAGTGCGCCAATCTCGGGGTCGGAGGAGGCAATGGTAGCAACCTGTGCGATCTCCTCGGGTGTCTCGACGGGTTTGCTGATGGCCTTAATCTCTGCTATCAGGGCCGCCACTCCCTGTTCCAGGCCGAGACGCAGCAGCATGGGATTGGCCCCAGCGGCCACATTCTTTAAGCCTTCTGCCAGAATGGCCTGCACCAGTATCGTAGCAGTCGTCGTTCCATCACCCGCCGAGTCATTCGTTTTGATCGTCGCTTCTTTGAGCAGTTGAACGCCCATGTTAGTAAAGGGTTCTTCCAGTTCAATACCGCGTGCGATGGCGACGCCATCATTCAGAATGTTGGGTGTCTCAAGCGGATGATCCAGAACGACGTTGCGGCCCCGTGGTCCAATCGTGACTCGCACGGTATTCGCCAGCGTGTCTACTCCTCTCTTGAGAGAAGAGCGTGCTCGTGCGTGAAACTGAAGTTGCTTCGTCATGAAACGGTCCTTTTTTATGAGAGCCCCACGGGCGGGGGCACTACGGGACAAGAATGCCACGTCCCGACATCTCCCTCGCGAACAAAGGTGTATAAATGTAGTACATTTGTAGCAGCACGAAGTGCACACTCAATGTCGTCAGCCTTGGGATGGCTCAAGCGATTCGTGCCAGCCTGCCCGCAAATGCCTTTGAACTGGGTCGAACTGTGTCACCCGCGTGATCTGGAGCACGCGATTGTTGCCCACCTGCTCTAAAATATGGCCGGTCCAGCCCACTACTCGACCGACAGCGAAGGTGGGGGTAAACAGGTCAGCAGGCAACCCGACCGCGGCTAAGAGGATAGCGGAGTAAAAAGCGACGTTGGTGTGCAGGTGTCGACCCGGCTTCTGCTGTTCGAGCAAGGGGAGTGCCACTTCTTCGACGCTACTGGCCAGCGCAAACCCCTGCGGGTTGGCCGTGCGGGCCATCTCGCGCAGCACTTCGTGCTCGGCGAGAAGCACCAGGTAGGCATCCAGCAGCTTGACCTGCTCGTCGTTGGGCACCTGCCCAGTGAGCAGATAGAGGTAGTTGGCAGCATGCCCTAACTCAGATCGTGACTCAAGTGGCTCGAGCCCATGGCGCAGTCGGTGGAAGGCGGCCAGGAAGAGCGGGAAACGAGCCGTGACCCCAATCGCTTGCTCAAGGGTCGGCTTCCCCCTGATGGTAATGGCACCCCAGAGCGAGACGGCTGTTCGCAGGGCATCCATCGGTTCGGTTGTCGATGGCAAGTCGCGCAGGAGTTGCACGACAGGTGCAGGCATGGTGCGCTCTGCCACCAACTGTGTTTTCAGATGGGAGAGTTCCGTCGGGCTTGGCAGGTGCCCAAACCAGAGCAAATGCGCGATCTCCTCGAACGTCGTTGTGCCGACCAGGTCGTGGATGTTGTGGCCTCGGTATATGAGTTGCCCGGCCTTGTCCTCGACCTTGCTCAGTGTTGTCGTGCCCACGGCCATCCCCTCGAGCCCACCCCGAACCGGTTTGGTTGCTACAGCAGTGGTTGTGTCTTTCTGTGGATTGCTTCCTGTTTCTGGCATCGATGTTGACATAGCACACTCGCTCCTTTGCTTATTAGGTGAGCACAGATCATCACACACTCTTTTCTCAGCTTACCACATTCTTGTATTATATCCTACAATCAAAGTAGGAATTACACAAGCTTGCTGTTATGCTCTTGTTGTGCTCGGCGGACGCCATCGACAACCACCGAGGTTCGCATCAGGGAATGAGAATACCGCGACCGCGCAGCTTGCCGCTATCCAGGTCATGGATGGCATCGATGGCAGCATCGAGCGGATAGATCGCTGTGTGCAGTTTCACCTTGCCCTGGGCCGTCAGCGTCATGAGCTCGGCCAGGTCGTTATAGGTGCCGACCAGGTTGCCAATGAAGTTGATCTCGGTCGAGATGATGTCGATGGTGGGCACATCCAGCTTTCCACCGTAGCCAATGATATAGTGAGAGCCAGCTCGCCGTAACATGCTCACCGCATCCTGCTGCGCGCCTTGCTCTCCGACAAAGTCAATCACAGCCTCGGCTCCCTGTCCATCGGTGAGGTCTTTGACCTTTGCCACCTGATTTCCATCGGCCAGCACCGTGTGATCAGCGCCCCAGCTCTTTGTCAGATCGAGCGCGGCGGCAGAGCGATCCACCACGATGATCTCCGCCGGGGTGAGCGCCTTGAGGCACTGAACGCCGATATGGCCCAGGCCACCCGCGCCGATCACCACCACCTTCGTTCCAGGATAGAGTTGAGCCGCAGCCTTTTTCACGGCATGATAAGCCGTCAGACCGGCATCGGCCAGGGCGGCAATATCCTTGGGAGCCAGGCCAGGATCCAACTTGACGACGGCGCGGGCGCTTGTCTTGAGGAAATTGGCCATGCCACCATCGACCGAGATGCCGGGAAAGGACGCGTTGATGCAGTGCATATCATTGCCTGCACGGCAGGCCCGGCATAGCCCACAGGTAATCAATGGATGCACAATCACCGTATCGCCCACGGCCACGTTGCTGACTGCCGACCCGATCTCCTGCACCCAGCCAGCGTTCTCATGACCCAGCGTATACGGCAGGGTCACACCACTTTTTTCTGCCCATTGGCCCTCAATGATATGCAGATCGGTGCGGCACAGACCAGCCCCTCCAATGCGCACAATCACATCATGCGGACCGGTAATCTTTGGTTCAGCCACCTCGGTGACTTTAGGCATTTCATGGTATTGTGCCAGCCGTACAGCCTTCATACCATATCTCCTTCTTGATCTCGATGTGCTTCGCTCGATCCAGCCCCCTCATAACGGGTGCGGAACAAGCCCTTGCACATAGAGGTGTTGAACATGATGCTCATGCGAATGGATCGCGAGCGGCGCAGGAATTCCGTCAGGCCGCCAGGTTGCAGGGGTTGGCCCCGGTCATCAATGATCAGTGGGTCCTCCTGTGCTTGAGGCAAATCAAGGGATGCTCGCCTGCGCAGGTAGATCGCTGCACTGTGACCAACACCCTCCAAGCGGATCG
>WNFO01005855.1_pt1 | contig 14539 bp, 9 predicted proteins | sample 5400251 | NCBI WGS metagenome assembly WNFO01 (sample SAMN13153354, study PRJNA577476) | soil metagenome | isolation source: 100 cm saprolite under Madrone tree | place: USA:California | collected 2016-06-14 | reverse complement strand
TGCGCGGCTTGCCGCACCCGCAAGCGCGGCGTGCTCAGGTAGAGAAGGGAGCGGAAGTGATGCCACGTGACACGGGTTTTCGGGCGCTCGGTGTGCAGGCACTTGCGTTCACGGTGATGCTGCTGGCTGTTGCCGGGCCTGTGCGCCTGGCCGGCGCCGTCGGGCCGCCCCCGCCCCTGCAGATCGATCTCAATGCATTTGACGCGATGAAGAAGCGCACGGCACTGCCGAACGGCGCGACGCTCGCTTATGTCGAGCTGGGCGATCGGGCCGGCCGGCCGGTCGTGTTGATTCACGGCTATACCGACAGCGCGCGCGACTGGGTGCCGCTTGCGCCGTACCTGTCCCGCGACCTGCGGCTCATACTCATCGACATCCGCGGCCACGGTCGGTCCAGCAAGCCGGAGTGTTGCTACACGCGCATCGACTTCGCCTACGACGTCAAGCTGTTGCTTGATGCGCTGGGAATCCGCACAGCCGACATCGTCGGACACTCCCTCGGCAGCTTTATCGCTCAGACAGTCGCGGAGTACTGGCCCGAACGCGCAGGCTCCGTCGTGCTGATCTCCTCGACCGCCCTGCCTCTCGACAGGCCCGCGGCGCAGGGTGGGAAGCCTACCCTCGACTTCCGCTCGCAGATCAGGAAGCTCAAGGATCCCATCGATCCGGACTCACCGTTCATGATCGAGTGGTGGGCCTCACCGACGCCCGTGGATGAGGATTTCCTGCGCCGGCAGCGGCGGGACGCGGCGGCCATTCCAGTGAGCATCTGGCTAGCGGTCCTGGATCAAGGGCTCACCGCAATGGACCTTGGGAGCACTCTGCCGAAGCTCAAGGCGCCGACGCTGCTTATCTGGGGGAGTGAGGACCCCATCATCGATGAGCAGGGCAGGCAGGCTTTGCGTGCGGCTCTACCGGGCGCGCAGGTCAGGGTTTTCGACAAGCTCGGCCATAACCCGTTCTGGGAGGATCCGCAGGGCGTCGCCGACGTCATCAACATGTTCCTCAAGCGTGGCAAGTGAAACTTTAAAGTGGCGGTCGCGTGCGTTCAGAACTTCTCGACCCACGGGCGCAGCTCCACTTCCCAGGTCCAGGCGCTGCGGCGCTGGCGGTGGACGTGGAGGTACTCGCGCGCGATGTCCTCCGGATCGAGCCACTTGTCCTCGCCGCGCACGGCGTCCTGGCCGGCCCACGTTGTCGCGATGCCCCCGTCGATCACGAAATGCGCAACGTGAATGTTCTTCGGCGCGAGCTCTCTTGCCAGACACTGCGCGAGTCCGCGCAGCGCGAACTTTGCCATCGCAAACGGTGTGGATCCCGGCAGGCCCTTGACGCTGGCCGTGGCTCCTGTGAGCAGAATCGATCCGCCGCCGCGCTTGATCATGCGCACAGCAGCCGCCTGCGCGACCAACAGCCCACCCAGCGCGGTGACTCTGAGCGCTCTCTCGAAGCGCTGCGGATCGATCGTCCCGATGGGCGCCCTGTAACGCTCGCCGGCGTTGAAGACGACGAGATGGGGTGATCCCCACCGCTTGTCGACCTCCTCGAACAGGCTCTCCACCTGAGGCCGATCCACAACGTCGCATGCGATCGGGTGAGCGCCAGTGTCGCGAACCAGCTCAGCGAGCTTGGCGGTATCGCGCGCGGCTACGACCACCTGCATGCCTTCCCGCGCGCACTGGCGGGTCAGAGAGGCACTCAGGCCGGGCCCGGCTCCGACGATAATCGCGATCTCCTGCTGTCCCATTTCTTGACCCCTGGCCATGCTCGAGCTGAGCTTGGCAGGCAACATAATATGTCACGCGGCCCACTTCCAGGATTGCGCTCCCCCGCACGGAGCACAGGGTCCCCACCGCAGCCGTAGTCGGGGCCGTACGGACCGTAGGACGTCCCGCCCTTTACGTCATTTCGGTGTCCGCATCTGTACGGCCGGCAATTTAAAGCGGCAACGGGACCGATTCTTGCGACCCCGTTGCAGTGATTACTTGGGCTTGCACGTGGGTGGCCCCCTTGATGCCTCTGCGCGCCATCGCGGTGCGACGTCCGTACGGGGAATCCCTCGGGTCGACGCCAGTCGCGCCATTGCGCTACGAGACATAATGAGAGACACTGCAACATAACAACTGTCATGTTGCGCCACGACACTCTCCGTACCGGAGGTCGTATGCTCATGCAGGCGTACAAACATGCGCGCCTCATGGAAGAGTCGGAGTTCAGGGTAGAAATGGCGGCCAGATCAGGTCCGCCCGAAGAAATGCTGGTCGCCGGGCGCGTCCTGGAGCACCCAACCGCCTATCGCCGGTGGGAGGCTGAGCACAATCGCCTGATGCGCCCAGTCTCGCAGCAGGCGCGTCTGGCTCGCCAGGTTGTCGCGCTGCGCTCCACCGCCTTCGCGCTCGTGCATCGCAAGGCGATGTTCGAGTATCTACGTGATCGGCAAGTGACGGGGGCCAAGCGCCACAAGTTGTTTGCCCTGTTCTATGGCGCCCGCGACTACGCCAGCTGCGTCGTCGCGGAGCATGGCAACTACGCGCGCTGTGGCTCGAGCTTTCTGTGCACACGCTATCTCGCCGAGCAGTTGATGCGCGACGCGGCCCTCGCCGAGCCCCTGCAGCTCTATGAACAGTGGTACACCGAGTATTTCCGCATATTCTGCGACGTCGGGCTGGCCGAGACCGAAGAGGAGCTAGAGGCGGTAGCTCCACTGGATGCGCTGAAACCGTTGCTCAAGCACAAGCTGGCCGAGGCCCGTCACACGATCATGACTATGCCGCAGGCTGAGGCGATCAACTGGCGCGAGGCCGAGATTCGCAGAGCGACCGGGGAAACGCAGAAGCTGCGCGTGTTGCATGTGGAGCCTCAACCTGCCGGCCTCGCAGCCACAGCCGTGCCGCAGCGCGAGGATCCGCAGGTGTTGAATTATCAGGAATTCGTCGCCAGCCGGCCGCAATCGCGGCGCCCGTCGTCCAACGGCAGGCACGGCTAGGCTCGCGCCCTGCACCCCTCAGGCGTGCCGATCGCCGGCCGCCGCCTCGCTGGCCACGCGCAGCATCGCATCCAGGCTGCGTTCAACGTCCTCATCGGTCGTGGCCCAGCTGCTGACGCTGATGCGCATCGCCGTCTGAGCTTGCCACACGGTGCCGCCGCACCAGCACGTGCCCTCCTGCTGAAGCCTGGCGATGACCTGCCGCGTGCGCTCGGCATCGCCGAAGGCGACCAACACTTGATTGAGAACCACATCGTTCAGCACGCTAAAGCCCGCGGCGCGTAAACCCTCGGCAAAACGCCTGGCCTGGCGGCAATTGCGCTCGAACAGCTCGGCGAGCCCGACTCTGCCAAGCGAACGCATGGCCGCCCAGACCTCGACGCCGCGCGCCCGACGCGAAAGCTCGGGCGTGAAGTCGCAGGGATTGCGATGTGGGCTTGTCGTTGGCAGGTATTCGGCAGTGATCGCCATCGCGGCCTGCAAGGCGTGCGGATCTCGGGAGAACGCCAGCCCGCTATCGCGCGGCACGTTGAGCCATTTGTGCGCATCGGTGGCCCAGGAGTCTGCGTGTTCCACGCCGCGCGCGAGCTGCCGCAGCGTGGGTGCGGCTTTCGCCCACAAACCAAATGCGCCGTCGACGTGCACCCAGGCGCCTGCCGCATGCGCGCTCTCGATCAAGGGCTCGAAGGGGTCAAAAGCACCCGTGTTCACGTTGCCGGCCTGCAGGCAAACGATACCCAACATACCGAGGGATTTGAGCAGCGTGGGATGCGCTTCTTCGCCGGTGATCACCGTAATCGGCGGCGCGCCGAACAGTCCATCGGCTTCGACGTTCCAGCCCGCCTTCGCCAGCACGACATGCCGGGCCGCAGCGAGCGCCGTGAAGTTGGCGACGGTCGCGCCGGTGACGAAACCTGCGCCCGTGCCGGGCGGCAATTCAAACAGCTCGGTCAGCCAGCGCAACGCCACCTCTTCGAGGTGCGCGGCGCCAGGGGTCACTGCGTACAGGGCGGTATTCTGATCCCATGCGCCCGCGAGCCAGTTCGCCGCCAGCGTGACTGGCAATGTGCCGCCGATGACGAAGCCGAAGAAGCGCGGCCCGGCCATCGCCATCGTCGCAGGTGAGACCAGCCGGTCGAGCAAAGCGAGCGTCTGGGCCGGATCACTCGGCTGCTGTGGCAAGGGCTCATCAAGCTGGCTCAACGCCGATGTTGCCGCAACGCTCGGCGCCACAGGTCGGCGATCAAGATTATCCAGGTAGGCGCGCGCCCGGCGGGCGGCGTCGTCGAGTATGGCGTACATGGCGTGTCCCCCAGGCGGCGGACGCCTATGTCACCGCGGTGCCAGCACGGAAGCAAGCCCAATCGGCAATTGTCCGCTCGATGCGCCTGCGGATCCGAGTCATGGGAATCGCGACTTCTTGGAGTTTTCCGGTGACGGGAACGGCCCCGCCGGCTTGAGCCCGTGCGCAGCTCGATTCGAGGCGTCGCGCGCAGGACTACGGGCGCCATGTCGAGTTTCTGCACTGCAGCCAGCGACAAGTTGGTGTTAGTATTCCAGCATGCGGACGGTCACGCGCAGTTACCGCATTCGCGCCTATCCGAATGGCGCGCAGCGCCGAACCAGCCATCGAGCCAACGGCGGTCTTGAGCATGATGCCAGGTGAGGCCGCAAACGGCGGGCGTCCGGCGCAGTTGCCCAAGACGATGCAGGCGGCTGCAATCGATCGAGCCGGCGGACCGGAGGTCGTTATCCTGCACACGCTGCCGGTCCCGAAACCTGATCCGGATGAAGTGCTGATCGCCGTGCACACGGCGGGTGTTGGGATCTGGGACAGCGGCGTGCGACGCCACCCCGAAAGCATCGAGCATTCCCGCTTTCCGCTGGTGCTCGGGACAGACGGCGCCGGCATTGTTGCGGCAGTGGGATCCAACGTGCGTGGCCTCAAGGTCGGCGACGCGGCCTACGCGTACAGCTGGGACAATCCCAAGGGAGGCTTCTATGCGGAATTCGTCGCGGTGCCTGCCGATCGCGTCGGCCACGTCCCGACTGGACTCGGTCTCAAGGAGGCGGGCGCGATTGCAACCACCGGGCTGACTGCCATTCAGGGAATCGACGATGCCCTGCATCTGACATCCGGCCGGACACTCATCATTCACGGCGCCGCCGGTGGTGTCGGAAGTCTGGCACTGCAATTTGCAAAACTCCGCCACGTGAGAGTGCTCGCCACTGCCTCTGGAGAGGACGGATTGGCCTTCGCGCAACGACTGGGCGCCGATGCCGTCGTGGACGGCCGCAGCGGAGATATCGTGGCCGCCGCGCGCAATTTCGCCCCGGGGGGCGTCGACGCTGTGCTGGCGTTTGCAGGCGGAGAGGCGCTCGAGCGCTGCATCGATGCCCTGGGGCGCGGCGGTCGAGTTGCGTTTCCGACCGGGATCCATCCCGAGCCCAAGCCGCGGGACGGGCTCAGCGTCGTGCGCTACGACGCCATTCCCGGAGCACAACAGTTCGAGCGGCTCAACCATGCCGTCGAAGCGGTGAAGCTCCAAGTGCCGATCGCTGCGCAATTTCCCCTCGCGGACGCGGCGCAGGCGCACCAGCGCGTGGAGGCCGGACACGTCCTGGGCAAGATTGTGTTGCGGGTCCGCTGAGGCCGTAGCTTGCGGTAGCCATTGATTTATCAGGCTATTTGCCGCCCACATCGAGGGGATCGCCCTGCGGTGAGATATTTCATCACTCTCGAGCAGTACTACAGGCGGTGGGGGATACCCGGATTGCGAGTGATGGAAACGGTTCGGCTGCGCAAGATTCAGCAGCCCTCCCGCGTGGAGAGGCTGCTGGAGGCGTTTGCCGAAAGCGCCAACATCCTGCCGCCGGACTGTTACCGGATTCGTGACGGCCGCGCGCTCTCGAGCGCATTGCAAGGGCTCGTGCAGCAAGCGACCCTTAGCAAGCACGCCTGGGGTTGTTGGACCGATGACAAGGGCATCTGGCTCTTCACGGCTGAGATGTCGCTTCCCTTGTCCCGCAAGCACGGATCACCGGTCTTGCTCGTCAATCAATATCGGGAAGACGGGAAGTTGAAACACTCTGGCGCCTGGGCTGCCGACACGGAAGGGAAATGGCAGCGCTACCGGGAACCCTAGGGACCAACCCGATCCCTGCCGTTGACGCAGGTGCGCGGCACACCCCGCGTGCCGATCGTGACCGGGTTCACACCGCACAGCTTGCGAGCACCGGCAAACGCGCCTGAGCGTGCGTCGGTCAAGCTGATCGTGGCCGGGTGAGCCAGCCTCGAGAGCGCGCCGCGCTCGTTCCCGGCGGTACCTTCGAGCCCGTTCACGGTACCGCAGCGGCGATTGCTTGAAAATCGATTCTTATGCCAGTCACCGGTACGGCGGGCTTCGCCCATTCCCGCGTGTCCAATGTCGTATCGCTGACCACCGCGATCGTGGCGCTATGGTTGAGCTGCGTGGGAGCCGCACCGGCCGCTCAGCCGATGCATTTCACTCACCTGGGCGCCGATGCAGGTCTGGCGCAGGGCGGCGTGATGGCCATCGTGCAGGATCGCCAGGGGTTTCTGTGGCTCGGCACGGAAGATGGGCTGGATCGCTACGACGGCTACACGTGGCAGCACCCGATTCGTCAGCGCGGCGTGGCAGGCAGTCTGCCCAACAATTGGATTGCCGCGCTTGCCAGCGACGCATCCGGCAGGCTGTGGATTGGCACAGACGGAGGCGGAGTCGCCTGGCGCGACCCGATGACCGGCCGCTTCGTCCCGGTGCGGCCCACGGCGGGACAGCCGTCCGTGTCGCCCGAGGAGAAAGTTCGCGCCCTGCATCTCGATAACAACGGCCACCTTTGGGTCGCAACTCGCACCGCGGGACTCGTGGAGCTCGACGTCACCTCGGGTCGCGTACGTCGTTTCAGACACATCGAGGCCGACAGCGCCACGCTGAGCGACGACGGGATTTTCGCGATAGCCGAGGGGCGCAATGGGGCGCTGTGGGTTGCCACTCAGCGCGGGCTCGATCGGCTCGATCCCGGGAGCGGGCGGGTCGAAAGACTCGGGTCGCGTGTTGGCGCGGCCCTTGGCGTTACCGGTTCGGTGCAGGTGAACGCCGTGCTGGAAGATGAGCATGGCGACCTGTGGGCAGGGACAGACGCCGGACTGGCGAAAGTCGAGGCCGCAGGCGACCGGATCCGGGCCTATCGAAGCAAGCGGGACGCCTCTGGGAGCTTGCCCAGTGACCGAATCCAGGCGCTCCTGGAGGATGACGCCCGGCGCTTGTGGATCGGTACGGTAGCGGGACTCGCGCTCTTCGATCGGCACGCAGATCGATTCGACACCTACCGCCACGAAGCAGCCGATCCCGCCAGTCTCCCTGACGACTATGTCATCTCCTTGTATGAGGACCACACAGGCCTGTTGTGGATCGGCACGAAGACCAAGGGCGTGGCCAAGTGGAACCCACGCTCATGGTCTTTCGGGCATCAGCTGGGTGCTGATCCCGAGGGCACCGCTATTACAACCTTCGCCGAGGACGGCAAAGGAACCCTGTGGCTGGGAACGTTCGGTGCCGGCCTCAGCGCTATCGACCGGCGCACGGGCGCTGCTCGCCCTTACCGACATCAGCCGAGTGATGCACGCAGTCTGCCGGACGATCGCGTGATGGCTGCGCTGGTCGACCATTACGGGACACTGTGGGTGGGCACCATGACCGCTGGCCTCGCGCGGCTCGACCCGGGAGCGCAGACCTTCCGCACCTACCAGACCGATCCGGTCGATCGGCAGTCGCTGCCAGCGCTTGGCGTCATGTCCTTGCTCGAGGACACTCATGGCAACCTTTGGGTGGGGACCTACGGTGGCGGGCTGGCGCGTTTCGATCGCGCCAGCGACAACTTCCGGCGTTACGCGTCAGAACCGGCCGAAGGCGGTCTTTCGAGTGACCGCGCGACGGCGCTGGCCGAAGACCTGACCGGCAAGCTCTGGGTGGGTACCGATGGCGGTGGCCTCAACTTGCTCGATCCAGATACGGGCAAGGTCGTCCGCTTCGCCCACCAGCCGGATGACACGGGCACCTTGAGCGCGAACACGGTTTACGCGGTGCACGTCGATGCGAGGGGAAGCGTCTGGGTGGGCACGCGAGGGGGCGGTCTCGATCACATCATCGGCTCGGCGCGCCGACCTGAAGCCATCCGCTTTCGCAATTACTCCGAGACCGACGGGCTTGCCAACGACACGGTCTACGGCATCGAGTCGGACTCGGCCGGTCGGCTGTGGTTGAGCACCAACGGCGGTCTGTCGCGCTTCGAGCCCGATAGCGGCGCAATCCGCAATTTCCGTCGCATCCATGGCTTGCAGGGGAACGAGTTCAATTTCGGCGCTCATTTCCGCAGCGTCACGGGCGAGCTGTTCTTCGGTGGTCCCAACGGCTACAACGCCTTCTTTCCCGAACGCCTGCTGTATGACGAGATTGCGCCGCCAGTGGTCCTGACGGCGTTCCTGAAGCTCAATCAACCTGCCCGGACGGCTGTCGCCCCGGAGCAGCTGCAATCGATTTCCCTGGGCTACAAGGACGCGGTGGTAACGCTCGAGTTTGCAGCTCTCGATTTCGCATCGCCCAACGACAATCGCTACAGGTACATGCTGCAGGGATTCGACAGCACCTGGGTGGAAGCCGGCGGCAAGCGCAGCGTGACTTACACGAATCTGGCAGCCGGTGCCTACACGTTCCGCGTGCGCGCGGCCAACAGTGACGGAATCTGGAGCGATGCGGGGCTATCGCTTCCCGTGACGGTGGCGCCTGCGCCGTGGGCGACGTGGTGGGCGCGCGTAGTCTATGCGCTGCTCGCGGCGCTGGGGATCTACTGGTTGTGGTCCATCCACCAGCGCAAATTGCAACGCGAGGCGGAATATGCGCAGCGATTGCAGGTGGAGGTCCGGGACCGCACGCTCGAGCTCGCCGAGCGCAATCGCGAGCTCGAAAATCTCAACCTGCAGCTCAAGGAAGCCAGTCTCACCGACCCGCTCACGGGGCTCGGCAACCGGCGCTACCTGCAGCAGATGCTCACGCAATTTGTGAGCGCGCCGGCTGCCCCGGGAGCGAAACGTGATGCGGCAACGCCGAGAATGGTGTTGATGGTCGTCGACCTCGACTACCTGAAACCGATCAACGACTTGCACGGCCATCAGGCCGGCGATCGGATCCTGACACAGGTAGCGGATATCCTGCGGGATTGCTGCCGCACGGGCGACTACGCCGTTCGCTGGGGCGGCGATGAATTTGTCGTTGCCTACCTGCAAGCCGATCTGAGCAACGCGGAGGGACTCGCCGAGCGCGTTCGCTCGCGTGTCGCCAAACAGACCTTCCGGCTGGGCGATGGCAGAGTTGTCAGAACCAGCTGCTCGATCGGCTTTGCGCGCTATCCGTTCGTCCTCGAGGCACCGACGCTGTTGTCCTGGGAGCAGTGCCTGAGCCTGGCGGATGCAGCGCTGTTCCACGCCAAGAAGCGGCGCAACGCCTGGCTTGGGTGGGCCGGCACGGCCGCCGCGGCCCACGTCGAGGGTCTGCTGCAGTCGGTCGAGACAGACCTCGAAACGCTCGAGCGCGAAGGGCGACTCGATGTGCGACGCACGCAATTTCAGTCCGAGGACACCGTGGACAAGCTGCGCGCGGGAGCCCGGCGCCGCACCGATTGACGTAGGGCCAGACAGCCCAACCGAGGCCGCATTTGACAGTGCGGTTATGCGACCCATATCACACTCTGTAGCGGCACCAAGGCGATTGGCGGCGGCCGGGCGGCGACCCGCTCTGTGATCGAATAGCGCGTCAGTCAGGTAAGCGATGGCCTGCTGAGGTCGTGACGTTGTCACGAGGCTTTCGCAGTTTTGCTTTGGCGGTACGTCTGTTATGCGAAGGATTTTCAGCCGCTGGCTCCTGGCCGCCACGGTAGCCTGCTGCGCCCCAGTGCTGGCCGAGCCAACCGCGCCTGATGCGGCTGCAGCCAGCGCTTATATCGTGCAATCCCGCGGCACTCAGCCGGCGGTTCGCATTGTCAGAGGTGTTGGCGGTCGGATCACACACGACCTGCCCGTCATCCACGGCGTGTCGGCGATGCTCACCCCCGCGCAGGCCGCGCGCTTGCGGCAGCTGGGGACAGTCGATCTGTTCGCCGACTCCTCGGTCAGGGCACAGTGGGGGTCAGGCGCCTCTGGTGAGGCCCACTCGTCAGTCACGAAGCAGAAGTCGTCAACCTCCTCTGATGAGGTCGTGCCCAATCAGGATGCGCGTGTAGAGATTGGCGCGGATCGCCTCGGCGCGCAGGGCTTCGACGGCTCCGGCGTCACCGTCGCCATCCTGGACACTGGCGTGGCCAGCTCTTGGGTCCAAGCCATTCAGAACATCACGGGCCTCAACAAGCGCCTGGTCACCTACAGCGCTGACGGCAGCCCCTTCGGGGACTACAGCGGCCACGGCTCGCACGTGACCACCATCATCGGGAATCCGATCCGCTCGCAGAACGGCCAGCCCCTCGGGCTCGCACCGATGGTCACGGTGGTCGCGGTGAAGGCCTTTGACGGCAACGGGACCTCGACCTACGCGACCGTGCTGAGCGGGCTCAACTGGATCTTCGCCAACCGGCTCACGTACCACATCCGCGTGCTGAACCTGTCGTTCGCCGCGAAGCCGCAGTCGTTCTACTGGAACGACCCGATAGACCAGGCGGTGATGCGGTTGTGGCAAGCAGGCGTCGTCGTCGTCGCGTCCGCCGGCAACTGGGGGCCGACGGCGCAAACGATCGCCGTGCCCGGCAACGTTCCGTACGTCATCACGGTCGGGGCCATGACCGATAGCTACACGCCTGGCAACCCGCTTAATTACCGGCTGGCCTCATTCTCATCCACCGGCCCTACGTTCGAGGGCTTCGTGAAACCCGAGATCCTGGCGCCTGGCGGACACATCATCGGCAGCATGGACGGGAACACGGCTCTCATCGCGGAACAACACCCGGAGTTTCAGCTGCACGTCTTCAACCTGTACGTCATGTCCGGCACCTCGCAGGCGGCGGCGGTGGTGAGCGGTGCGGTGGCCCTCATGCTGCAGGCGGATCCCTCGTTGACGCCGGATGCGGTGAAATGCAGGCTGATGTCTTCTGCGCGCCCCGCGGTCGACGCGAACAATCAGCTCGCCTACAGCGTATTCCAGCAGGGCGCAGGCGAGATCAACGTCTATGACGCGGTCTATTCGCAGAGCAGCGGGTGCGCCAATGCGGGCTTGAACATTGCAAGCGACCTGGCCGGAACCGCGCATTTCGGCGGTCCCGCACGCCAGGCGGCCGACGGCTCGTACTACGTCGTGGACCAGAGCGGCTCGCCGATCAATCAGCAGGGCTACCTGTGGAACAGCGGCTATCTATGGAACAGCGGCTACCTGTGGAACAACGGGTATTTGTGGAATAACGGCTATCTGTGGAACCAGTCAGACACGGCCTCGCCCGCCAACACGGCCGCGATCAACATGTGGGTCGATCAGGAATAGCGCGTATATTGTCAAACCGTTGCGCCGCACCGGCGCACTGCGAGCCTGAGGAGACGCGCGCGCCGCCCGCCGAGACCCCTGTCACAGAGTCGGGCACGCGGACCGACTACAGTCGCCTTCTGGGCCCTTCCCAGTGCCAGCGTTGCTGATCGGTAAGCCAAGACTCGTGACAGACGAAGCCCTGATCAGCGCGATCCCCGACCTCGTCGCCTTCATCCGCCGCGACGGTGTCATCCTCAATCATCTTGGCGGCCGCACCGCGGGCGGACTCGGCGACCTGTCGCGCATCGATGGTCAACATGTCGATGCGGTGTGGCCGCAGCCGGTCGCGAGCGTGCTCCTGCTGCTGACGCGGCGCGCCCTGACGAGCCGTGGCGGCGGCAACGCCCGCTTCGTGGAACAGGGGAGCGAGTACGAGGCTCGCGTCAGCGCGTACGGTCATGACCGCGTATTGTGCGTAATACGCAACCTGACCGCCGAGCAGCCCGCGGCCAACAGCGGCGCGGGTGGCGATCGGCTCCCGCAAACGGGTCTGGCGCGCCGGGGATTCCTCGGGCGGCTCAAACAATCGGTCGCTGATGCGACGCTGCGCGACCAGCCGCTCGCTGCCTGCGTCATCCATCTCGATGGATTGGCGGATATCGCGCGGATCATCGACTTCAACATCAGTGATCAACTGGCCACGGCCGTGCTGCGACGCCTTCCTGGCCCCGCGAACGACCTGGGTGCCGAACACATGCGCTGGTACGTGGGTCAGCTCAGCGACGGGTTGCTGGCGGCCGTCGTTGAAGGGTCGGCCGATCGCGAGGAGATCCGCGCGCTGCTGCAGTCGCTGTGCAATTCGCTCCAGGAGCCGGTATCCGTTGGCGATGCAACTTTCCGCCTGACGCCGCACGCGGGAGTCGCTATTCTGGGCCGCGACGCACTTACGCCGAAGCTACTGCTGAATCACGCCCGAGCCGCGGCAATGGAATCGCGCCGCGAGCACTCGCCCGGCATCCACTTTTACTCCGACACCATACGGCTGCGATCGCTGGCGCGACTCGATGTTGCGCACGAGCTGCGCCAGGCGATCGGGAACCGCGACGTGCAGCTGCGTTACGTCGGTCGGCACGATCTGGCATCGGGGCGACTGACCGGCGTGATCGCCTACCTGAAATGGCCCCATCCCCTGCGCGGCAGTGTCCGACCGGCGGAATTTCTGCCGATCGCCGAGCATACCGGCCTGGCGATGGCGCTATCGCGTGCCACACTCGCGCGGCTCAAGGACGACTGGCTTGCTCTCCGAGGTGTTGTCGGAGCGGGCGTGCGGATCTCCTTCAGTGCACTGCGCCACCACCTGACGAGCGACACATTCCTGGAGGATGTCGCCGGAGTATTCGAATCGCGAGTACTCACGGCTGAGCAGCTGGAGTTGCGCATCTCCGAGCGCACTCTGGCCGGGTTGGCCGCCCCCGAGCGGACTCTCGAGCGGCTTGCCAGGCTCGGCGTGCGCCTGGTGATCGACGAGGTCGGGGGTGGTATCAGCTCGATTGCCTCCCTGGCGCGGCTTCCAATCCACGCGCTGCAGCTCGACCGCGGTTGTGTCGTGGCTGCGGACGAACAGCCGGCCGCCCTGAAGATCTGCCGGGCGGCGATCGCGCTTGCTCGGGCGCTGGAGATGACTGCGATCGCCACCGGCATCGATAACGAGCAACGGCGCAATCGCCTGGCGGCCGTCGGCTGCGAAGAGGGACTGGGCGATCTGTACGCACACGATTTCGGCAACTTCGGCGCCGACGATGAAAGATTGCGGTTGGGGCGTCCCGACCGCCGTCGTACGCGGTAAGTGATCGTCGGACGCCGCACAGACTCCAGCCGCCCGCGAGCGCGCCATGTAATCATGCGGGACTGGCGCATCCCGACGCGATATTCTCCGGACCGGCCTGACCCACCGTCGACCGATCGAACTCCCAAAGGTCGGGTGTGGCCGATTACAACCCATGCCGGCGCCCGAACGAGAAATGACACCTGTCCCGAGCGACCGGATGCGCGGGCACAGCAGCGGAACCCGGGCGATTCTCGCCGCCTCCGTGGGCAACCTGCTGGAATGGTACGACTTTTCCGTCTACGCCTTGTTTGCGATCTATATCGCAGAGAATTTTTTCCCGAGCCGTAATCCGGTCGTCGAGCTGGTGCAGGCCTTTCTCGTTTTCGGCCTGGGCTTCGTCATTCGTCCGCTGGGCGCGATCCTCATCGGCAGCTACGGCGATCGCGCGGGCCGCAGGGCGGCGCTGACGGTGACGATTCTGATCATGGCGTGTGGCACCGGGCTGATCGCTCTCGCTCCGTCCTACGCGGTGATCGGTATCGGAGCGCCTCTACTGCTGCTTGCCGGACGGATCCTGCAGGGATTCTCGGCAGGCGGCGAGATCGGCGGTGCCACCGCGTTCCTGGTGGAGCACGCGCCGGAGACGAGGAGGGGACTCTTTGCGGCCTGGCTGCAGGCGAGCATGGGCATGTCCAACATACTGGGTGCGCTGGTCGCCTTCTCTGTCACCTCGCTACTGCCTCCCGCCAGCGTCACGGGCTGGGGCTGGCGAATCCCATTTCTTGTCGGGCTGCTGATTGCGCCAGTCGGGCTCTACCTGCGCAGAACGCTCGACGAGACGCCGCAATTCCGCGCCGAAGCCGCGCGGCGCACGCTGGAGCCCGCGGCCGCACAGCCGCTGGTTCGCGTGTTTCGGGACCATTCGCGCTCGCTGCTCGTGGGAATGGGAATCTCGATTCTGTGGGCGGTCGCGGTCTATGTGCTGCTGATCTTCATGCCAGTGTTCGCGCAGAAAGCATTCGGTTTCAGCGCAGCACAGGCCTTCGGCGGCTCGTTGATCGGCAATGTCGTATTCGTGGCGGGGTGTTTCGCTTTCGGCGCCCTCGCGGACCGCATCGGCGACAAGCGCACGCTGGCGATTGGAGCGAGTCTCCTGCCGCTGGGCGTGCTGCCGCTGTTTCTGTGGCTCGATGCCTCGCG
>WNFO01003112.1_pt1 | contig 14540 bp, 9 predicted proteins | sample 5400251 | NCBI WGS metagenome assembly WNFO01 (sample SAMN13153354, study PRJNA577476) | soil metagenome | isolation source: 100 cm saprolite under Madrone tree | place: USA:California | collected 2016-06-14 | reverse complement strand
GGGGTTTCGCTTGCCTACGATAAGGAAGAGTACGCTGTGACGGCCTTGACGCACGCCACGGATAGCCATGGCCTCCACCATCTCGTCATCGAGCCCACCCAGGGCGCGTTTCACGGCCAGTTGCCGGCACGCTCATACGAACTGCACATCCGCGCGGCCGATAAACCCGCCTCGATATCCGTCGACGGCAAGGACCTCGGGCCGGGGACCTGGGATGCCGCGCAGGCAACGGCGGTCGTAGCGCTGCCGAGGCGAGCCATCCGGGACAGGATCGAGGTGGCGTGGCGCTGAGATTCAGGCAGCGCCGACCCTTGAGCCCGTCGGGCGATCTGTCTATCGTGTGACCATCAGTGCGGGCACACGGGACTCCAGCACCACCATGAAGAACCTCTGGACCTGCCTCGCTGCACTTCTATATACGTATACGGCTTCCCCGGCGTTCGCCTCTGGCCTGCCCCAGCCAGCCTCTGCCGATGCCACGGCCTATATTCACTGGCTCGAAGAGCGCTCGATGCTGCATCAGGCGCAAGTGCTGGCGCAGCGTTACTCAGGCAACGCCCTCCAGTGGCAGCACCCTTACGGTCAACCGCAGAACCGCAGCCGCGGGCGGCCGTGTCGCGGGCGTCGGTGTGGTTCACCGCCTATCCCGCCTCGACCATCGCAGCGTCTCCCGGCATCTCGGTCCTGGCCACTCTTGCCGATGAGCGGCTGTGGCGCTCTTTCCAGGCGATCGGAATCCAGGGCATACACACCGGCCCGATGAAGCGCTCGGGCGGCGTACGCGATCTCGCCTATACGCCCTCCATCGACGGCAATTTCGACCGCATCAGCTTCGACATCGACCCCGCGTTCGGTACCGAGGCGCAATACAAGGATCTTGTCGCGGCCGCGCGTACCCATGGCGCTATCGTCATCGGCGACGTCGTTCCGGGGCACACCGGCAAGGGACCCGACTTCCGCCTGGCCGAAAGGGCCTACGCCGACTACCCGGGCCTCTACCACATGGTGCGCATCGAGCCTGCCGACTGGGGACTGCTGCCGCCCGTCGCCGCGGGACGCGACGCAGTCAATTTGAGTCCGGCCACGGTAGACGCCCTGCAGGCCAAGGGCTACATCGTGGGACAGCTCCATTCCGGGATATTTTACGAGCCTGGAGTCAAGGACACGGACTGGAGCGCCACGGATGTCGTGCGGGGCGTCGATGGCGTGCAGCGCCGCTGGGTATACCTGCACTACTTCAAGCAGGGTCAACCCACGCTGAACTGGCTTGACCCGACATTCGCCGCCGAACGGCTCGTGATCGGTGACGCGGTGCACGAGCTGGGTGTGCTCGGGGACGGAATGCTGCGTCTCGATGCCAACGGCCTGCTCGGCATCGAGCGCGACCCCAATGGACGGGTCTGGTGGGCCGGCCATCCCTTGTCGCTGACGGCGAATCAGCTCATCGCCGACATGGTGCGGAAGCTGGGGGGATTTACTTTCGAGGAGCTCGCGCTGCCGCTCGATTACATGAGCGAGATGTCGCATGGTGGTCCGGATCTGTCCTACGACTTCGTGACGCGGCCTGCCTACGACGACGCGCTGCTGACCGGGGATGCAGAATTCCTGCGCCTCGTGTTCCAGCTCATGCGCAAGTACGGCATCGATCCGGGCCGGCTGATTCACGCTCTGCAGAATCATGACGAACTGACCATGGGACTCGCGCACTTCGCCGGGCACGCGGACGAATCCTTTCCATTTCGCGGCGGACAGCTGACAGGCAAACAGTTACGCGACCTGGTGCATCGGGAAATGTATGGCCGCCTCATGGGTGAGCGCGCGCCCTACAACCTGAAGTTCGGCGACGGTGTGGCTTGCACGACCGCCACCCTCATTGCGGCCACGCTGGGCATCAGCGATATCTCCACGCTGAAGGCAGCGGACGTGGAGAAGATCAAGCGGCTGCACCTGCTGCTCGCTTTCTACAACGCCATGCAGCCGGGTGTGTTCGCGCTTTCGGGGTGGGACCTGGTCGGGGCGCTCACCCTGCCGGCGGCGGCGGTGCGCGAACAGCTTGCCGACGGCGATACTCGCTGGATCAACCGCGGCGCCTATGACCTCCTGGGCTCGAACCCGAAAGCAATGCGCTCGGCGGCGGGTTTGCCGCGCGCCGTGGCTCTGTACGGCTCGCTGCCGGGGCAGCTCAAGAAGTCCGACTCGTTCGCCTCACAATTGGCGCGCCTGCTCAAGGTGCGTGCGAATCTGCATCTGTACGCGGCACGGTTGACCGACGTACCGAGCGTGCAGGCGAAAGGGCTGCTGGTGCTGGTGCACGAGCTGCCGGAGAACTCGGGACTTGAGATTACGGCGATCAACTTCGGGGATCGAGAGGTGGATGAATCTGTGCTCATTCGCGGCGCGGCGCCGGATTCGAAGGCGGTCGATGTCCTCGATCCACAAGCGCCGATGTTGGATGTCGGCGCAGATGGAAGCCTGCGGTTGCATTTGAAGGCATTCGAAGGTAAGGCGTTGCGGATCAAGGGCTGACATGCGCAGCGCATGCCTTGAGCTGCGTCTGATATGAGTAACTCTGGAATTGCCCAGCCCTTGCGCCGCCTGCGTGCCGGTATCGTGGGCGGCGGGCGTGGCGCATTTATTGGATCGGTGCATCGCATTGCCGCTGAACTCGACGGCCAGGCGCAGGTTGTTGCGGGTGCCATGTCATCTCACCCCCAGACTGCCCGCGAAAGTGCTGCAGCCTGGTTTCTCGAGCGCGCCTATACGTCCTATGAAGACATGGCCTCGTCCGAGGCAGCCGACAACAACGGTATTGACTTCGTCATCATCGCAACGCCGAATGATCTGCATTACCCCGTAGCGCGGGCTTTCCTTTCGGCAGACATTCATGTCATCTGCGACAAACCCCTCGCGTTAACGGTCGCCGAGGGGGAGCAACTGGCTCGCCTCGTTGAATCCGGCACGACGCTGTTCGCGCTCACACACAATTACACGGGCTATCCCGCTGTGCGCCAGGCGCGCGAGATGGTGCGTGGCGGGCAGTTGGGCGAGCTTCGCAAGGTCATGGTCGAATACACCCAGGACTGGCTGATGGAGTCGCTGGAGAAGCGTGGCGACAAGCAGGCCGCCTGGAGAACCGATCCGGCACGGGCGGGCCTCAGTGGTTGCGTGGGCGATATCGGTACCCACGCCCAGAATCTGCTCGAGTTCGTGACCGACTGTCAGATCGAGGCCCTGTGTGCGGACCTAAGCTCCTTTGTCACGGCCCGGCGGTTAGATGACGACGCCAATATTCTGCTGAGACTCCGTGGCGGAGCCAGGGGAACACTGGTCTGTTCGCAGGTGGCCTGCGGCGAGGAAAACAGGCTCTCGATTCGAGTATATGGATCCCAAGCGGGGCTGGAGTGGCATCAGCAGGATCCAAACACACTCATCTATAAGCCCGCTGGCAGTCCTTGGGAGCGGTTACAGACCGGGCAGAGCTATCTGAGCCCGTCGGCCAAAGCCGTAACTCGAATCCCGGCCGGACATCCCGAGGGCTATCTCGAGGCTTTTGCGAACATCTACCGTGGCTTCATGCAGGACGTGCGCCGAGTCGGACTGGATCAACCACCGCTGCGAGATTACCCCGGGGTACAGGAGGGCCTGCGCGGCTTGCGCTTCATCGCCCAGGCGGTCGCCAGCTCGCGCGCGGGGGCAGTCTGGCTGAACTTGTAGGATCCAAAGAGCGAGCCGCGCAACGCGAGCACCCGGTTCGATTTGCAGCGCGGCCTGAGGCGCGTTCCTCATCCTGCCGCGGCCATGTTTGAGGAAAAAAGCCAAGTGACCAAACTAACCAGATTTCGTCTTTGCGCAATGATGTTTCTGCAGTTCTTCATCTGGGGTGGTTGGTTCGTGACCATGGGCAGCTACCTGGCGTCGAGTCTGCACGCGAGCGGAGCGCAGAGCGCGCTGGCCTATTCGACGCAATCCTGGGGTGCCATCATCGCCCCGTTCATCGTCGGGCTCATCGCGGATCGTTACTTCAATGCCGAGCGCCTGCTAGGCGCCTTTCACATCGCAGGCGGCGTACTGCTGTACACGCTATCCAGCGCTCGGGACTTCAAAGCCTTCTACCCGTGCCTGCTCGCGTACATGATTCTGTATATGCCGACCTTGGCGCTGGTTAACACCATCTCGTTTCGGCAGATGGATGAGCCCGCCAAACACTTCTCCGGTGTTCGTGTGTGGGGCACGATCGGCTGGATCGTCGCCGGCCTGGGTGTCAGTTACCTGTTCGCCTGGGATTCGCGTACCGGCATGGCACAAGGCTTGCTCGGCAATACCTTTCTGATGTGCTCAATTGCCTCATTCGCACTCGGCATCTACAGCTTCACGCTGCCGCGCACGCCGCCCCTGCCCAAGCCCGGGGAACAGGCCCGCCTCGGGCGCTTCCTGGGTCTTGATGCACTGGTTTTATTGCGGCACAAGAACTTTGTCGTGTTTTTTGTATCCTCGATCCTGATCTGTATTCCACTGGCGTTCTATTACCAGAACGCCAATCAGTTTTTAACGGAGATTCACGTTGCCAATGCTACCGGCAAGCAGACCATCGGTCAGATGTCGGAAGTGCTGTTCATGTTTCTAATCCCGGTATTCCTTAAGACCTTCGGCATGAAAACCACCCTGCTGCTGGGCATGCTGGCCTGGGTCTGTCGGTATCTGTTGTTTGCTTTTGGCAATGCGCATGAGCTCGGATTCATGCTGATCATTGGTATCGCGCTCCATGGCGCATGCTATGACTTCTTTTTTGTCTCCGGCCAGATTTACACCGACTCCAAGGCGGGGGCACAGCACAAAGCCGCAGCCCAAGGCCTGATAACCCTGGCGACCTACGGTGTCGGCATGCTGGTCGGCTTCTGGGCGGCCGGCCTCATCGACGACCTGTACTCCGTCGGCGGCATGCACGACTGGAAGTCCATCTGGCTGTATCCGGCCGCCTTTGCAGCCGTGGTGCTGGTGCTGTTCGCCGCGACGTTTCGCAATGAGAGGGTCGCGTACAGGTCTGCGCACTAACGGCCTGGCGATGACATTGAGCGCTGGGTCACTTCGGAGCACGCCATATGATCGAGCACGCAAGGTCACCAGAAGCGCAATCGCCAGCGAGAGACTTCAGGCCGAGATCGATGAGGCTCAGCATCCTCACCGCCGCGTTGCAGGAATTGACTCCCCGCGACCGGCGAGACGCCGACCCGGATCTGGCCATCGAAGAGTGGCTGGAATTTGCCCGGGAGCTCCGCTGCCCCAATATCGAGCTCTCCACGGCCCTGCACCCGACGCAAAGCGATGTGCCGGCCGCGGCACTTCTTGATCCTGTCGCCAACACCCTGGATCTGCGCCAGCCCTTCAGTGCGGCGCGCGCATCACGCGTCCGCCGGGCCATGCAATCCACGGGCGTTGGCCTGTCGGACCTCGCCTACTTCGACAACTTGCTCGCCAGAGATGAATCCGTGCGCAGAAAAAAACACGAGCTGATGCTGCGCGTCTTCGACGCCGCCGTACTGCTCGGCACGGATGCCGTGACGGGCTTTGTGGGCCGAAATCCCCTCTTGGGAATGGACGCCAATCTGCTGATGTTTGAAGAGGTGTTCGTGCCGCTGCTCGAGCAGGCCAAAGCCCGTGGGCTGACGTTTCGGGTCGAGCAGTGTCCCATGCCAGGCTGGAATGTAACCGACACCTGGCATAACAACATTGCCTATGCCCCGGGGCCATGGATTGCGTTGCACCGTATCTGCGAACGGCATGGGGTCGGCGATCAATTCCGCATTCACTATGACCCCTCGCATGCCATCCTGATGGGACAGGACTCTCGCTCCGTGTTCCAGTATCTGAAGGACAGCGGCTACAACTTTCTGATCGGCGGCTTTCATGTCAAAGGCCAGGTCATCGATTCGCGGGGCATCTCAGCATGGGGCTATGGCGGGCAAACGATGCAACGCGGCGACTGGCACGGGGACCGGCCGAGCGCCGATCCGGCCGAGCAGCAGAACGCCTGGAAGAAGCAGACCGTGTTTTGCGAACACGAGTTGCCCGGCACAGCGCGCCATGATCCGCTCGCGTATCTGCAAAATCGCTCGGTGGATTGGCTGGACCATCAGCTCGCCGCAAGAGAGCTGCTCAGCATCGAGCCGGAGAAGACCTTCCTGGTCGTGGAACATGAATATCCCAAGGCTCGCGTACAGGACAAGGCACGGCTGGCGCCGATTCTGGCTGGGTCACTCGCCTTTACGCGAGCGATTGACGAGGCCGCCGCGGCGATGTACGCCCTCCAGCATGAAGTGCTCGCCGCCCAGGGGATAGCCGTGCAGGGCATCGGCCGCGAGGCCTATCGATCCTGACGGATCGAGCGGTATAGGCATGCCCTTCGTGACGGCGAAATCGCAAAGGGACGCCTACGATGTCATCGTAGTCGGCTCCGGGGCTGCCGGCGGGCAGTCCGCGTACACGCTCTGTATGGACGGTGCGAAGGTTCTGATGCTCGAGGCCGGGCGCCGATATTCTCCCGCAACCGAGACGCCCATGTTCCAGACGCCGGACCTGGCGCCGCTTGCGGCGGTCGGTACACCGCAAAAGCCCTTTGGCTTCTACGACGCGACGGTGGATGGCGGCTGGGACGTACCCGGAGAGCCTTATGTGCGCGCGAGCGAAGAGCCTGCGGGTCGCTTCGAATGGTGGCGGGCGCGCATGCTGGGTGGTCGCACGAATCACTGGGGGCGAATTTCCCTGCGCTACGGTCCGTACGACTTCAAGCCGCGTAGCCGGGATGGGCTGGGGGTCGATTGGCCCCTCATCTACGCGGACATCGCGCCGTATTACGACAAGGTCGAGTTGCTGATTGGCGTATACGGCAGCAACGAGGGCCTCGAGAACACGCCGGCTTCCTCACCGGGGTGCCTGCTGCCGCCGCCCAAGCCGCTGGTCAGTGACCTGTTGATCGCCCAGCGAGCCAGGCGCCTCGGCATAACTGCGATACCCGGCCATCGAGCGGTTCTGACCCGGCCGCTTGATTTCAGGCGTTCCCCGGCACGCCTGCATCCGGGTAATGTCACGGCGCAAAAGATCCTCGCTGAGGACATGCGCGCCCGTGCAGCGTGTCTGTGGGCGACACCGTGCGGGCGCGGCTGCTCCATCCGCGCAAACTATCAGTCGACCACGGTCCATTTGCCGCCCGCGCTGGCCAGCGGGAACCTCGATATCACGACCGACGCGATGGTCTACGAGGTCACGCTCGGGCGCGACGGCCGGGCCAACGGAGTGAGCTTTGTTGACCGCACGACCGGGAGGCAGCAGCACGCAACGGCACGGGTGGTTATTCTGGCGGCGAGTGCGTGCGAATCGGTCCGTATTCTGCTCAATTCCAAAAGCGCGCAGTTCCCACAGGGACTCGCCAACTCGAACGGCAGGCTCGGGCGATACCTGATGGACACGGTTGGCAGCACCGTGAGCGGGCAGATCCCGCTGCTGGAGAGTCTGCCGCCGCTCAACGAAGACGCCGCAGATGGTGACCAAATGTATGTTCCCTGGTGGCTGTACCGCGATCAGCGCGCCGGCAAGCTGGGCTTCGCTCGCGGCTACCACATCGAATTCGGCGGCGGCAAGCGCATGCCTGGGTACGGCACCGCGGCCGGAATTGAATGGCTGACCGGCGGCAGCTACGGGGTGAAGTTCAAGCAGGACGTGCGCCGCTATTACGGATCCTTCGTCTATTTCGACGGGCGCGGCGAAATGATCCCCAATGATCACTCCTGGTGCGAGATCGATCCGAGCGTCAAAGACAAGTGGGGGATCCCAGTACTTCGTTTCCACTGGGGATGGTCGGAGCACGAGCTGCGCCAGGCCGCCCATATGCAAAGCACTTTCGCGGCTATCATTGAAGCAATGGACGGGCGAACGCACGGTGTGGTGCAGAGCGACGGTGCCAGGGCCATCGCTCCCGGCGGGTCAATTATCCACGAGGTCGGCGGGGCCATCATGGGGTCCGATCCGAAGACTTCGGTGACCGATCAATGGTGCCAGACCTGGGACGTGCAGAATCTTTTTGTCACCGACGGCGCCGTGTTCGCTTCGAACGCGGACAAGAATCCGACCCTGACGATAATGGCTCTGGCGTGGCGCGCGGCGGACCATATCCTCGAGCGCATGCGGCGCAGGGAGCTGTGATGGATCGGCGGACCACAATCAAGTGGGTGCTGGCCGCGAGCGCGGCCTGGCCGCTACTCGGAAAAGCTGCGGGGCGAGCCGACTCGGCGCTGACGGCGCGAGGCTACGGGACCGATCCGGATCTTCTGGCGGTTTACCGCCCCGGCGAGCTGTGGCCGCTGACCCTGACAGCACCGCAGCGGCGACTCGCGGGCATCCTGGCGGACATCATTATTCCGGCCGACGACCACTCGCCCGCCGCCTCGGCCGTCGGCGTGATCGATTTCATCGATGAGTGGGTGAGCGCACCGTATCCTGCCAGCCAACGAGACCGGCCGGTCGTGCTGGACGGCTTCAGCTGGTTGGACGCGGAGGCTGCGCGACGGTTTGGCAAGGGATTTGCGGATCTCGACACCACTGAACAAAACGGCATTTGCGATGACATCTGTGACGAATCGCGCGCGGTGACTGAACGGCGTGATGCGGCGCGTTTCTTCGCGCTCTACCGCGATTTGACCGCCGGCGGATTCTACTCAACTCCCGTTGGCCGTAAGGACCTGGGTTTCATAGGCAATGTGCCGCTGGCGCGTTTCGACGGGCCGCCGCCTGCGCTGCTCAAGAAGTTGAACCTGCCGTAAAAGGCAATCCCAGACGGGTGTGAACCATGAACAGAACTCATCTGTACGCCGCCCTGCTGGCACTTTCCTGCGGGGCAGCGCTGTCCGCTGCGGCAAATCCGGCCAGCGTCGCCTCGGGACCGGGACCCTGGCGTTCGCTCTTGCAGGACCACAGCGCGCCCGACTGGCGCGGCTGGAAAGAGCCCGGATTGCCGGCGGGCTGGCACGTTGCCGGCGGGGTGCTCTCCAAGGACGGGCCGGTCGACGATCTGGTGACGAACGAGAGCTTCGGCAATTTCGAACTCGAACTCGAGTGGAAGATAGGCAGGGCTGGCAACAGCGGTATCTTTTACCGGGGCACCCGCGAGTACGATCACATCTATTGGAGCGCTCCGGAATATCAGCTCCTCGATGACGCGAATGCGGCGGACGGCAGCAGCCGCCTCACGGCCGCCGCGGCCGCGTACGCGCTCTACGGCGCTCCGGCCGGTGTCGTGTTGCCGTTCGATCAGTGGAACAAGACGCGCCTCGTTGTCAAGAGCACGCATGTAGAGCACTGGCTCAATGGCCGCAAAGTCGTCGGATATGAGCTCAAGAGTGCCGACTGGAAGAGCCGGGTTGCCGCCAGCAAATTCGCGGAGTACCCGAATTACGGCCTGGCGACGGCGGGCCCGATCGGGCTGCAGGGCGATCACCCCGGAGCCTTGGCGATTCGCCGCATCCGTATACGCGAGTTGCCGTGAATCCCGCGCACACTTGACGGCTTCCTGGGAGTCCCGCGCGTGCGTGCCGATCACCTCGCTGCCGCGTGCGGATTGCGCCTTGAAGGTTCAGGGACTCGCGCGCAGCATTGAGCCGCGCTGGGGGTCAGAGCTTCGATCATTACTTACCGGTCAGGTACGGCATCGAACGCGACGGTCAGGCGGGCCTGGTTGCTGCGAAAAGGCACGGTCCCGTGCCAGAAATACGAAGGGAACAGCACCAGCAGGCCAACGCTGGGGCGTACCGAGTATTCGGCGGTTAGCACCGGCGTCGTCAGCATACTCGGCTCGCCGAACGTGAGAACACCCTCTTCGGTTCGGGCTTCGCTCATGCTGTCGGGCAGCTCGACATAGCAAGCCGAGGAAATCCAGCCCCGCGGATGGACATGGTTGGTGTGAAAACCCGATGCGTGCAGCCGTACCGACCAACTGCCGTTGAAACGCCACCGGCCGTTATTGCGACGGCGCAACGGATCGGAGCCGTCGCCGATGTGTTTGAGGTAGTGGCGGATAGGTTTGGCAAAGGTGCTGAACAGCGCTCGGATCGCCGGGTCGCTACTGCGCGACAGATCCTGAGTGGTCTCCGTTCCATGGCGCAGCGATTGAAACAGCAGCGCATGGCCATGCGGATTGTGCAGGCGGTTGAGACTGACCTTGAGGTCGGCAAGAAAACTGCCCATATCCGGCCATGGCGGCGGCACCTCGAGTTGTTGTGGCACTACCAGATTCGGGTAGTCGCACAGCTGTGCGTAGCGCTCATCGCCGAGCAGACGCCAGGCGGTCGTCTGCAGCGCGATGAGATACTGGTCATCGGGAGCGTTGGCCAATAGCTTATCGCAGTGGGTCAGCGCGCCGCGTGTGTCGCCAATGCCGAGTTGGGCGGCAACCAGCAGGGTTCGTGCGGCGGCATTGGCTGGCACCAGGCGCAACGCCCGCTCCGCCAGAGTCAAGGCGGTCGCTGGGTCGAAATCCAGCGCCGCCAGGCCGGCGCGGACCAGCAGCGTGGGCGGAGCCTGCGGGCGCGAAGCCCATTGAGCCAAACAGGCGTAGGCGGCTCGTGCGTCCCCGGCACCCTGAAGGATGGCCGCCTTCGCTGCCCACAGGGCATCGTCGTTGGCGAAGGTCAGCAGCGCCCGATCGAGCGCTGCGGTTGCCTGCGCGACGTCGCCAGTACGCATCCATATCAATTGCGCGAGACTGTTGTGCGCCTCGACCAGACGTGGCTCCAGCTGCAGGCAGTCGCGTAACGCGGCCTCGGCGCGGTCGAGGGCGCCCTGCCCGATCAGGCTGCGGGCGTAGGTGTTGTGAAGCGCCGCCGTTTTGTGCCCGCGCGTCAGCGTCTGGTGTGCGACACGCTCGGCTTCGCCATGCTGACCTGTCGCATTCAGGGCAATCGCCAGCGCATGAGCCGCCGCAAGGTTGTTCGGCGCCGCCGCTACGATACTTCGGTAACCGGCGAGTGCTTCTTGGTGACGACCCAATGCGACGAGCGCGGTGATGTGCTGCGCCGCCAATTCCGCGTCGGCCTGGCCGCTGAGGCACAGGGGTGCGGCCACCGCGAGCGCCTGGGCCGGCCGGCCCGTGTCGTTGTAGTAACGGGCGAGCACCAGCGCCGCCCGGGGATAGGGCGGCGAGCCAGCGACCGCACGCTGCAACAGCGGCTCGGCTTCGCTGGCGCGGCCGCTGCTGAGCAACAGCTCGCCCAGAGTCGCAAGCGTGGGCGTCCAGTTTGGGTCCAGCGTGAGTGCCCGGCGCAAGAGCTGTTCCGCCGCCGCCGCATCGCCCAACGCCTGCTTGGTGCCGGCGAGAAGGCGCAGCCCTTCCACGAACCCCGGGTTGGCGTGGACGATCGTCTGTAGTTGGTCGTGCGCGGCGCGAAAACTGCCGGCCTGCAGCAACTCACTGATGCGCCGCATTGCGTCGATGAGCGTGGGGGTCATCTCGGCGCCGAATCTGCCGACTCGACTTCAGACAGCCCCTCGCGCCCAGGGGACGCGAGGGGCAGGCTTCATCAGAACTTGTACTTGGCTGTGAAGTTGACCTCGCGACCCTCGATAGGCCGCGCCAGGAGCACGCCGCCGATGCCCCCCGCGGCGCCGAATCTGCGCGCGTTGCCTTCCGTGAGACCGAGTTGGTTGGTCAGGTTCGTCCCCTGCACACGAAACTCCCAGTTGTTCGCCACAGTGGCGACGATACCGCCAGCGAGCATGTAATACGATCCCAGGGGCTGCAGACCCGATTGACCCTCATAGTGTTGGCCGACATGCTCGTAAGTCACAAATCCGGTCACGTCACCCCAGGAGCCCGGCACCGTATAGCTCGGCGTAACCCGATATTGGAATTTCGGCTGACGCGCCAGGGGCTGACCATCAAATGGGGCGCACTGAGGGTTGTTGTTGATGTCAATGTACGATGCGCAGCCGATGAAGTGCGAGTATTTACCGTCCATATAGTCGCCGACGACCCTGATGTTCAGATGCTCAATCGGCGTCACAGTGACGATGAAATCGACGCCCTTGGTATCAGCACCGTAGGTGGATATCACACCGGTCCCAACTCCAGTCGTATTAGTTTCCTGGTACTGCAGACCCGTGAATTGCTTGTGGTAGGCGCTTACATCAAGGTAGGCCCAGTTCGCCTGAAATTTGAATCCAAATTCGTAATTTGTGATCGTCTGTGTCGGTGCAAACTTGCCCATCTGACCGCGTACGCCATTGTCGAAGTCGTCGAAATGCACACCTGTATTGGCGCGTGCGTACGCACTCATGTTGTTGTTGAACTCGTAATTAACACCGCCGGTAAACGAAGGTTTGGTCGTTTTGTAGTGCTCATAGTCAAAGGTGCCGTCGCAGATCGGCGTCTTATTGTCCCAGAGGTCGAATATGGACCCCAGTTGTTGGTTCGCTCTGTTGCAGGTGCGCTGACGGACATCGATGTTCTCGACTCGCGCAGATGCATCGAACAACCACGGACCTATTTTCCACGAATCCGACAGGAAGGCCGCAGTGTTCATAGCGTTGCCATGTTGGAGAATGTTGTAGTTGCCGTTGAAGTCGACGAAGCCTTGCGGACTCGTTAGGTGGCAGACATTTGTACTACCGGGCGTATTGCAGTCGGCTCCCGTTAGATAGTTCAATGTGATCGCCGTGGTATTAGGCGTGTTGGCCATCAGCATCCCGTTACCCAGCGACCAATTGTCGTTCATGCTGTACCGGGCCAGGTAGACTCCACCGGTCACGGTATTGCCCTCGAAAATCATCCTGCTCAGGCGAAATTCGTCGGTGATGCTCTCGAGTGACTTCTGGATATACCACCAGCCCTGCCTGATCACGCTCTGGTTCGGTGACACCGCCACGCCACTGCCGGCATAGGCCGCGTTGATGTTTAGGGCGGGCGATAAACCGTTGCCACCGGGACCCAGGTTATTGTGGTCTGTCGGCACATTCGCAGCGTCGCAAAAACCTGCCGGTTGCGCGACCGCGCAGCCGTAGAGGTAATAGCTCAACGGTCTGGGGTTGGGTCCCGAAAACAGGGCGTTGGTGTCGAGACCGCCGCCGTCGATCAGGAAGTTGTTGAGTACTGACCAGTCGCCGAATTTCTGTTCGTACTTGACGCCGAAATAGTACAGGTTACCGCCGCGCCCATTTGCGAGATCGGCAGTTTCGAAACCGCCGGCCGGATTGGGCAAAGTCACATTCTGGATAGCTCTGCTGCCGAAGGAACCCCTGAGCGGATCGAAGCCGGGATAACTGGAGAAATCCCCATTGGCGTTCTGAATCACTGGCACCGGTACGATGAACTGATTCTTGTCGCCCAGCACCCGGCCCCAGAACAGCAGCGAGCCGTTGTCCAGCTCGTGGCTCAGGGTAGCCGTGAACTGGCCGCCCTGGTCGGCCTTGAATTGCGGGTAGCGGACGCCATCGGATGAGCGGTAGAAGCCGCCGGCACTCCCATACCAGCCGTCGGCGATCTTGAAGCCATAGAAACCGTCGACTCGGACCAAGGAGCGCGCGCGCGCGCTCTCGTAGCCGTACGTCACCCCCAGCGAGCCGGTCGGCGTGGCCGTGCCTCGTCTCAGGAGGAAGTTTGCCGTTGCGCCCGCCTGTCCCGGACCGAACACGGCGCCCGGGCCACCCTGCACGACTTCGACACGCTCGATCGTTTCATCGAGACGAAACAACGAACTCGAGTCCATGAAGGAGAGCGAAGGCATGCCGTACAGCGGCAAGCCTTCGATCATGTCGGTGAAGAACGGCGCGTCGCCGGCGGTCGGAAAGCCGGCAACTTCGATGTTGGCACCGGTTTGACCGCCGGAGGATTCCGGCCAGATCCCCGGGGATACCTTGAGTATGTCGGCCGTGCTCTTGGGGTTCGACTGCCTGATCTGTTCAGCGTCCACAGCGACGATGTTGTAGCTGGCATCAAGTTTCTTCACGGCGTTCGCAGTGCCAGTCACCACCACTTCTTGCAGCGAATCGCCGCCTGAGCCGGTCGCTGGCGCTTCCTGCGCGTAGGCTGCACCGCAAGAACCCCAAAGAATCCCGGCCACCGCGGCGGCAATGCCATTTGCGGCGCCGACCCGGGGCCCCGGTCGCCACGAGAATGAATTAGCCGCGGGCAGCGCAACTACGGGTGAATTGGACGCTCGTCGAGCCAGCCGGCCACTCCTGCGGAGCGCCTTGTTGCTTTTCACTCTCATGAACGATCCCCCTCCCCGAAATGCCGGTTGATAAAGCGAATCGGACCTGCAATCGCCGTAATTTAAGGAGTGCCGGCTGCTTGTGCTCCACGCCCCGTTGCGACCGTCGCTGGACGTGTGCTCGTCGCGCGCCTGACACCTCTGGCGAAACTCTAATTGGAATGATTAGCATTAACAAGCCTTGTTGCGAATTTGCAACGAGGTTCGCCACGGCGCAGAGCCTGCATCGGCCGAGCTTTAGCATCTGGATGTGCCCCGTCGACGCCGCGATGCTACATGCTGGGCGTC
>WNFO01002975.1_pt1 | contig 14540 bp, 11 predicted proteins | sample 5400251 | NCBI WGS metagenome assembly WNFO01 (sample SAMN13153354, study PRJNA577476) | soil metagenome | isolation source: 100 cm saprolite under Madrone tree | place: USA:California | collected 2016-06-14 | reverse complement strand
GCCCTGAATCATGAAACCGGGGATGACCCGATGAAAAATGAGACCGTCGAAGTGCCCTTCGTTTACATAGTCTAAAAAATTTTGCGTGCTGATAGGAGCCTTATCAGCATCGAGTTCAATGCGAATGTCGCCCATGCTCGTCGACATCGTTACCACCGGGTTCTTCACTTGTTCAGCCACTTTTACCTCCTAGATTCGAAAGGATCATTCACCCTTACCACCTTTCTATTCCAACTTATACTCGGCGGAAAAAAACTTGCTGGTGATCTTGGCGGTGTGGCGCCAGCGATGTAGACCGTATGCAAGGGATCGGTGCGTGGTCGTTGTGTACTCAAGCGATGAATTTTCAAACTACGAAAGGAGCATGTATGCCAAGCGACAAGAAACTTGAAGGAATATTGATGCCGATGCCGGTAGCTTTCAAGAACGACGGCGCCATCGATCCTGCAGGAACAGATGCGATCATCGATTTCTACCTAGAGGCGGGGGTCCATGGGTTTTTCCCCTTAGGCACTCATGGCCAAGGTATGGTCATGGAGATCGACGAGCGGAAAAAGGTCGCCGAACAGATCGTCAACCGCGTCCGGGGGCGCGTTCCGGTTGTCATGCACATCGGCACGGCTAACACCTATTCGTCCATCGACCTTGCCAAGCATGCGGCCGGACTTGGGGTCGATGCCATCGGCGTCGTTCCACCCTACTACTATCCTCATGATGATTATGAGGTCTATGCGCACTATAAGGCGATTGCCAAGTCTATTCCCGGTGTGCCGCTCTTTATTTACGACAATACCGAAACGACTCATGTGGAGATTACGCCGCCTAAAGCGAACAAAATCATCGAAGCGATTGCTCCGAACACGCTAGCAGGAATCAAGGTGTCGTTCATCGCCTATGACAAACTCTTAGGATACGTCTTTCAGTTGCCCAAGAGCGTCGGCATTTTTCCGGGCGGTATCTTCTCTCTCTACACCGGCTACTCTGTTGGCGTTCGCGGCGCCATTCATCCGCCGTCAACTCCATTCCCTGAAGCCTGCGTGAAGATGTACGAAGCGCTGAAAGCCGGAAACCTAAAGGAAGCTCAGAAACAGCACGATCTTCTCGCCGCTTTGATGCAGGTCGTCGGGCGCTTTTTGCGCACTCACGGGCGCGGCGTATTCGGCGAATTGATGCGTATGCGCGGTTTGCCGGTCGAACGCTTCCCACGCTGGGAATGCGCGCCGTTTACCGACAAAGACCGGGCTGAGTTGAAAGAGGGCATCGCGAAAACCGGCGCCGCTCTTTAGTGAGCACCACGAAAAGACAAGTGACGGCCACCTATCAACCGCTAAAGTTGGAAATTGGCAAAAGGCTTTCGTCCAGCGAGGCGAAAGCCTTCACTGACGAGATCAAGCGCCGCATGTACTCGCGCTGGAACGAAAAAGTTTTCGGCGGTGCGTTCATGCGAGATCTCGAAGCCGGCAAGCTTCCCCTGGAAACCATTCGGCTGTTCTGGAAGCATTGGTACAGTTACCCGGTCGAGGTCAACAATTTTCACCTGATCATCTACCAGCGACACCAAGGCTTCTTTGCGCGTCACCGAGAACTCCTCGCACCGTACGTCGGCAAAATCAGCGATGAGCTTGTGAACCCTAGTATTCCGGGGCATATCCAGGTGTTGATCAAACAGGGCGAGACTTTCGGGGTCACGCTGGACGAGATGGTAAACTGCGAAGTCTTCCCAGAGTGCCGTGCGCTGACGGAATTTGCCCGCGGTTTGGTATACGAGGGCAGCATGATCGAATGGTGGGCGCGATCGTTGAACGAGGAAATGTTCGGTCATTGGTCCAAACGATGGCGTCAAGCGCTAGTTGAAGCCTACAATTTTAAGGATGCGGATCTGCACTATTTTCAAGTTCACGAAGAAGCGGATCTTCACGAACACGAAGACGGGCTAATGGCGCACGGACAAGTGGCCAGAATGGTCTTCGAGACCCTGCTGCAGGGCGGCTTGACGTGGTTCCGCCCTGGCTGGAGTCCGGAGTATTGTTGCCTAACTAATGCCGATTACGTAGCGATGTTTCACGACGGAATCTATAAACATTCCAATTCTCTCAGACATTTTTCGTAAGTCGCACTTGAGTAATCATATGGCTTTCAATGATCTACGTGAATTTATCGATGCCGCGCGAAAGTTAGGACAAGTGAAGGAAATTCATGGCGCGCACTGGAAGCTCGAGATCGGCGCCCTCACGGAAATGTTCGCCTTCAAGGAACCGTCTCCTTTAGTGCTCTTTGACCAGATCCCCGATCATCCACCAAGCTATCGTGTTGCCTCCAATCTCATAAATAATGCGGTGCGCTCGGGTCTCACGGTTGGAATGCCGGCCGACGCGACGCCTATTAATCTGGTCGCCCGGTGGAAAGAACTCTTGAAAGGCGTAAAACCAATCCCGCCGCGGGTGGTATCCAACGGGCCGATCCTGGAAAACGTAAAGACTGGCGCCGACATCGACATGACTATTTTCCCGACGCCGCATTGGCATGAGCTGGACGGCGGCCGTTATATCGGCACCGCCGATTGCGTCATCACCGGCGAGCCGGAAGAAGGCGGTTGGGTCAACATTGGTATCTATCGGGTGCAGATTCATAATCGAGATACGCTCGGCCTTTATGTCTCGCCGGGCCATCACGCGCGCATCATGCGGGAAAAATATTGGGAGAAAGGCAAAAGTTGCCCCGTCGTGGTTACCTTCGGGCAGGATCCCCTGCTCTTTCTGGTAGCCGGCCAGTCCATTCCCTACGGCATGTCCGAATTTGATTATTGTGGTGGTCTGCGTGGCGCACCCGTCGATGTCATTCGTGGCGAGGTGACGGGCCTCCCGATCCCCGCTACAGCCGAAATCGCCATTGAAGGCGAAGTTCCTCCGCCAGGCGAACAAGTTCAGACGGAGGGTCCTTTCGGCGAATGGCCCGGCTATTACGCGCACGGCGCAGCGAAGGAACCGGTGATCCGTGTCAAAAAACTCTATTATCGCAACGATCCCATTCTCGCCGGCGCTCCGCCGTTAAAACCGCCGTTTATTACCTTTGGTGTTCCCATCGGCGCCGCTGCTATCTGGAACTATTTAGAAAAGGCCGATGTTCCTGACATCAAAGGCGTCTGGTGTTACGTGGGCGGATCTGCTGCAGCCGGCGGCGCGCCGTTTATCATCGTTTCAGTCAAACAGCGCTACCATGGCCATGCGCAGCAAGCGGCAATCGCCGCCCTCGGCTCTCGCGCGGGAAACTACCATGGCCGCTTCGTCATCGTCGTCGACGATGATATCGATCCATCAGACATGAAAGAAGTCATCTGGGCAGTTTCCACGAGATGTGATCCCAAAACCGCCATCAGCATCATCGACGGCTGCTGGAGCACCCCGCTCGATCCCGCCATGCACCCGGACCAACGCGACGCCGGAAACTTCGTTAACAGCCGCGCGATTCTAAATGCCTGCCGGCCGTATGCTTGGCGCGATCGCTTCCCTCCCGTAAATGCGCTGAGCCCGGAGCTTAGGCAAACAATCAGCGAAAAGTGGAAAAAAGAATTATCGTAGGAATTTCATAAGTTCCCACAGCCGCCGGCACAATACCGTAAGGCTTTGTGGCGAGCCGTAGGCCGTTTGCCCGCCCCTTTAACCGTCCAAGTTTTTGGCGCTACGTTTCTATTTTTAACCGGGGTTTGCCTGAGCAATCGTATGAATCGGGATAGCGCCGCGATTGTGACGACCCATTGATTCATTCGCATTCCTCCAGCCAATAATGATCGGGCGCAGTGAACAGATGGTGTTGAGAGACTTTGTGCTTGCGGAGCTTGCACCGGAGGGATTGCCGATGACCGAACTCCAAGAGCCTTCACGTTGTCGACTTACAAATTTGCTCCCAGCTAATAGTTCTTCTACTTGAGATAGCCTCGCTCGCGGTAAAAGCGCTTCGCACCCGGATGGAGCGGTACATCATAGGGCGCCTCTTCGTCGTTGGCGCACAGTTGCGCCATATCAAGCGGCTTATAGTTGTCGGTGGGAATGACTTCTTTGCGTTTCTCGATCGCTTCGCAAATCGCATAAGCCGAATCATCCGGCATGTCGGCGCGCACAATCATCGGCCATCCGCTGAAATCGATCGTCGTGACATCCTCGGCCATCCCGTGGAACCGGGATTTGGACATGACGGTTGGACGATAGCCCATCCCAGCCATGCTCTTACGAACTACCCCCTCCAACGGAAGAAAACGAAAACCGTTTTCCAGCGCGGTCCGAGCCCAGCTTTTGATCCCTTCATCGAAGATCGCGTTGACCGTGGCGTTCTCGATGCTCGCACGTCGGACCGGATCGCTGGGCCTGGACGCCAAATGAATTTTTCCTCCCCACTTGCGCAGTTCCGCAAAGGTAAATCCGGCAGCTCGCATCACCGCTGCTATAGTAAACATCGTGGAGTTTTCCCTAAGAGCGCTTTGAGTCACCAGCCTGGTGGACAGCTTGAGCGGAAAGCGTTCTTGTTTGATCTGCGACAAGGAAGTAATCCCGGTGGATTCATGGACGGCAAAGCCCATCACATCGTAAGAGGGAAATACCGCGAGCGTTCGCAAGGGCAGGCGTTTGCGAAAAGGGCCTTTGCCGCGGTACGCCATCGTCAGCAGCACTGAAGGATTAACCCAGGCGAGGGAACACTTGCCGTCGGCCACCGCTTTGATCTCCCGAAAGCTACCGGTGACGAAAGAAAGCGAAATGCCTTTTCGGTCGTTTGACTTGGCGGTGAGAGAGAGTCTGAGCGTGTTACCCAGGCGCGAATCGGTTTGGAGGACACCCTCCGCGGCTTTCCACGATTCCGACGACAATGAGCTGTCGTACAAAGCCGCCGCTAATTCTAAGAAGCCTTTGGCACGCTGGAGCCCCGAGTTGTATCGCTTGATGGTCATGAAAACCTCGTCAGTATCGAAAGTTAAAGGGAGCCGATCTCTCGATAATATTTTTCAGCGCCTTTGTGCAAGGGAATCACACATTTGGTGCACAGGTGCTGGGTTGTGATGGGAATCTCGAAACTCTGCAAATGTTTGGGCTGATCCTTATATGGCGCCGCGACGGCATCTCTCTGATCGCTGCACACTTTCGCCAACAGATACGCGACTTCTTCCGGAAGATCCTCCCGGCAAGTGAGCATCCACCCTCCGTAATCCAGGGTAAGCAGATCTGCTTCAACTCCTTTAAGCCGGCCCTTGGGAATGGTTGCCTCACTGAAGCCGTAGGTTTCTTTCATGTAATCGACGACCGCCCGGCTCACCGGCAGACAGCGCAGTGGCAGCGCCTCCGCCAATTGCTCCCACATGGGATGATGCTGACCCTCCTGAAAAATAGCGTTCGCTTGACCCTTGCGAAGCATCGGAACTCCCACGACGGCGGGACCTGGGAACAAAACCTTTCCTCCCCACGATTCGATGTCTTGATAACTAAACCCGTATTGTTTCATTACTTGCTCCACGGTCCAGGTGAGTGTATCAGGGCCGGTGGGACCGCTCCTGCCGGACACCAGAATCAATGGTGGCTTTCGCTTCGCAAGATCTTCGAACGATGTGACGCCCACCTCTTCCGCAACCAGCCAGAAGATATAATCGGGTTCAGGAAAACGGGCGATTGCCCTGAGTTCACCGACGGGCTCTTTGTAGGGCCCCTTGCCTTCCATCGCCATTTTCGCCGTAACAGGAGGGTTGATAATCCCCGCGTCCACCTGCCCACTGCCGATCATTTTTGGATTCTCAAATGACCCTAGACCGAACTTCGGCGAGTAGATTCCCACGGAAGAAACCAGACCGGTCTTCCTTTTGTCGCGAAACCCCTCCACCAACTGCGATGTCAAGCGCCACCACGGGTGGTACGGAAAATTAGAGACGATCTTTAACACATAACCATACTCGTCTCTCTCAAGCATGTGGGTCTCCTTCCATAGCGCTTTCCGTTGCCAGAGAGTCGCGTCAGCGCAACAGGAATCTACGAGCAATAAGAAACGCCGATGTTGGTTGCTAAACCATTCGGATTGCGTTTAAGGGATGGTTAGGATCTTTCGTTCCGCTCGATCGGTCTCATCCTCAACGGGATACCCTCTTTTTTGAGCTCCGCTTCGTAAACCGCGCGGATTTCAGGTGGCTCGTCTTCGTGTTCCAGGAGATGGCCACCTTCATGTTCGCTCAAGTTCGGGCGCCAGGGATGTCCCACTTGGCGGAGACCGCGGCGTAACGCGAGATGACGCGCGGGCTCCTTGCTCGTCGTAAAATGGTGATGATACCAACCTTCCGGGGGCACGAGGAGACTTCCGGGTTGCCAATTGATCCGAACGAACTTTCCCCCTAGGGGCCACATGAGAGAATAACCTTTTCCCGCTATGACGATGACCTGGGCTCCCGGCCCATGACGATGCGCTTTTTTGTAGGTACCCGACTCGATGGCCATGATGTGACCGACCATAGAGTTGCCGGACAGGTGAATACCCAAGCGGCTGAAACCAATGCCGCGCTCAGGATGAGGATCGAGGGTGACCGCGTTGAGGTCCGGAATGAAATTGACGATCCGGTCTTCCTGCTCCCCCGGCTTGAGCTCGCTGCTAAAGAAATCTTTTTGTCCGGCGAAACGGTCGGTAAATTCGTAAGGCACGTTGAAAACAAAATCCGAGGAATTGTAGACGTTCATCACCAACGGCAAATTGTTGGCCGTGGCGATACGAACCGGGTCGGTCGCCGAACCGTTATGGTGCTGGTGCCTGACGTTCAAGGGAGGTGAAAAAAGACTCCCGGGCTGCCATTCCAAAGTAATCGGCTCTTTGTTTGAATCGCTCCAGAATTGGGTCGCGCCGCGGCCTGATAAAATCAACACCTGCTCCTCATACATGTGCCGCATCGGTTTTAGGCTTTTCCCAGCGGGAATTTCCGCGACGATCACCCCGACAAAGCCTTGGGATCCTTCGAGATGGCAATAAGCCGCCGCACCGCCCCAACGTTCCCAATGCTTCAAGGGCGCACTTTTCAGATCTTCTACCCCATAGCCGCTGATGACCGAGAGCCCGTCTTTCTCGCACCACTCCAAAAACGCAGACTTGCGCGCGTATCTTTTTGCCGAAGCCTCATCCAAAGGCATTCACGCACCTCATTTCTGACGAATCGAAATAACTCTATTCCCTGACGCCCACTTGCCCGCCGAGGAAGCGAGCGATTAATGCGGCTCCGACGACTAAGGCTACGATAACAACAGCGACCACCGTAGCTTTTTCAAATTCGGCGCCTGCAGCGAAATCGAGCATCAAAAGCGACAACGTCCGTGATTTGCCGGAACCGAGCAGCACGACCGTGCTGATATCCCGCGCCGCTGAAATAAAACCGACCAGAGCGACGGTGATGAGCGCGGGCATGGTCAATGGGAAAATGACCCGCCTGAAGGTATGGACCCAAGTACCACCGCAGACCTTCGACGCTTCTTCAAGATCATTGCCGAGTTGCAGCAGTACGCTTTTGATCATCTGGGTACCGAAGGGCATACTCTTGATCACCATAGCGACCATCAATAGATAGATCGTACCGTAGATAGGAAGAAAAATTTTGGTCTGCAAAAAGGTCCATAACAGCGCCATACCCAAAAGAATGCCCGGGATTGACCACGGAAGCCATGACAGGAAATCGAGTAGCCCGCGCCCTCGATAGCGAGTCTTCACGATAGCGTACGCAATGGAAGAATAGAAAAGCACGCCGATGACTCCGGATCCAAGACCGATGGCCACCGTGTTCCACAGGGAGCGCAACAACACCGGATCATTCAATGTCGCCCGCCAATTGTCGAGCGTCCAGGGTTCGGCAATATTAAAGAAGCCAAATAGCTTCATGAACGTACCGGTCACAAGAAGGATAGTCGGAAGCACAGTGATCACCAAGACAAACGATAAGACCAAGGCAAATGCCGGATAGCGCCAGCGACCTAAGTGCGTACGCCGGATACTAAAACCTCGTCCGGTTATCGTGGTGTAGATTCGGTTGGCGATATAACGGCGTTGAAACGCGACCATCATCAGGAGGAGCCCGAGGAAAACCGTACTTAACGCCATGGCCGGCGCAAATTGCGGCGGTTCCCAGGTCACGAGTTCATGGATCTTTGTCGAATAAACTTGAAGACCGATAGGCGTGCCAAGCAAAAGTTCGATCTCGAAGGCCTCGAGGGCACGGATGATGCCGAGAATCGTAGTCACCAGGACCGCCGGCATCATTACCGGAATAAGGATATGAAAGAAAGTATGCCAACCGCTCGCACCTGAAATACGGGAAGATTCTTCCAGCGCCGCGTCGAGATTACGGAAGGCTGGCGCAAGCAACATGACTTTTATGCTCACCGTGCCCCCCATATGCGCCCAGACAATGCCCCAGAATGAGTAGATGTTAAACAACGGTTGACTCACCACCCCAAGCCCAATCAGCCCTTGATTGAGCAGCCCATATTTCGGGTCGAGTAGAAGGATCCAACCCATGGTCTCCGGCAAGGCCGGCAGAAAGAAAGACAGCCAGAAGAAAAATTCCAGCAAGCCTTTCATTGGCAGGTCGGTCCGCGCGATGAGCCAGGCGAAGAAGGCACCGATAAACATCGCGATCGCCTGACGTGTAATCGCTAACGTAAAGGTATTGGTTATCGCCTTTATGATACCGGGAGTGCTAAAGGCTTTGACCCATCCCTCCAAACCCCAAACGATAGGCTGTCCGGGGCGAGCGATTTGAAAACTGTTGAGGATCATTAACCCCAGCGGCGTCAGCACAAGAAACCCGACCACCAGCAGCAGGAGGGTCATCGGCAGCGACGGCAGTCGAAAATATCGCACGGACGGCAGCACTGCTTTGTCGAAGGTTACTGTGTTATCCAAGACTTGCGACTTTTCGCTCATTGTTCGGTTTTACCTTATGCAGCAATATACGGAAAAACTGATCCCTTCAATCGTCGTTTGCAGCCACTGCATAATTCATGTCCGGTTCGATGCCCTTCTTAGCGAGTTCAGAATGATAGGCCCCCCGAATTTCTGGATCCTCGTCTGCATACTCGATAAGGGTTCCACCTTGTTTGACCGAGGTGTATACGCCCGCTCGAATGGCCGCTACCCTGATTCCCAGCGGAAACTTCTGACTGCCGCAGCGCAACGCCAACTGCAGCGCCGGTTCAGAACCCGTATTGAAATGTTGGTGAAACCAGTTCGTTGGCGGGCTGAACACGCTACCAGGGGACCAGTCGATTTTGACGACCCGATCGCCCTGTCCGCTCTCGTAGGGTCGCGTTCCCCATTCGTTGGGCCACATGAGCGAGTAGCCTTCCGAACGAAGGATAACGAGGACCGCCCCGCCACCATGATAGTGCGCTTTGTGATAGCGCCCCACCGGCCATTCGGCCAGATGGCCGATCAAGGTATTATCGGCAATCTCGAATTGCGTAATGTTAACGCCCGCCCCCTTTTGTTCCTGCGCGTCGATAGCGGCTTTGCGCGCGTCGGGAATGAAATTCGTCTCCCAGATCCATTGCCGGTTGTTAGCCGAAAGATAACGATGATCGCCAACCTTGAAGTAATCGCCTTCTCCGTCATAGCGATCGCAGAATACAAAATCGCTATTGAAGACAAACTGTTCGTTGTGAAAATGGTCCAACACCATCGGCGCCGTCGTGACCGCAACAAAAATAGCAGGATTTTTGGAGTAATTGATGAGACGATGCGTGCTGTTCAAAGGCGGGGAAAAAAGACTTCCGGTCTTCCAACTAATCGACTGCGGCACGCGACCGCGCTGCTGGAATTCCGCAACGCCTTCACCTTGAATGATGTAAATGACTTTTTCGTACAGATGCTTCTCGGGTTCGGTCATCGTCCCGGGCGCCACTCTCCCGATGTAAACTCCGGTGATTCCCTCCAGACCTCGGAGCTGAAGATAAGCTCCATCACAGCCCAGCCGGTTCCACGGCTGTAACGAAATCCGCCGAACGTCAGTCACACCGAACCCCTCGACGATCGGAATCCCCTCCTTCTCCATCCAACGCTCGTAAAAGGTCTTGGCCCTAGCGACGGCGATCCCGACACGTCTCAAGTTAGAATCCATTTTTCTATCTCCTTTTGAACATATCAGCCAATTTGTCTAGAAGGCCCGTTATCACCGGGGGGATAACGCTTGCCTTCGCCGCTACACCGTTTCCGCGATTCTCATTCCTATTCCAATGAGTCATTTCTTCTCGTGGCTCTCGCGCCATTAATACGCTCAGAGTTTAATCGCCTTCTTCTGCAGACGCTCGCTCACTTTCTCATAGTCGCCTCTTACGGCCGCTTCGGCGTTTTCTTCGTCTTCTTCCCCCCAATATCCCAAGCTGTAACCATACCAGGGCATCTTGGGCTGAAGTGGAGGCAATCCGAGCTTTTCCCATTTTTCCTTTGCCGCTTCCATATACTTCTTCGCCGGCAGGGCCACCGGAGGATAGGGCCATTTGCGCGTGGCATCGATCATGATGGCGGAACATCCGGAGGGCGATGGAAAGCGCGCCTCTGTAACCGGTGCGCCCGGCGGCGCCGCCGACGGATCCAGACCCGCAAACTTATGAGTGGTGATCTTGACGTCACGGTGAGGCTGCATGCGAAAGCTGATGGCCCAGTTCACCGAGTCGGCGTCTTCGGGATCGATGTCTTCATCCACTGTCACGAGAATCTTCCCGTGGCTCGGGTCGAGCGCAACGGCGGCCTGGAGCGCCTGCCAGGGCTGAGCGGGGTTGGTCTTGCGCATGCGAATGACGACATACTTTCGGCTCCCGCTCGACTCGTGCAACGTCACGTCCATCACCGTGGGGATGTTGCAGTCGTATTTCAAAAGTTTATAGAGCGTCGATTCATATCCCATCTTGCGCATGACCCCGCTCTCGCTCGGTACCCCCTCCGTGAACATTTGTAAGATAGGGGCCTTCCGATGGGTGATGCACTTCACCATAAAGATCCCGTTCATCATTTGTCCGCCCATGTAGCCGGTGAACTCACCGAAAGGTCCTTCGGGCTCCAGGTAGTTGGTAGGGATCTCCCCTTCGATGACGATCTCAGCGGTCGCCGGCACTTCCAAATCCATGCTTTCGCAGCGCACTAGCGGGATCGGCGCTCCCGCGATGGCCCCGGCAACGGCATATTCGTCGCGGTCATAGCCGACCTTGGCGACGCTCGCTAAACCGATGGCGGGGCTGCAGCCGAGCACGATGGCCGCCTGCAAAGGGAATTTTCTCTCCTTGCATTTGTGAAAATGGATGCCGATGTGCTGCGCCGGCGAAACGCTGACTCCAGCTTTATCCGAGCCCTTGATCATGCAGCGGTAGGTACCGACATTCGGAACGCCGGTATCGGGATCTTTAGTCACAACGTAGGGCGCCGTAAGAAAAGGACCACCGTCGAATCCGGGGTTGCTGATAGGCACGGGAAATCGGAGCAAACCGCCATCGCTGCGTGATATCTCTTTGCCTTTGAGAATGACCTCTTTGACCGGTCCGGTCTTCACGATACGGGAAGCGATAGGATGGCTCAGGGCTCGATTCCAACGCTCCGCCACCTCGCCCGGCCCGCTCTTTTCTTCCACGCCGAGGGCCATCTTGTAGATCTCACGCGAAGCGCCGAGCACTCCAACCGCAACTCTACAGTCGTAATTCCTCCCTTGGGGATCGGTCACGTTCTCAAAGAGGAACGCCTTTCTCTGGCTGTCCGGCAAACCTTGGTATTGCCACCGTACCAAGGGCATCAGCTCGCTGTTTTTTTCGATCCTTGCGCTGATGCGGTGAAGATTGCCGCTCTGCTCCAAAAGAGAAATAAAGTCCCTGAGATCGCGAAAGTACGGTCGTGGCTTGGCTTTGAAAGCCGGCTTCGCCATGGTTTTTCCTCGCCTCACTTAACCAACAGCATCGGGCTCGGGCGAACCAGCTTCTTGGCTTGTTCGATGGGGAATTCTTTTTCGCAGAATGGGCATTTGGCGGCGATCTTCATCCGCTCGAACTGAGGCGAAACAAGAAATTCCTGATCGCATCCCGGACAGACAACTCTCATGGAGCTGGCCATAAATTTTTCCTCTCATGCATCTAGGGGAATTTTCGACAACAGATCGTTACCGACGTAGTCCTTCAACTGAACTTTGTTCATCACCTCGTCCGGCACCTTGATTCTGATCTCGAAAGGTTCCGGCGGCGCCGGCATCGTTGCATCGATCCCGCCTTTAGCCACCGTGTAAGCGTGATAGCTCAAGTCTCCGGGGCTCCCCGCGTAGGCAGTGGGATCCCGGGTGGTGCAGATCATGTTCGGAATGACGATGAGATCGCGGTCCCAACGGCTGCGAGTGGCGACGGCCCAAAGAACCTCAGCGTCATCGAAGATATTGATATCCTCGTCCAGAACCACCACATGCTTGACTCTGCGGTCCACTCCGAGGGCAGCGACGATCGCCTCTCTCCCTTGGCCAGCGGCGGTCTTTTTGATCTGGATGTAGGCGTGGAAGCGGCTGCAACCCGAAGACGGCAAGTGAACATTCTTCACCGTGGGTACTGCCTGCTTCACGGCGCGGTAGAGCGAGCCCTCCAGAGGAATCCCGCCCAAGTGATCCTGGTCGCGTCCGCCTAAATGGATATCGTGGTAGATGGCGTCGCGGCGGTGTGTAATCACTCTTACCTCCATGACGGGCCTGAGCGTTTCTGGGGAATAGTAGCGCGCAAAATCCGCCCGCAGACCGTGGCGACCTCGCTCTTTAGGAGGGATGACGCCTTCGATCACAAATTCAGCATCTGCCGGAACAAGAAATCCATCTCCCCAGGTTTCCGATGGCGTTAGCCTCAACGGTTCGCCGAGCGCGCCGCCGATCACCGAGTATTCGTCCACATCGATGGGCACTCGCGTCAACGCCCCCATGCAGGCCGCAGGGTGGTGGCCGATCCACGCGATGACCGGAAGTCCCTCGCCGGTAGTCTCCACGCGCTCGCGATAACGCTCCCAGTTATGGGTTCCCTCGCCTAGACCGACAGTCACCTTTTTCGGGCCCAGTAGCCGCAATGTCTGGTATGCGCAGTTGTAAATACTTCCGCCGTGGTTATCGACGGTGGTGACGACTGAGCCGAGGATGGTCCGGCCTCCCTCCATGTGGTAGGGCAGCGGCACGGGAAAATCGAACAGGTTGACTTCATCGCCCTTGCGCACCACTTGTTTCACCGGCGCATCGGATCTAGCGACTACCGCCGGCGTCTTCAGCTCCTGGGTGCGCTTATCGTAATCCAGACCCACTTTTTCGGCGGACGATTCCAGCGCCAAGGCACACAGACGGCGGCTGGCGAAGAGATTCGACAGCAACGGGAAAGCACAGGGCTTGCCGTCGACATCCCGCAGTTTGGTGAACATTGTCACCGGAAACTTGTGCGCGCGGTCCAGTTTCACCAAGAGCGCTGAAATCTCGAAGCGCAAATCCACATCACGCTCGACGGTGATGAGTTCTTCCGGATAGCGTGCCTTTACGTCCGCGAGGAAGCTTCTCAGGTCTTTGGCTTGTTGCTGTGATTCCATTTTTTCTCCTCAACGTTGCTCGACCCCTTGGATGAAACTGTTATCGACGAAGGCCGTCAGGTTTAAATTACGCATGCGTGGGTTGCTTTCCGCCAGATCCGTAAGATTTGCGCGCAAATCATCAATTTTAGTGTAGGGAAACGGAGAAATAGGCTCCACGTACATGCGATAGTTCAAATCGAGCACGGCTTGATCCTGGGTGCGCAGACGGCGTTTTACGATGTTCAATACGCCGGCACGATTTTTCGGGTTCTTGACCCATTGTGTCCCTTCGATCAGGGCGGTGATGAAGCGCTGCACTGTATCGCGGTTTTGATCGCGAAAGGAGCGGCTTGTTATATAGGAATTGCCGAGAATCCGGATGCCCATTTCGAGGGCGTCCGCCAAAGCGTGGTAGGGAACACCGGAACGCTCGAATCGCTCCACCGTCGACACCACCGCGCTAAAAATCCCCGAGCGAAACCCCGCGACGCGTTGATTCCCCCCACCGGTCACTTGCATATATTCCACGTCTTCCGCCCTGAGTCCCAATTTTTCCAGCATCCGGCGGGTGGCGTAGTAGCTCGCCCCGCCGATCCGGTCGATACCCACTCTTTTCCCTTTCAGATCCGCCACGCTTTTGATTCCCGGCTGCGCGATCAGTTTGTACTGTGTAGGCTCGCTGCTGGCGATGATGACCAAATCCCCACCCACTGCGGCGGCTTGGGCAGCGGTTTCGAGGGAGCCGGAGTAAATCGGGATCTCTCCGGCTAGCAGCGCGGGCATGCCTTGAGAAGAGCTAGCGATGAAGATCAGTTCAGCGTCCAGACCGTTGCGCGCGAAAAATTCCATATCCTGACACGCCCAAAGAGGAATGCGGTTGCCAGTAATCGAGGCGTAGCCTACCTTGAGACGGATCGCCTTGCGCGCCTCCGCGGCGGGAGCCGCTTGTGTGCACGTAAATACAAGGGTCACGACCA
>WNFO01002784.1_pt1 | contig 14540 bp, 13 predicted proteins | sample 5400251 | NCBI WGS metagenome assembly WNFO01 (sample SAMN13153354, study PRJNA577476) | soil metagenome | isolation source: 100 cm saprolite under Madrone tree | place: USA:California | collected 2016-06-14 | reverse complement strand
CTCTCGCGATTCATCGAAGCAAATTCCCGTTCGCTCTTCGATCAACATGCGAATCTCGCTCAGCTCGTGTTCGCTCAATACCTGCCCATGTCCCTGGCGTTCGCTCATCGTGCTCCCGTAATCTGGGCCTGGCTCTCACTCCCGCCCTTCGGCGGGGAAGAGTTTCACTTCCTAACGGAGAGCGCCTGCCGGGACGGGCCGCTCGGAAACTTCATTTGCCGCTGCCCCCGCCTTGGATGACGCGCGGAATTGCGCCAGCGCTTCGTTCAGTTGATCCGACAACTTGACGAGCTGGCTGACCGTTGCCACGGTACCGCGCGTTCCTTGCGAGGTCTGCCGCGTAATGCTTGAAATGATCTGCATGGCGTGCGCTACGCCTTCTGTGCCGCGCACCTGCTGTTTTGAAGCCAGCGAAATTTCCTGTACTAGCTCAGCCGACTGGCGCACCACGTTGGAAATAGCGTCCAGCGCGCGGCCCGCCTGATCGGCAAGCGTTGCGCCGCTCTCGACTTCCTTCGTGCCTTCTTCCATGACGACGACCGCTTCGTTCGTCTCCGCCTGAATTGCCTTGATGAGCGCCGCGATGTCTTTCGTTGCGCTGCGACTGTGTTCGGCCAGTTTGCGAACTTCGTCAGCGACGACTGCGAACCCCCGTCCGGCCTCTCCAGCGCGTGCTGCCTCAATGGCCGCGTTCAGCGCCAGCAAATTGGTCTGCTCCGTAATGTCGTTAATCACGTTGATGATTTCCGAAATTTCCAGGGAACGATCGCCGAGAGACTTGATTTTCTTGGCGGTCGCTTGTACCGATGCGCGAATACGCTGCATGCCCTCGAGCGTGTCGCGGACGGCACGGTTGCCCTGTTCAGCGGCATCCAGCGCGCGGCGGGCTGCCTCGGCGCTTGCCTCGGCGTTGTTCGAAACCTGTTTCATCGAGACCGTCAGCTCTTCGACGGCGCTGGACGTGTTCGTAATTTCCTGGTCTTGCTGCGTGGCGCCCGCCTGCATTTCATCGGCGGCCACCAGAATGTTGTTGGAGCAGGCGGTCACTTCCATGGCTGCTTTGCGGACGCGCTCGAGAACCTTGGTGAAGTTGTCGAGCATGTAGTTGATCGAGTCCGTTACGTTTCCAAGGGCGTCGTTGGTCACCTTGCCGCGCTGCGCCAAATCACCGCGCGCAACCTGGTTGATGACGCTCAGCAATTCCGTAATGCTTCGCTGCAGTGCATCGTTAGCGTCCTGGTTGCTTGTGGCCTTCGAGACTTTGGCGACCGCGCGGTTCAGGTTTTCCGCAATGTAGCCCAGTTCATCATTCGACTGGACCTCCGCGCGCGCCCGCGGGTCGCCCGCCGCCAGCCGTTCGGAAAACTCCGCGAGAGCCTGCACCGGCCCCAGCAGCGCTCCGAACCGCCAGGCGAGGATGACCGACGTCGCCAGCGCAAGTACGATGGCGACCAATACGGTTCCCCCGGCCGGCGAGCCGAAGTCGAACAGAGACGCCTCTCCCGCCTTCTTACCCGCGCTGAAGGCGAGTCCGAGAACGATAAAGCCAACGACTCCGTTCAGTAGGACCAGCGTCCAGATTGTGGAACTCAGTCGCGATTTCATGCCACCCTCCAAATCTCTTCCACGGAGCCCGCGCCGTCGAATGGCGTCGTCTCCAAAATTTCAGATACTAGGCCCCGGAAAAACCTCGAGCAGCCGGCGCAAATCGATCACCAGCGCCAGGCGGTCGTCATGCCGCAACATTCCGATGCAATGCGGCACGTTTTCCGGCGCTTGCTCGAGCAAATCGTCGGTGTTCACCGAATAGGTTCCGATGACTTCGTCGGATGCGATGCCGATACGAATGTCCTCGTGATGATTCTCGAGGCGCATGGAAGCGACTACCACGTGCTTGGGCAGCAATCCCGCCCGGCGGCCTTCCGTAATTGCGATGTCAATCAGCGGCACGATGGCGCCGCGCAAATTGAAAATTCCGACCAGATACGCCGGGCCAAGCGGAAGTTTCGTTAGTAGCGGCCATTCCAGAACTTCCTCAACGTCCAAAACCGGGAGGCAAAAGCGCTCGCGCCCGCTGCGGAAGACGCAATATTGCGACTCCGGCGGCCTCTCCTCGATTGGCCCAAGAGCTTCGAGCAGATCGCCCGTCTCGGCATCTGCAGGAAGGGGCTCGAGATGGAAGTCCTCGCTCATCTCCCGTTCTCTTGTTCCAGAACTCTCATGCGAACCGCCGCACTGCGCGAAGCAGGTCTTCTCGTGTAAAGGGCTTGGTCACGTATCCGTCCGCTCCTTGCTGCTGGCCCCAAAACTTGTCGCTGGCCGAGTCCTTCGAAGTGACCATAATTACGGGAATCGAATTGAATTCGGCGCTGCCTTTCAGATCGCGGCAGACTTGGAAACCATTTCGCCCAGGCATAACGATGTCCAGTAGGATTACGCTCGGCCTTTCGTTCGTAATGGTTTCCTCCACGAGCTTGGGGTCGTGCAGCGCAATCGGCCAATAGCCTTCTCTTTCCAGCAAGCCTTGCATCAGCTTGACCTCAGCGGGCGAGTCATCGACAATCAGGACTTTTTTGTGCACAGCCGTGGTTTCTCCATACTTGTCCACAGAGTAGAGGTGCACGTTTGCAGCCAGGTTTTACGTTCCGCGCGCGCTTGTGTCTTGTTGGGTTAAATGGCTTAAAATGAGGAGATTCCGGCCTTTTTCGAGGGGTCTCAGCGGCGTCGCGAGGTCGGCAAAGTTGCCTCGACTGTCTCAGCTTGAGATGCATTCTCAGCTTCCTGCATCTCGCTCGCAAGCGATGAGAAACGCTGCATCACCTCGTTGATTCGCAGCGCCATGCTATGCATGGTCTTGATCTGCGCCAGTGACTGCGAGGAGAGCTGTCCGGGTTCCAGAAGCAGTAATTCGGCGTTTCCCAGCATGGAAGTCAGCGCGTTGTTCACGCTGTGCTTCATGTCCAACATGTAGCGCCCGAGTGTGGCGTGGTTTTCGTTCTTGGCAGCGTTCCGCTCCGCTTGCCGCGCAATCTGTAAAGCTTTTGCTCGGCGCAGAGATTCTCCGGCGACAAGCAGCAGCGTTTGCGCCCAATCTTCGCGAAGTGGAATATGCAGCAGCCTCGGATACTTGGTCCGCAATTGTCCGAATTCCTGTGAGTCTGCCGGAACGCACAGAATGACCGCGTTTGCGGGCTCAAGCGACCGCAGCACACCGGTAATTTTTCCATCACCCACAGGTCCCACAACTACCAGGTCGTGAGCGTGCGCCTCTTGTTCACGCCAGGAATCGCTATTGAGGACGGTGATGTTCGGAGCCTGGCGTTCGGCCTGCCAGCAAGCCGTCAACAACCGGGCAAATTCGGTTTCATCGGTCAGGATGACTACGTTGGCGTTTCGCAATGAAAAGCAGCTCCCTGAAGGTTCTGTCCCTGGCCGGTTCAGTTCGCCACCGGCTATAGCTTCTCTGCTTCGTCAAGCGCCGAGAGCAGACGTTTCGTGCTGATGCCGAGGTTTACCGCCGCTTCCGTATCCTTCGCCTGCTTGGCCACGTCCACGCGCTCTTGCAATCGCGTCACTTCGACGCGGGCCATGTTCACTGCTCGGTCCAGCGAGGTGGCATTCCCTGTCTCCTTTGCAGATTCCATCGCCGCGGTGACGAGTACCCGCGCCACCACGGCTCGCCGCAAATCTTCCGCGGACGGCCCGTCCTCGCTGACGAATGCCGTTACTTCCCAGGACGACAACAGGATTCGTGCTCCGCCGATCTTGACGGTAGTCATCGACCTTCCGCGCGAAGGCGGCGTGGCGATGAGTTGCTCCCAGATTTGCTCCATGCAATTTTCAAAATCCAGAACTACAGCGGCATCCGGCTCAACTCCGGCAGGTACGGCAGGGCGCTCCTTCGCTTTTCCCTTTGTATTCAGAGCAGGGTGTTCTGGCGCGGGCCTTTTCGCACCCACAGGAGGTCTTGTTCCTGGTGTTGTTGCCTGCTGAGAAGCGCCTTCAGTCGCTTTTCCAATTACCTTTTCGAGCGCCAGCTCAACATCCGTGCGCAGCCCGAGCAGCTTGTCAAACGCCTGGCTGACCGACCGTTCTGTGTATTCCTTCTGGAAGGGCTGTTTCCACTCGTCGGCCATCGCGGAGATTTTTGCGATCGGTTCACTCGCCGAGAGTCCGACGTGATGGCAATCGATGATCCGTGCACCGGCAGATTGCAACTGTGCAAGTCCTGCTCGAATGGCGATCAAGTCCGCATGCATCAGCTCAATCAGTGTCCGGCGCATCAAGAAATTGAACCGGATGAACGCCACCAGCGCCGCAGGATCGTAGAACATCCCCCCGGCAGTCTCTTTTACCTTCCGGCCTTGTTCAATGAAGTTTGTTTTCAGGATTTCCCGCAGGCTGCGGAAACCCCGCAGCGCCTCGATCATTTGTTCCAGCGGCGCGCACCATGCGAGCGGGTCGGGGTCTACCTCTCCGAGCACTGGCTGCATCACCTGAGCGACGTCTGCAGGTTCGATCTGCTTGTGATAAATCTTCGCCGGTGCGCAGAGGGCAAAATACTGCACCAGCAAAAAGTCAATCTTGTCTCGGTCAACACTGCTCTTCTTCGGCTTGCGCAGATGACGCTGAATTAACGATTGCAGCCCTGTTTCGCTGGCGTTCAGCGTGGTCATTTGCAGAAGGTGACGAAGCTGATGCACCATGACCCGCAGGTCCATTGAATCCAGCCACTCGTGCACGCTGTTGAAGGTCTCCAGGTCCGGCTTCTCTGGGAGGCTGCGTTTTGCCTGTGTAAAAGGGACTTCCAGCCCGAGTTGTTTCGCGAGTGCTAGATAAATCGGAAATACCGAGCGTGCTTCTTTCCATTGCGCTTGTCGCGGGCTCTCCGATCGGGCTGGAGCGGGGATATTGAGCGTTGTCATCGTTTTGCTCACTGCTGCGTCACCACCCAGTCGCAGGGGCCTTGCAAGAATCGAACGGCCACCGCTTTGCTTCCTTCGTGATATTGCACGCCGACGACGGCTGCTTCTGTCGGACGTCCCCCACCAGATGCCTCAATCCGCACGCGATCGTCGAACTCCAGCGGCAAGGTCGAAAGAAAGATGGCGTGGTCGGGTCCGCCGAATTCCACAACGGCCTGCTCGCGGAGACTGGTTTTGCCGCCGCGGGATGCGGTCACCTGCACCGGAATTTTCACGGGCCTGGCCTGTGGAAAGAATCGTGCCAGCCGCTCGGCGCAGTCTGGCTCGTTCGCTATGAGTGTCAGACCGCCGGATTTTCCCACGTCGCCTCGCCCTGCCATCCAAGTTCCGCGAAGTCTCCCGAGGTGAGACACACTAAGCACTACGAGAGACCTAGACTTCCGAAGACAGAGATGCACGCTGGACGCCAAAGAATCGGAAACCCGGGGCGGTTGCAAGTTGCAGAAATCATGAAGCTTAGGATTCTCTACCGAAGATTCCGTGGCTCACTCGTCTCACCGTGAAACGTTTTCGTCTCACTGCGTAACGCTTCACGGCCTGCCGGAATATTCGGCTTGAGACGTCTCTCTAACTATTGTGGGGCTGTTTGAGGATTGGCAGCACCACTGGCCGCACCGGCCTTTAAGGCAATATTGTAGCGCTTCAATTTTCGATACAGCGTGGCACGGCTGATCCCCAGCATTTTTCCCGCCAGGGCTTTGTCGCCGTTTGCCTGTTCAAATACCCGCAGGATCGTCATTCGTTCCATCTCTGCCAGAGCTGTGGTGGACAGGGTTGACGAGTCCTGGGACGCGGCAATTCCCGAATCTCCTTGGTCACTTCGAATCGCCGGCGGTAGATCGGCGACGTCGATGGTTTTCCCGTCGCCCAGAGTTACTGCGCGCGCGATGCAATTCTCAAGTTCGCGGACATTTCCCGGCCAATCGTAGTGAAGCAAGCTCTTCATTCCAGCTGCGGTGACCTGGATGTGTGAACCTTTGGCGTAGCGATCCAGAAAATGATGCACCAAAACCGGTATGTCCGAACGGCGCTCGCGCAGCGGCGGGAGATGCACTGTGACCACATTCAGGCGAAAATACAGGTCTTTTCTAAAGGTGCCGGCGCGATAAGCGGCCTCTAGATCGCGATTCGTCGCCGCTATCACGCGAACATCAACATTTACCTTCTCGTTGCTGCCCACCGGGCGAACTTCTTTTTCCTGCAGCACGCGGAGTAATTTCGCTTGCATTTCCTGGGGCAACTCCCCAATTTCGTCCAGGAAAATCGTTCCTCCATCCGCGGCTTGAAATAGCCCGGGCTTCGATTTCGTCGCGCCCGTAAAAGCGCCTTTCTCGTATCCGAAGAGTTCACTCTCCATGAGAGTCGGTACCAGTGAGCCACAATCCACCGCTATGAACGGCGTTTTTGCCATCGAACCGCGGAAGTGAATCGCTCGCGCAGCAAGCTCTTTACCCGTGCCGCTCTCACCGGAGATCAGAACCGGCGTCCGCGTATCTTTGAGCCTGGAAATCATGCGCAGCACGTCCTGGATATTCGCCGAACTGCCAATGATGCCGTCGAGGTTTTCCTCCGTTGTCACCCGCTCGTGCAAGTACTCATTTTCCGTTACCAGACGCACCTTTTCGGCCATGCGCTGCAGCAGTAGCCGCATTTTTTCCACGCGAAAAGGCTTTTCAATGTAGTCGTACGCTCCCAGTTTCATCGCATCCACTGCTGATTCGATCGAGCCATGGCCGGTCATGATGGCCACTTCGGCGTGTGGGAGGAGCCGTTTCGTTTCCTTTAGCAACTCGACGCCGGACATATTCGGCAGCTTCAGGTCAGTGAGAAGCAGGTCCGGCGTATCGGAATCCAGCCGCGCCAGCGCCGCTTCCGCGCTTTCGGCTTCAGCGCAGACGTATCCCAGAGTGTTTCCGATCGTCATGCACAGCCGGCGGATGCTCTGTTCGTCATCTACCACCAGTAGGCGTGTTTTCATCTCGTCGCTCATGGTTTCCCGAATGTCTTCTCTACCATTGATATCAATTGCTGCACCCGAAAAGGCTTCTCGATGCACGGCGTTCCGCTCTTGGCCAGGAACGCCTGTGTATCGCTGTTGGCCGTGTCACCGCTGATCAGAATGATGCGCGCTTTCAATTCGGGGCGGTTCTTCTGGATCCACCCATGCACTTCTGCGCCATTCACCGCTCCCGGCATTCGAATGTCGGAAATCACGCCCGCGTAGCGCCCGTTCGAAAGCCGCTGCAATCCCTCTGCTCCCGATGAAGCGTTCACGACCGCGTACCCCTTGCGCTCCAGCGCCGCCCGCAAAAACGCGATTACCGACGGCTCATCCTCGATCAGCAAGATAGGCCCGCCTGTCCATAGCGCCTGCTGCGTCTGCGCCGCCTTCATCGCCCAGCTTCTTTCGTGGCAGCAGCGGCAAGCGCCGCCTCTGTCGCCACCGGAATGCGCACCACAAAGGTGCTCCCCGCCCCACTCTCATTATTCCAGCACTGAATTTCTCCGCCATGCGCCCGCACGATCCCGTAGCAAATGCTCAGCCCAAGCCCCGTACCTTTGCCCGCCTGCTTGGTCGTATAGAACGGATCGAAAATGCGTTGCGGGTCGACAATCCCAGTTCCATTGTCGCTGATCGCCACTTCGATCATCTCCGCTTGACGCCGCGTATGAATCTTGATTCGCCCACGCTGACCCGCTTCCTGTACCGCATCGTAAGCATTGTTCAGGATATTCAGAAACACTTGCTGCAATTGCTGCGAATCGCCCAATGCGGCCGCCAGCGCCTCTTCGAAATCTTCTACCACCTCAACTCCGTGGCTCGCAAAATCATAACTCCGAAGCTTAATCGTCTGCCTCAAAACGTTGTTTATTTGCACGAGTTCCCGCTGCACCGGCCTCTGCCGCGCGAAACTCAGCAAATCCTGCACGATATCTTTCGTTCGCTGCGTCTCCTGCAAAATAATCTTCAAATCCTCCCGCACCGAACCCGGCACCTCCGGATTCTCGAGCAATAAATCCGTGAATCCAAGGATCGCCGCCAGCGGGTTATTCACTTCATGCGCCACCCCGGAAACCAGCCGCCCAATCGTCGCCATCTTTTCGCTGTGCGCCAGCTTGGCCTGCAGCAGCGCCGCGTCTGTGATGTCCGTCATCACCACCACGACGCTGTTCACCGTATTCTGCTCGTCTCTCATAGGGCTCAAGCTGATCGAAAAGTATCCCATTGATCCGTCGCTTCGCCGCACCCGCAGCTCCAGGTTTTCCACTTGATGACCGTTTGCCGTTGTTTCCAGCGCTGCGTCAAAATCCTCCTGGTGTGAAGCCTCCACCCAGTCCACCAGCCGGTGCCCGATCAATTCCCCTTCCTGGTAACCGGCTTCATAGCACCGCCGATTCGCGTAGCTGATCAGTCCTGCCGTATCTAGCACCAGAATCATGCTCTGCGTCGTGTTCAGGATTTTCTGATTGAAGTCCCTTTCCCGCAGCAGTTGCGATTGAAAAGTTTTCTGCTCCGTAACGTCCAGCATTAACCCGCGAATCTGCGCGATACGTCCCTGGGCGTCGCGCACTGCAGTGATGTTCTGCAGGGTGTGCAGCAGCGTCCCATCTTTGCGCCGCAGCGTCTCTTCGTAATTGCGCAAAACGCCTCTTTCCGAAAGTGCGCTCAAGAACTTTTCGCGCGCTTCGGGCGCGGGATATAGATGCGGGCTGACGTCTCCGCGCAGCAATTCCTCCCGCGATCCATACCCCAGCATTCGCACCATCGCGTCATTCACGTCCAGAAATCTCCCGTCGGGCGTCGCAAAAAACAATCCTTCCTGAATGCTGTCAAACAGCTCCCGGTATCTACGTTCCGCTTCCCTCCGGTCGGTGATGTCCTTTAGAACATGGATCGTTCGCGTATCGTCATCGGAAACGCCCGGCGTCCGCGACGTCGATACTAGAAAAATGCGCTCCACCGATGCGGCCACGTACTCTTCCCTCGCTCGCTCCGTATCCCGGCAGAACGGGCAAGGCAGATCGCTCCCTGTTTCCGCGATCTGTCTCAACGTGCTCATCGCTTCGCCAACCAGCGCCACTGGCGGCACGCCAAGATGCGTTGCCAGTGACCGGTTCGTTCGAACGATATTCGACGCGCGGTCGTGCACCACAATGTAATCGCTGATGGCGTCGATGTCTTCCACCCACTGCCGTTTTGATCGCTCCAATTGTGAAAATCGACGGAAATTCTCCACCGAGAGCGCTGCATGACTTGCCAGCGCATGCAGCAAGCGTTTCTCATCCTCGCTCAGCGTTTTTCGATTGCGGATGAGGCAGAGCGTTCCCAGCCTCTCATTGTCGCTCGCGGCGATACGCACGAACGCCGCTGTTCCCGGCTCTTCATCGAGCGCCCAGGCCGCTCCAATCTCCTTGGGCATCGCTCGAGTTTCTACTTCACTCTGACTCTCCCGGGCGCGCGAAATCAGCCAATTCATCGCCGCTTCCGCCGTCACCGCTGGTCCAGGCATGGCGTGAAGCTCCGTTTCGCGTCCCTGGTAAACGGCTACTCCGCCCCACATGGCATCCAGCATTCGCGTCGCCCGCAGTGCAAACTGTTCCAGAAAATCCGGCAAATGCCGCGACTGCGCTGCTTCAACGGCCAGCTCCATTAACTCTTCGCCGTGCCGCGACATCGGCAGCGCAGACTTCGCCCTCGCGCGCTGCGGCTTGGGACGTTGCGACGGTCTTGTCTTTGTTCTGCGCATCGACGATGGGCAAGCACTATGCGTCTCAAGTTGCGAGTCGCTGTCTTCCTCAACCCTACCGGGGAGTCTCAAGGTGAGTCAATTGCCTGGCAGTATGGTGTTGCGAAATCGCCTATATCGGTCGACTTCCCTATTCTCTCTTCGTCTCAGCCTGAGACCTTAACCTAAGGAGTCCCGCCCGCCTGAGACAGACGATGCTCCAAAGCTTCACTGCTATTACCCACTAAATTCGCCATAACTTCCTGCTTCTCCATTACTTACCAATACTCGATGGATTCCCATTCGTTTCATTTTGCTGCTCGTGGCCATGGCATCCCACGTGCCTTCTCTTGTGCGGGGCATCTTCGAATTCTATCAGGAGTTGTGTCGATGAGAACCAGTCGTTGGAGGAAGTGGGTTGTGGCGACAACGGCGGCGCTTCTTTTTTCAGGCGCCTCGGGGTTTGCTCAGAGTGGTACGACTGACGAATCCAGGCGCAAGGTCAAATCCAAGACGGTACCCGCGTATCCGGAGCTTGCCAAACGGATGAATGTTGTCGGCAAGGTCAAAATCGAAGTCGTCATCGCGCCGGACGGACACGTGAAAACCACCCGGGTCGTGGGTGGCCACCCTTTGCTTGTCCAGGCTTGCCAGGATGCCGTTAAAGAGTGGAAGTTTGTGCCTGCGCCGGAAGAAACCACGCAGGTTGTCGAATTTGAGTTCCACGCCAGTAACTAAGGGGAACGCTGGGGAAGGGCTGTTCCGGCAGCTGCAGCCATCGCTGCTCTGCTGAGGTGAGCGGAGGCATTTTGCAATGACCATCGGAAAAAAACTTTACTTGGGATTCGGCCTGATCCTGGCCATTCTGCTGCTCCTGTTTATGGTGAATCTCTACGCCGGCTACCGCGGAAAAACGGCGCGGAACGATGCCGACACGGCCCTCGATAGCGTTAACACCGTCGAAGCCGTGCGCTCTCAGATCATGTTTAATCGCCTCAACATGAATAACTTCCTACTGAGCGGCGATCCCCGCGATGAAGAGAAAGTGACCAAGGGACTGGCCGACATTATCGACCAGATCAAGCGCGGCGAGTCCAATGCTTCCAGCGAGGCCGTGCGCACCGCGCTCATCCAGGTGGAGAGCACCGAAGCGAGCTGGGCCGACAATTTTGCCAAGCCGCTCATCGCCAAGCGCCATCAAGTCGATTCGGGAGACGCCACCGTCTCTGACCTGCAAATCTTCTACCTGCAAAAAGATCCCTCCTCCTGGCTGAGTAAATCTTCGGACGTTCTCAATCAAAGCAAAGCGGATATCACCAAGTTCCGGGAACAAACTGCCCGGTCGGCAGACACTGCCAGCGCTGTCAGCTTTTGGGTTACCACTGGCGGAACGTTTCTAGCTCTAATCGCTGGCGGTTTCATCGCTTTCTACACCGCCAAGTCCATCACCGAGCCTTTGACTCATCTCATCACCGTCGCCCGCGAAATTGGCGACTCCGGCGATCTCGATCAGAACATTGATATTCATCGCAACGACGAAATTGGCGCCTTGGCCACTACCTTCAACAACATGGTTGCTTATCTCAAGGAGATGGCCACCGTCTCTATGGCCGTGGCCGAAGGCGATCTGTCCGTCGAAGTCGTGCCGCGCTCGAAGCGCGACACCCTGGGCAATGCATTTATGCGCATGTCCCATGGTTTGCAGGATCTCGTCCGCACCACACGCGATTCCGCCGGCCAAGTCTCGGCAGGTTCCAATCAGGTTGCCGGTGCCGCCGACGAATCCGCCAAAGTCAGCGTTCAGGCTTCTTCCGCCATCGAAGAAGTCACTAGCACTATGCACGAGATGAGCATCAACGTGCAGAACGTCGTCAAGAACACTCAAGTCCAGGCTTCCAGCGTCGCCGAAACTTCCGCTTCCATCGATCAGATGGTCACTTCCATTCAGCGCGTCGCTGATACCGCCAAGGTCTTGCTCGACATCGCCAACCGCTCTCGCGAGGAAGTCGTCACCGGCATTCAGACCATGGAAAAAGCTACTGATGGTCTCAACCGCACCAACCAGGCCATCCAATCCTCCGCCGAAATCATCAACATTCTCGGCCATCGCGCCGATGACATCGGAAAGATCATCGAAGTCATTGATGACCTCGCTGAACAGACCAATCTGCTCGCCCTGAACGCGGCCATCGAAGCGGCTCGCGCCGGCGAACATGGCCTTGGTTTCGCCGTCGTCGCCGATGAAGTCCGCAAGCTGGCCGAAAAGTCCACGCAATCCACCAAGGAAATCGCCGACCTCATTCAAAGCATCCAGCGCGAAGCTCGCCAGGCTGTCGAAAACATGGAACGCAGCACGCGCATCGTCGAGGAAGGTCTGACCCTCGGCAACGACCTCGGCTCCGCCTTGCACAAGATTTCCAACGTCGTCACCGAAGTCTACAAGTTCTCCCAGGAAATTGGCGCTGCCACCAACGAGCAATCTGTCGGCTCTTCACAGATTGCCAAAGCCACCAGCCGCCTCACTGAAATCACCCAGGAAATCAATTCCGCCGTCGAGGAGCAGGCTTCCGGCGCGCAGGCCGTTGTCCGCGCCATGGACAAGATGCGCGAACTGGTCCAGCAATCCGCATCCAGTTCCACCGAGCTTTCCGCCGCCGCCGAGCAGATGCTCAAGCTTTCCCGCAACTTGCTCGATAGCATGGACCGCTTTGTTCTCGACCACGCCAACCAGCAGCGCCCGCGTCGTGGTGACTCCTACGGCAAGCGCCGCAATATCGAGTCGGATCGCGACCAGCTACCTGAATACGCCGAAATGACGCGTTCCTAGAGGGCCGGAGACCTCTCGATGGAAAAAGAACTTCAAGTCGTCGGGTTTCGCATCGGCAATGAAACGTACGGCGTTCGTATTGGTGCCGTCCGCGAAATTGTGCGCGTTCCCGAAATCACCTCCGTTCCCAGCGCGCCCGACCTGATTGAGGGCGTTATCAACTTGCGCGGCAAAATCATTCCGGTCATGGACCTCCGCAAACGGTTTGGCCAAGCCGAGATTCAACCCGATAAGAAGAATCGTATTCTCGTCGTGGAGCTGGACAACAAACTTATCGGCCTCATCGTCAACGCGGCTTCCGAAGTGCTTAAAATTCCGCCCTCCGACATTGAAGCCCCGGGCAGTGTCTTCGCCGAAGGCGAATCCGGATATGTCACTGGCGTGGGCAAACTGAAGGGGCGTCTCATCATTCTGCTGGACATTTCTAAACTCTTGCATCGCCCGGAATACAAACAACTCGAGGAGGCTGCGGAACCCGTCGCTACCGCAAGGTAATGTTTTGTCCGTCTTGCGAAGGATTGAGCCGAATTGCGGGTCCGCCTCACCAACACACAATGGGAACGATTACCGCCCAGATCCAACTTACCGAAGCGGAACTCAAGCTGCTCCAAACGCTCGTCTACCAGGAATGTGGCATGTTCTTCGATGAGCGCCGCTCGCACTTTCTGAAAGATCGCTTGCAACGCAGGCTCAAAGCTTGCCAGATGGAATCTTTCTACGCCTATTATCGTTTGCTGACCAGCAGGGAAGGACGCCCTGAGCTCGCTCTCCTGCTTGAAAATCTTACCGTCAACGAAACCAGTTTCTTTCGCAACCGTCCGCAGCTCGATCTGCTGCAAAAGTCTGTCCTTGAGGAAATCCTCCGCCGCAAGCAGGAGCGCCGCGATTACAGTCTCCGCGTATGGAGTGCTGGTTGCTCCGCCGGACAGGAGCCTTTCACCGTCGCCATTTTGATCTGCGATGCTCTCGCTTACTACTACTTGCGGAATCCGCTTCCTTTCGAAATGCCTTCCCCGAAGCCGCTTATTCCTCCTCCCTGGAAAGTGGAAATCGTCGCTTCGGACATCAGCTATGCCAGCCTTCGCGTCGGTCAGGAAGGCATCTACACCGAGCAGCAGATGGAACCTGTCGACTACACCTGCAGGCTCCGCTACTTCGAAAAAACAGGTGATAAGTACAAGGTCAAGCCGCAGTTGAAAGAGCTTGTCTCCTTCGACTTTCACAACTTGAAAACGGAATTCTTGCCTCGCCGCAACGACATGATCCTCTGCCGCAACGTGATGATTTACTTTGATGAGGCCGAGCAGAAGCGTTTGATTGAAAAGTTTTGGCACTGCTTGAATCCGGCCGGATATCTTTTCGTCGGCCACGCGGAAAGTCTGTTTGGGCTGACGCAGAAGTTCCGCATGGTCCATGAAAACAACGGCACCGCATACCAGCGGAACGAGGCCACCACGTGAGTCGTCCTCCCGAGGATCGCGGCGGCGAGTTGCGCGCTCTCTTCTTTGAGAGCGCTAACGAGCTACTTCAATCGCTCAATGAGGCCGGGCTCGAACTCGAGTCCCGCCCCGCCGACGAAGAAGTGATTCGCCGGGTCCGTAGAGCTGTGCACACTCTGAAGGGTGATTCCGCGGCCTGTGGATTCAACAAACTGAGTGAGCTAGCGCACGAACTGGAGGATGTTCTTACTCCGCAAATTGCTCAAGCGCGCGGCGCGGATCTCGCCGAACTGGTTCTCACTGCGGCGGATAGTTTTGGCGCGATGCTCACCTCGTACCAGCGCCGCAAGGAACCGCCCTCTGTGGATGCGCTCCACGCCATGATTCGGAAATTGCTGGAGGAGCCTGCTTCCCTGGAGAGCGCTGGCACAAGCGCTGCGCTGCCCCACTTGCCCGCCCAATTTGCCTGGACTGAATACGAACAGCTCATGATCTCGGAAGCTGTGCATCGTGGTGAAACCGTTTACAACGTCGCTCTTCGCATCGACCCAAACAGTCTTAT
>WNFO01002783.1_pt1 | contig 14541 bp, 10 predicted proteins | sample 5400251 | NCBI WGS metagenome assembly WNFO01 (sample SAMN13153354, study PRJNA577476) | soil metagenome | isolation source: 100 cm saprolite under Madrone tree | place: USA:California | collected 2016-06-14 | reverse complement strand
GATTTTTAATCACATTTGTTTTGAAATGAGTCAAACTGAAATGGCTAGAGCCACAGCAACACTAGTTGGAATAGCTATTGAAGAATACTAAATGGCTGTAGTCTATGTTTGCCCCATTGGTGTAGTGGTCAGTAGTATCATGGAAATTAAACTTGTGACTTAGACAGGTCCTTGGTTCAAATTCTTGACTGTGCAAAATTTCTAAGTTGATCACATCTCAGTATGATAGTGATAGATAATGATCAGACATTAGATAATGATTAGAATAGCAGATAATGATCAGATATAGATGGTAGATATAGATCAGATATAGATGTTAGATATAGATTAGATATAGATGGTAGATATAGATCAGATATAGATGGTAGATATAGATTAGATATAGATAATAGATAATGATTAGATAAAATCTACTAGCACTGTAGGCATTTTACAATATAATCCAATTTAGTTGCTCTCAACTGACCAATCAGATTGCAGTATTTAGCCAACTGAATTGGTTTATATTGTAAAATGCCCACAGTGTAGACAGATGGCAATTGAATTTCAACTTTTGAACTTTTAAACTTTTCTTAACTTGCTGACTTGTGAGTGCTGGTCAAACACAAAAACAGAGAACTTGCTAAAATTCAGACCTGGCTTTTCAGTCTTGCAACTTGCAAGCTGTTATGGCTTGTACAAGCTTGTACAAGCTTGTATAAGTCCTAAAAAGAAATATGTAGATTTACTGATGCTAGAGTGCAATAGCCAGCACTAATATCTAAAATTTCAAACAACCTCAGGCAGAATTGAACCCTCAACCCTAGGAGGGTGGGACAGGTAGGTAGCCCACTACACCACACTTACTCTTGTACTTAGTGAATTATTCATCAAGTTAAAGTGAAAATTGTCTCTTCTTATGTTGGCACAGCACCATCTACCTGGTGTGAGCAATGGTGACCATACCTCTGCTCTTCTCACAATAGCCAGATTTTGGCAAGCATGTATTGCATGTATCTTTCTTGTGATTGGTGCCTGGGTTCAGAAAGGTGCCACACCATCACCAGTTGTGCCTCCACACTATCATCATTCAACTCATCCTGGATTGCAAATGGGAGGGCTCAGCAAGTGGGAGGGCTCACAGCACTCACAACCCCCCACACCCAACTCAGATCATGATGAATCCTTGTTGCCTACATTAGGAAAATGTCATTTTTCTTAAAAATAGCTTATTTTCCCTTATTTTCCCTTGAAATACTTGAAAATGTGTTTCAAGCAAAATCAAGAAGTTCAAGCTGTTCAAGAGTAGGTCTGAAGAACACCTTGAAAGCCCTTGATTTCACTTGAAACATGTTTTCAAGCATTTTAAGGGAAAATAAGGCAAAAAAGCTATTTTAAGAAAAATGATGTTTTCCTGATGCATACTACTAGACAGTGATGTCAGTCATTGCTGAGTGTATCTCCAGATGGGCTCTCACACATACCACCTATTTGATTGAAGTCAGAGGTGGAATTAGAGAACCAGAAGAGCCCTGAGGCCCCACATACTCCCAATGGTGGGAAAGCAGTGCCTTCAGCTGATGCAAACCCTCCACAGATAGTTGTCTCCCCTGACTTGGAAACCCAGTTATACATCAAGTTGCCAGATGGCAGTGAAGCAACAGTTGTTACAGTTTCTAATGCACCTGTCACCCCCAGCCTTGTGGGACAGAAAGTATACCTGCCTTCTCACAAGTCTCATCCAACACAGGCCACTCCAGCCCCAGTCTCGACACCACCTGCCCTTGTTGCCAACATGTCACCGCCGCGACTTTAGACTTGTAAAGCTAAGTCGAGTGTATTGCCTGCCCTAAAGAGGTCACATGATCCCTCTGCGTATTGTGAAGTTGAGACGAGACCGGCCCTAAGCTGGTCACGTGGGCACGTGATTCGGTACGTCCTAATCGGGATAGATGGGCGTCTGTGGCGTTCGGTATGCCTAGTTGGGATATATGGGCGCTAGTTTAGACGTGAAGTGTTTCAGAGTCGAGCTAGGAGAGCGCCTCTCCTAGAATGCTTATAGAGCAACGGTTACCGCCTTGCAGTACGTCGCAAGACCCGTTATGAAGGGAAGGAAAGCAGGCAAAGGGAGAGAAGTTGAGAGACAAATAGATTGTGGGTTTTTCTGGTAGTTAAGACAGAGACTCAACTTGCCATCTTAGGGACAGCAAGGAAGGCTATTTATATCGTACAATACTAGTGTTTTACTAAGCCGTTTTCTGGTGAGTAAGCGATTAGAAACACGCTTGGTAAAGAGAACAAGATGGTTAGCAATCAAGGCAGTCCGATCCGTAATCCCCTCTGTAAGACCCTTACTAAAGCTCTTCGTCATCGCTTGAGCTCTCCTCGTTAGTAAGGTCTATGACACAACACCTATATTAGGTGACATCATCCTCCTGCTGAGAGATCAAGGTTCTTAAAATGCTCAAGCACCCCAATATAGTCTAGTGCTTTAAAGTCTGGTCCAGTTCTGTTTTTTTTGCCTTTTTGGGAAAGACTGGGACTGAGACTGGTCTGTATTTCATCACCAGGCATGAAAACTGGAACTGGACTGCTCTGGACCAGTCACTATCAGTCCAACAAGGTCTTAAAACCAGTCTTGCCCAGTCAATTTGTAGACCAGTTAGTGACCAGTTTTGACCAGTCTTTAGGCAGTTTGGACCAGTTTTTAACCCTATCTGTATTGGTATAGTATGCAGTATATAAAACAGGCTACATAAACTACTACAGTAGCCTGTGCAAGGCATGGTGTAAGGCATGCAATCCCAAGTCACCTTACAAAAATAGACTTCGACTTTCCAACCATATCACCCTTCACATGTCGAAGTCATCTTTGTGTGAAGTGCTTCCATCCATGAATGGAACATTCCTGATACTGGAAACACTTCAGCTGTACCTGTTGATGAGATGCCCTGATAAAACCCAAAGAGTCACCACCTGACACCAAGTCACATGTTTGGAAAGCGAAGCCTTTCAGGTCCCACACTTCTTAAGGGGCCCAGGGTGAACAAAGAGAAGCAGCATGCATAACAAGGGCAATCACTAGGTGGCAGAATGAGATATTCTACATTGGCAGCTGTAAATGAAATTATTGTTTGTACAGTTCTGTCAAAACAATTGGATTGAAATGTACATACTGGATTAAAACACCCTCTTCACAGGCAAGCAATTGATTGACAAAGGCCATAGCCTCAGGGAAACCATGTTGGACAAGGTAAGAATGCATATGAGACCACTCCAACTTGAGGTAGTGCAATGCAGGTCATCTGGTACCATCCGCAGGATAGCGGCAATAGTATGTGCCCTGACTGTGAGAGGCATTACTTGGGGACTCTTGTGTGGATGGAATTTGCAACACTTCTGCAGATGTCAACAAGTCAAATGGAGAAGAGACTTTCTTGGTGACATTGGGTATAGAGCCTATCTTTCTTGCAGCAAGACGACACCAGTCACAAGCATTATCCTCCACACCAAGCCATATATTTGGTAGGATTTGATAGGGCCGTCAGAATAAGGGGCGGTAGGTGAACCATCCTCTTTCTTACGATGAAGCATGGAAGAAGTTGATATGGCAGAAGGGCATCTGCTCTGGGCTTCCTGGGTGGCGTGGTCAAGCAGGGATTCATGGGGAGGAAAGGCTAAAGAGCTACAAGAAGACCATGTGGACAAAGTGAGGGATAGTTTCTTCATATTTCTTGACTGAGACCTTGGGGGTGGGGGGAACTGAAAGGAGCCAGAATCTGAGGTTGACAGGGAGATGGTGAATATAGAAACAGAACTATGGCCAATTTGTGTGATCCTCACAAATATGCAGAGTCTTCTTGGCAGTGATGACCCACTGGATGGTCCCAAACCTATATGCACCCACAGGATGACTGTTTGTTACTGGAACTGAGACAGTGCCATTGGCATCATGAGCATGGTGTATGTTGCATGATCCATAAGCAGAGGGGACCGGTGCAAGATTGAGTTTGACATTATGAGAACATGCAGTGCATTCCCTGGCACATCCTCTACGCTGACCGATGGCTCATGTGGAGAGGGTGAGCAGAAGGGGTGGATAAGAAGGCAGAGAAGGGGAAGAGGGCCATGTATGCAGGAGGGATGGTGCAACACCCATAACATTTGGCACACAAGGTAGTTGACACCATGCAAAGAATGTGGAGAAGAGGAGAATGGGATTGGGGGTGATGGTAACTGTCGATGTCTTGGCACCATGATGGGATGTGTTGGCACTCCTATTGGATTATATGTCGAAAAAGGGGGAGGGGATAACAGCTTGAGGTGCTGCATGCACAGGTGGCAATGCCAAGTGTGGTGTCAGCCACATGGTGTAATGTCCCAGCACACAGTGTGAGGCAGCAACATCAAGTGTGACATTGGTAAAAAAAAAAAAGGGTTCAAGTGGCAAGGGCAAGACTGACTGTCAATGTTAACTCAGATTAAGAGCATGGAAGTCATTCTAGTAGTCTAATAGTTCTATGTCTAATTATTCTAAACAATCCTAGTTCTCATCCAAATCGTTAATAACAAACTCATCTTCACCCTTCTCAAATTCATATTCCCAAATGTCAAACTCATAAAACTTATGGTACTCATCTAGATCAACCACCTCAACTTGATCAGAGTTTGAAGACACAAAGTCTGTGATCTTGCCATGCCATGCAAACTTCATTATCTGTAGCTCCTTAAACCACTTGGCACCCAATGATGCCCATCAATCATCAGCTGTCTGCTTACTTGCAGAGAAAAGCCGCTTGCAAGGCACTGACAATGCTTGACATGGAAGAATGTTGAGGGCAATTCAGGCAAGTGTAGGATAGAGTTGAGCATGATCCTAGGAGTCAAAATGTTCAATACAGTACAGTTGAGAAAAAAAAGACATACCTGCCACCACTCAACGATGTCCATCTCTTTTGTGACATCAGCAGGTAACTCCTTCAGGTAGCACCACAATTCAGATGCCCAGCCCTCATTGTCCCATGTAACACACCCCAGGTGAAATCAATCAAACTTGGTCAGGATTAATTCACCCCAGCCAGTGGTGGGGCTTTCAGTGTTCATACAACACAGCTCAGACTGTCCAGCTGAAATAGTGGGTTCAGCTCCAGGTCACATCATATAGTACTTCTCTACCTGCCATTTAGAAATTAGAATGCATGTTGTTTGAGAACATTGAGAACAACTCACTGTGGTCTCCAGTATCTTCTGCACCTTGTCTTGCCAGTTCTTTGTGTCCATATTACCTGCCTCAATTTCTTCTGTTTGCTCTTTTGCACTGCCCCATGCCATCTTGATGTATTCGAGTTTGTAATAAGGATGAAGGGCTGTAAATTTATATGCTATAGACTCAGATGTGAAATATTTGAAGACAACTTACCCAGTGCTAGAACATAGCTAGGCTTCTCATCAAACCGCAAATAATATTTCTGTAACTTGGTGAGACCCTTGCTGATTGCATTGTGGTATATCATGAAGTGTGGGTCGTCGCATTTGGCCTCTCATGTGGTCTGTAGCTCCTCAACTGCAGGGAGTACATGCCATAATGTCAGGAGCTGCTCAGATGAGAAGTAGTGCTGCAACACATGAGAGTCATAATAACAACTAGTCATTTTCTTGGGCATTATATTGTATTAAAGGCAATGCACCTGTAATATGTCTCACACATCCTTCACCTGTTCCCAGTCTGTGTCTGCAAGTTGAAATGCACTCCAAGGGATCTTCTTAATGGTTTGTCCATTACAGCACACAGTTGTAATAGGTCCAAACAAAGTGTCGCCTAATTTGAGGAAGAGATCAATGGGCTATTCCAATCAGCATAACAGCAAGCAATACAAATACATTTCAGCTCACCTGGCATAGCTTAAGTGTGCAGTCCAGCATGCTATAAGCAGAACCCCACCGGACATTACTGTGAAGGGGAATCTGGAGCAGTTCACTGATCTTGCAATTGACTTGAAGTTTCTCAAAGTATTTGATTCGCTGCCCAGAAGCCTGTATCTTACAAAGGTGTGTTTTAGCAAGAGGATGGAGACAAAAAAGAAAGCTACCTTGATAGCAATTGTGCACACAGCAGCAATCACATCCAATGATCCACCAAGCATGCGGTTGTCGAATAAATCTGGGTTGTATTCCCAAATGGCTGTTGTATTTTCCACTGCAGCAATCTTTGTAATATGGCCCATCACATCCACATTAACCAGGTTGATAACATGTTCAAGACACCTTGTTGACATCATTAGTTTATCCCCAAAGTCATTGAGACTGAAACTAAAACACTTACAGAAGCTGATTTTCAGCTGCACTCCATGATTTATACTATCTTTGGGTGAATAGGGATTTGATAGTCATGCAGGTTGTGGTGTTGTTTGAGGTGTTATCGAGGGTGACTGTGTAAAGCTAAAAAAAGAATGGGTGACTCAGGTGTGACATCAATGAACAATTGGAGACACACCTTTGTTTCACCAGTGTTACAGATCCCCATGTGGTTGCACAGTCCAACAAAGTATTGCCCCAGATTCCAGCCACTGTGTTCTCCTGAAACTGCCTGGAATCCAATAACCTCTGACTGCAAACTCCACTTTCCCTTGTCTACATCAATCCAGTGGGCTGTCATTCCTAAATACAATGCTTTTGTATTGTTGGCAGACCAGCCATCTGCAGTCAACAATATTCTCCCTAGTGCATTCTATCTCTCATTAACATGGGCACTATGGACTCCTACTGAACCCCACTCACTTGTATCCTTTCTTTTAGCTTGGTCAGCCATTTAACACACTCATTATGAATGTGTTTTGCCACATTGTGCGTACTTGGCAAGTCAAGCATTTTTGTCTTTGGCCTCATTGCAACAAGGCAGTTACAGAATGATGCCTTATTTGCAACTTCCAGTGCCTAGCAAATTAACACAAGCATCAGCCCCTCAAACCTCAGATTGCATGTATGTGGTATGCCACACATCTGGTCATCACAAGTGACAAATCTCACTACTGCATGCAGAATGCTTTCTCGAGTGAACTCATGAGAACTTTTTATAGTCTCAACTGTCCCATCCAGTTTTTGTTGTTGCTTTGCCTTCAGATTTTTCTTTGCTTCCTGGAGTTGTTTCTACAATGGCCAGGGCAGTGCATGGTGGTTCTCAGGTATGTTCTCTTCTTTGCATCATTGTTTATATAGCTCATAGTGCTTTCATATATGTGCGCGACAGCTTGAATTGCCACCTGTGTGGAAGGCCTTCCAATTTCCATTCTTTTTTACAAATTCTGTGTCAGCTCTACACTTTTGTAAGTAACTTTTTTGATAACAGATCACTGAATTGATGACACTAATGCTTACTTGCAAGGAAGGCACCATTGACCCCTTACAGTCTCGTAAGCCTCTTTTGTCTGAAACTTCACAACAACATGGTCCAAGAACATAGTTAACAAGTCCTTAGTAGAATCTTTTTTTACTTCTAGTGTTGACAAATTTTCAACACAATGCCAGCCCTCAAGGTCACCACCCTGTCACAATATGTTGGTAAGTGATGTGTATGATGGTTATCATTTTATGCATACCTGACTGTTGTTCTGTGCAGATCCCTAATGCTCCTCATCTGGTTCCTCACCTTGCCCATCCAAGTCTATAACCTCAACCGTGTCTTCTTCTGGCTCACTATCTATTTCTTCATCCACCTCTATGGATGGCTTTACCTTCCTATGAACTCAATGGTGCTTTTTGGGCTCTTCATCAGAGCTGTCATCCCTGGTTTCACTGGACTTGGAGTTGGATGCTGCATGCTTTTGGCAATTTTCCACTTTGATATCTGCTCTTAGAACAGCTTTTGAATAGGATTTGGAGCCTTTGCCTTGTTTAGTTTTTGGTTTAGGTTTTGCCATCTGTAGTGAGAGTCCTAAGTGCAAGCAGAGTGTAATGTAAATAATGAAAAATGGTATGAGCCTTATTGTGCAATGTTTGCACTGAATTTCACACATCTTTTCTGTATGCTTGAACTGTGTGCCAGTGAGCTGTGGTATTTTTGGTATGTAAAGAGGGCTCTGAAATAAGACTGGAAGTCCAGTCTGTAACCAGTCTTAACTCAGTTTTGACCAGTTTTGGAATGTATCCAAATAAGTAAGACTGGTCTAGACAACTTTCCTAAAATAGAAAGACCGAGACTGATGGTCCAGTTACCACCAGTCTTGGTCTACCCCAGTCTCTGGTTTTTTTTTCAGTCCATAAGACTGGGCCTTAAAGCACTAATATAGTCAGATTATATGATGTTATTGAAACAGACAAATACATCAGCATCATCCTCAACTATGCCTCTGGTGGTGAATTGTTTGACCACATTCTTGCTCATTATTTCCTCAAAGAAAAGGATGCTTGCCACCTTTTCACTGAGCTCATCTCTGGTGTATGGTACATCCACCTGTGATCTCATACTCAAAAATCTTCTCCTTGACCATAATCAAGTCTGCAACACTAGTACATAGATATGAAATCAGGCTTGTATGCACTGTGGGATATAAATAGTCATAATCATCAGGAAAATGTCATTTGTCTTGATTGGCTTATAGCCCTTAATTTCCCTTGAAAAATGTACTCTTGAAACCTCTTAAAAAACCAATATTGCTTAAAAACACCTAAAAAGTGTCACCGCCACAACTTTAGACTTGGAAAGCTAAGTTGAAGTTATGCCGGCCCTAAAGTAGTCACATGATTTGTGAGTGAGACTTGAAGTTGAGTTGGCACTGGCCCTAAAGAGATCATGTGGTCACGTGATTTGGTATGCCTAAAGTGGAATATATGGGTGTCTGACTGAGAAGGTATGCATTTGAGCATCTGATAGATGAGCTAAGAGAGCGCCTCTCCTAGAGTGCTTATAGAGCAGCGGTTACCACCTTGCAGTACACTGCAAGACCTGCTATGAAGAGAAGGGAAGTGAGTGAAGAGAGAGAAGTTGAGAAGACAGATAGATTGTGGGTTTTCTGAGTAAGTAGACAGGAGACTCAACTTGCCGTCCTAGAGACAGCAAGGAGGGCTATTTGTATTGTACAAAACTAGGGTTTACTAAGCTATTTTCTGGGATCAGTAAGTGATTAGAAATGCACTTTGTAAAAGAGATAACTGGTGAGTAATCAAGAGGGGTAGATCAATAAGTGGACCAAGAATGTGTTACTAAGACCCTACTAAAGCTCTTTGTCATCACTTGAGCTATCCTCGTTAGTAAGGTCTATGACATCACACTCCCCCTTAGAAGTGATGTCTTCGTCCTTCCTTCCACCCTCCTCGAGTGTGCTTGTTGGTGGGCATGTGCATGGTTTCTCCCACCAGATGCGAAACCTGTTTGGCAAGTCACACACACTCCAACCTGCCTTTACATTGATCGTGAGCGATGATGGCACTTTTGAGCTCGCTGTGAGTGTGGTCAAGTTGGGCCTTGTAATGGATGACACACTCGTTGAGATCTCTATACTGCATAACGTCGGCTTTGAGGCCCCAATCATCTGTGCTCTTGACCACATCAAGGAAGACAGTGTACCTGGGGGCCAGCCCTTGAAGGGTTTCATGGACCCAATGGGGTAGAGGCTCCATAGGGTCAGCTGTGTACTTGGGCATCACATAAATTTTGCAGATGTGGGGGAGGTCGTGAGGACCATCTTCCTTTGAATAGCCAGCGATGTGGCCATCGTCAAGCTGTTTGATCCATTTGGCTGGGTTGGAGAGTCCATTGCCACAGGGGATGGTGAAGTGGGGAAGTCGGCCATTCTTGGTATAACTGTCGGGGGGTTGGCTGAAGGTGTCAATGTATCCGACAAGGCAGGCTTCAAGGAACTCAATGGTTTCACCGAGGTCATCCAGCTTCTTCTTATGGGCCTCTTCCTGGCTGGTGAGGGTTTGCTTGTACTGGTGTGAGTGTGCTTCCGAAGTGATGACAAGCCTGTTGATGATGGTGCAATAAGCAGTGGGGTCCAGGTTGTGCAAGGTAATGGCACTTTGGACAGATTGTGGGGAGAGTTGTCCAAGCAGAAGGAGTTGATTGATGGGGGTGGTGCTCTCTCCAACAGGTACTGAAGGGTTGGGAGCGGAGGCATTGATAGAGGCATCAGACATGCTTCAGTAGCGGTGGTGAAAGGGGCAATAGTTGAGTTTACAGTACCAGTGGTGCTCGAGGACGTGTTTGGAGTTGAGCTTATACCGGAAATGGAAGATACTGTTAGCATGGGATTCGGAGGGATCGAAGTTGTACTTGGAACATTTGAGGGGAGTGAGCTGTTTGATAGGAAAGTCTTTAGGGAGTTGTTTAATAGGGAAGCGGGGAGGATCCTTTGCTGCAGATTGATAATGTTTTATGAGATCTGGGGCGTGTACCTGGTCAGCAGGTTCCCAAGAGTTATCGCTTTCGGGATAGCCCTTCCATTTGATGAGGTATTGAAGGCGTTTTGATCATCCAAAAGTCCAGTGTGCGATGATTCTTTCTACTTCGAATTCCTCTTCTCCTTCGATCAGATCTGGAGGTGGACGGGTGAAGTTAGGGCCATGCACGTTCGTCTCATGGTAAGGGTTTAGCAGTGATGCATGGAAAATGTCATGAATTCTCCAGTTGGCGGGAAGGGTTAGTTGATATGCTACCGGAGAGACCTCCTTTATTATTTTGAACAGCCCTAGATGTTTTGGGGTTAGTTTCACTTTTTGGTGCGGGAGTTTCAGATGGGTCATGTCTAGCCAGACCTGTTGTCCGAGTTTGTATTGGGATGGTGGAAGACCGCTTTGATCAGAACTTTTGTTGAGCGCCCAGATCGCATTTCTGCGATTGTGATCCATGATCTCGGATCGTGTTTCCATGAGAGCGTTTGTCATTCCCAGGGATTTTTCTGGGTTTAGGATGGGATTATACCCCAGTAGAATTTGATTTGGGGATAATCCAGTGGTAACGTTAGTTCGATTGTTGTGTACTGCGGTGGCTAGGGCGAGCCAGTTTACCCAGCCTCTTGGGTCCATCGATGTTACCAAGTGTAAGTATTGTTCTACCCATTGGTTTTTCCGTTCGGATAGTCCGTCCGTTTGGGGGTGGAACGCCATTGATAGGTTACGCGATATTCCCAGCTTGGTGGTGAGAGCTTTTCCGAAGTGAGAAGTAAACCTGGGGTCCCTATCACTGATCATACGAGAGGGGAGTCCGAACCATCAATAGACGTGATCTAAGTATAGCTGAGCGATTCCTGGCCCTGTGATGGTGTCGGCGCAAGGTAGGAATATAGTGGCTCTGGAGCACCCATGGTCTACGATTGTTAAGATGGCATTATATCCGTGTTGTGCCGGTAGTCCTGTGATCAGGTCCATCGTGATCTGTTGGAATGGGAGCGCGTTTTCATTTGTCGTGATTCGATAGAGGGGTACTTTCTTTCGATGCGTAATGATTTTGTTTTGTTGGCAGTTGCCACATCCTTTTACATAGTCAGATATCCATTTGCACATTCCTACCCAATTGTGCGTTTGGCTTGCTTTTCTGATTGTTTCATCTCTTCCAGGATGTCCGGCTGTGGGGTGATCGTGTACGAGGGTCATCAGTTGTCGTTTAGCTGTTTCGGTGGGTATTGAAGTAGCATTCTTGATAAACAGTTCTGGTTTTAAGAGTGTTTGATCTTCGTTGTCGTCTTGGCCTTGATCGGCGTTGGGTGGTCGTGATACTTCGTCTGCTGGGGTGTTGATCTTTCCAGGAACATGTTTGATGACGAAGTTGTACTCTTGGAGGTCTGCGTGCCATTGTGCTGTGCGTCGGTTTAGTTTCTTTGGGGTTTTGTAATAGAGGAGGTTGGCATGGTCTGTGAGGATAGTGAACGGGTATTTTGTCCAACCTAGGTAGTGTCACCAGTGTGTAAGGGACTTCATAATGGCTAGGAGTTCTCGCTCGTATATGTCGTAGTTTCGTTCCGTAGGTGTGAAGGTGGCGGAGTAGTACACAATTGGGTGTAATCTGGGTTTTTGAGAGGCTGTTGTGTGGTGTTCACCCTCTTGCGAGAGTATGGCACCCACGCCATAGGCAGATGCATCTGTTTGAAGGAAGAATGGTTTTTGAAAGTCTGGTTGGGTGAGGACAGGTCATGAGCACATGCGGGTTTTTAGTTCTTTGAAGGCGCGTTGTTGCGCTTCTCCCCAATGCCACACTACTGCTTTCTTTGTAAGATTGAGGAGTGGTCATGTGATTTTTAAGTAGCCCTGAATAAAGTATTGATAGTACCCCGTGAAGCCTAGGAATTTTCGAATATCAGTTGGAGTGTTGGGTTTTGGCCAGTCTGCTATGCCTTTGAGCTTTTTTGGGTCCATTTGTAGTTTGCCGTTGCCAACTATGACTCCGAGGTAGTCGATCTGTTTTTGTTCGAAATCGCATTTCTCAGGTTTGAGGTATAAGTTGTTTTGTTCTAGTTTGTTCAGCATGTGATGGACGTATTGTCAGTGGCGATGAATGTGTTGTTGTTCAGTTTCCTGACCTTCTTGTTTTGTGTGTATTGCAATGTCGTCCATGTAAACTGATAGCCAACCTTGTGCTACTTCTGTTCGGAAGATGGTGTTCATCATCATCTGAAAAGTGGCGGGCGAATTGGTAAGGCCAAAGAACATGACAGTGGGTTCGAATAGTCCTTCAGGGGTAAGGAAGGCGGCTTTCCATTTGTCACCTTCTTTAATGCGTATATTGTTGTATCCCCAGCGGACATCGACCTTGGTGAATAGAGTGCATCCCCGTAGTTGATCGATAACTTGAGGGATTAGTGGGGAGACGTTATGATTCTTCATGGTCCATTTATTAATTGGTCGGTAGTCTTGGACTGGTCGTAGTTTTCCGTCTTTCTTCTTTATGAAGAAGAAATTTGCTGCATAGGGGCTCCATGATTCTCATATGGTTCCTCGCATCAAATGTTCTTGTACGAATTTATGGACTTCTTCAATTTCTTTTTGGTTGAGGGGTAGAAGTTGTCCTGGCATCGTGGTTGGTGCCCCAGGAAGTAGCTCAATCGCATGATCCCATATGGTATGTTTGGGTAGTCGTTGAGATTTTTCTTCACTGAATACTTTTTTATGTTTGATGTATTCTTTGGGGAGGTTTGTTTCAGTATTGGTGGCGATTAGGGGATTTGTTCTGCATAGGAGAATTTGTTCGTGTCAGAGGGTTCTAGTTTTATTTTGCGATTGGGATAGGAAGCGTGCTTTGGCTGCATCTGGTGCTTTGAAAACGATGGGGAGTTGGGTGTGGTCAATCCATCCTCTTTTCCAGTCAATTTTTGGTTGGGTGGCTGCGAACCAGGGATATCCGAGTATAGCTTTATGCTCTTCTAGTTCGGTAAGGAAGAACCTCATGTTAACGTAGGTTGATCCGGTGTGGATAGCTAAGTCCGTGTAGTATTGTAGTTGGCCTGCCTTGTTCTTCGTTCCATCGACGTTGAACAATCTTCGAGGATGGGGCATTCGTTTGATTGGGAGGTGCAGCCATTTGGCGTATTCTAGATTCAGGAAATTCTCTGTTGCTCCTGAGTCGAGGAGGGAGATTGTTTTGGCTCTTTTTGCAGCAGAATGGATAAAGACGCAAACTGTCATTGATTTGCGAGCGGATATGTATACATTCTGACTGCTTGGCCTAATTAGTGCCAATCTAATTAGGCTGAGGGAAAATCCTGCGTATCTCCTTCTCCCATGGCGTTGGCTAGTTTCTCTTTTTCTCTGAAGGAAAGATTGTTCAACCTAGCTTGTAGGGATTTGAGAGTGTCTTGTTCTTCTCCTCCATTGGTGGTTTGTTCGAAGTTGGAGCCATCGAAGTTAGAATAAGAGTCTTGAAGGTTGATGAGGTTGGCCGTTTTGTTTTGCCAATTGTTTCGAGGGCATTGCTGCCTTTGAGGGCATTCCCTAGCGTAGTGTCCTACTTGCCCACATTGGAAGCATGCGTTTGAAGAGTTTCCTGTATTTACGACGTTTCCTTGAAAGCGGTTGGTAGGTTGGTTGTTGTATTGGCCTCTTCCTCCTCTAAAGTTTCCTCTTCCTCCTCATCCTCAGTTAAAGGCCCTTGTTCGGCTGAGATCCATTGGGACCACCGTGTTCTGCATCCATCGTGGTGCATTCGATGAATTGTATTGGGAGTTGTTGTTATATGACAGGTTCCTTGGTGGGAGGCGGTAATTATTAGGAAGGAAGTTTTGCCTTTGTGGGAGAGGGTTCTGGGGACACCAGTTGTTTTGAGGGGGGTGATAATTGTTAGGCTGGTTTTGATTTCCTCTTTTATAGAGAGCCCAGATAGTTTGTTTTGCGTGAATGCTAGCCAAGGTCTTTCATAGGATTTCTGGATAGGTGGTTGGTTCGGGATCTTTAAGGACGTCTTCTGTTATGGCCATGGGTAGTCCCGCGATAAAGTGTTGATTCATTTTGGGGGATCCTAGAGTGTAGTTGGCTTTTCTGACCAACTTCTCGAATTCGGCTATGTAGACGTCGATTTCAGGCATCTTCATCCGGAGTAACCCTAGTTTAGTCCTAGCCTTTTGATGGGCTTGGGTG
>WNFO01002780.1_pt1 | contig 14544 bp, 13 predicted proteins | sample 5400251 | NCBI WGS metagenome assembly WNFO01 (sample SAMN13153354, study PRJNA577476) | soil metagenome | isolation source: 100 cm saprolite under Madrone tree | place: USA:California | collected 2016-06-14 | reverse complement strand
GCGGAGCTTCTGCAACAAACCTTGGATGAGGAGTCCGAAGCAAACGAGCTTCTGAACAAATTGGCCGAGGACATGGTTAATCCTGAGGCGCTAATGGAACCGGAGTTTGCGTCCGTTTCGTCAGCTCGGTAGCGGCCCACCGACTTGGTGACTACGGATTGAGATGCATTGTTTGCGGGTGGTGCAGCGCTACACCAAGCCGCCCGCAAGCGATGCACAGGTTTACTGAGTAGGCGAGTTTCGTCCTGCCTGCGTCACGCCACAATCAAATGCCTGCGCGACCACGAAGAATCGTGTGCGCCCTCATTCGTGAGGTAGCAGGCGCGTAAGCTACGCGGCGAGCTGTTCGAGAACACTTTGCAGCTCCTGAAAGTTCACCGGTTTAACTAGATGAAAATCGAATCCGGCTTCCTTGGAGCGCAGAACATCCTTCTCCGTGCCGAAGCCAGTGAGGGCCACTGCCTTAATACGACGTTTTGCGCGGGCCTGCGCGGCTACCTCATAACCGCTGCCATCGGGAAGCCCGATGTCGCATAATAATACGTCGATTTGATCTGACCCCACGATCTGCTTCGCGGTAGCGACAGTGCCCGTGGTCACGACGCGGTGACCAAAGTGCGTGAGCAGGCGCGACAAGGCGCGTCGGGTATCCTGGTGATCTTCCACGAGCAGGATCCGCAATGGCTTGGATCCTTTTCCCGCGATGCGATTCTTAACACCGCCCGCCGCCCCTCCCTCAGGAAGCGTGTCCAACCTTACCTTGAAAGTGGCGCCGAAACTTCGGCCACGGCTCTCCGCTTCAATCGTCCCACCATGAAGATCAACAAGACGCTTGGAGATTGCGAGCCCGAGGCCGAGTCCGCCGAATTGTCGGGTTACAGAAGGATCAGCCTGCTCGAATGGCTGGAACAACGAAGCCAGCCGCTGCGGCTCGATTCCGATTCCGGTGTCGACAATTTCAAAGTGAAAACGGGCCTGTTTGTCGTTAAACGTGCGCACCGTAATTTCTCCACCTGGCGAGGTGAATTTCACCGCGTTATTGATCAAGTTCCAAAACACTTGCTGAAGCCGGATGCAATCAGCACGGATGTGATGTTCCTTTGCCTCAAGCTCCGTCGCGATCTTCAATTTCTTCGCAGCGATGGCTGACTGTGCGATTTCGAGCGCGTTGCGGGTGATGGTGTGCGCATCGCAATCTTCCAGCTCGAGATGAAGCTTGCCGCGGGCGATTCGAGTGAGATCGAGCAGGTCGTCAATCAAGCGCGCCTGTAATTGCACGTTGCGCTTAATAATTTCAATATCTTCCGCGAACTCTGGCGGGAGTTTTTCCGCGTTGTCTTCCAGGTATGTCGCCGCCGCCAACGCAGGCGTCAGCGGCGTGCGCAGCTCATGACTGAGCGCTGCCAGAAAGTCGTCCTTCGCCTTACTCGCCTTTTGCGCGGCGATTTTTTCCGCTTCAAATTCGCGGGCGCGAATCTGGTCGGTGATATCTCGCGTGACTTTGGAAAAACCGCGGATTTTCCCGGTACCGTCACGAAGCGCAGTGATGACAACTTCGGCTTCAAACGTTGATCCATCTTTGCGTACCCGCAGGCCCTGATCGCGAATGTATCCACGACGAGCGGCTTCGCGCAGGTTGCGCTGCGGTTTGCCTGCGGCAACATCATCCGCCGTGTAGAAGCAGGTAAAATGTTTTCCGACGATCTCCTTTGCTGAGTAGCCTTTAATTTTTTCTGCTCCGGTGTTCCACGTGATGATGTCGCCGTTGGGATCCAGCAAGTAGATGGCGTACTCCTCGACGCTATCCACTAAAATGTGAAATTGTTCGGCGGTGTCCTGAAGTGCGGAGCTATTGGACCAGTCCTTAGGCATTGGCTGAGGCGGCAGAGGTTGAATACGTTTCGAAGGACCCCTCCGATCTGGTTCCCTTGCAATTGCAAGATTTTATCGAAGATCGGCGGTCTTACGCAAGCTGGCGATTACGGCTTCTGGTGTGTCTGATCGTTCAAGCTGCTTTAGATACGGCCTTGTGGGCTCTCCAACCTGAAGAGATCATGCCGGGCCGCTGTTAACCGGCCACAGGTCCGCACACTGGACGGATTCGTCCTGCGGCGAACCGGTGGCTACACGACTTGTTCACTGCATCTACTAATTTCTTGCGCGTGACGGTCGGGAACGGCGTCTTTTCCTGGCAAACTTTGTGGTGGGTGTGTCTGAAAGAGCCAAGGCTCGAGCCAGATCGGCTTCATCCGTGATGTCCAGGCGCAACGGCGTAATCGAGACCCAATGGTGCTCGACAGCCCAGCGGTCGGTCCCTTTCGCAGCACCTTGTAGCGGCGTGACTGTGAACCAGAAAATGGCACGCCCGACGGGATCTTTGTCGGGAACAACTTTGCCGTCGTAATGGCGCACAGATTGACGCGTCCAACGAATGCCCTTCGGTTTCTCCGGCAAATTCACGTTTACCAAAGGCAGTGTCTTCGTGGGCATCAACAGGTCGAGCACCTTGGCAACGTAGGGCTCGAGCCCTGCAAAATCCGGCTCGCGACTGTCGCTGACGTTCGTGCTGAACGCGATGCCTCTGGATCCGAGCAATGCAGCCTGTTTAGCAGCGGCCAACGTGCCGGAATGCCAGAGTGAGTTGCCGAGATTCAGGCCCAGATTGATTCCGGAAAGTACAAGGTCCACGTGTCCCCACCGATGCATTCCGAGTGCGACACAATCGGCCGGTGTCCCATTCACGCTGTACGCCTCGAAACGTTCGAGATGAATACGTTTAAACCGCAAGGGGCGGGATGATGTGATCGCATGACTCATTGAGGATTGCTCTACGTCAGGCGCCACAATGCGCACCTCACCGAAACGCGCTGCCGCTTTCGCCAGCGCCGAAATTCCCGGGCTGTAAATTCCGTCGTCGTTCGAGATCAGGATTCGCATTTTCACACTTTAAGAAACGCGTGTCGGCCTGTTGTTGGCCGAATAGGTTGTGACAGTAACGGCTGTAACAGACCAGTCATGCGAATCCTGTTGATCCACAATCCGAAAGCCGGAGACCGTGAACACAGCAAAAAACAATTGCTGGCAAGCCTGACGAGATCCGGCCATCAGGCATTCTATCAATCGATAAAAAAACGTGGCTGGAAACAAGCCTTCGAAAAACCGGTGGATCTCGTCATTGCCGCCGGAGGAGACGGCACGGTGCACAAAACTGCGTGGCAACTTTTGGACAGCGGCATCCCGCTGGCGATTTTGCCCCTGGGCACCGCGAACAATCTGGCGCGCAGCCTCGGTTTCACCGGATCTGTCGAGGAAATCCTTCAATCGGTTCACTGCGGAAAAAGACGGCCGTTCGATGTTGGCGTTGCGCGCACTTCCTCGCGGACGGAATACTTTTTGGAGGCGGCGGGAGGCGGGTTGTTCGCCGACTACTTTTCCGTCGCAGAGGCGAACGAAAAAAAGGATGCTTCTCCAGAGGAAGAACTCAAGGCGCACCTGTCGCTCCTGCGAGAGCTAGCAGTCGATTATCCGGCGCGTCGATGGAAAATGAGCATTGAAGGCGAAGATATTTCGGATGGCTGTATCCTCTGGGGAGCAATGAACATTCGCTCGGCTGGTCCCGCGCTCCATCTCGCTCCAAAAGCAAAAACGGATGATGGCCAGCTGGATTTTGTGGCCGTGCGCGAGCATGAACGCAAGGCTTTCATTAAGCACGTCGATGCGCACCTGGCGGGACGAAAGGAACGCGGGTCGCCAACGCCGCGGAAATTTCGCAAGCTGATTATTCATTCGCCGACCGGCGCAATGCATCTTGACGGCAGGCAGTGGCCGAGCGGGAACAAAAATAACAAGCGGCTGCGAGGCGCAGTTGAAATCACGGTCAAACCTGCTGCCCTAACGATTTGGCAGGGTGACCCGCGTCATGCGTGAATCACCTATAACCTGAGGCCAGTTGTGATCTCCGTGGGGAGCAAGGCGCGATGACAGTGTGCAATTTTATGTTTTAGATGTGTTGCGATCGCGCATGCGTTGCGTCCATGCCTGTAGCTCGCTCCATGGCATGAAGTTGAGAATTCTATCACCTGCGATCCTGGCTCGGAGTGCAGCCGCCAATCCAAGGTCAATAAATTCCAACTGCCACGGGTGATGAGCGTCTGTTCCGAGCGAAATGCGTGTTCCGTGTTCGCGCGCAAATTTGAGTAGCTCAACGTTCAGGTCCTGCCGGTCGGGATAGCAATCAATCTCCACCGCCTTGTCGAGCCGGGCCGCTTCCGCAAACACTCGCGGCCAATCTGCCTTGAGACCGATCCGAAAATTGTAAATGCGGCCGCGCGGATGACCGAGGATGTGAATGTTTGGATTCCGCAACGCTGCGAGATAACGCTCCGTTTGATTTTCGGTCGCACGTAACGAGGAATGGAACGAGCCAAGAACAAGATCCAAATCTACCAAAGACTCCGGCGACATATCGCCTTCGCCGCGCGGGTTGAGATTCATCTCGATCGAACGGAGCACGGTGAGGTCTGGACCTGATTTTCGAATCGCGATATTCACTTTGGTTATTTCCGCTCCTTGTGCTGTCAAGGCGCGCTCGTCGATTCCGCCTGCGATCTTCAACGTCTTCGAATGATCGGTGATGGCGATGTATTCATATGAGCGTTCTTTCGCGGCGTCCGCCATTTCCGCAATTGTCCCTGATCCATCGCTCCAGCGACTGTGCATTTGTAAATCGCCATGCAGCTTTTTCGGCCAGGCAGGTCGTCTGGCGAGGCGCCGCCGCGCTTCCGCCAGCGAGATGAAGTCCTGGCGAACCGCAGGAACTGTTTTCGCGCGACGCGGCGGTTTTTCCATCCAATTTCGAATTTGTTTCTCGATAAACGGACCGACGCCGCGCAGCTCGGTTAAGGCCCGGTTTTGCTCGATCAGATCCGATACCTCTGCCGGCCAGAGAAACGCACTGCGCGCGGCTCGACGAAATGCGCGAGAAAGAATACCCGTTTCTCCTTCGGCCTGTTGCGCGAGCAGCTCTGCAATGTCGGTGTTTGATAGCACACTTTGAGATTCGTCGGGGGTGGCAAGTTCAGCGGTTTCGATGCAGCGAAGTGCCTCGGCGCGTGCGGCCTGTTCCTGCGCGCGGTTCGATTCTAATCATGATGGCAGAAACAGCGGAGGAACTCCGTAAACGACCTGAAATTCGCAAAGAACTGGAGCGGACGACAGGCGAAAAGCATCGCGAAAAGATTCAACCGCCCGATCGCGACAGATTCTGGTTCGTGGCTTACGCGGTTGCCCTTGCCATCTGCGCCGTTTCTTACTTTCTCGTCAGTGCGAACCTGATTCCGTTGCCGCAGGGTGGGCTTGATATTTCTAAGCGAATTCTCCGAGGTGCGGTGCTGATCACCATCGTGCTGGCAGCCGCGCGAGCGATGTCCGTTTATGGAATTGCGCGTATCGAGGATGCATCGACTCGTTTCACCCTCCAGCGCATAGCGCATTTGGTGGTGGGGCTCGCCGTCGCCCTCATCGTGGTGTCGATCGTTTTCGTGAATTGGTACGGCGCGGTGGCCGCGCTTGGCGTTGGCTCGATCATCATCGGGCTGGCGGTACAAACTCCGATGAAAAGCTTCATCGCATGGATTTACATTCTGGTTCGTCAACCTTTTCGCGTTGGCGACCGCATCAAAATCGGCGACGCCACTGGAGACGTGATTGATGTCGGTTACCTCGACACGACGTTGTGGGAATTCGGCGGGCAGTACATTACCGGTGATCATCCCAGCGGACGGCTGATCAAATTCCCGAATGAAAAAGTACTCGACGAACTCATCTATAACTATTCGTGGCCACTTTTTCCTTACATCTGGAACGAGGTGAAATTCCAGGTGGCTTACAACGCGGACTTGGAGTTTATCGCCAAAACCATGCAGAAAATCACCGAGGAAGAGCTGGGACAGGAGATGCTCAAACGAGTGGAAACGTTTCGAGACTTACTAGCCCGCACGCCGGTGGACGAATTGGATGTGCACGAGCATCCGCGCGTGATTTTTCGAGTCGCCGATAATACGTGGCTGGAAGCGATTGTGCGTTATCTCGTTGCACCGCGGGAAGCGGGGCGCGTCAAAAGTCGATTGATCAAAAAACTTCTCGCGGCGCTTAATGCAGCACCCGACAAGGTGATGTTTCCCGCTGGCGCAAACCGCTAGAATCGGCGCCAAGTCTCTGTGCGCGAACACACACCCACAGGCGCGCGAGGCACTCTGCAAATACGATTTAATCTCTGAGGAGGTGAAACATGTTAGGTTGGGCTGTAGTTTTTCTGATCATCGCGCTCGTGGCAGCGGTCTTTGGGTTTGGCGGTATCGCCGCGGCATCGGCGGGCATTGCGAAAGTCCTGTTCGTTATATTCCTTGTGCTGTTCATAATCTCGTTGCTTTTCGGGTGGCGGGGCCGAGGCGTGCCGTGAGCTAGAATGAAGTTTAGGTAGAGTTGCGGACTCCCGCTCGGCAAGGCAGTAGAAAGCAAAGTGCTAGTGCGGGGAAGATTGGGTCGCTTGTGTGGTTTGCTCTCTGGGCCGTTTCTTATTGTACAGTTCTGCTAAAGAGAGGGCGTTGTAGCGATGCGGGGAGATGTTATCTTCGTCACTTCTTATTCGGTACCTGATAAGCTCGAAAGCAATCTCTCACCTCGATCCTCTCCCTTTGCAAAGGGAGAGGCGGACTGCAAGGCTCAACGAGTGACGGCTTCCCAGCTATCATTTTTCGACGCTGGCCAAGCCGTCGCTCCTTGGTGCTTAATCGCCCGGCGTACTGCGTTACGTGATTCGCCTCTCCCCGGTTGGGAGAGGATGAAGGTGAGGGGACATCTTTTGGCTTAGCCAAATTCGGATTCGATGCGTTAATTGACTGCAATGGATCGCGTCGTTGGCATCGAGACGGAGTACGGCTGTCTCCTCAGCGAAGATGAGCCGCACGTGAACTCGGAGCTCTGGCCGGCGAAGGTCAAGAATTATCTATTTCGCAAGGCGGACGCGGGAACGATCGATTTACATTACCGCGACTACGAGGAACCGCCGGGCAACGGCGGATTTCTTCTCAACGGCGGCCGGCTCTATCTCGACATGGGGCACATCGAGTACGCGTCGCCGGAATGTTTGCATCTGCACGATCTCGTGAGCTATGAGCTGGCGGGGGACGACCTGTTGCGATCGGCGCTGATTGCTCTGGGCGGGGAGGACCGTGTCTCATTCATCAAGAACAACGTGGACCATCACACCGGTGCAACGTTTGGTTGCCACGAGAATTATCTCATGCGACGCGAGGCCCAGTTCACTCCGCCGATTCTTGGAACGTTGCTGACTTTTTTGGCAACCCGGCAGATCTTCACCGGCGCGGGACGCGTTGGACAATCGAATCCGCTGGCGTTCGATTTCGAGCCGCCCCAACCACAGGGCCAGGTGAATTTTCAGCTGAGCCAGCGCGCCGATCACATCGTCAACGACATTTATCAGTGGGTGCAGTTCAATCGCGCCATTATCAACGCCCGCGACGAGCCGCTGGCCGATTACCGGAAATATCGGCGACTGCATTTGCTCATCGGCGACTCGAACATGAGCCCGTATGCGACCGCGCTAAAAATCGGGACGACGGCCTGCGTTTTATCGTTGCTTGAGGAAGGCCGTTTGCCGCGAAACCTTGTCTTGGTCGACGCGGTGCAAAGCACGCGTGACATTTCCCGCGATGCGAGCGAGCAATGGATGGTACGCCTCGAGAACGGCAAAACCGTCAGCGCGGTCGATGTGCAGTGGGAATTTCATCATCTGGCGCAAAAACATTTCCGGCATAGCAGCGCGGAAACGAACTGGCTGTTGGAAAACTGGGCGTTCGTTCTGGAAGCCATCGCGCACAACCGGCACGCGCTGATCGGTGGCGTTGACTGGATCACCAAAAAATGGTTACTGGAAACGTTCATTGAATCGGAGGGACTAAGCTGGGACGATCCGTGGCTGCAGAGCATCGACCTGGAATACCACAACATCGATCCGCGCCGGGGATTATTCTTCAGCATCACGCCGGGCAAACGAATTGCAGACTGGAACAACGGTGTCCGCCGTGCCACCGCGACCCATGTTCCTCCGGCCAACACCCGCGCATCCGGTCGCTCACGCGCCGTCAGCTTTTTTCAGACCTGCAATTTCCCGTATGTAATCAACTGGGACTCCATCGCCTGCGACAGCCGCGATTTCCTTGTCATGGGCAACCCCTTCGAAACGTACAACGACGAAGTCGACCATTTTCTTTCAAGGCCACGCACGCTCGTCAGCGCGACAGAACAACAACCGTAATGGCCGAACTAGACGAAGAAATTTTCGTGGTTTTTTACGAATCTTCGTCTACTTCTCGTTAGGTCTATGCGCACGCTGATACTAGTGGCAACGCTCATCTTAAAGGGCCGTTGTTTTTCAAGTGCGTAATCATGCAAATCGATTGTTCGCGTCGCAGTTTTTTGAAAGGCTCTGCTGTCGCAGCGGCGGCTTACGCAATCGGCCCACCAGTGATTGCACGGACGATTCGAGCTTCTGTGATTGTAGTCGGTGCCGGTGCTTTTGGCGGTTGGTCAGCTCTCCAACTCCTGCAAAAACGAGCGAAGGTGACTTTGCTTGACGCTTGGGGCCCAGGAAATTCCCGTGCCAGCTCTGGCGGCGAGACTCGCACAATCCGCGCGACTTATGGTCCTGCGCTTCTCTTATACACTCAGATGGTCGCCCGGGCGCTGCGGCTGTGGCAGGAGCATGAGCGGCGATGGAACGTAAAGCTCTTCTTCCGGAGCGGTGCGCTCCGGATGGCGGGCCCGGACGATTCGTACGAACGCGCGGCGCTGCCGGTACTGCAACAGGCCGGTATTCGTTATGAGAAGCTTTCAACCGAAGAATGCGCCAAGCGTTGGCCTCAAATCAATTTTGAAGGCGTGCCGTGGAGCGTTTATGAGCCCGATTCCGGCTTTCTCGCTGCACGCCGTGCGTGTGAGGCTGTTCTGAACGCATTCGTCAAAAACGGCGGGCAATATCGACAAACGCAGGCAACCCCTGGGCCAATTGTGGCCAATCGAATGCAGGGCATCAACATTGGCACAAGTGAGGTTCTAACTGCTGACTATTATGTTTTTGCTCTCGGCCCATGGCTTGGAAAAATCTTCCCATTTTTGACCTCGATTATCACTCCTACTCGCCAGGAGGTTTTCTTTTTCGGCACGCCCGCAGCCGACGTTCGTTTCACCGAAGCGCAACTGCCAACCTGGATTGACGGTGGAAAGAGTCCTTTCTTCGGTGTTCCTGGAAACCACTGGCGCGGCTTCAAAATAGCCGACGACACGCGCGGACCTGTTATTGATCCCACCACGGTGGAACGCCAGATATCGGAGGAGAAATTGGCTAGCGCGCGCGCCTATCTTCGCACGCGTTTTCCAGCGTTAGCCGACGCCCCGTTAGTTGAAAGCCGGGTATGCCAATACGAGAACTCTACAGACCACAATTTTATCTTGGATCGCCACCCGGATGCGGGGAATGTCTGGATCGTGGGCGGGGGCTCCGGCCACGGTTTTAAGCACGGTCCGGTGATGGGCGAAATGGTTGCTGATGCCGTGCTTGACCTGAAACAACCGCCTAAGGAAATGGGTCTTGGCCGTCTGCTATAGAGCTCCTCTATCATGATCGATAGCACGCGAGCGATCCCGAGACCTAAACAATCGCTGCAGACAAACGCTGGGCCGGTGTGCGCTCCGCGTGACAACATGACTACTGACCATAGACTACGAGCGACACTCGTCGCCGCCAGCGGTGACCCAGCTCGATCTCGTTAGGCCGCGATGTTGCATGTCTTGCTATCCAGATACCATGTCCCTACGGAACGCACGCACTCTGTTTTTCGAGCGTGGCAATCTCGGCGCAGATGGAGGCTACTCGAGCCGCTGGGTACGAGTGGAAAGTAAGCCGATTGCATTTTATTTTCCGAATTGTCGTTCCCGCGTTGCGGCCGCTCGTCTGCATGATTTGCATCATATTGTTGCCGAGTACGGCACCGATTGGCCCGGCGAAGCGGAGATTGCCGCGTGGGAGATCGCGAGTGGTTGCACCCATTATTACGCTGCGTGGATACTGAATTTAGGAGCCTTTGCCGTCGGCCTGTTTGTTGCCCCGAAAAGTCTGTTCCGCGGGTTCGTTCGCGGCCGGCATTCTCGAACGAATCTCTACCACACAGGATTTTCCGAGTTGCAGTTGGATGACGTAACTGTTGGAATACTGCGCGCACGCCTGGCAGTGGGCGCACCGAGTGTGAAGGCCCGTGCACGCGACGTTGCCATGTTCGCCTTATGGTCTGCGGCAGCAGCCTTGTGGCTACTAACGCCACTCGTTGCAATCATTCTGTGCTTTTTCATCGTCCACATGGCAGCTCACATATAAGAATGTTTCTCAACGGGACACCTGACTCGTGCCTTCTCTCGTTATCACGCCATGCATCCGTTTACTGCGTTGATCGCCGCTCACGTCTCGCGGTCGCTGATGTTTTGTCTCGTTAGGCCGATGCAGCGCTGCACCAGAATCAATTCAACACAACTAAATGCCTACAAAATCAATTCCTGAAGGATTCCACGCCATTACACCATACCTATTCGCCCAGGGCGCGTCGCGCTTGATCGAGTTCATCGTGGCCGCGTTCGAGGGTGAGTTGATCTTCGAGCAGAAGCGCGCCGATGGCGCGGTCATGCACGCAACCATGCGAATTCGAGATTCCATGCTCATGCTTGCTGACCCCACTCCAGAATTTGGGCCGATGCCCAGCTCAATTTACTTGTACGTCACCGATTGCGACAGAGTGTACCAGCGTGCGCTTGACTCCGGCGGGACTTCCGTTTTTCCGATCATGACATTGCCTTCCGGTGAACGGTATGGCGGTGTCAAAGACCCCTGCGGCAATATTTGGTGGGTGGCCACACACGTCGAGGATATTCCACCCGATGAGCAGGAACGACGCTGGAAGGAATTCAAAATGCCAGAACCGTCCGTGAAATAAGGCCTAAGATGCAGGCCGCATTCTGGAAAAATCACTGCAATCTTTGCAGTGACGAGATGCCGTAATTTTCCTGGAGCGCAGGGGCTTCGGCGGCGACTTGCGAGGCGTCGAGCTCGATTTGTTTTGGATCTTCTTCGGTCTCGATCTTGATAAAACCTTCGACTGGTTGCTTCACGGCTTCGGCCAGATCACCCAGTGATTTGATTTCCTTGCCGTTGACCCTTTTCACCGTCAGATAGGCGAGGTCATCGTATCCGATTGTGCTGTTCGCCGGGAGCACCTGACTGAGAATGACGACGCGACGGTTTCTGTCTGGAAACAGCTCGGATTGGAAATGGTCCATGTACACCAGGCGCTGGGGCGCTTCACGTTGCCAGTTCGGTCCCCATTCCTTGAGATACTGGCGGGAGAGTTCCTGAAAGATCATGCCGCCAAGAACGTAATATCGCGGTGGCTCATCGAGATTATACGGCGGGCTCACGTAATTCTTCGTATCACGATGCTCCAGAGTCAGATTGAGCTGCATCGGTTTGCCATCGCGCTCAAGATGGAAGGGAACAACGTCGCCGGCATAGGCGTGCGCGGTCAGCAAATTGGTGAACTCGATCTTGCCATAGAGCGGATCCGTGTAGTTGCCGTTCTCATCAATGTCATGATTGCCAACCGCCGTCACGATGTCGCCGACCTTGAGTCCGGCTCTCGTGGCAGGCGTGCCAGCCTCTACGTTGGTTATGTAAACGCCGCGCTTCCCTTTTTCCCCGGCAAACTCACGCAGCGCTGGATCGCGTGTCGGGAAAAATGAAAACCCAGCCGAGGGAAACCCGCGATAATTCTGGCTGTCGGCTTCGCGCAAGAAATGCGTGATGACAGGGGCCGGGATGGCATCGAGCAGTTGCGAGCGCGAATCATAACGCAGCAGTAATCCGGCGAGTTTGTTATTCTTAACCAGCGGAACCGTGTAGCTGTTCTCGCGATATTGCATGGGAATGCTGACGCGGTAAGTCAGGAACTGCCCGACATCGATCGGGTACGGCATCATTTGCACGGTTGTCACCAAGCCTTCGGTCGCCAACAACGCGCCGGTCGGTTCCAATTGCCACGCTGCAAGCCGGTCGCCGACCACTGTGTCGGATGTGATTTCGAGCGGTGTGATGCCGTCGAGGAAACTCTTCTCTGCCGGCTCAAGTAGCGCTAGGTTTGCTTCATAATCGATCACTCGGACGTTGGCCGCAGTTTTTTCACCGGACTCCGCGCGCTCAAGCTCCACGTAATTTTGATTTGTTACCAAATCGGCAGTCACAAGCACACGGCCTTTTGGCAAAACGGCCCCGAGCGCGCGTTTTGAAAACGGGGCTTTCTTTTGCCACGGCCGAAAATAGTCATACCCTTGACCGGTCACATTTACGCGGACCAAAGCGACCTGTTTTGGCCGAGCAGCAGTGGTCGGAATAGCCGGTTCCTTCCTTGCTAACGCGCCACTGACGGCGACAAGCATAATACTGAAAGTGATGAAAGCGTGTCTTTGCATTTCAGTTCTTTTCGCCTGCGGCGGCGATGCGCGACGCAGGCCGTTCCTCGAGATTTTGCTCTTTCAAAACGTTGTAACGCGTCTTGATGCGTTCGCGTGCGGTTTCCACCTTGTTGCGATCAAGCACCAGGGGCGGTCCGTCCCCGATCATCCGAATCACAAGCCGCTCCGGCGCCTGCGCGAAGGCTTGCGACAATTCATCGAGCGTCCGAATTTTTTTGCCGTTTACTTCATCAACGATGGCGCCCTTGTAAGGCGTGAGATAACTGTTAATAGGGTCCGGCAAAATGTTGCTGAGGACAATGACATCAGGATGCACAAGATAAATCTGCTCCAGAATGAAGTATTCAAAGAAATGCCGGAGACGCAGATCGCTTGTGCGGTAGGCCTCCAGCATGTCCAGGCTTAGCGGTTGGAAGAGCAACCCGCCGTAAAGAACGTAGCGCGGCCGCACATCGTAGGTGTGACCTTGGATCGAATACGGCCAGGGCTTGAACAATTTGATCGTCACTGTCATCGGCCCTTTATCCCGCAGGATGTCGAGCTTGACCGAATCCCCCTTGAATTTTCGTTCTACGACTTCCTCGAACTGCGCGCGTTCGCCGTCGAGTTCTACGTTCGAGTCACTTGCGATTGGGTGACCGTCGATCGAAAGGAGCACGTCACCCGATTTCAGAATACCGTCGGAGGGACCTGCGGCAACCACGGAGCTCACGAGCACACCGCGGTCGTCATCTACCAATCCGAGATATTTTCGTTGCGCTGGATTTTGCAATTTCGCATAGGTGATCGCGAGATCGGGGTATTCGTCATATTGCCCGTTGCTGATGTCCTTCAAAAAACGATTCATCACCGGTGTGGGAATCATGTAGGCCACGCCTTGCGCGACGTCGCCGCTATATCCCTGAAACGCCACGCCAACGACTTTGCCGTCCTGCATGACGGGGCCGCCGCTGTTGCCCGGGTTGATTTGCGCGCTGATCTGGATCGCCAGATGCTGGTCAACTGACGAATGCGTGTAGAGCTGGAAATCGACCCGCGACACAATGCCGGTTGTGACGGACATCCGTTCGCCGCCAATTGGATAACCATACGCTGACACCGTCGATTCCAGCGCCGGGATGCCGCCGAATTTTAGCGGGACCATGTTCTTGAAAAAGTCCTTTGCGGGCACGGTGACCAAAGCCAGATCGCAATCGTTGGCGATGAATTGGACCTGCGCGGGATATTTGTTAGGATCACCGTCGCGCTCAACTGTGATGTAACGGTTGTTAGCGACGACATGCGCATTGGTCATGATGCGGTTGCCGTTGATGACAAATCCAGCGCCGACACCGCGCTGGAGTGAGCCTGCGTTCCATGGAGCTTTGTAATCGGGATCCACTGACGTGGCTGTGATTCGGACAAGACTTTTTTGAACTGGCCCATTCGGTTTTGGCGGCGCAATCGGCACCGGCACCGGAACCACCTCTTGTGTGGGCGGGCTTGATTTCCATGGACCTGTGCGCTGGGGACCTTGCGGCTCCATTGGAGGCGGCGCCGGTGTGCCTTCCTGGGCATAGGCCAGCGAGGCGAAAAACAAAGCAGCGTAACCACTGAGAAAAATGCGTTTCATGGCGAGAAAGGCTCGAAACTTAAACAGCCTTACCTAAATCAAGATGCCGGATTTCAAATTGCAACTGCCCTTTTGGGGACATACTGACATGGAATGGGCCGCATGCGTTCAAATACAAAGCACCAAAACAAGCTATGCTTGGTGAAACAATTCGTTCAAGTCGGCGGAAGGCGCATTGTTACTGAGGAGATTGAATGTGCCATGTGTTTTGATTTCTCGCGCTGACCGCAGAAACGCGCCCCATGCTGCGAGCGCGAATCCTGAGCCGACAGAGATGCGACGCACACCGAGGTCAGCGAGTTCCGACACGGTAAGCTGATGATTAAATCCGGAGACGA
>WNFO01018857.1_pt1 | contig 14549 bp, 14 predicted proteins | sample 5400251 | NCBI WGS metagenome assembly WNFO01 (sample SAMN13153354, study PRJNA577476) | soil metagenome | isolation source: 100 cm saprolite under Madrone tree | place: USA:California | collected 2016-06-14 | reverse complement strand
GCCAACAGGATGCCGCGAGAGTGCGAGCACAAGCAGAGGCTCAGCAAGCTTACGCCAGCGCTCATCCGTCGGCATCGCCAACCGCCAACGCTGCACCGACTCCAAACGTCGCAGAAGTAAAGCCGACTACTCCAGCTGTTCCTGAAAAGACGGGTACTTTGAAGAGCCCAGTGGCGGCGTTTGAGTTTTCGAATACCCGGGGAGGTTTGGACAACATCATACTTCTCGGTCATAAGGCTGAGAAAGATACTCCGGTCCGGCTGAACGCCGATGATTCCCCGGCGATTGGTGCTTTAACTCAGAATCCAAATGATTGGTCCGATAACGGATACGACTTATCAATTGACGAAAGCGCGGGTACCGCGACACTCACCCGCCAACTTACTGATCAACTCAAAATTACTAAAACTTACACCGTAGGGAAGGCGGCCGGGCTGCCCGATGAGTATCAGGCCAGGCTGACAATTTCCCTGGAAAACTCTGGACCAACCGAATTCAAGACGCCCGGTTTCTTTGTTAACACCGGAAGCGCACAACCAATTCACGTTTCGGACCGCTCCACTTACACGAAATTCGATTGGTACACTGACGGTAAGTTCCGACAAATCGACGTAAATTGGTTTAACGCGTCGAGCTTCCTTTTCTTTTTTCCGACCTCGGGTCCGAAGGAAGTCTATTCCGAAGCAGCCGACCACATCATGTGGGCGGCGACTGCCGACCAATATTTTGCAACCATCCTTCAATCCCCCGATAAGATTGGATCGCAAGTCTGGGCTCGACGAACCCAGATCGCCGGCACCGCGACGCAAACGATCCAAGGCGCGATGGGTGTATCCGGCTTTACTCTACCGCCTGGCGAGAGCAAGAAGTTTGACTTCGCGATTTATGGTGGGCCAAAGGAGTACAGCCGCCTGGCCAAGCTGCCAGGGGACCTTACCGCCGTAATGGATTTCGGGATGTTCGCTCCGATCAGTCAGATCCTGCTGGTTACCATGGATACCCTTCACGCTTTCGTGAAGAGTTACGCGTTGGCCATCATCCTGATGACGCTGATCATCCGGCTTCTACTTTGGCCCCTACAGAATTACACGACGAAGAGCATGCGCCGGATGGCCAAGCTCTCGCCGGTAATGAACGAATTAAAGGCCAAGTACAAGGATGACCCGCAGCGGATGAATCAGGAGATGATGAAGTTGTACAAGGAGTACAAGATCAATCCGTTCACCGGCTGCTTACCGATGCTCATTCAGATCCCGATCTTCTTCGGTTTTTATACGATGTTGGGCTCTGCGGTCGAACTACGGAACAGCACATTTTTGTGGGTATCGGATCTTTCCCAACCGGACACCGTCGCTCATATGTTTGGTTTTCCGATCAATATCCTGCCTCTGATTATGGCGGCGACCCAACTTTGGCAGCTGCGAATTACCCCGAAGACTGGTGATCCTTCGCAGCAGAGAATCCTGATGATAATGCCGGTCGTTTTCTTAGCTATCTGCTACAACTTTGCATCGGCGCTTTCGCTTTACTACACGGTTCAAAATCTGTTCTTGATTCTTCAGACCTACCTCACCCGCAACCAGGTCGATGCCCCTTTGACCAAACCCGCTCCTACTCCGGCAGTTGCCAAAAAGAAGAGTTACCGTTAATAAATTAGTACACCACGATCTAGGTTTAGTCGCTCCTATGGACGCCAGAGAAATCCTCGATACCATGCTCGGTCATCTTGGATTCGTTGTCGACATTCAGGAAATTGAGACCGAGACCGGTAAGCAACTGCAGGTTTTCACTGCCGAGAATGAGGCTTTGATCGGACCACACGGGGAAACCTTGGAAGATCTGCAATTTCTTCTCAACCGGATTCTGCAATCCCAGGATCGAAACGCACCGAGGGTTCAAGTGGACATCGGCCATTGGCGAGCGATGCGGGATGATAAGCTTCGGCAAAGAGTAAAGCAGATCGCCGAAACGGTGCGGGCGACCGGACGCCCGGTTAAGCTGGAGCCGATGAATTCTTATGATCGGCGCATTGTTCACAATGCGTTGACCGGCGATCCAGAGGTCATGAGCTTTAGCCCGAATGACGATGCGCGGGTTAAACGGATTACCATTCAGCGCCGGATCCAGACTCATGGCCGGTGACGGCCGGGCGAAACAGGCCCGCCCGAACTCAGGACCACCCAACTGGTAACTCGAGACTTGCGATCTTCTCCATCACGCGGTTGCTCAAGGTCTGGTAAACGTCGCGATCGCCTTTAACGTCATCCTCGGTGAATCGCATCGGTTTACCGACAACTACGGAAACCGGCCTGAATTTGAGGCCGCCCGCCCGCGGCAGCGCCTCGTAGCTCCCAAATACTCGAACCGGAACGACTGGCGCCAGAGTTTTAGCGATGATCATTCCCAACCCAGCGCGAGCTGGCTGTAACTTCCCATCCGAGGATCGTGTGCCTTCCGGAAATACTCGCTGGCCGCTTCGTAACAGCCGGATGATGCTTTTGATCGAACTCACATCCCCACGGTCTCGATCAACCGGAACGGTATTTAATCGCTTCAACAACGGTCCGATCAATGGCCGCTGGTAGAGTGTGTTCCGAGCGAGATAATAAATATCATTCCGACAGGCCATTCCGATACAAGGCGGATCCAGGTAGCTCTGATGATTGGAAGCAAGAATCGCCGCTCCTTCCTCAATCAAATTCTCGCGACCATAGACCTTGAAATCGAACGCGACTTTGCCAACCAAATTGCAAAGCGTGTAACCCATCCAGTAAAGAGGAGTCATAAATTCACGCTCAAGGCGGAAGCCAAACCTTTCCTTTGTAAGCGAGCCACTACATCTTTAAGCACGCGATCGATGGTCAAAGAGGAGGTATCAATGACCTCCGCATCATCGGCAATCATGAGTGGCGAAGACCTCCGGGAAGAATCGATTCGATCGCGGTGGGCCGGACTATCTTTCAATCCCTGAGCGGCGCGTCGGCGCGCGCGGATCTCGGGAGAGGCGTCGATATAGAATTTGAAAGGAGTTTCCGGAAAGACAACGGACCCGATATCACGTCCTTCGACGACGACATTGTCGAGTAAGGCGAATTTTCGCAGCTGATCGGAAAGGAACGCGCGCACTTCCGGAATCGTTGCCACACTTGAGACGGTCCGATTCACAACTTCCTCTTTCAGGTGAGCTACCGGATCAACTCCGCCAATTCGTATGAAAAGCTCTTTATTTGCTAGTCCGAACTGTAACTCGGCATTCCGAAGTGTCTGCCACACCACATCGGAATGATCAGGATTGACTCGCTGCCGGTGGGCTAACCATGCCGCGGACCGGTACATTAGGCCGCTATTCACATAGGAAAAGCCGAGGTGAGCAGCCAAAACTTTGGCCACGGTACTCTTCCCGGAAGCAGCCGGGCCATCAATGGCGATTACCGAAAAACCTGATCTTTCGTTCAACGTTTTTCAATGACTCCAGCCGGGTTAATCACCGGCGTAGGCTGTTCATGACTAGGGTCAAGGAAAGCCTGAAGCTGATCTTCAAATCCCGGATAAGAAGTCGCTATACAATCGGCGTCATCAATGATCGTCTCCCCGTCGGCAAACATGCCGGCGATCGCGAAAGCCATCGCGATGCGATGATCTCCGTAACTCTTTAGGCGGCCGGCAATCAATGGAGCTCCCCCATTAATTTCCAAACCATCTTCGGTTTCGACCACATCGACCCCCATTTCGGTAAGATTAGCGGCCATCGCCGCCAACCGGTCGGTTTCTTTGACTCTTAGTTCATGAGCGTCCCGGATGATCGTCTTGCCCTGAGCCAGTGCGCCAGCAATAGCCAGGATAGGAATTTCATCAATTAGGTTAGGGATTTCTTGTCCGCCGATAACCGTGCCATGCAGGCGGGTGCCTTGAATATGAATTTCCCCGCGCGGCTCTCCTTTTTCACTATCCTGAACCACTTCGCGAACGTGCGCTCCCATTCGCAACAATACGGCCAGTGCGCCAGTCCTCGTCGCGTTCAACCCAACATCGCGCACCAAAAGGTTAGACCCCTCTTGAGCGGCGGCGGCGACCATCCAAAAGGCCGCACTAGAAAAATCGCCGGGAACGGAAAAATCACGCGATTCAGCAATTTGCTCCCCGTAAATGGAAATTGCCTGTCCTTTAGGGGTCGTTTCGCGCTTTGTCTCGATCAAAAAGTAATTCAAAATTCGCTCGGTATGATCCCGGGACGCAATCGGCTCGATAACCGTGGTTTTTCCCGGGGCGCCAAGAGCCGCCAATAAAATCGCGCTTTTCACCTGAGCGCTGGCGACGGGCAATTCGTAAGTCACTGGTTTGAGATTCCCACCTCTGATTTTCAGAGGCGCAGTGCCGGCCGGTTCCGTTGCTTCGATCGACGCACCCATCAAAGTGAGCGGCTCGATGACCCGGCGCATCGGTCGAGAAGAGAGCGAGGCGTCTCCCCTAAGAACTGTTTCAAACGGCTGCGTTGCTGCTAACCCGCACAGCAGCCGCATCAAAGTGCCTGAGTTACCGCAATCAATCGGTTCGGAAGAGGGTTGGAATTTGCCGCGTTGGCCATGCACCATCAAAAGGTTCTCATTGGGTTGATCGATCAGGATACCGAGCGAGCGCATCGCCTGAACGGTGCACTGGCAGTCATGGCTCGGAAGAAATCCCCGGATGGCACAGGAGCCGTTAGAGATTGCCGCCAACAATACAGCGCGATGAGAGATGCTCTTATCCCCGGGAACACCTATTTCCGCTTCTATTTTTGGAGCCCGAAAAACACTTAAATTGGCCATGATTCCTTATCCAATTAACTTGTCGCGGTTCCTTTTCGCCGCGTTCAGAAGCGCTTGCAAGTTTTTCGCATCGTTTCTCTGTAGTAGTTGAATTCCTTCGTCGAGGCGGCCGCGAAATCTCTGCAAGTGATTGAGCAGTTCACCACGATTCGCAAGCAAGATTTCGGTCCAGAGACTCGGAGAGCCAGACGCGATTCGAGTTAGGTCGCGAAACCCACGGCCAGCAACCTGAAATGCTTGTTCGAGAGACTCGGCTACCTCAGTCACCAAAAGGGATGCGAGCAGATGCGGGAGGTGGCTGACCGCAGCAACCAGCCGGTCGTGGGTGGCGACATCGAGTGCGATCGTGGTGCTGCCGAGCCGTTCCCAAAAGCTTCTGATAACTGCGGTAGCCTTTGGGTCTGCACAGAAATCGTTACAAACCACCGTAACCGCTCCCTGAAAAAGATCCGCCTGAGCTGCTTCCCATCCGGACTGTTCGGAGCCGGCCATCGGATGAGTTGGAATGTATTTACAGTGCGACGAGAGCACTCGGGAAAGCTTGGGCGCGATCTCCTGTTTTGCGCTGGCCACCTCCGACACAATTGTACTGGGTCTGAGGTGGATCAACAGTGCTTCGGCTACGGTGATCGTTGCCGATATTGGTGTGGCGATAAAAATCAAGTCGCTGGCCAGCGCAACTTCATTGATGGTTGCGGCCCGCCGCGTGGCAACTCCCGATTTCAATCCGGAAGCGGAGTTATGTCGATCATAGACGATCACTGAGAAGCCCGCCTTTTGCGCACCGAGCGCAATCGAGCCGCCGATTAAACCCGCACCAACGACACCGATTGTCACGTCATCCATATTTTTTTTTGCATCTGGCAAAGTCACCTCTGAATCGCCCAGTCGCGGCCAATTGAGTCGGTGGAAGAACCTAACCAAGAATAATCAATAGCCAATCGCCGACAGCCAAGATTTGCTATCGGCTATTTGCCGTAGTGACCACGGTTCGGTGACAGCCAAATAAAGTGACGAACTAAGGAACTAGAAAGATCTTGTTCGTATAAGGGTCTCGCACTTCCGCTCCCGGCGGGTAGCCGGAAACATCGACCTCGCCCGCATTCGGGGCATAGGGACTAATCACGCGGCCCGGCTTACCAGGCACCTTGCTGGCCGTCGGATAGTTTTCTGGCTGCGCACTTGGACTCGCCGCCGGGTTCGGCACATTGCTCACATCAGGTGGCGGAGTTGGTGTTGGAACCACGACTGGAGCTGTGGTTGCTGTGGGCATCACCGTAACGGGAGGCGGAGCCGGAACCGGTCCGCGAACGGAGCTTCTTCTGTTTTGACCCGAATTCGAATCGCAAGAAACTAGCGCCAGGATTGTAGCGGCAAGAGATGCGAACAGGTAGTGGCGGCTCATAAAGAGAATGCGTGAATGAGGATTAATTCATTCATTGCCGAATGACAACCCCTTTTGCGGCGGATGCAAGAGGACGCTCCCACACCAATTCCACAACTTGTTATAATGGAGCGGCGCTCGTTCGTCGCGTTTTCGTACTCGTCCTAAGAAATATGCCATTGTGATGATCGGGCAACCGGCAAGCACCATGCGGGTGACCAATGACCAAGCTAAATCGCTAGTTCATCTGACTGCGCAACAACTGGATCAGCAAGCGCAAACGATCGGGAACCCCGCTCGCTTCCAATAGTTGCTGACGCGATTGCGCCTCACTGATAAACGCGGCCGCGACCACGTCGGCCAAAACCTCTGGGTCATCGATTTGTTGCATCTGCTCCATCAAGTTCGCCGGCAGGCGCACACCTAGTTTCTGAATTTGCGCGCACAGTTCCTTCACTTTGACGCAGAGAGCTTCAGCCTGGATAAGGTTACCGCGGTTTGGTTGGAGCAGCTCGATCTCGGCGATTCGAAACGGCTGCTCTTGCGTCAGATCCAACAATCTGACTCGGGCCAAACCTTGCAGGACCAAATTAGATGTTCCGTCCTCGTTTCCTACGCAAGCGCGAATTAACCCGACGCCGGCGACCGGCCAAATATCGTCCAAGGAATCGGGCTCACTAACGCCGTCACGAACCAGGCCAACCGAAAACATCCGATCGCCATCCAAACAGTGCGACAGCATCTGCCGATAACGGGTTTCAAAAATGTGAAGAGGTAAAAGCGAGTGCGGGAACAGCACTGCATTGGGAAGAACCATCAGAGGAATCTCGCGTGGTATCCTGATCACGGAAACAGACAAACGGTCGATGGATAGTATTCTCGTAACGAAGTCGCAAACACCCGGAGCCCCAAAAACGACCGGTGGTAATCGCTTCGGTCAGGTGGTTTTTTGAAGCAAACGAGCAAGTTGTTGTACATCTTTGTCGCCCCGTCCCGATAAATTGATAACGACCACATGACTCGGAGAAAATTCGGACGCGCGTTTAATCAGATAGGCCAGAGCGTGAGTTGACTCCAGCGCAGCAAGTATGCCCTCCGTCTTGGCCAAAAGCTGGAAAGCGGCCAGAGCTTCTTCATCGGTCGCATAGGAATATTCGACGCGCCCGATCTCGCGTAAATAGCTGTGCTCTGGGCCAACTGCCGCGTAATCCAATCCGGCTGAGATCGAATGTGTCCCTTGTATCTGCCCATCTGCGTCACACAATAAAAACGTCTTTGTTCCCTGCAACACACCAAGACAGCCAGCTTGGAATCGGGCCGCGTGCTCGCCTGGCCGGATACCTCGACCGCCCGCCTCAACTCCCACCATGCGAACGTTTTCATCCTCCAAAAATGGATAGAACAATCCAATCGCATTGCTGCCACCGCCCACGCAGGCAACCAGAAGATCCGGCAGCTTCTCTTCGACCGCCAGAATCTGCCGTCTCGCCTCTTCGCCGATTATCCGATGAAAGTCTCTCACCATCATCGGGTAAGGATGCGGTCCGTAGGCGGTACCCAAGAGGTAGTGCGTGTTCCGAACGTTCGTAACCCAATCTCGCATCGCCTCATTGATCGCTTCTTTCAGGGTAGCCTGTCCGACAGAAACCGGCACCACGGTTGCACCGAGAAACTCCATTCGAGCGAGCAAAGCCTGTCCAATCGCATTATTGATTTTGTGAGCGCCAGTGTGCAGCAAGTCTTCGCGTTTTAAGTAAATCAGCGGACCGCCGAGTTCCTTGGTCAGCCGCTCCGCAAAATATAGTGGAGTGGGACGCCCACAATATGTGCGCAGCAAATCTCCCAGTTTCCAAGAGAACTCCGGGTCGTTCCTGGCCTTTTCGTATTCTTGCCCCAGCTGCTCGATCGCTGGCATCAATGTCTCCGGAACAAAAACGCCGCCGAAAGGTCCGAAATGGCCTTCTGCGTCCGGTAGCTGATAGGGCAGAATCAACGTGTGCATAGTACAGTTGGCAAAACTCGTTGCGCCACCCCACTCGAATCAAGCGGAAATGAGCGTATTGGCGTTCGGCGGCGATAGGACTGATGTGGTCGGCCAAAGAGTCCTGGAAACGGAAGTCCCGAATGCCCTATCGCCCATCCCCACCGCCAAGCCCTCATTTCCGCTCGATCTCCAGAATTGCTTCCACTGCCCGGCGGTGTGGACTCGGCATTGGCAGATCGCGGAGCAAAGCAAAGCTCTGCCAACGGAAGCTTTCTGGAAGGGGCACTGGAACCGAACCGGAGAAAACGTTCAAACAAACGAGATATTTCGTAATCGGATGGTGCATTTGGAACAGTGGTAACTGATCGGTTGGAATCTCAGCAGCCGGCGGCAGGGTCCAGAGTCCACTCCAACGTCTACCCGAAGCCTGGCGCAGTAGAATCCTTTGGTTCCGTCGTATCCACCAATAATTCTCCTGAATTTTCTGCGTCGCCGGCCGGAGCCGTTTTCGAGGAAGCGCGTCCCGATCTACTGCCTGGCAGAAAGTCCGGACCGGACACAGAACGCAACGTGGATTTCGAGGCAAACACAAAAGCGCGCCTAGCTCCATGATCGCAGAATTAACGAGTCTTGGCTCTCCGTCCCTGACCAAATTCTCGGCAATTTCCCAGAGAATCCGTCTTCCTGCCACACTGTCGACATTCGCTTGCAGGTTAATCAATCGCGCCAGCACGCGCGTGACGTTTGCGTCCAAAATCGGTGCAGGCTTGTTGAAAGCAAAACTAACGATGGCTCCCGCGGTGTAGCGTCCAATACCGGGAAGCTGGACCAGATCGGTCACGTTCTCCGGAAGTTTACCGTCACCACTCTCGATCAGTCGGCGCGCGCAACGGTGAAGATTCCGGGCCCGACTATAATAGCCCAACCCTTGCCATGCTTGCAAAACTTCTTGTTCCTCGGCAGCAGCCAGTGTGGCCAGCGTCGGAAACTTGGCCAGCCAGCGATGATAATAGCCGAGAACGGACGTGACCTGGGTCTGCTGAAGCATAAGCTCGGACACAAGAATTTGGTATGGATCGGCCGTCTCACGCCAGGGTAACCTTCGCCCCTCCTGTTTATACCAGGAGACGAGTAGGGCACGAAACTCCGTGATTTCCAAAGCAACCTGTCTCATGCTCAAAGGGTGAATTCGTACTCCGCTACTCTCACTCCGGAACAAACGGAGCGACTGCGGGCTCTCCTGCGGGAACAAAACTTCGAGTTCAACGAGCGACCTTACATGATCTTTTTCGCTCAAAAAGGCAAACTGACGATCGCCGTCTTTGAAAAAGGACCGAAGGTGGTGATCCAGGGAAAAGAGACGGAAGATTTCGTTCGATTTCAACTTGAGCCATTTGTTACTGGAGAAGCTCGCCTCGGTTATGAGGAAGTCCTGCAACCACAAATGTTCGAACCACATTTTGGTGTCGAAGAAAGCGGCAAAGGCGACTTCTTTGGGCCACTGGTGATCGCGGGCGCCTACGTCGATCGCGAGATCGCGCGAAAGCTCTTGGATAACGGGGTGATGGATAGTAAGCGGATCGGCTCCGACCAGCGGATCAAAGCGCTTGCAGAATCGATCCGGCAGACCCCGGGACTGATCCACAATGTGGTTCTAATCGGGCCCGAACGATATAATGAACTCTATGTCCGGTTCGGAAATTTGAACGACCTGCTCGGCTGGGGCCACGCCCGGGTGATAGAGAATCTGCTGAAGGATCGACCCGACTGCCCCCGTTCGCTCTCCGATAAGTTCGCTAATGAGCGAGTCATCTTGCGTGCTTTGATTGATGCCGGGCGACGGATTCAGGTCGAGCAGCGAACGAAAGCGGAGGCTGACGTCGCGGTGGCCGCAGCCTCTATTCTGGCCAGAGAGAAGTTTGTCTTGTGGCTCGAGAATAAGGGCAGACAGCTCGGGACCATCCTTCCCAAAGGAGTCTCGGGAGCCGTCAAAGCTGCGGCTCAGGAGCTGGTGCGGGTCCATGGTGCCGAAATCTTGCCAAAAGTCGCAAAAATGCACTTCCGCACCTCTGCCGAGGTGCTGGCAGGAAATGACAGATGACAGATAAGCACTCAGCATTTGTCATCTGTCATTTTGTTATTTGTCTTTTCTATTGATAATCTCTTGCCTGACCGTCGTTCTCATGGATAGTGCGGAAGGTTCTCAGCGCACGGGAGTTGCGAGTCGAGAGCTGACGGTATTCGGGTTGCCGAACAGCCCGGGAAATTGATCATGCGAAAGGATTTCAAATGGCTAACCTAACGAAACGGGAAATCGTTGTAAGGATTAGTAACGATACCGGAATGGTCCAGCACCAGGTTTTTGAAGTAGTCCAGCGGACGCTCGATTTGATCACGGATAGCTTGGCGAGGGGAGAAGACGTCGAGCTCCGGAATTTTGGGATCTTCGAAGTGCGGCTAACCAGGGAACGAGTCGGCCGTAATCCCAACCAACCAGGCAGCAGCTTCAAAATCCCCCCTCGAGCGACGGTTAAGTTTAAATCCGGAAAGATTATGCGGCAAAAGGTCGCAAAGCTTTCACCGGTTCTCAAGCAAGCCGAGATGGTAAAAAGCGGCTCGGTGCCGCAAGCGAATCATTAGCGGGCCAGCTCGCCTTATAAGAATCTCGACGCTAGCGGTCGTGCGGTTGCCACTGTTCAAGGAGCGACCGAATCGCTTTAGATATGGTGGTTTGATTCGGATTAATCGGCTGCATTCGGAAACGGTCCATCTGCTCTCTGACAGTGGGTGGCACAAATCGGCCCTTCTGCCGGCGAATTTCCTCTGCTTTCACCTCATGTCGCGTCTTGTTTACGCGTCTTGCTTCCAACTCCTCAACCAGAATCCGCCGGGCCAAAAACCGGTTTAGCGCCTGGCTCCGTTCACGGGTACATCGTACTCGCACCCCGCTGGGAGGATGATAAATGGCTACTCCCGATTTGCGAAAGAATGTCTCTTCCAGCTCATTCTCCCGACAACCAAGAGCCAGCATTTTTTCCTGGAGCGCCTTCGCTTTCTTAACAGAGACGGGAAAAGAGATCACCGATTGGAGAAGAAAGTTTATTCTACCTGAGCAAACGGTTTAGGCCTGCAGTCACGCGTAAATGAGATAATTGAAAATCGCTTGCGGAGCTAGGCAATAGCGACCGAATCGAATGCAAAATCATCACAGTGTATGTTTTGGCTGGGCGATTGTTCAATTCGGAATGAGACTTCTTGCAGTGTCTTATCATTTTCCGAAAAACGCAAGAACGAGATAACAATTCGAGCACTGATTGAATGACTCGGCTGGCACGTTGGCGTTCAACCCGAAATTAGTTAAGATAGTATCCGGCCATGGCTTCAGAACTTCTCACGACAAATCGTAAAGCGCTCACCATAAACTTGGATGAAGCAAAATACGGCACCTTTGCAGAGATCGGTGCCGGACAAGAGGTCGCCCGGCAATTTTTTCAAGCAGGAGGCGCTGCCGGCACCATCGCGAAATCGATTTCGGCGTATGACATGAAGTTCAGCGACGAAATCTACGGGAAAGCGGCCCGTTACGTTTCGAAAGAGCGACTGGCCAAGATGCTCGAGCATGAGTACGACTTACTGATCCAGCGCCTGAAGGAAGTGCGAGGCGACCGAACCACATTCTTCGTTTTCGCGGACACGGTCGCCGCCCGCAACTTCAAAGGAACCAATGAATGCCATGGTTGGATGGGAGTGCGTTTTCAGGCAGAGCCGGGCTCGGCATCCAGCGACATCATCATGCATGTCCGAATGTGGGATAAAGAGAATATCCTGCAGCAACAAGCCCTGGCGATCATTGGGGTAAATCTAATTTACGGCGCCTTCTATTATCTGAACGATCAAGACAAATTCATTCAGTCGCTGGCCGACAACTTGTCCACGGACCGCATCGAAGTGGACATGATCAATTTTAGTGGCCCACTTTTTGAGAACGTTGATAACCGGCTGATGAGTTTAAAGCTCGTTGAATACGGGCTGACCAACGCGGTGATGTTCGGCCCGCAAGGCGAAGTGCTTCAACCTTCCGAGGTGCTCCACAAGAAATCAATCTTGGTCGAGCGCGGTAGCTTTCGGCCAGTCACACTGGTGAACGAAGACATGATCCGGTGCGCTCTCGCACAATTTCTGCAAGAGCCGGTAGTCCAAGGCGTCGATATCCTCGTGCTGATGGAGATTACAATGCACAACCTGTTGGCCTCCGGAAACATCGATCATGAGGACTTTCTAGCTCGGGTTGATACGCTAGCTGCGATCGGCAATTACGTACTGATCTCGAACTACCGGGAGTTCTTTCGATTGACCTCTTATTTCCGCCGCTATACGAAGCAGCTGGTTGGGGTCGTCATGGGTATCAATAATTTGCTCGAGGTTTTCAACGAGAGATATTACGAGAATTTGGAAGGCGGAATCCTCGAGTCCTTCGGACGATTATTCAAAGCGAATACTAAGCTCTACATCTACCCGATGCGAAAGAGTGCGTTCGACCGGTATTGCCAAGGTGGTGGCTATTCCCCGACCCCAGCTCTCGGCACCTCCTCTCATCCGTTGGCCAACGACGTCTGGATTAATGCCATCAATCTGCAAGTAGAGCTTCACCTGCGTAACCTCTACGCTCACCTTCTAGAGAATCACTATCTTGCCCAGATTGTTGGATTCGATCCTGGCGCCATGAACATTTTTTCGAGGGATATTCTCGCTAAGCTTCACGCCGGAGAAACGGGCTGGGAGTCGGCAGTACCAGCGAAAGTAGCCGCTTTGATCAAAGAACGGCATTTGTTTGGGTACTATCAGCCAGAACCGGCCGAAGTGAATCCGGTGGCGTAAACAAAGTTTCCGCGACGGCCAGTATGCGACGGAACGATACGATCAGAGTGAGCTGCCATCGCTCGATCGGTCCGCACCGTTTCCGTTAAGGTCATGAACCCCTTAGAGCAACGCATCGGCTACAAGTTTCGAAATTCGCTCCTGTTGGCGGAAGCCTTGACGCATCCTAGCCTTGGGCACGAGACCCAACGGCATCATTTCGACAATCAGCGCTTGGAATTCCTCGGAGACGCCGTCCTCCAGCTGATCTTTACCGAACATCTATATCGACTTTTTCCCCACTTCAGCGAAGGACAATTGACCAAACTTCGCTCTCGGCTTGTTTCGCGCGAGGGATTGAAGGTGCACTCAATTAACATAGGCCTCGGAACCTATTTAATGATGGGGCGAGGCGAAGAAGCGAGTGGAGGCCGAAAACGGGCGTCGATCTTGGCCGATGCCTTTGAAGCGTTGGTCGGAGCGATGTATCTCGATAGTAGTTTGGAGACCGTTCGCCGCTTTATTCTGGATGAAGCGCAAGGCGATATCCATCTGCTATCGCTGCAGCCGCTCGAGGTAAATCCCAAGGGGCAACTCCAGGAAATTCTGCAGGCCATTTCGGCCAAGAGCCCGATCTACGAAATCGTGTCTCAAGCTGGACCGGAACATCAGAAACTCTTTATCGCAAAGGTGCTCTGGGAAGGACTCGAACTGGGAGTCGGAGACGGCTCCAGCAAAAAACAGGCGGAAACAGCTGCTGCGCTGACAGCATTGCATGCACGTCGTTGGGAGGAACAAGCAGCCCTTGAACCTCCCAATACGGCCGGAGTCGATTCAGAAAGCAGGTAAAAGAAAATTCGGAAATATTGGTTGGATGAGACGGAGCCAAAGCCCTGCGCGGGTAAGAGCGTCGCGACCGATCGATTTTCCCTCCTACCCAAACCAAGCCCGAAGCGACGGATAGATCTCCTTATATCGAGCAAACGCATCCTCATATCGCAGAATCTGTCGCCAAAGCGGACTGGCTAAACCGTTGCCAGAGACGATCCAATCGTCTACCGTCGCTCCGGTCTCTTCCATCGCTTCTACGATCTGTCGCAAAGAGAATGCGACTCCCTCCAACAGGGCGCGAACAAAGTGCGAACCTTGATGACGGAGAGTCAATCCGATAAAGCTTCCCCGCGCCTTCGGATCCATAATGGGAGAACGTTCGCCGACCAGATATGGGAGAAAAAATAGGCCTTCGCAGCCCGGTTCGATTCTTTCTGCCTGCCGATCCATCTCGGAGTAAGAGACGGTCCCTCCGTAGAGAGTCTGGCGCAGCCAACGCAGTGCCATACCGGCCGCCAACATTGCCCCAAGCAGATACCACCGTCGACGATCGGCATGACAAAAGGTGTGCAGCCGCGCCTCCGGATCTACCAAAGGCGCCGACAACGGCAAAAAAATTTGTCCGCCAGTGCCGACTGTCACCGAACCGCGGCCAGGTTCAAAGAGGCCGTTACCGACTGCTTGG
>WNFO01002777.1_pt1 | contig 14555 bp, 12 predicted proteins | sample 5400251 | NCBI WGS metagenome assembly WNFO01 (sample SAMN13153354, study PRJNA577476) | soil metagenome | isolation source: 100 cm saprolite under Madrone tree | place: USA:California | collected 2016-06-14 | reverse complement strand
AATGCTGCCGCTAGAGACGCTGATTTAGCCAAACGCGCATGACGACCTGGGCCAACGCGATCGCGGGGAGTGGCGCCTTGTGCGGTCATCCGGCACACCGAAGCGTCACAGAGCTGCCGATTTAGAGCCCCGAGCTAACACAGCTTGCAGCGCGAAAGGGGCGCGCAAAGTGAGAGCGGGAGTCCGGCAATTTATAGCACCATGTCAATCACACGCGCGTGAAAGATACAGGATTGACTTTGGGAGGGCTGGAAATTTCTGCCGCTTGTATCAGTTACATCGAAGTGTCTTCGAAGGAGGCTTCGATGCGAATATTGCCCATAGCTGCTGTGCTCGCCGTATTTGGGTCGGCTGCGGTCGCACTGTAAATCGGCGCCGAAGCGTGACCCCTTCAACACAATATGGATCAAAGACTTATCGTGCCGATCGGCGTGGGGACCCCACGCCGAATAACAAACCTTAACGATCTGGCTCATGGCGCGTTTTTTTGGGTGCTGCCCGCGTGAGGGGGAGCCGGCGCACGTGTTCAGCGCGCGCCGACGCGTCTCGGACCGACTATGTCCGCAACGATCTGAAGCCGGCGCGAAGCTCTTCGGTTAAGAGCGCCGGCTGTTCCCACGCGGCAAAGTGCCCGCCCTTGGCGACCTTGTTGTAGTGGATAAGATTGGGATACGCGCGCTCTGCCCAATTCCGCGGCGTCTGGTAGAGTTCGTCAGGGAAGACGCTCACGGCAACCGGAACCTTCACGCCCTTGGGACTGAAAAAGGCGAGCTTGTTCTCCCAGTAGAGGCGAGCCGACGAAATTCCAGTGTTCGTCAGCCAGAACAGCGTGACGTTGTCGAGAATATCGTCCGGCGTGAGGCCTTCGGTCTGCCCGTCGAACGAACGGGCGATGAGCTCCAGGCTGCGCGCGTCGTGGTCGAGCAGGAAGGTCGCGAGGCCGATAGGCGAGTCCGCAAACCCGGCCATCGTTTGTGGGCGCGACGCCATCCAAAACGCGTAGTAGACGTGCTTGTAGAAGAACACGAGCTGGTCGTACGAGCTTCTTTCCTCATCGGAGAGGCCGGACGGTGCCGGCGCGCCGGCGAACGATCCCTGGTCGATCTCTGCGGGAATTGCACCGGGCATATTGGTGTGAATGCCAAGCAATTCCGGCGGCGCCTGCACCCCCATCATATCGCTGATGACCGCTCCGAAATCACCGCCCTGCGCGACGAATTGCTTGTAGCCAAGGCGCCGCATCAGGGTGGTCCAGGCCTGCGCGGTCCGTTCGGGTCCCCAGCCGGTCGTGGTCGGCTTGGCGGAGAAGCCGTAACCCGGCATGGACGGGATCACCAGATGGAAGGCGTCCGAGGCGCTTCCGCCATGTGCCGTGGGGTCGGTCAGCGGCCCGATGATCTTCAGTTGCTCGACCACCGAACCCGGCCATCCGTGGGTCACGATCAGCGGCAAGGCATTCTCATGCTTGGAGCGGACGTGGATGAAGTGGATGTCCAGCCCGTCGATCTCGGTGATGAAGTTCGGATAGGAATTGATCTTCGCCTCGACCTTGCGCCAGTCGTAGTCGGTCTGCCAGTAACGCAGGACCTGCTCGATGGTCTTGAGTGGCACGCCCTGTGAGAAGTCGGAGACCGTCTCCTTTTCAGGCAAACGCGTCTGCGCGAGGCGCCGGCGAAGGTCGGCGAGATCCGCATCCGGGATGTTCACGTGGAAAGGACGGACGGCTTCGTTTGTGGGTGTCTTGCTGGTCATTGGTGTTCTCCGTGAGTTGGGTTGGTTTTGCGTTGCTGCACTTTCGTGCTGGCCAAGAGGTACGCGCACCAAACCGAGAACACCCGTTAGCCCTTGTTATGGCTCGTTTGTCGCTGATAATGCTGGTTTTTCTGGCCAGATTTGCCGCGCCGCGCTATCAGTGTTGGCGCCATGGCAATAGCCCCAAACGAGACCAAGGACGGATTGTCGTTCGGTCCTTTCCAATTGCTGATGAGGAGAAGGCTCCTCACCAAAGAGGGCACGCCTGTCGAGCTCGGCGCGCGCACGCTCGATCTTCTGATTGCTCTGGTGTCCTCTCCGAACGAAGTGGTGAGCAAGAAGGATTTGATGTCGCGCGTCTGGCCCGATGTCATCGTCGAGGAGGGCAGCCTCCGATTTCTCATGAACGGTCTGCGCAAGGCGCTGGGCGATGGGGCGCATGGCGCGCGATACATCGCTACGCTTCCTGGACGTGGCTATTGCTTTGTGGCGTCCGTCACTCGCGCGAGCGGTGCAACCAGCGATGCGCCTGCCGCGCCTGCCGATTTTCCGCACGCCAATCTTCCGAACCGTCTGAACCGGATTGTCGGCCGGGAGGACGACGTCCTCAGACTGTCGGCGCAACTAACCGCATCGCGCCTTGTGACCATCGTCAGCTCAGGTGGGGTCGGAAAGACCACGGTCGCGATCGCTGTGGCGCATCATGTGAGCGAAGCTTTTAACGGCGCCGTGCTGTTCGTCGATTGCGGGGTGCTGAGCGATCCAAATTTGGTGGCGCCGGGCGTTGCGTCCATGCTGGGGGTCGCAGCCGATTCCAACGATGTGCTGCCAAGCCTGATGGCTTATCTGCGCAACAAGCGCGTTCTGCTGATCCTCGATACCTGCGAGCACCTCATCGACGCCGTCGCGACGCTTTCGGCATGCATCATGGCGGCTGCGCCGCAGGTCCATATACTGGCCACCAGCCGCGAGGCCCTGCGCATCGATGGCGAACGCGTCTACAAGCTGGATGCCCTTCGCTGTCCACCGGACGATCCGGAAATGACGGCGGAGATCGTGTTGTCCTTTCCGGCAACGCAATTATTCATGGAGCGCGCGGCGGCCAGCGGCGTCCTTTTGGAGCTCGGCGATGCAGACGCGCGCATCGTCGCGAGCATCTGTCGAAAGCTCGATGGCGTAGCCCTCGCGGTGGAGCTGGCGGCCAGACGCGTTGAGACTTGCGGCTTGCCGCAGACAGCTACGCTGCTCGACCAGCAACTGACCCTGGGCTGGCAGGGCGCGCGAACGGCGCCGCCGCGCCAGAAGACGCTGCAAGCCATGCTCGATTGGAGTTTCGAGCTCCTCACCGAACCGGAACGCATTGTGCTTCGCCGGCTCGCCATATTCGTCGGATATTTCACGCTCGATGCGGCGCTCGAGGTCATAACGAGCGATCCCCTCGATCGATCGACGGTCTTCGGCGCGATCGACAGCCTGGTCGCTAAATGTTTGGTAACGACCTTTCCCGTCGGCGCGGTGATGCGCTACCGGCTCCTAGACACGACTCGCGCCTATGCGCTTGAAATTCAGACGGACGAGAGAGAGCGCACCGAACTGGCCGTGCGTCACGCGACGTATTGCCAGCGGTGGCTCGAACAAATCGATACGGAGTGGTCGACAGTAAAGCCCGGCCAGGATCGGTTGCCGTACTTTTTTGGTCTCAACAATGTTCGGGCGGCCTTAGAATGGTGCTTTGGTGAAAACGGCGACTTGGGTGCCGGCATTCCGCTGGCCGCGGCCGCGATGCCGATTCTTCAAGCGATGTCACTTTTGTCCGAATGCCACCGCTGGTCGGAGCGCGCTCTTTCCGCGCTGCCTGGTTCGTCACGCGGCGGCGCCGTGGAAATGCATCTTCAGGCCGGCCTGGGGACTTCGTCCATGTATCTCCATGGGAGACGCGATGCGGCGAACAGAGCGCTGAGCCGAAGTATCGCGATAGCCGAAGAGTGTGGCGATGCCCTCGATCAAATGCGGATATTGGTCCCACTGAGCATGTTTCATCTGCGCGCGGGAGAGTTCAAGACAGCCCTTCATTACGCGGAGCGTTGTGCTTCTGTCGCCTTAACGGTGGATGACTCGGCCACGATTGCGTTAGGCCGCTTCATGTTGGGAAATTCGCGGCACTTCAATGGTGATCTTAGAGGCGCCCGTCTGGAGCTTGAGGCAGCGCTGGAGAGTGAGCCTCGATCCCAGCGCAACATGGCGAGCTATCTCGGCTTCGAAGGAAAGAACTTGGCCGGTGGGATCCTTGCACGGAATTTGTGGTTGCAAGGGCATCCGGCACAGGCCGCGGTGCGTGCGCGGCAGACAATCAGCGACGCAGCAGAGACGGACCATTCCTTGACGCTATGCATCGCATTGCTCTCTGAAATTGCCGTATCCCTCTGGAGCGGTGATCTCTCGCGTGCCGAAGAGGACATTGAATGGCTGGTCTCGTACGCGGAATCCCACTCCCTAGCTCCGTACGCTTTTGTCGGTCGAGGTTTCGGAGGGGAATTGGCAGTCCGCCGCGGTAACGCAAAGGGCGGGGTCGAAATCTTGCGGCGATGTCTCGAAAAACTCCATGCGGCGACTTACGAGGTCTTCACCGCCGCGCTCGAAATCTCACTTGTTCAGGGACTGGCGGCGATCGGTCGGTTCGACGAAGGCATCACATGGATCGATAAGACGATTGAACGGGGCGAGACAAACGGAGACCTTTGTTACATGCCGGAGGTCCTGCGCGTAAGAGCGAACCTTCTTCTGTCGATGCCGCACCCCATGGCCGACGACGCGGAAGATTGCCTCACGCAGTCACTTGCCTTGAGCCGTCACCAGGGTGCGCGCGCCTGGGAGTTGCGAACCGCGACCGATCTTGCGGCGTTTTTGGCCAGCCAGGGACGCTCCGACGATGCGCAAGCTCTCTTGCAGCCGGTATACGAGCAATTCGCAGAGGGGAGGAATACGCCTGATCTAAAGAACGCCGAACGCGTGCTGGCAACGCTGCGATAGTTTTCACTGGAAGTCCTCAGCATCCGGACGCCAAACCGATGGGGCGGCTCGCGATGCCCAGCCTGCTTGCCCAAGCGGCGGCCGCCGTCACTCGTGTGCTGTCGTAAATCGAGCTTGGGCGCGCACGGAACGTTAGGCGTGATGGTAGGACTAGCCTTGCTCGACATTGGATTGGCCGGACTATTGGCCTGGATGACCGCCATTCGGTTTAAGCCCAACCTGGCATCATAGCCCGTAGTTCCACAATGTACGTTCCACGGCGGACGCTGTCGCACGTCCAAGAGAATGTCTTGGACTGCCAGAAGCTGACGGTCGGAAATCTTGCTTGGAAGGTCGCCTTCTGGCGCTTATTTGCCGTCACGGCATTGGCGACCCGCCGAAGGGCAATGCACTGATGCGAACGCCGAGTGCCGCCGAATACCACCCCTCCTACGACAACGAATTTCTTCCAGCGTGGCCCAGCGTAGCGGGTCGCAGGAAATCGTAAATTCGGCGGAGTTTGGCGGACCCGACACGATTCGAACGTGTGGCCTTCGCCTTCGGAGGGCGACGCTCTATCCAGCTGAGCTACGGGTGCATATTGCTTACGCAGTGCTTACGTGAAATTTTTGCGAGTTTGAAGCTATGAGCGCCAATCTCGCGACTCCTTGAATTTCTAACCTCTTTCAGTCTCCTTTTTTGCACGAACTGGCTTGACACTAGCCTTCGGAGGGCAGGTGAATCATAAGCGCGGATTTTTGACAGCCAGGTTCGGTCTGGAACGTTTGAGATTGTCTTGTAGCGGCTACGTTTGCGCGTTGTCTCGATAGTCGCGCCCCATCATCCTGATCTCTTGTTTGCCTCTGGCAGGCGTCGACGCGTCAAATCTTGTCGCTGGTTGCTGAGCTTCCCTTCCTAAAAGTCCCGGCGGGCTTGAAGGATGCGGGTTCTAGGGCCGTCGCCAGCGCGAAGACCGTCAATCGCTTTTCCGCATAACGAAGAGGCCTTTGCGCTGACGAAGCGCAGACGGCCTTTCGTTCCGAGTCCCATCAAAAGCGATTGACGCGCGCTGTACGCCGGCCCTCGGCGAACCGCATCAAGCTCCTGTGGGGCTTACAACAGAAAGGAAAACATCATGAGCAATAACCAGCCAACACTCTTCGCTTATAGCGTCAAAGAACGCGGCGAAGGCAAACAGGCGATCTGGACCAAGATCGGCGCTGTCTTCGAGCATGGCAAAGGAAAGGGCATGACAATCCAGCTCGACGCTCTGCCCATCGGTGACCGCATCGTTCTGCGCGAACCGAAGGACGACAAAACCGACGCGAAAGCCAGCTAAGGATTAGGGGCGCTCACAGAGCGCCACTTTTCGGCGAAACAAACGGGCAATCAGCTCAGGCGCGATCCGATTCGGATACGACAGTGCTGCTCCCATAGTTTTAAAAAGATCCCTGAACGACGCGAACCAAACCGTCGGCACGGGAACTAATTTAGATGAAACGTCATAACCCTTTCCGGATTTGACCAATGAGCAATGATCCTTCCCAAATTCCGGTTCAGCCAGCTCCGCTTGATTTCGATCTCCCGAAACTCGCCGAACGCCTAAAAGGTGCCGGCCCCGTGAGTATTGTCGCCCTTGGTTCGTCGACCACTGCAGGGAGGGGTGATATCGTCGCCTACCCTTACCGGCTCGAAGCCCTGTTAAGAGCTCAGCATCCGCCGCCGCTCATGATCGATGTGCTTAATCGCGGGATCAGCGGCCAGGAAGCGCCGGCCGAGTTCGACCGGCTGGAGCAGGACGTTATCGCCGAAAATCCATGCCTCGTTATCTGGCAGTTCGGCACCAATTCAGTTTGGCAGGGCCCTGCTGATCACCCACCTTCGCTTACCGATACCATCGCCGCCGTCAAAAAAGGAATCGTGCGCCTGCGCCAGATCGGCAACACTGATATCGTTCTCATGGACTTGCAATATGCGCCTGCGATGCTAACGCCGGCGAAGATTGGCGACACGAATGCAATGGTATCGGCCATCGCCGGACTTGCGGGTGAATTGAGCGTCAATCTGTTTCGCCGCTTTGACATGATGAAAGCCTGGCATGAGGTCGAACAAATCTCGTTTGATCAAATCGTCGATCCAAAAGACGATAAGCGCCTGCATGACAGTGACTGGACAACGCAACGAATGGCCGGGGCTATGAACCTCGTCATCTCCGCCGCCCTTGCCAAAAGCCAAATACCGGCGCCCGCATAATTCGAGTTGGCGTTCTTCGTTCAGCCTTGCTCGGCCCACGCGATCCACGTCTCACCGTGGCCGTCGCATCTCTAACGAATAAGTGTTTCTCGGAGAGAACAGCGACCCAATATCTCGGAACGTTCTGTATCCGTTGTGGCGCTCTACCTTCAACCTCCCTGGGACTGAAATCGTAGGGGCATTGTGCAGCCGATTATTGCCGCCAAAGCGAATATTGTCTCGCGTCAGCAGTACGCGACGGCGAATACCGCCCTCCGGAGTGGAGCGACTCACGACACAGCCCGGATGCACACGAATTCAGCGAAGCACGTTCTCTGGCAGCCGATGCGAGCTCCCGGAAATGTTGCGAGCTGTTGAACCGAGAAGAGAATTGAAATTGTTCATCTTTAGAATGATCGTCAGAAGCTTGGAATGATTGAGAAGTACGAAGGCTTGCGATGGAGGTGAGAAAGGTGAGGGCATAAAGTGCGGGAGAGAGTAGCGAGATGTGCTTTTGCCTAGGCAAAAGCTCTCGTTGGGGACCGGAAATAAATGGTCCCCAAACCCCAGGACGCATGCGCTCAGCCAAGGAACAATAAACATGGGACGACCCAGTGCAAGAGAGCTCAGTCCGCTTCTCTAGCCGGTCGTTTAGGGGCAAGCGCTTCACACTTGAGGCCGAAGTTACGTAAGATCCCGCGCAGAACTAAAGCAGCTTACACATGACTCTTCAGCTGAAGGCTCACCTGAAGGCCCCAGGTTCAAATCCTATCCCCCGCAACCAACCGAAATCTTTGGTCGAAAGCATTTAATTCAAGATAGGGTGCAACCCCGGGATAACCCCGGCTACGTCGGGAGCGAACGGAAATAACTGCGCTCGTATGAAGCCAAAACGCTAGACTTTTCAGCACTATTTGGCGCGATAACCGGGTTCGGGACGCAGGGATCGCAGGCCCGTCTCATCGGGTCTTCTTCGAAGTTTAGTCTTCTCAAAAATGGACTCTCTCGCAACGGCAGCGTCAGCCTAAGATGGCGTCAAGAATGTTGATCGCTAACCGGATCGGCCTGGAGTCCTTGTCCATACGGTCGGGCACGGAGGAATCGTGGCGCAGTGCTTAGAATTGGAGTCATCTCGGACACTCACGGGCTCCTGCGTCCGGAGGTCGAGCAACGCCTCGCAGGCGTGGCGCATATTGTCCACGTCGGCGACAGCGGTTCGCCGAACGTTATCGCCGGACTCCAACGGATTGCGCCTGTCATTGCGATCAGAGGGAACGTACCGGCCGCTGGGCGGAGCAATACCCGACTAACGATGTTGTATGCATGGCGGACGTCAGACGCTCCGACCAAACTTAATTGGTAGGCTTACGCCGCTTGCGCGGAGGGTGTCGACGCACACGGCGTCCAGTTCCACGGCAATAACTCATTCGGCCAGCCGGGCTTTGCGGCATGTCGACGATGCGCGCCAAACCGCCGGCCGCAAGTATCTTTACGCTTCACTACGACGGCTCGACTTTCTGGCTTCCGTTCTGCACTTACTCGTTGTTTTTCGTTCGATGGACCTGACGAGGGAGTGGCGATGGACGAGGAACGAAAAGTGCCTCGTCCCGCCAATGACATCAGTCGCTTGGCCCGCGAATTCCGCGGATTGCAGCAGCTCGGACATTGCGACATCATCGCGCTGCTTTGTCCATAGCCTAAGCGTGCGGCCCGTTGCGCGAGGCAAGGCGACGATGTTAGGCTTTGGGATGCGTCGTGAAATTATTCGATCTCAAAGAAGCAGCGAAGCGGCTCGGTGCTTCTGTCGATCATGTGCGGGCGCTCGTCGATGACGGCCGCTTGCGATACGTCAACATCGGTCGCGGCAGAAAGCGCCCACGCTACCGCTTTACCGACGCGGATTTGAACGAGTTCGTTGAGGCTAGCCGCGCGCGCGAGGAAGCTCCGTGTCCGTCTTCAAGGTTAAGAAAAGTCCGTACTACCAATTCGACTTCGTGCTCCGTGGCCATCGGTTTTACGGCTCAACGGAATGCACGGTCCGCAAAGAAGCCGAAAAATTTGAGGCCGTAGAGCGGGAGAAGGCCAAGGAGCTGGTGAAGGCAATGAAGCGCTCCAAGGCTTCATTGCTGATTGATGATGTCGCCGCCCGGCTCTGGAATGAGCAGGCGCAATACGATGCTGATCCCGAGGCCACGGAAACAAACTTCGCCCGGCTCGTCGACTATTTCGGCAAGTCCAGATCGCTGACGGAAATCGACCACGCTGCGGCCAGGAAGATGGTTGCATGGCGTCGCGGACACCGGATCAAGGGCCGGGCGGACGCGCCGCTGATTTCCAATAGCACCGTCAATAGATCGAGCAGCAAGGTGCTGCAGCGGTTCTTCTCTTTCGCGAAGGCGGAGGGGGCGCAGTTCGATCGCGAGCCCAAATGGACGGAGCTTCTGCTGCCTGAGCCCGAGGAGCGGGTCCGGGAGCTTCAGGAGGAAGAGGCGGTGGCCTTCGAGGACGCCATGCGGACCGATTACGAGCCGTTCTTCGAGTTCGTCCGGGCGAGCGGCATGCGGCAGAAGGAGTGCATCACCCTGCGCTGGTCCGAGGTGAATTTCGCGACGCGCCAGATCGTTCGGCTTGGGAAGGGCGGGCGACGAGTGGTCTTTCCGGTCACTGAGTCAATCCGGGAAATTCTGTTCCCGCTTCAGGGTCAGCACCCGGAGTACGTCTTTACCTATGTTGCCGTTTACGGAAACAAGCGTCTGGGCAGAGTGCGCGGCGAGCGTTACCCGCTAACTATCACAGGAGCGAAGTCGGCGTGGCAGCGGATGCGCGCCAAGGCCGGCGTGAAGGACTTCCGTTTCCATGACTACCGGCACGACTTCGGCACGAAGCTCCTGCGTGAGACCGGCAATCTCAAGCTCGTGCAGAAGGCCCTGAACCACCGCGACATCAAGAGCACGCTCCGCTACGCCCATGTCCTTGACGCCGATGTGGCCAGTGCGGTGGAAGCTGTCGCAAAGTCCCGGAAAAAGTCCCGGACCGTTGCTCGAAAAGCAATCTAACGCTATGATTTTGTTGCTATATTTAATTTACGGCGCCAAGCTTCCAGATGTCGTTCGCAGCCACGCTCGGACTGGTGGCGCTGGTGCAGATCGGCATGCCCCGCCTGTTTGCCTCGCCCGATAGCTCGGCCTCCGCCCGGGTGGCGCTATGGGGCGGACGGGAGATCATGATGCTGGCGCTGGCGTCGCTGGTGGCGGGGCTGGCGACGACGCCCTATGCCGCCTTTCACTTTCACCGGGTGACGCCCTATGGCGTCGTCGCCAATCTGGCGGCGATGCCGGTGGTGTCGGCGGTGGTGATGCCGGCGGGCCTGCTCGGCCTGCTGGCGATGCCGTTCGGCCTCGACGGCGTGTTCTGGCGGATCATGGGAGCCGGCATCGACTGGATGATCGTGGTGACGCAATGGGTCGCCGCGCTTCCCGGCGCCATCGGCCGCATGGCGGGATTCGGAATCGGCCCGCTGATCGCCGCGAGTGCCGGGATCATCCTGCTCGGGCTGCTACGCACGCCACTGCGCTGGCTGGGCGCGGCCGCGGTGGTGCTCGCGGTGGTCTGGGCGCTGGCAGCGCCGCAACCGGATGTCCTGGTTTCCGCCGACGGGCGCAATGTCGGGGTTCGTGGCAAAGACGGACGGCTGCATCTGATGCGGACCGCCAAGGACGTGTTCCTGCTGAAGGAATGGCTGGCCGCTGACGCCGACCCCCGGCAGCCCGCGGATGCTTCGCTTGCCGAGGGCGTCTCATGCGATGAGGCGGGTTGTGTGGCGCAGGCGGCCGACGGCGGCTTCGTCACGCTGGCGCTGCGGCCTGACGCACTGGCTGACGATTGCGAGCGCGCGGCGCTGGTGATGACCATGAGGCAAGCGCCGCCTTCATGTGCATCGCCGGTGATCGATCGGGATCGGTTGCGAAGGCTGGGCGCGATGGCGCTGCGGCGAACCGCAACCGGATTTGCGGTCGATGCGGTGAAGCCAAAAGGCGTCGATCGGCCGTGGTCGCCGGCGATGGCGGGCGACATCGAGGCTGAAACAAACCTCATGACGCGCCCCACGGCCCCGCGCGCTGTCGATGCGACGCCATCGGAAGCCGACCTGCAGGCTGAGGACTGATAGGCAACTCAGTTCGCGCGCATATTTCGCTGGTGGGAAAATGACCTTGGGCCTCAGGGTTGTCTTGAAAGGTAAATTGTGCGGGTGTTACTCTGCGTAATGGACCCGACCAAGCTTCGGATGAGGTACCTGCTCGGCATATTCCTCGCGGCGGTGGTGACCGCCGCAGTGCTGCGTCACGTCCTTCACACCCAAGTCGGCATCGCCCGTGAAGATATTCGCACGGGAGTTTTGATAGCCGCCGCTGTCGGCATATCTCTGCTCATCGCTTTCTTCCGATGGAGTCGCCGTCAATGAGCGGCTTTTATTCGGCGGCGACGTTCGCCGCGGAGACCTCGGTCTCCTCGTACTCCACCAAGATCGAAACGCGTGGGACGTGTTTGCTGCCGATAAGTGTCAGCAAGGTCTGCGGCTCTCGCTTCACTCTGTGAATTTTGATCACCCTGATAGACGGATTTTCTGACAGCCAGAGGTCTCTTTGCTGTTCGGCATCCTGCTTATCGGTACCCAAAATGAGATGCTCTTTCACGTTAGTGCCCAGTCGCTCCATCTCATTGGCCGACAGGAGAACGTCTATATTCGTATTTGGTTGCCGCGATGTGGTTGCGGGAAACTCGCGCGAAAGGGCCTCTGCGACAGCAGTCATTTGCGATCTCCAAAGCTCGCCCCCTGGCATGATGAGACCAGTAAGCGTTGGTAACCGAGTCGGGGCGGGGCATATGTGAACCAGGTCACTTACCGGACAAAACTCGGCCGACCATTAGACGATGCGATGAAGACGCCGGTTCATGCCGGCGGGTTTGGCAGGCACTGTTATCCGGTGGCGAGAGACCGAAGCGCGGGGTATTCGCAAGCCGCGCAGGCGAAGGCAAAGAGCCCGCGCCAGGTTCGGCAATTCCGGCGAACCGGCAGTCTCTACCAGGCGGCCGGCTGGTAGGGGACAACGGGAACGGGACCGAAGTGCCGCACCCGGTGGAAAAATGGCCCCCAATTCGCGGCCGGGTAGACGTAGCTCATCGCTGACAGCGTGTTGCCATGACTATAGTCATAATACAGCGCATAACCGCTATGGTGCCGATGCCGGTATGCGCGAGCCTCGGCCGAGCTGGGGACCGAGAGCGAGGTCACCGCAAGGGCTGCAACGGAAGCCAGGATTATGACTGCCTTCTTCATCATCGATTCTCCAAAACGGCACTGAGCCAAGCGAACGGTATAGACCAGCGCCACAGTTTCAAGCCGCGATTATCCCGCTCGCCTTCGGCGCAGTTTGGACGTTACCGGTTGGCGACCCGGCCGCCAAGCCGTCTCTCGGCGGGTATCCCCCGGATGTGCTGCTGTTGGAAGCCGGCGTGCAGGGGTCAGGACTGACGGGACGCCGAGCCAATACTTTGAAAAAAGCGCTTCACTTCTCACGAAGCGCGAGATCTTCCCGCAGTTCGAATGCGCCCAAACGATATTCCTCGATTTCGGCCGCCGTCCTGACCAGCGTAAACGCCGCGTTCGGAAGCTGCTCCCAGACAGCAAGATCTTCCGCCGCAATCGTGAGCCACCCGAACCTGAACATGTATCGGCCCGGTTCGGTCACTCGCCCGACCTGTCGCCATGTGACCTTCTTGACGGCCCTCGCGCCTGGTCCGTGCGCTACTCTGCTCGTGCGCATTTCGAAGGCGTCGAGCTGCAACGCGAACGTCGCCAGCGCCAGCCTCAGATTAGTCAGTTCTTCGGCGCGCGCGTCGTCCCGGTGGTCCCTGGCGGGTGTCGCCTGCGGTTCGCTGCGGGCAATATCCATGGATGATACTCGGCACACCCCCGCCGGCCGCAACCGCCGGGGGATATCCAAACCACCATTTTAATCAGCTTTAATCAACTTCAGTCAACGGAAACCGGCGTTGCTGCATTTGTATTGGCAACCGATGGCGCGTGCCCCGCCACCCGATCAGTCACCGGCAATTGCAGCACGGTCGCTCGCTGCCCCTCGCAGAGCTGCGTCACGAGCACATGGCTGCCATCAGGAAATTCGATCGCATCATGGTGACGATGCGCAACATCGGGCTCGATCGCGCCGAATTTGCCCACCCGGAAATTCAGGGTTTTCGTCCAAATCCATCGGTTGTCGTATTTGACATTTTGGGCGAACGCCAGTTCGGTCCCAGGAAGCATGCAGACCGCCACCGCGGGCTCACTTTCTGAGGCGAAACCACGGGTCGAAGTCCCGCGGAATGTCGTGGTGATGAGCGTCTCCCCAACCCGGGCGGGGCGCGTTGCTACGGCGTGCAGACTATAGTCACACATCGGATTGCTCCTCGTTCGAGATAGCAACCCGCGCCCCTCGGAGGCGCAGGCCTCTATCAGAGTGGACAGTAGTCCGTGAGTTTTTGCCTCGTTGTAGGCAATTGTGCGGCTCTACCCGACGCGCCTGATCACAAATGCGTTTGAGAATGCGGGCCGATGCGAGGCGTGGACGCACCGTCAGCGCGAGCCGGCGGTCCAGCCGCTGTCCCGATTCCCGGAAATGTCGCGGAATACTGCATGCCACCCGCTGGCGCCTGTCATCGGCGCCGTTGACGAGACCCGGTGGCGGGACACGACGGCAGAGGCGGGTGGCCGCGACTATTTGGCGAGACGCCGTTCTTCGACGCGTCGATCGGCGCGTCCGAAGGCTTTTGGGGCCGGCTCGCTCAGTACTTCCGATAAAGCCCGATCAGCTTGCCCTGAATCTTGACCCGGTTCGGCGGCAGGATGCGGACTTCATAGGACGTATTGGCCGGCTCGAGTGCAATCGATGCGCCGCGGCGGCGGAAGCGTTTTAGCGTCGCTTCCTCTTCGTCGATCAGCGCCACCACGATATCGCCGGTCTCGGCGGTTTCATTGCGCTGGATCAGCGCCATGTCGCCGTCGAGAATCCCGGCATCCACCATGGAGTCGCCGCGCACCTCGAGGGCGTAGTGTTCTCCGGAACCGAGCATGTCCGGCGGCACCGAGATGGTGTGACTGCGGGTCTGCAGCGCCTCGATCGGTGTGCCGGCGGCGATGCGGCCCATGACAGGCACGGCAACCGGACGGTTGTTATCATCTTCGGAGCCAACGCTGCTGCTGCGGACCCTGCCGAGCGTGCCTTCAATGACACTGGGCGTGAAGCCGCGGCGGCCATTGCCATTGTTGCTACTCCCCGAAAGCTCGGGAAGCTTGATGACTTCGATGGCGCGGGCGCGATTGGGCAGGCGGCGAATGAAGCCGCGCTCTTCCAACGCGGTGATGAGGCGGTGGATGCCGGACTTCGAGCGCAGATCCAGCGCGTCCTTCATCTCGTCGAAGGAAGGCGGAACGCCGGATTCCTTGAGGCGTTCGCTGATGAACCGCAGGAGTTCATATTGTTTGCGCGTGAGCATCTCGACCA
>WNFO01006429.1_pt1 | contig 14557 bp, 12 predicted proteins | sample 5400251 | NCBI WGS metagenome assembly WNFO01 (sample SAMN13153354, study PRJNA577476) | soil metagenome | isolation source: 100 cm saprolite under Madrone tree | place: USA:California | collected 2016-06-14 | reverse complement strand
CGCAATTAGCTACGAAGAGCCGCTTGCCATCTTCGGTTTCGCCGCTAATATGGATTTGCTGGGCTACTAGCACCGGACTTGCTGCAAGAGCCAAGATACAAGCCCTAATGACCCACATATTCGTGCAGCCTCTCCGTCGATTTTCACGACGTGATTCTAGCCCTCTCCCAGGGATCAACGGATTGCTGTCCTCAATCATAACCACGCTCGCGATGTGCATTCGCGTCTGCTTCCAGACACCGCAGAATTCAGAAGCGATGTCGGACCAGTCATAGGTTTCTGCCGCCCGGCGTGCCCATCGTGACAGTTCAGCCTGCCGGTCAGGATTGGACAAGAGTCCGACGACGGTCTGAGCAAATCTAGGAGCTGAGTCTGCGATCAGGAGATCTCGACCGTCCACGAAATTGAGGCCCTCAGCTCCCACCGAAGTGGACACAATAGGTTTGCCGCAGGCTGCGGCATCCAGAATCTTCAGTCGCGTGCCGCCGCCGTGGAGCAACGGCACGACCACAACAGAGGCTTGATGAAAGTACGGGCGCATGTCGGGCACAGAACCATGGATGTACACGCTGTCGGCGGTAAGTGCCGTGACCTCCGGTGTAGGATTTGCCCCGGCAATGTGGAATGTGGCGTAGGGAACCTCAGCTCGGATCAGCGGTAGTATCTCTTCAACGAAGTACCGAACCGCCTCCCGGTTCGGCTCATAGTTCATCATCCCCGTAAATAGGAGGTACCCAGGCGTAACCGGAGCCTTTCCGATGGTCATCATAGCGGTATCTACACCATTCGGTATCACTTTCAGGTGCTCTATATTCAGAAACCGACGCGCTGCTTCGGCGTCTTGGTCCGAACAGCAGAGGCAGAGCTGACATGCACTACAAACGGTCCGCTCATAGGACTGGGTTCTCTCAAACTCTTTGAGCGCATCGGCCCGTCCGGACGCAAGAAAGGCAAGAACCTTGCCATGAACGAGTGCTCGATCAGAATCAAATCGAACGCTCTTGACACGAGGTCGGCCAGCAAGCTCTCCATTGTCGCTGAGTTGTAATAGCTGACGAACCAAGGCTCGGCACTCTCATAGGCCAGGAGATGGGATGCCGCTTGTGACACCGAGGGGCTACCTTCATGCATCTTGCGGTAGGGTCCTGAAGGCTCCCATGGGACGCATATGACTTCGACCGGTAAGGAGCAAATGACAGGAGGGTCCTGCGAATCCCAACTGAAACCGACTAACGTCACGTCATGTTCCGCAGAGAGGCGCCTGAGGAGGTGGTACGTCCGGGATTGGGCACCCGTAATCGGCGGAAATGGAATCTCTGAATTCAGCACTAGTATGCGCATTTGGGCTCCCGTAATCGCTCCTCACCACAAGAGATCCTGCCCGACCATGCCACAGCGCGGCATCGTTTTTCGTCTCGTTTAGAAATGATCGTCGCTTCAAGTAGCCGGTCATTAGGACCGAGGGTTTCGCGCAGCCAACGCATATAGTTGAAGGGGTTGACTACGATACTGGCGAGGCCTGGACCGATCATAATTCCCTCGCAGGAGCGACTGATGCCCGTGTATTCCAGGATGCGCAGAGAAGCGCTTCGTAGGCTCGCAGGTATTCATCCACCATCCTTACGTGGCCGAAGCGTTCGTTGGCGTGCTCCCGGATGATTCTTCGGTCGAGCGTCATGGCGCGAGGTACGAACGAGGACAGTGCCCGCATGGAGTCAGCGTAAAAACCTGTTTTTCCGAAGTCGATTACTTCTTTGACGGAACCTCTCTGGAAGGCGATTACTGGCGTGCCGCAAGCCATAGCTTCGGTCATCACAACGCCGAAAGGCTCATCCCATTGGATGGGGAACAAAAGCGCACCAGCATTTTTTAGTAAGGACACCTTTTTCTGATGATCCGCCTGCCCCATGTAGATGACATTCTCGCCGTCGATCAGCGGTTCGATTTTCTCCCTAAAGTAGGTCCGCTCCTCCTGATCCAGCGGCTGGCCCGCTACAACGATAGGCAGGCCAGCTTCCTGCGCGATTTCAATGGCGTCCAATGGTGACTTCTCCCTGCTTATGCGTCCCAAGAAGGCCAGATATTTGCCGGGTGACGCAGAGAACTCATAGGATTCAAAATCACAACCGTTATAGATCACGCGAATCTCGCGTCTTCGGTTTTCTGGAATTTCAGCAATCTGTTGCCGGCTGACAGCCGTGACTGCAGCGTTTGCATAACGATTCAATAGCCAAATGGCATCGGAAGTTATGGGATTATGGAGCGTGTGCAGGACTGGTGTTGGCGAAAGGAGCCCAAGGGGAATCGCGTAGCAACCCACGTGAAAGTGCATTAGGTCGAACGAGTCGCTTTGTTGGAGCGCTTCGGCGATGTTACATGTCTCGTAATACTCATATTCCCAGGCCAAGCCCCTTTCCATCGCTTCGATCATGTTCCGTTTACAAATGGCCTTGATTCTCGCGCTCGTGGGCGAATCGTTTGAGGTAAACACAGTAACTTCATGGCCCTGCTTCACGAGTTCCTCAGCAAGCAGGTAGACGATGCCCTCAACACCTCCGCTCGTACCAGGGGCTACTCTTGCCCAAAGAGGTGGAACCAGAGCTATTCTCAACCGGCGGGATGTGTTCCGCAGGTTCATTGTGCTGTAGATCCGATCTCAGCAGATGTAAAAAGGCCCGGAAGGGCGGTGAAACCGCATAATTCGATTCTCATTTCAATTAGCGCCGACCGGACCCTGGTGTCGCATAAGGTTTTCACCTCTATTGCGCGTTCACCTAAATACGTCGTATTCGGAACTTCCCCTTCACCAGGGTGACACCCTAACTCCGTGACACCCGGTGGCAGTTGCGACAAGATTTCGATTAGCGCATCTGAGGTGATCCCCTCTTCATAGGGCGAGCCCTCGGCGGTTTGCCCGTAAAAGCGCCCACAATAACGTATCTCCGTGGTGCAATCGCGTACTGGGGCCCTCAACTCCAGAGCGGCTTCGAGCACCACAGAGCGTGCCGGCTCGCGAAGATGCACGTGCTGGTGAGAATCGATGTGGTCGGGATCTCTGCCAGTCAGAGTTCGGAAAACGGCAAGCTGGCGCAACGCCTCCTGGCGCAACGCCATCACTTCGTCAAGTGGTACCACATTGTAGACAGGCGTCCAGTTCTCGTCGTTATAGGTCCATTCTCCGAAGTCAAGGTGCAATCCCAGGCTAAGACCAGGACGGTTTCTAGCGTACTCCGCGGCTTCTACCGCTGCCGGCCACCGTACCATCAAGCTGGCGCTAGTCACGATGCCGTGATCATGCGCATGGATGACGCCGCGATTCACCGCTGAGCTGTGGCCGAAATCATCGGCATTTACAATCAGGTATCTATGGGCAGACAAATCTCACGCTCCCAAATCTTTCAGTAGTCTTGCCAACACGGTCTCGGCCTTGAAATATTGTTCGGCAATATCTCTGGCGGCGCGGCAGTGTCTCTCGTAATCACACTCGATCGCTTCGAAAGCAGTCAAGATCTCGTCCATGGTGTTAAAGGCGAACAGCCCCTCACCTGTGGGGAGGATCGTGCCGAAGCCGGTGTCCTGGGTGATGACTGGCCGGCCAGCCGCGAGATAGCACGCACTGCGATCACTGAACCATCCAGTCTTCAGGCGCACGTTCGCATCCTTAGCCACAGTAAATTCGCCGCGCGACGCCTGCAGATAATCCCTGTAGGAGCACACTGTGAGCGGATGAGAGTCCGTCAGACGCCAGCCGTTTGACTGCAGCACACTCCTGTCTTCGAGGGACAATTGGATCAAGCCGGTTGCAAGCTCCACCGGCTGTGTCGTGCGTTTCGGCAGAGTGTTCCCCTCGAATACGGTGTCGCGACCGTCTTGTCTCCAGTTACCCACAGTCGTGAACTCCGTTTTGGTAGGCTGACCGGTCTGCCACAGATCAAGCACAACAGGCTGGCAGGTCTTTGCCCGGAGACGGGGCAAGGGTGGCAGGGAACAATCGAACGTTCCGATGTTCAGCCCAAACGTCACGACATCGTCATGCTCCTCGACCAGTGTGCAGACATCTTCGTCGCCCTTGGCGAACAGCGCCTCGTGGATGACGGGGTCCGTGCATACGTACACAAGCCGCCCCACTTCTAGACCTTCTTCTGCCAGGCGCGTGGACCCAGTGATGCTCAAAACAACGTAAGCCCAGCGGTCGCTGAAGCCGAACATTTCGGCGACCTGCGCCAGATACGATACTGCATATCCCGAAGTGTTGACTCTCGTCTTTCGAATCGGATCATATGGCCACGAAGACGAGGTTTCGAAGTAGTAGGCATCGTGGCCGAGCCGTTGAAAGCCAACTGCGTATTGCATTGCTTGCCACGCAATTCCGGGGTAGGGCTCACACCCGATATTCCCCAGAACAACGATGCGAAGCGGCGTCACTTGAGCACGCCCAACTGCACGAGACGCCCGTGCTCCAGTTCCAACATCACATCGCAGGTTTCCAGCGTGCTCAGGCGGTGTGCGATCATGAATGTGGTCCGACCTAGCATGAGGCGCTCTGTCGCCTTCAGGATGGCTGCTTCAGTTTTCATGTCGACCGAACTAGTTGGCTCATCCAGGAGAAGAATGGGAGCATCTTTCAGGAACGCTCTGGCCAGCGAGATGCGCTGACGTTCTCCCCCCGAAAGGCGCGCCCCGCGCTCGCCGACTACGGTTTGGTACCCATTGGGTAATCCCATAATGAAATCGTGCGCGTCGGCCATCTTGGCCGCTTGAACAACCTCCTCCCCCATAGCCTCGGGTCGGGCGTAAGCTATGTTCTCGGTGATACTCGTCGAAAAGAGGACTGGTTCCTGGAGAACGATCGCGAACTGATTGCGCAGATCGGCCAGCCGGTAGTCGCGTAAATCCACCCCGTCCAGCAGAATCTGTCCGCTCGTGGGGTCGTAAAAGCGAGTTAACAGAGTGATTAGAGTTGTCTTCCCGGCGCCTGTCCGGCCAAAGATGCCAACACGCGCTCCGCAGGGGACCTCGAAACAGATGTCTTGGAGGACCGGATGGTCCTCCACGTAAGAGAAAAAGACATGCTGGAATGCTACGCAACCGGAGGCCCGGGCCAGCGGCCGGGCGTTAGGGCGCTCGGGAACATCCGGCAGCTGATCCAGAACCGAAAAGGCCCGCTCTAAACCAACCCAGTGTGTTTGCAATGAGGTGGCCTTGCGGCCGATGGTTTTTAGCGGCGCGTAGAGTTGGCCGAGGTAGCTGACTACAAGCAGCAGGCTTCCCAAAGTCAGTGTGCCTGCCCGAACGTGATAGACACCAATCCAGAGGACGCACGCGGTTCCGAGAGCCGTGGTCAAACCCACAAGTAAACTGTAACTTCCGCCGAGCAAATCAAGTCGAATCCGAGCCCACATCCCCGCCCGGGATTTGTGGACGTAGCGGTCCTCCTCGTGCTTCTCTCTGCCGAATGCCTTAACGACCCGAACGGCTGAGAGAACCTCCTGCAGGACTCCCATCGCGCTGCTTTCGAGCTGCTTCACCTCCTTCGAACGCTTGCGAAACCGCGGGCGGTACGCCATGGAAAGCATGAAAAGGACAGGCGAAATGACCATCGCAACTAATGCCAACTGCGGATCGATACGAAACGTCACGTAGAACATAGCCAGCAGCGTGACTACCGAAGTGACAAACGGGCCTAGCCCATCGATGGTGAGATACTGCATCGACGCGGTGTCGTACTGTATGCGGTACACGGAGTCCGTCGAGCCCTTAACATCGTGATAACCCAGCGAAAGGCGCTGCAAATGAGAGAAAAGGCGAGCTCGGAAATCCAGAAGCAATTTTTCTGCGGTCCAGGTACGGAGAAATGAATTCGCAAGTGCAAAGAGGTTTTCGAGCGCGGCGATTCCTAGAAGCAGAATGACCGCGATAGCAAGGACGGTGGCGGGTGATCGCGCAGCGGATGCGGGCAAAATGCGGTTAAGAAACCGTGGCAGAGGGTGCGTGCCGATAGCACTGTCTATTGCAATCTTCAGAGGCAGTGGCGCTAGCAGGCCCAGCGGAGTTGCCAGAAGGCCCAGAAGGAAAATGCCGACGACATGAACCCAGTAAGGTCTCGCCTGCTGCAGAAGCCTTCGAAACAGTGCCAGGTCCGGATGCTTCATTTGTCGTTCCTCTAGAACTGAAAACGTACCAGCATTTGCAGGCGTCGAGGCGGACTCGCGCTAATAGAATGTCCAAAAAAAGGCGAGCTCAGATTGCCAACCGGCCTGCCGAAGTTAACGTGATTGAGAACGTCAAACGCATCCACTGCCACGGTTGCGCTCACTCCCGTATTCTCCTCATGCTTACGTTTGCCGGTTTTTGCCGCGACCAAGCTAAATGTCTTAGCCAGTCGAACGTTGAGTGTGGTGGATCCCGGTCCTTCCAGGCTGTTTCGCGGCACGCCTGCAGGCCGAGCATTCGCAAACGTGGTTCCGAATTCGTCCATTCCAGTTGTCAGCGTGTAGGGTTGCCCGGAGCGGACCGACAACGATGTGCCGAGGTTGAAACCCTCAGGGGCGGTGAAGCTGCCGTAGAAATAGAAAAAGTGCAGAGAGTCGGAGTTAGACCGAGACCACTCGCCGGCCAGATCGTACTGATTCGCAGGAAACGCGGCAATCCCGGCGGTATCATCGTAAGATCGACTCAGCGTGTATTGCGCCATTCCGTTGAAAAAACGACCGATTTTTGTACGCACGGCCAGCTTCAAGGCATTGCTCGTCAGGTTCCCGTCCGATTCCACCTCTCGAAGAGTAGCGATCTCGGGATTGGGGCGCTGGACGTAGAGTGGAGGAAGCGGAGCGTTGAGGTCACGCGACCGAAACAAATTGAATTCGCTGTCACGAATGTAGGTGGCCGTGAATGTCGTCGATTTTTGCAGCTGCGTTTCTACACCAAAGCTGTACTGCAGGTTGTAAGGCAAGCGAAGATCAGGTGCAAAGCGGACAATGCTGTTTGGAAGGGTCTGAGGCACGCCTCCGGCCGTGAATGGGTTTGGATAACTCGGATTCGAGAGGACGATCTGGCGCAAGGTTTGACCATTGAAGCGAAGCATGTCCGCGATCGCAGCCTGGCCCGTAGTCTCGTAGAAGATTCCCGTCCCTCCGCGAAATACGACCTTCCTGGATTTCCCCGGGGCGTAAGCGAATGAGAGGCGCGGAGCAAAGTTCTTGGGATTGGAAATGTAGTTCTGCCAATCATATCGGACGCCGAACGCGATCGAAAGTCCCTGCCGAACTCGCATTTCATCCTGCACAAAAAGGCCCACCTCCTTCTGCCAGTACAACAACTGACTGGTTCCTTGCTGCTGCACGAAGGAGAAGGGTCTGCTTTGCAGGTAGTCTGTGAGAGAAGAGAACTGGAAAGTGCCATCAAAATTGGTCCGGTCATTCAGACTCCAGCGGCTGAGCTCCGGAAGATTGATCCCGGCCTTGACCAAGTGTTTGCCGTGAGACCAGGACAGCGTATCGTTAAGCTGTAGGTAGTTGTGTAACGCATTGTAGTTCATCTGGCCGCTGCCACCCACGAATGCGTCGAGCACCACAATACGTGGCTGCCCCTGGAGCACGCTTCGCGTGATACTGTCCGACGTGGTCGCCCGAACAGAGAATTCGTTGACCACATTCGCAGTGATTGTGGCTCTGTCGCTGACATAGATGTAGTGTCTGCGGCTGGATTCATCGGAGGCGACTTCTGGGAGATTCACTCCTCCGACGCCATAGGCCTTGTCCGACCAGTTGAAGAAGCCGTATCGGATCGCCAGTTTGTTGCCCTTGCCTATATCTTGATTTATCCCCACCAAAAAGTAGGTACTCCTCTGTGGATTGGGAAAATTCTGGCTAAACGTCCCAGAGGGCAGCTCGGCGTATACAATTGATTGCCGGTCATCCTGTTTCTGGCTGGCACTGACCTGGAATGTGGTGGTCTTGCTCTTTCCCAGAGGCCCGCTGAAATAGCCGTCGAAAACCGAGAGACGCTCCGGTGGCCGAGTGTCTGAGAAGGCATTTCGCGCATCAAGCCTGTAGTCTCGGAATGACGTGTCCAGAGAGCCGTGGTAATGGGAAGATCCATTTTTCGTGATGATCTCGATCCGGTTTTTTCCGGGGGCTAAATACTCCGCGGAATAAGGATTCTGATTGATCTTTACTTCCTGAATGGCTGACGCCGGAACTCCGACCTCAGAAACCGCCATCCCGTCGACGGTCACGACCGCGCCACCTGACGCCGGGCCCAGCATCTCCGTGACGGCCTTCACGACGTCGTTGTCTAGGATCGGTAATGAATCTAATGCCTGCCTATCCAGCCTAATGATGTCTGCATTCTCGCTAGCCTCACGACTCAGTTGCCCCTGGGGATTCGTCACGGTGACTTCCTCGTGCAGATCGCGGAGCGGTAAGACGATGTGCAGCGGGGCAGGAGAGCGCGGCCCGACTTTCACGCGGCTTTTCAATATCTTGAAACCCTCCTGCTGCACTTCAACCTCATAACTCCCCGGTGACACACCCGAGAACTGGAAATGGCCTGCCGGATCGGTCGTCGTGGACGGTTCGTTCTCGAGGTCTCCTCCGTGCAGAGTCACTTTCGCTCCTGCGATAGCCGCATTGCTTGGATCAAGCACTACGCCGGAAACCCCAAAGACGGGAGCCGGAGTCGTAGGCCCTTGTTCAAGGCGGTCCGATAAGTTCCTCTGACCGGCGGCAACCGAGGCCATCGCTAGCATGAGCAGTCCCAGGACATGCGCCGCTTTGAGCGCCACGAGGATGTTCCGGGTTTTCTCTATCGGCAAGATACAAGACTCGCTATCTGGAGTGGCAGGCGCCGCGTTAGTGCAACCTCGTCCCGAAATCCTCAGTGGGGCGTTATCGATGGCCCGTGGATTTCCACTACAGACACTCTGCCGCGCAACGGAGGCGCTCAAGGTACTCCGAAGTATTTCCAGCGATACGATATTCCGGTCCTTCCTCAAATGTGCTCCAATTCTGTCACGAGGTTGCGTAGCTGCATCCAATACCCACGCGCACCCGCGCTCCGGGTAACGTCAGGATCGTCGCCCAACCATCGAGCGGTCATGTAAAGCCGGGCAGCCTGAAAGACCCTCTTGAACTGGGCGGGCGCCCCTTTCGGCCAGCGAGTCCGAACATAGGTTGCCGTGCAAACATCAGCGATCTTGCTTTCCCATCCATCCGTCAGGCTGGCCAGATCTATCAGCCCCTCGCCGACGGCGGCGGACTCCCAGTCGATCGGACAGACGCGCCCCTGGTGAAACAAAATGTTGTGCTGGTAATACTCCCCATGAATGATTACCGGTACTGAGTTCAACAACGGAGACAGGAAGTCCTCAGCACGCGCATAGAGATGATGAAGCCAGGACGATTTCCTGTAATTTGGACCGGCGAAGTCCACCGTGCGGCTAATCCATGCGAGGTAATATTCCTTGTCATACCTTTTCAGGAAGCGGAGTCGCTCGTTGTTCAGGAGGCGCTGACTAGTCACATGAAACTGGGCAATCCATCGGGCTGTCTCCGCCATCGCCACGGGGTCATTCAGCTTTCCGACCCGCAGGCTGCCATCCAGGTATTCCAAAAAGAGCCAATATTGACCCGTTTCTGAATCCGTGTAACCGCCGTAGAATCTCGGACGGAACTTGTTCGTCTGCGCCAGGATGTGCCGGTAGGTTGCGATCTCATGCCCCACGCCGCCTCGATGTCCGTGACCTGTGTAGTCGACCCCTGCCGTATACTTGCAGAAGAGTCGGCGCGGCTTCCCTCGCCCAATCCGGCAAGTAACAATCTCGCACGGAAATGTCGTTGCGTAGGGCGTGGGCTCACGGCCCAAAAGAGTTAGGGGTCGTCCGCCGCCGTCTTCGCCCAGGAGAGCCGAGGTGAGACCTCTCTCTAATGCGTCAGATTTCGGGAGTCCGGAAACGAAATCCTGCATTCGCCTAAACCTCCAGGCCCAGAACCTGAGTGGAAGCAGTCAGCCGGGAGGCGTAGATGTGTAGACGTCTCATCGCTCTTTCCTCCGACCCTGCTACGAGCCTCACCGTCTCCCAACCCACGGCTGAGAGAGTTTTGAACAGCGCTCCACAACACACCTGCTGCTCAACTCGTTGGAGCCCTATGCTTGCCCATGTCCTTCGCGCAGTAGACCAGTAGCTTGCGGCATCAATCCCCGCCAGGTCGGCCGCAGGAACTCCCCAGCCGGCCTCCTCCCAGTCCAAAGGCAGGAACGCAATTCCAGAGGCAGTAGGTCGAGTAAGGATGTTTTTGGGTTGAAGATCGCAGTGGACTAAAGTCCACGGAAGGCCTTCACAGCGTTCTTCGACGAGGTGCCAATTTCGTTCCAGAATTTCGAAACAAACTAGCATCCTTTCGGCGGCCGACCGATCCAAGTCGCCCCAATTTCTTTCCGATAGGCTCTGGCAAAGTCCTAATCGAGCCGCCCGTAGAATTTCCAGATACCATGCCGGTCCGCGTTCTGGTAGGCGGCCACGTATCGGCAGATTTGAGGCCGAGCCATGCAGGAGCGCCAACCAGTGCGAAAACGCTATCGGAAAACTCTCCCCTTTATCTGCAACCTGCGTAATCCCAGCGTCTTCGAGAAATAGCCAGCCATACTCTCCGGCGTCCTCCTCGATAAAGCCATAACAACGAAGTGACTCTGTCGAAAGCCGGTCCAGAACTTCACTGTATATGAACACTTCGAGTTCACCGTCCGCTCGGGGGCACCGCTTGGCAACAATATCGGAGCCTCCTGGACCCACGCCTTCGATCCTGCACACTGTTGATCTCGACGTGTTCTTAAGAAGGGTTATTTCGCCAAGCTCGGAAGAGTCAGGCCGAAGCCGCGACCAAGATTGAACGGCTCGATGCACCTTTTCCACGATCTGTTCGGGGCTGGCTTGCTTAGACAATGGCACTCATCCTTTCTGTTTCTCGTTCCGGGGACATTTCCCGAGACAGACGCCTTGATCCATTCCGTCGCTATCGTCTGCGTGGCACATAAACTGAGCATTACCGGGACCCTCCTGGGAGCCAGTCAATCCTTGCCTTCCACGATGGGCCGGATGATCAGGACGCAGCTTGCTGTCGATTGGGGTACCGCGTGGGTGGCTCCCCTAAAGTGGCCAGAGACGAGTTGCGCCGATGATTGCTCAACTTCTCTTTCTTGAATTGCGCGGAGAGCCAATCCCGTGGCGGCTTTGCACTCCTGCAGGACAGAGAGACCAAGCAGCATGCCCATCATCGTCAAGGTCGCGCAGGCAGTCCACGCACGAGCCGTGCCTGCTCCAACAGAGATCGCAATTAATGTGGACAAGACTACAAGGCCGATCTCCGAGCATTTCGGTGACACTCTCCACCGCACGAGTTGTCTTCCCTGGCCGTGCTCCTCGGCGACCATCCGCAAACGCGCTGATCCCAGAAGTCCAGTGCGGATCTCTAAATCCCAGCTATCGAAGTCGCCACCCCTGCGCACGACAACACCAAGTTTCTTCAGAGCGGATTCAACTTCTTCAAGCCGGTCTTGTGCGGCGTGCCAGACCTCGCTCCAAAGAACGATCGAATTCGCTCTCGGCAAGGATGGGCTCTCTGCTTTGACCCAACGCCAGGGGGCAAGCCCCCAACGTACCCTTCCGAAGAGACGCGCCAGCGGCTGCAACAAATGGAGAAGCGTTGTGACGCCTATCAGACGAACCTCCTCTAAGAAGTTCCGGGGCGGTCCAGACCTGCACGTGCGGATTCCACTGGCAGTGGCATGAGCGACGGGCGCTCCTAACGCGAACAGCGAGAGCGGACCTGCCAGAAGTAACGGCTTCCAGCTATAGCCAAGTCCGGTTAGCAAGGCGAGAAGCCCCACAATGAGAAACCATTCAGGCATCAAAATCAGAGAAGAGAGCCATCCTGGTGCGGGCCTATAAAGACGCTGGAAAGGGGCAGTCCCCCAAATTCCTTGGTATATTCGGCCGGCGCGCGGAAGAACCGTGAAGAAACCGTTGCCATATACTCTGCCTGCCCAGGAGACGTGACCAGTTGAGTTGTATTTCTCGGGCCACTTTTTCTCGAGCAGAGCTTCGGCTCGGCCGTAGCCCCGCTGCTGCTTCAAATACGTTCGAACCGAATTGCGACGGTGGTGCCATACAACAGCCGCCGGGCTGAATCCTAACTTCCAGTTGCGTCTTTGGAGGCTCCAGCAGACGTCCACATCATCGCCCGCGACACGAAAACGTTCATCGAAGCCACCAATTTCAAGTAGCGCGGACTTCCGATAGGCCATGTTGCAGCCTGGAATGTGCTCTGCCTCGCGATCGGTCAGCAGCACGTGGATGGGGCCGCCCGGTGAATTTGCTACGCAATCGGCGACCCAGCCATCGCCGCAAGGAGGAAGATTCGGACCGCCGACACCGACAAAGCCACTGTGAAGAAATGTGGCCGCGAGATACTTCAGCCAATCTGGGTCAGGATAGGCGTCGTCGTCGATATAGGCCACGATTTCGCCCGTCGCTGCGAAGAGCCCCGTATTGCGAGCGTTGCCGAGGCCTGAATTCGGAGTTCGAATTAAACGAAACCGGTAGTCTCGGGCACAATCGGTGAATCGATCGGTCGAGCCATCATCCACCACAATGACCTCGTAGTTCGGATAGTCGATCTTCTCCAAGTGGCGGAAGCACTCTGCAAGCCATTTGTGGCTTCCGTTGTAGGTGCACACGATCACAGAGATCCGTGGCCAGTTCGTGTTGGGGGAAAAGGGGACCTCGGCGAAGACCTGTCGCATGATGTCTAGCGCGAGCTTTGGGCTGCGGTCACGTCGCGTGAGCCCAAAATCCCAGTCTTCGATTTCGTATCCGCCTCGATGCCATTCATACGTTCAGGAAAAGACAAATGTTCCAGCGCAGCCGCCTGCGAAAGCACTCCGTACTTGCCATTCAAGCGAATCAGCTTGGGCCTGCTCACCGTTTCGTCGGCTGTCCAAACCGATCTCCGCCAACAGCAATGGGCGGTCACCAGCAAGGGTTTGCAAACGTGCAAGGTAGGCCTCGAATGCGTCCTGCGATTCGAGATATACGTTGAAACAGAAAAAATCGAGGAAAGGGAGTTCCAGAAATTCAGTTGTCGGAAAATTCACATAAGTAACAAGCGCCTCGGGGTCTTCAGCTTTTGCCAACCGATACAGCTTCTCAATGAACCTCTCGACTCGCCGGCGCCCAAACCAGCGAACAATTCCGGCAGGAATTTCATTTCCCACCGCATAGCAAAGCACCGCCGGGTGACCGGCACACTTCCTTACAGCCTCGCGGATGCGTGCTTCAATTGCCCGGGCAGTGCGCGAATCATCAAGGAATGTGACGTGTTGTTCCCAAGGCAGTCCCACCATGACTCGCAGGTTGGCGCGTTGCGCTGCATCCAAGAACCAACTAGGCGGGGCATTGTAGGTCCGGATCGTGTTGATCCCGGTCGCAACCATGGCCTCGAAGTCCCGAGCAACCCGTGCTGGCTTAGGATATTCGGTGCCATCCTGGCCGGGGCGAAAGGGGCCATACGTAACGCCCCGGACATATAATTTTTCTTCGCCAACGAAGAGAAATTTTCCCCGCACTTGAGGACGCAGTGAAGTCCGAGGAGAGGGAATGGTCCTACACTCTAGAGCTGGAGCTGGGCTGCTCAAGGAGTTCCTGTTTCCCGCGAATTGTCCCTACGGCAATCAGCCGGATCGCTTAAATCGCGCCCGCTGCCGCCCGTCGGCTGAGCGTTCTCGCGCTTGCCTGCTCGCTCAGTACTTCCGGCAACATCAGAGATTCCTGCCATCGAAAGGCAGTTCGAACGATCGTTTCCAGATTTGACTTCCGGGGACACCAGTTCAGCAGCTCCATGGCCCGGGAACTTCGCGCGACCAACACAGGCGGGTCACCCTCGCGCCTCGGTCGTATCCGCACCCGAACCTTCCGGCCACTCAATTTTTCGACCGCATCGATCACTTCGCGCACAGAATGGCCGCGGCCTGTTCCGAGATTCAATACGCAGTTCGGCCCGCCGCACAGAAGATGTTGGAGGGCCAGCACATGGGCATCAGCAAGGTCGCTCACATGGATGTAATCACGAACCGCCGTGCCGTCGGGAGTGTCATAGTCGCTTCCAAAAATCTCTATCTCTGGGAAACGGCCTAGCGCGGCTTGAATCACGCGCGGAACTAAGTGCGTCTCCGGATCGTGCTGTTCTCCAATTTCACCATCCGGATCGGCTCCCGCCGCATTGAAATAGCGAAGGATTACCCAACGCAAGCCGTAGGCTTGGGCGTACCAGTGCAGCACGCGCTCGACGAACAGCTTGGATTCGCCGTAAGGGTTTACCGGTCGCTGCGGATGTTCTTCGGCAACCGCTAGACCTTCTGGTATGCCGTAGGTGGCACACGTGGAGGAAAACACGATCTGATTCACGCTTGAATCTGCGACAGCTTCCAGAAAGTTCAGCGTGTTTCTGACATTATTCAAGAAGTATTTTCGAGGGGCCAACATCGATTCGCCCACGTATGC
>WNFO01002775.1_pt1 | contig 14557 bp, 11 predicted proteins | sample 5400251 | NCBI WGS metagenome assembly WNFO01 (sample SAMN13153354, study PRJNA577476) | soil metagenome | isolation source: 100 cm saprolite under Madrone tree | place: USA:California | collected 2016-06-14 | reverse complement strand
CGGCGCACTTTGCGAAACGCATCCTTCATCGCCAGATCGAGCGATGATTTGGCGTAGACTTCGCTCTGTCCCTTGGCGCCGAATTCGGCGAGATAATTCGGATGGCTGAATCCGGTCAGCACCCAGTCGGTCTCGGTTTCGATCAGCGGATAGGTCAGGTCGGCAAACGGACGGCCGGCACAGTCGGCCTTCTTGTGCAGCACGATCTGAAAGGTCCCGGTCATCGAACATTCGATCGCCGTTCCGCTGAGTTCGCCGTCGCCCTGGGCGGCATGCGGATCGCCGATCGACAACAGCGCTTCGGGGACCGAAACCGGAAGATAGACCGCGGCGCCCTTGCCGAGCCGCCAATTATCCAGGTTGCCGCCGAAGTAAGCCGGCGGCACGGAATCGACCAGGCCGGCCTCACGCGGCGCCACGCCGATGACGCCAAAATGCGGCCGCAGCGGAATGCGGATGCCGTCGAGCACGCCATGCCGTCGCCGGATGCTATCGGCTGCGACGGGTATTCCGGGATAGTCATAGGTCTGGTGCACGATGCCGTATGGATCTTTTTGCGGCTGCCACCGATAGGAATAGAGCGCCTGCGCATAGGGCTCGTCGCCGGTGAAAATCTCATAGATCGTGACGGCTTCGCGCGGCTTTGGCTCCGAAAGAAACTCGTCATAGTGATATCCCCACCAGGCGGCGACGCTGCTGCCGAAAATCCGTCCCTCCAGATCCGGATTGCGGCTCGGGCGCGGCACCATGTCGAGAATACGGACTTCCAGCACGTCGCCGGGTTCAGCGCCGTTCACCGCAATCGGCCCGGTGCAGATGTGGACCCCAAAACCTTCGCCGGCGCCGCGACCGTAGATCGACGCGTCCATCGGGCCGGCGCCGCGGCGCTCGACACCCTTCGTCTCGCGCGTCCAGCGAAACACGCTTTCGGCGCCGGGATCGCCTGATATCATCAGCTCGGGATCGTCGGAGGCGTGCTGCGTCAGGGTCTCGACCGTGACGGTGTCGCCCGAAATAATTTCGATCAGCGGTTTCAGCGCGCGGCTGAAAAAGCCCCAGTGCACCCGCGTCGCATCGACGGGAAGAAAATGATGCGCAGGTTTGGCCCCGCGCGGGACCGCGAAGTCCACCAGCTTCAGTTCAGCCGGGGCGATCACCGGCGCCGCCCGCGTTGGGCGCAATTGCGCCAGCGCATCCTGAGGCCAGCCGCGTTGCCCGGTCCGGACGCCCAGGCCCGAAGCGCGCTCGGCCTGCTGTTGCCGGAACGCCCGCGGCGACATGCCGAAGCGGTCGCGAAACGAGCGGCTGAAATGGGCGGCATCGCTGAAGCCGCAACCGAAGGCAATGTCGGACACCGAACGATGCGCCTCGGCCGGATTTGCCAGATCCGCCCAGCAGCGTTGCAGCCGGCGCTCGCGCAAATAATGCGTGAAATTGTCCCCAGTGCCTTCGAACAGCTTCTGAAGATAGCGCTCCGAGATACCTTCTATCTGCGCGACCCGCGCCGGCGTGATATCGGGATCGCCGAGCTTGCGCTCGATCGCCTCGTAGATGCGATCGAGTAACGCCGGTTGCGCGCCAATGCCCACCACGTCGGTGGCGCTGCGCGACTTCTGGCGCGCAAGGGTGAGCAACATCTCGGCAAGACTGAGCCGGATCGTGTTCCACGCCTCCGGCGACAGGGTCTCGAGGGCTTCGGACGTCGCCTCGAGCGTGCCGCGAAGAACGTCGGCCAATCCTCCCGACGGAACGATGCCGGCGTCCCGGTGTTCCGGCAGACTGATCCTGCGCCCGCCAAAACTCTCCAGCGTCACCGACATGACGATGGCGCGGATGTTGCGATGAAATGTGACCTGCCAGTCGCCCTGGCGGGGCAGCAGGATAATGCGGCCGGCCGCAACCCCTTGCTGCGATCCGTTTGATTTGAGCACCGCACCGTCTTCGGTCGGCAGCAACAGGATTGGCAGATCGGCACGCCGCGGCAGCGGTGAAAATACCTGCGGGGCCGCGGCAAAACGCATCAGCCCGACGCCGTCCAAAGATGCCCGGGACAACGCCGTGGCATGCTCGCCATGGATGGCCGACATTGGCTGAGATCGCAGGCCGAATCCGCCCAACACGTCCTGCCAGGCTTCGGTCCTGTCTCCTTCGGAGTAGGATTCGCTGGTAAACGGGTGAATACTCATGGTTCGGCCAACGCTGACATGCCAAACCGAAGCAACGCTCGTGCCAACAACAGGCGCGCCGCGGCGATCGGCGGTTTTGCCGCCGTCGTGGCAATTCAGCGTCGGGACTGCGCCTCAGCAGCCGGAATCCGCGGATTTTTCAGGTACACATAAAAACATTCTTCCGGATCGATCCGTGAACGCCCCAGTTGGCATCGACAACCTGGGTGACGCCAAAATCGGCCGCGACCGACATCAGGGCGATCGCTTCATCCTCGCTCATGTGGTGGACGGTCATCAGAAAGCGGCGGAGTTTTCGAAAGGCATCGCGCATCGCCTTGTCGAGGCTCGAATGGTTCGCCACATCGGTCTGGGCGTTTGGACCGAGTTCGGCGAGGTAGTTGGGAAACGTAAAGCCGTACATCGACCATTGCTGCTCGGTTTCCAGCATCGGATGCGTGAGCCCCTCCAGCACCGTGCCGCCAAGATCGCCGTTCTTGTGCAGGATGAATTCAAAGTCGCCGGTCAGCGAGGTTTCGATCGCGGTGCCGCCTAGTTCGCTGTCGCCCTGGGCCGCGTGCGGATCGCCGACCGAGAAAAAGCCGCCTGGTACCGCGACCGGATAGTACATCCGTGCGCCCTTGCCGATGCGCCAGTCGTCGATATTGCCGCCGGTGTAGCCCGGCGGAATCGAACTCACGAAGTCGGATTCCGCGGGCGCCAGCCCCATGGTCCCGAAGTGGAGACGCGCCGGTACTTTGACGTTCGGCAGGATGTTTTCGCGTTTTCGCACCAGGGTGTGATCGACGCGCACGCCGGGATAATCGATGGTTGAATGAACAATGCCGTCCGGGTCGGTCTGCGGCGTCCAGACATAATTGTAGACCGCCCTGGCGAACGGCTCACCTGACGTGTCGAGTTCGAAGATCGTGATGACTTCGCGCGGCTTCGGCTCCTCGATCAGATCGCGATAGTGAAATCCCCATGACGCGGCGGCGTTCGAACCGAAGCAGCGCCCGGCATGGCAGGCATTGCAGCTCGGACGCGGGCGGACGTCGAGGATGCGAACTTCCAGGATATCGCCGGGCTCGGCGTTCTCGATTGCAACCGGACCGGTCAGCAGATGGACGCCAACGCCTTCGCCGGAGCCGCGCACAAACGGACCTTCGGTTGGCCCCGCGCCACGGCGGACGATCGCCTTATGTTCCCTGGTCCAATGAAACACGCTTTCGGCGCCTGGATCGCCCGCGATCATCCGCTCGTAATCGTCGTTGGCGTGATGGGTCAGCGTTTCGATGGTGGCGCGGTCGCCGGACTTCAGGGTCAGGGCCGGCGCGATCTTCTTGCTGAAATAGCCCCACTGGACGTTCTTGGGAGAAACGGGAAGGAGATGATGTTTCATGCGGTGGCCTCGAAAGAACGCTTGCGGACGCAAGTTGGTTTTGAGTTGAAGGATGGCACCCTAGGTTGAGACGGCGGCGCAAGGCCGCTTCATGCGGGCGCCGCGGTTGGTCTGTCAGCCTCCATGATGCTGAGAAATCGCGCCGTAACCGGATTGCGCGGGCTGGTCAGGACCTCGTGCGCAGGTCCCTCTTCGATAATCGAACCGCCGCTGAGAAAGACGACGCGGTCGGCGACTTCGTCGGCGAACCGCAGCTGGTGGGTCGAGATGATCATGGTCAGGCCATCCTCGACCGTGAGGCGCCGGATCACCTCCAGCACTTCACTGACCAGTTCCGGATCGAGCGCCGAGGTCGGCTCATCGAGCAGCAGCACGCTCGGGTTCGGGGCAATCGCGCGCGCGATCGCAACGCGCTGCTGCTGGCCGCCGGACAAATGCCTCGGCAGCGCGTCGGCACGGTGGCTGAGGCCGACGCGTTCGAGCAGTTCTCGCGCGCGCCGATCGGCGTCTGCCCGCGAAACGCCGTGGACCCAGCGCAGGGGACCCGCGATATTCTCCAGCGCCGTCAGATGGCCGAACAGATTGAATTGCTGGAACACCATGCCAACGCCGACCATGGCGCGCTCATTGGCGAGGTCACGCGGCGAAAGCGGTTTGCCGTCTTCCCGAAAACCCATGCGGCGGCCGCCGACCTTGACGGTTCCGGCATCCCAGCCCTCGAGATGGTTGATACATCGCAGCAGCGTGCTCTTGCCCGACCCGCTTGGGCCGAGCAAGGCAACGACTTCGCCATCGCGTACCGTCATCTCGACGCCGGCGAGAACCGCCTGGCTGTCATAGGCCTTGTATAGTCCGCTGACCTCGACCACCGCGTCGTTGCGCGTCAGGGTCGCCGATCGCCTGGTCCGGTCGGCCCTCGATACTTTGGCGTCCCTGACAGGCGCCGTGTCGGGGACGGCCTGGTCGGATCCTGCGCAGGTGGGAGCAATGGGCTCCGCGGTGATCGGCTCCGGCGCCAACGGCGCGCGATACCAGGGCAGCAAACGCGCCAGACGAAACTGGGCCGGCCGGTCGAGATCGAGAACACGTTCCACCAGCAACTGGATCACGCTGACCCCGGTGGTGAGCGCCAGATAGATCAGCCCCGATGCAAAGAAGATCGAAAAGAAGTCGAAGGTCGAGGATGCGAGCTGCGTGCTTCGCAGCGTCAGCTCCTCCACCGAGATCACGCTGGCAAGCGACGAATTCTTCAGCGCGCTGACGGTCTCATTGCCGAACGCCGGAATCATGGTGCGGATAGCCTGCGGCGCGATAATGCGTCGCATCAGCAATCCAGGCGTCATCCCGAGCGCCTGCCCGGCCAGGATCTGTCCGCGATCGACGCCAAGCACGCCGGCGCGAAGCATCTCGGCGATGAAGGGCGCTTCGTTGGCGGCCAGCGCCAGACCGGCGGCCCCGACCGCGCTCAATTTGAGGCCGATCTGCGGCAGGGCATCATAGGCGAACACCATCTGCAGGATCAGCGGCGTGCCGCGGAAGATCACGGTGTAGCCGCGGGCGAAGGCAGCCAGCATCCAGAAGCGACTGAGCTGCATCGCCGCCAGCACCAGACCGAGGATCAGCCCGCCGGCCAGCCCGAGCGCGGTCACCGCCAGGGTGAACCAGATGCCCTCGATCAGGTACGGCAGGCTGAGATAGTGGACGAACAGCGACATTACTTGACGGAAAGAATGTCGGGCTCTTTGAAGTTGTTCGGATCGAGCTCCCACTTCTTGAGCAGTTCTTTGTGAATCCCGGCCTTCTGAACTTCGATCAGCGCAGCCATCACCGCGTCGCGGAATTCAGGCTTGTCCTTGGGAACGGCGATGCCGACCGAATAGGGGATAGTCACCGCGAGCGCCTTCTCCAGCTTGTCGGGATTGGCCTTCACCGCCTGATCCACCGTGTTGACGTCATTGACATAGGTATCGGCGCGGCCCGCGAGGATGGCCTGGATGCAGTTGGCGTTGTTGTCGTAGAGCTGCATCGTCGGCTCGGGCTTGCCGGCCGCCTTGCATTGCGGAACAAGCGCCTGGACCAATGGCACTTCGACGAAGCCGGTGTTCTCGGCCGCGGCCGAACCGCACATCGATAAATTGATGCCGTCGATCTTCTTCGGATTGCCCTTGGCGACCAGAACGCCGTCGAACACTTTCGAATAGGTGATGAAGTCGGCGGCCTTGGCCCGCTCTTCCGTGGCGTAGATGTCGGAAATCACGATATCGGCCTGTCCGCTCGACAGCGTCGTCAAAAGGGCTGCGAACGTCACCGCCTTGTAGGTCAGCGAGAAACCAAGGCATTCGCCGATCTGCTCGCCGAGATCGATGTCGAAACCGACATATTTGCTGGGATCTTTCGGATCGATCGCTTCATAGCCGGGCGTGTGCGGGTTGATCGCGTTGACGAGCGTCTTGCCCTTCCACGCCGGATATTTTGCCTGCAGCGCCGCGCATCCGGCCGGCGCCGCCTGCGCCTGACCCGAAATCGCAAGCACAATCAGGCACGCAATGCCCGTTGCAACATTTCGGGATCGCTTGGCCAATCTGGCTGTGTCCCGGAAATGGCGCGCGTTCCCAAAAACAATTTCGAGCATCATCAGAAAAACTCCTCTGTTGCTGACGAGCAGGTTGGCTCGGCAAAGCTGAACGGTGATTGCGAGGCTAGGATGAGCAGGGCGCGAATGCTTGTCTGCAGGCGCACAAACACTTGCAGCCGCCGCTCCATTTTTTGGGCATCGGCCGCACGCTTTATGGGCTGACCGCACAAATAGCGATCATTCGAGCGTTGGATGACGTGATATCCGTGACGAGAAGACGGATCAGCGGATGCGCAGCTCCCGGCCACGAGGTTCGCGTCGCCATGTCGGCTCCAGTCCGGGCGTTGCCATGGCGGCTTTCCTCGGCGGCATCCCTACATTCTGGCCGCCGTTTGACAGGCTCCATATCGACGTTTATAAATTGGTCAATCAACCAAACAATCCCCGGAGAAACGGTTGCCCGACCTCTCATGCACGGACCTGGAGAATGTGATCATCGAAAAGCTTCCGCTGATCGACCACAACAACGAGGTTGCCGAGCGCGTTTCCAAAACCGCGATCAGAATCCGCATGCCATTCCGACCGGAGTACATGGGGCGGGACATCTGGCAGGACAGCGGACATGGGGTCTTCTCTGGCCCAAAGGTCATGGGACTTGCCGATACCTCGATGTATGTCTGCATGCATGCCGCCCTCGGAAAGGACGTTGTCGCGGTGCTGAGCAATCTCGTCATCACCTTCTTGCGGCCCGCACTTGCAAAAGACCTGGTCGCGGAGGCGAAAATCATCCGCATCGGTCGACGCCTCGCCTATCTGGAGACATACCTGTTTTCTGACGGTAGCGCCGACCCGGTCGCCCACGCGACGTCCAGCTTTGCGTACCGCTTCGCTCCGGCGACGCCTTGACCGCAAGTTCAAGTCCGTCCGCAGGCGACATCCCCAACATCGATCGCGGTCATGACGTCGCAACGGTCTATCCTGATGGGAGGGGTCAAGATAAGATTCGGCCGATGCCGCGAAAACCGGACCCAAGCAATACCCGTTCCAACGAGATTATTCGCGCGACCATTCGGTGTCTGGCGCGGAGCGGGTTTTCTCAGTTGACCATGAAACGTCTCGCAGCCGAGGCGGGCGTGAGCCAGGGAATTCTTCATTACTACTTTAAGGACAAGCGGGCGATCCTTGCCGCCGCCGCTGGCCATGTGATGGACGACCTCGATCACCGCGCAAAGTCGGAAAACGCAAACAGCCGGGATGCATCAAGTCGCCTTCGTGCGATGATCAAGGCATCCTTGGCCGTCGCGACAGTTGATCGCGAATTCTGGACCGTGTTCATGGCCCTATGGGGCGAGTCTCTGCATGACCCTGCATTGGCATCGATCAACAAGGCCACGTATCAACGGGCCCGCAAGGCTATCGGGGGAATTATCGAGCAGGGAGTGCGCGACGGGGATTTCAAACCGGTAAACGTTGTTCATGCCAGCGCAATGGTCCTTGCCCTTATCGACGGGATATCGCTTCAGCTCACTTTCGACCAGAGCCTCATGACATTTGCGAAGGCCGAGCGCCTCTGCGAAAAAATTCTTTTTCAACATATTGCCAAGTGACCGCAGGAAGCGCGGACGACAGAGGCACTACCGCGCCGCCGTCACCATGATCTCAACGTTGTATTGGGGCGCGGCCAGTCCCGCCTCAACGGTGGCGCGCGCCGGCGTATTTCCCGCCGACACCCAACTGTCCCACACCGCGTTCATCTCGGCGAAGTTTTTCATGTCGGTCAGATAAATCGTAGCCGTCAACAGCTTCGATTTGTCGCTGCCTGCTTTTGCGAGATGGGCGTCGATGATCGAGAGCACCTCCTGCGTTTGCTTCGCCACGCTTTCGCCGGCCGTTGTCCTGGCCACGACGCCCGCGAGATAAATGGTGTCACTGTGGACAACGACCTGGCTCATGCGCGGCCCGGTTTCGAAACGCTGGATGGTCATGCGGCTCTCTCCAAATGTATGGCCGATCACTTAGCGCGCCGGCGCGTCATCCGCCACTGCGTTCTCACAACGGTTGCCGCGATGGCGTCCAAGATTGCGTCCAAGATGGCGTCAAGGCGTGCGAAGGCCTTATGGCGTCGGGCTCGATTGGGCTGATGTCGCCTCAAGCGACCGCCTTCGCCGCCGCGCGCCCGGCATTTCTCCCGGAAAACAGACAGCCACCGAGAAAAGTGCCTTCCAGCGACCGGTAGCCGTGCATGCCGCCGCCGCCAAAGCCGGCCGCTTCGCCGGCGGCATAAAGCCCCGGCATGATCTTGCCGTCGTTGCCGAACACGCGCGAGTCGAGGTCGGTCTCGAAACCGCCCAGCGTCTTGCGGGTCAGGATGTTGAGTTTCACGGCGATCAAGGGGCCGTGGAGGGGATCGAGAATCCGGTGCGGTTTGGCGGTGCGGATCAGCCGGTCGCCGATATATTTTCGCGCGTTGTGGATGTTCATCACCTGGGTATCCTTGACGTAGGGATTCTTGATCTCGCGATCGCGCGCCTCGATCTGGGCTTTGAGGTATTCTGTTTTCAGCAGGTTATCGCCGCTGAGCGCATTCATGGCGCCGACGAGCTCGGCAAAATTGTCGCGCACGATGAAATCGACGCCGTGGGTCTTGAATGCTTCCACGGGAGCGGGCGCGCCCTTGTTGGTGGCGCGCCTGGCGGTCATCAGCCAGCTTTTTCCGGTCAGATCGGGATTCTGTTCCGAGCCTGAGAGCGCGAATTCCTTCTTGATGATGCTCTGGGTCAGCACGAACCACGAATAATCGTAGCCCGTGCTCATGATGTAGTGCAGCTGGCCGAGCGTGTCGGAGCCGGGAAACAGCGGTGAGGGCAGCCGCGTGCCTGACGCGTCGAACCACATCGACGACGGTCCGGGCAGGATGCGGATGCCGTGGCGCGGCCAGATCGGTGACCAGTTCTTGATGCCCTCGACATAATGCCACATCCGGTCGCGGTTGATCAGCCGCGCGCCCGCGGCCTCCGTAATCCCGATCATCCTTCCGTCGACATGTTCGGGCACGCCGGAGATCATGTTCTTCGGAGCCTCCCCAAGCCGCTTCGGCCAGTTCTGTCGGACCAGGTCGTGATTGCCGCCGATGCCGCCGGAGGCGACGATCACCGCCTGGGCGCGCAGGCTGAAGTCGCCGACGACCTTGCGCGAACTGCTTTTGCCGCGCTCGACATTATCAGGTTCGAGGATCGCGCCGCTGACGCCGTCGACGGCGCCGTCCGTGATGCTGAGCGCATCGACGCGATGGCGGAATTTGAAGGTGAGCCGGCCGTTCGCCTCGGCTTGCCGCGCCCGCCGTTCGAACGGTTCGACAACTCCGGGGCCGGTGCCCCAACTGACATGAAACCGCGGCACCGAATTGCCGTGGCTCATCGCATCGTAGCCGCCGCGCTCGGCCCAGCCGACGATGGGAAAGATTCGGTGGCCCATCGCGCGGAGCCAGCCGCGCATTTCACCGGCCGCGAACGCGACATAAGCTTCCGCCCAGCGCCTCGGCCAAAGGTCTTCGTCACGGTCAAAACCCGCCGATCCCATCCAGTCTTGTAGTGCGAGGTCAAAACTGTCCTTGATGCCGAGCCGGCGTTGTTCGGGGCTATCGACCAGAAACAACCCGCCGAACGACCAGAAGGCCTGACCGCCGAGGCTTTGTTCGCCCTCCTGGTCGACCACGATGACGCGTTTACCGGCGTCGGCAATTTCGGTCGCGGCGACGAGACCGGCAAGACCGCCGCCGACCACGATTACGTCCGCATCATCAGCCATCGCGCCGCCCCCCGCTTTTGACGCATGATCCGCCAAAGTGTGAGCGGTTTGGCGTTAAGATCATGCGCTATTTTAATATTTAGAGCGCGATCGGACGCAAAACCGCCCCACACTTTTGCTGATCGCGCTCATTGAAGCGCACGGTTCGAACCACGGTCAACCGCAAATGGTTCTTGCGTGTGGCTTTGCGGCGGCGGCGAACCGGCAAAACTTAGGGTTGTTCCAGTTTGGGACCTTGTCGGTTGGCAGTGCAACCGGCAAGCAACACTCGATTTGAATTTGTTTTGAAGTACTGTTCGGATCTGGACAAAATCCCGATCTCGCAACACGCTGGCGACATCTTGCATCACTACCGTCCGGCATCACTCAAGACGGTTAGGTTCGGGTTCTGCAGGTTTGAACTGGGGCTTGGAAATGAAGTTCGTGACAGGGTTGCTCGCGGCGATTCTTCTCTTGGCAGGGGTCGGCGCAAGCCATGCGGTGGTTCGGATCGCCGAAGACCGTGGCGGACGCATTGGAACCTATGTCGACAAGTATCAGGGCCTGCGCAGTTCGGGCGAAACTGTGATTATCGACGGGCTGTGCGCGTCGGCCTGCACCATCGTTCTGGGCGCGGTCCCTCACGACAAGATCTGCGTGACATCTCATGCCAATCTCGGCTTCCACGCCGCCTGGGACTTTGGCGCCAATGGCCGCGCCGTAACCAATCCGGAAGCCACCCAGATGCTGTATTCGATGTATCCCTCGCCGGTGCGGCGCTGGATCTCGCAGCGCGGCGGACTGACGCCGCACATGATCTTTCTGCGCGGCAAGCAGCTGATGGGCATGTACAAACCCTGCTATCTCGATGCCCAGGCGTCCTCCTCGCCGCGGCCCGTATCCGCGCACCGCGATTCTCGTCAGCAGGACGTGATCGCTCCGACCCCTGCCGCGCTTGCCCGGCAGCCCGACTAGCTCTATCTGAATATGACGGGCAGGCGAGCGGCGACGACGCCGTTTCGCAGCTGTCCGTTCGTCAGATGGTCGCGTATGGCTCAGCCAATTACGACGCCGCACGAGGTAATCTCCGCAATCCGCCCTTCGCGCAGGGCGGCGCAGCTGATGGTCGTGGCTGGTGCAGGCCTCGGCGCCGCCGTTCTGCTCGGCGCGTTGGCGCTGTGGTTCCATTATGGGACAGCGGTCTTCTTCGAGATGCTGGCGTCCGGCATCGGCGCCTGCTTCTGACCCGGATCGAGGGAATTTCACGATGGATAGGACAACCCGCCCACTGGTCATCGTCGCAGCATTCGGCGGAAGCCTGCTGGTTGGACTCGTGCTGATGCTGTGGACCATGGGCGGATTGCGAAGTGTAGCGGCGCCGGCCGCAATTGGCGGGCCGTTTGCGCTGACCGACCAGGCCGGTCAGACCGTGACCGAAAAGGACCTCGAGGGTCGTCCGACGCTGATCTTTTTCGGCTTCACCCACTGTCCCGACGTGTGCCCGACGTCGCTGTTCGAGATTTCCGAGGTGCTCAAGGCGATGGGCAAGGATGCCGATCGCGTTAACGCCTATTTCATCTCGGTCGATCCCGAGCGCGACACCGATGCGGCGATGAAGGATTATCTGTCGAGCTTCGATCCGCATCTGAAGGGTTTGACCGGCAATCCGGACGCCGTGGCGAAGGTGATTTCCGGTTTCCGGGTCTATGCAAGGAAAGTCCCGCTGAAGGACGGCGACTACACCATGGACCACACCGCGCTGATCTATCTGATGGATCGCGACGGCAAGTTTGTCGCGCCGTTCAATATCAAGAGGACGCCCGAGGAAGCCGCGGCCGATCTGAAGCACTATCTCTGACAAGGGACCTCTAACCAGGATTTGGGTGCTGCGGGTCCCGAAACGGACATTCGCGTCTTCCGCAGGATGGTCTATAAGGCCGTCCACCCCGGAAAACCGTCGGAAATGCAGTCACAGATACCTTTGCGGGCCAACGAAAGATTGTCTCGAACAATCCGCGCAACCTTGGCACTGAGCGGATTGTCGCTCGGGGCCGTGCTGGCTGTCTTCCTGTCGGGCGGTTCGGCGCAGGCACAAGCCCTGCCAAAACCTGGCACCGAGGCGGCGCCGCAGGCGGTGCCCGGTTTCTGGGACCCGCGGCGGCGGCCGGACCGGCCCGATCTGTCCCGCCTGACCGTGATCCGTTTTCTGACCGAGACCGATTATCCGCCGTTCAACTTCACCGGCCCCGACGGCAATCCCGCCGGCTTCAATGTCGATCTGGCGCGGCAGCTTTGTGACGAGATCAAGGTCAGCTGCACCATCCAGATGCGCCGGTTCGAGACGCTCCTGGATGCGATCTCGAGCAACCGGGGCGACGCCATTATCGCCTCGCTGGCGGTGACGCCGCAGCTGCGCGCCCGCGTCGATTTCACCGATCCGTATTACCGGGCGCCGGCGCGGTTCGTGTCGCGGCGCGACGCCGTGATGCCGGAGGTTCGTCCCGAATATCTCGAGGGCAAGAAAGTCGGCGCCATCGCCGGCACCTCGCATGAGGCCTATCTCAAGGCGATGTTCACCGACGCCGAACTGCATTCCTATCCCAATGACGACGCGCTGCGGCTGGCGTTGCGGCGGGGCGAGGTGGATTTCATTTTCGGCGACGCGATCTCGCTGGCGTTCTGGATCAACGGCACCGATTCCGCCGAATGCTGCGCGTTCTCCGGCGGGCCGTTTGTCGAGAGCCGCTATTTCGGCGAGGGCATCGGCATCGCCGTGCGCAAGGGCAATGACCTGTTGCGGCAATCGCTGAACTGGGCGCTGTTCCGGCTCTGGGAGAAAGGCCGCTACACCGATCTGTGGCTGCGCTATTTTTCGGTGAGCCCGTTTTAGGAAGGCTCCTGTCATTCCGGGGCGATGCGTAGCATCGAACCCGGAATCTCGAGATTCCGGGTCTGGTGCTAACGCACCATCCCGGAATGACGGCGCCACCACCGTTTTGCATTTGTACGCGAACACGCTAGTTTCCGCGGCCCGGAGGCCCTTTTGATGTCTACGATCGATCTTGCCGTCAGTCCGAGCGACCTGCGTACGCTCGCCGAACAATCCAACGCCTGGCCGTTCGAGCAGGCCAAGCAGATTGTCGCGCGGCTGAAGAAAAAACCGAAGGACGAGGTGCTGTTCGCAACCGGCTACGGGCCGTCGGGCCTGCCGCATATCGGCACCTTCGGCGAGGTCGCGCGCACCACCATGGTGCGGCATGCGTTTCGTGTACTCACCGAGGACAGGATCAAGACGCGGCTGATCGCGTTTTCCGACGACATGGACGGGTTCCGCAAGGTGCCGGATAACCTGCCGAACAAGGAGATGCTGGCAGAACATCTCGGTCGGCCGCTGACCAGGGTGCCCGATCCGTTCGGCACCCATTCGAGCCTGGGCGCCCACAACAATGCACGGCTGCGTGCGTTTCTCGACACGTTCGGATTCGATTACGAGTTTGCAAGTTCAACCGAATATTACACGTCGGGAAAATTCGACGCGACGCTGCGGCTTGTGCTCGAGCGCATCGAAAAAGTGATGGCGGTCATGCTGCCGTCCTTGCGCGAAGAACGTGCGGCGAGCTATTCGCCGTTCCTGCCGATCTGTCCCCGCACCGGCGTGGTGCTGTATGTGCCGATCGTGGCGCATGATGTAAAGGCCGGCACGATCTCCTATGATGATCCCGAGACCAAAGAGCGCGTCACGCTGCCGGTCACCGGCGGCCATTGCAAGCTGCAGTGGAAGCCGGACTGGGCGATGCGCTGGGTCGCGCTCGGCATCGATTATGAGATGGCCGGCAAGGACCTGATCGATTCGGTCAAGCTGTCCGGCAAGATCTGCTCGGCACTCGGCGGCCTGCCGCCGGAAGGTTTCAACTACGAACTCTTCCTCGACGACAAGGGCCAGAAAATATCCAAATCGAAGGGCAACGGGCTCACCATCGATGAATGGCTGCGCTATGCGTCGCCGGAATCGCTGTCGCTGTTCATGTACCGCGAGCCGAAGTCGGCCAAGCGGCTGTACTTCGACGTGATCCCGCGCAATGTCGACGACTATCAGCAGTTCCTCGACGGCTTTTCGCGGCAGGATGCAAAGCAGCAGCTGGCCAATCCGGTCTGGCATATTCACGCCGGCCATCCGCCCGCGGCCGACATGCCGGTTACGTTCCAGTTGCTGCTGACGCTGGTGTCATCGTCGAACGCGGAGAATGCCGCGACCCTGTGGGGTTTCATCGGCCGCTATCGTCCCGGCGTCACGCCGCAGACCCACCCGAAGCTCGACGCGATGGTCGGCTACGCCATCAACTACTATCGCGACTTCGTGGCCCCGACCAAGAAATTCCGCGAGCCGACCGATGCCGAACGGGTCGCGCTGCAGGATCTTCGCGATGCGCTGTCGCAATTGCCGGCAAACTCGTCGGCCGAGGACATCCAGAACGTGGTCTACGAGATCGGCCGGCGCGAGCCGTTTCTCGACGCCGTGAAGAAGGGCAAGGACGGCCGGCCCGGCGTCTCGCTCGACTGGTTCAACATGCTCTACCAGGTGCTGCTCGGCCAGGAAAAAGGCCCGCGCTTCGGCTCGTTCGTCGCGGT
>WNFO01012862.1_pt1 | contig 14560 bp, 12 predicted proteins | sample 5400251 | NCBI WGS metagenome assembly WNFO01 (sample SAMN13153354, study PRJNA577476) | soil metagenome | isolation source: 100 cm saprolite under Madrone tree | place: USA:California | collected 2016-06-14 | reverse complement strand
GTTTTGGTCGCCCAGCTGTTCATGAAGGTTCCCGCGCTCAAGGCCCTGGCGCCCACGCAATCAGAGCCGCCGTTTCTGGCGACGCAGGTCGTCGTCATGGTGGTTTTCATAGTCCTTGGGTTTCTGGCGGGTAGGCGTTTCCCGGCGGAAGCTTTCCGTGCAGCCTAAGCGCTTAACAGATTTGCATGAACGATTGTTGTACCCTCGTCGGCAGGGGTAGCATCAATCTGTTCAAAGCTGGGCGAGGCGGAAAGAGTGAAACTCGATTCAAACGGAAGCCTCACTGCCGGGGGAGAAGATGAACATGCTTTCAAAATACAAATACTGGATAGGCGGGGTGTTTAGCCTGGTGGTGATCGGCCTCATCATTGGGGCGCTACGGCCAAAGCAGGTATCGGGAGCGCCGGGGGGCGCTGCGCCTGAAGTTGAGGTCGTGCGGAGCCTTCGTAAAGAAGGGTCAATTACTCTTCGAGATTGATCCACGTCCCTTTCAGGCCGCGCTCGACCAGGCCGAAGGGCAATTGGCTCAGGCGACGGCCACGCTCGCCAATGCCAAGGCCGTGCAAGGCAGGACCGAGTTGGACGTCAACCGCTATACTCCATTGGCAAGAGAGCAAGCCGCTAGCCAGCAGGACTTGGACAACTCCATCCAGAACAACTTAGCGGCGAAGGCCACGGTAGCGACCGCCGAAGCTCAAATCAAAAGCGCTGAGGCTGCTGTTGAAACCGCCAAGATCAACCTCGATTTTACCAGGCTCATCGCGCCCATCGACGGCATCGCCGGGCAGGCCCAGCTTCAAGTAGGCGCTCTGGTGAATCTAAGCAGCGGGCCGGTGACTTCCGTCTCCACTGTCGACCCCATCAAGGTCTATTTCACCGTCGGTGAACCCCAGTACCTTGCATGGCGAAAACGGTTCCCGACAGAAACCACGCGGCAGGCCGCGGACGAGAGCCTGCGCCTCGAACTAATCCTCGCCGACGGCTCAACGTATCCCTACGGTGGCAGGTTCTATTTTGCGGACCGACAAGTAAACGAAAGCACCGGAGCGATTCGGATCGCCGCAGTTTTCCCAAATCCGGGAAACATTCTGCGTCCCGGCGGCTACGGCAAAGTTCGCGCCGCCGTGCGAGTGCAGGAGGACGCGCTACTTGTGCCTCAACGAGCAGTCTCGGAGTTACAAGGCGGCTATCAGGTAGCGGTGGTGGACGAGCAGAACAAGGTAGGCATCCGAACCGTGAAGGTGGGCGACCGAGTTGGTACCCAGTGGATCATTGCCGATGGACTAAAGCGTGGCGAGCGCGTCGTTGCCGAGGGCGTGCAGAAGGTGCGAGCGGGGATGCAGGTGAACGCTAAGCCATTCGCCGTGGAAGGCAAAGGCAAGTAACGCCATGTCAAAATTCTTTATCAATCGCCCCATCGTGGCCATGGTGATCTCCATTGTCTTGGTGCTTGTCGGCGCCATCACTATCTTTAGTTTGCCGGTCGCGCAATTTCCCAACATCGCTCCGCCGGAAATTCAAGTTCTTGCCACCTACGTTGGCGCGGACGCGCAAACGCTCGAGCAGGCGGTGGCCACTCCCATCGAACAGCAGATGAGCGGCGTGGACAACATGAATTACATGTATTCGCTGAATGCCACCGGCAATTCGAATACGACGCTGATCGTCAACTTCGATGTGAAAACAGATCCGAACACCGATTTGATTCTGACCCAGGCGCGTGAGACACAAGCTGCCTCGCAACTCCCCGCCGACGTGAACAACTACGGGATTACCGTCCGCAAAGCCGTGTCGGCCCCGCTCATGTTGATTGCCCTCTACTCCCCCCATGGAACCTACGATGCCCAGTTTCTGGCGAACTACGCGTATATCAATATCAGCGATCCGATTACGCGTTCGCCGGGCATAGGCAACGTCCAGATTTTCGGCGCCGGACAATATGCGATGCGGCTGTGGGTGAAACCGGATCAACTGGCAAAGTTGGGCATCACTGTCCCCGAGATTGTCAGCGCGATTCAGACGCAGAACACCGTAAACCCGGCTGGGAAAGCGGGTGGCGAACCGGCGCCGAAGGGCCAGGAATTTACCTACTCGGTCCTCGCGCAGGGCCGCTTGGCGTCGCCGGAGGAATTTGGACAGATCGTAGTACGTGAAACTCCCGACGGCGGGACCGTGCGCGTGCGGGATGTCGCGCGTCTGGAACTGGGTTCCCAGGATTATAGCGTTGTAGGACGCCTGAACGGCAAGCCAAGCGCCGTCATTGCCACTTATCAATTGCCAGGTTCGAACGCCGTGGCGGCAGCCGATAGCGTCAGGAAGCTGATGTCCGAGATGAAGCAACGTTTTCCGGAAGACATGGACTACGTCGTAGCACTCGACCAGACTCGCGCAGTTACCGAAGGTATCAAGGAAATCGTTAAGACGCTTGTGATTGCCCTCGTGCTAGTGATCCTCGTCGTTTACCTATTCTTGCAGGGCTGGCGCGCCACTCTGATTCCGCTCCTCGCTGTGCCGGTCTCGTTGATCGGCACATTTGTGCTTTTCCCGCTGTTCGGCTTCTCCATCAATACGCTTTCTCTCTTTGGTCTGGTGCTGGCGATTGGCCTCGTGGTGGACGACGCGATCGTCGTGGTTGAAGGCGTGGAACGGCACATCGAAGAGGGCATGACGCCCAAGAACGCGGCCTTGAAAGCCATGGAAGAACTTTCCGGCCCCGTAGTTGGAATCGCGCTGGTTCTGTCTGCCGTATTTGTGCCGACCGCCTTTATCCCGGGCATTACTGGCCGGCTATACCAGCAGTTCGCTGTCACCGTCGCGATTTCGGTGCTTCTCTCTGCCTTTAACGCGCTGACGCTGAGTCCGGCGCTTGCCGCACTGTTGCTTCGGCCCCGGACAGAGAGTCGAGGATTGCTGAGGCGGTTTTTCGATTGGTTCAACCGCACGTTCGAACGTTTAACTGAAGGCTACGTCCATTGGAGCGCGACGCTGATCCGGAAGAGCGTGGTCGCCATCGTGTTGTTGGTGGCCTTTGCGCTGGGGGGCGGTTTTTTTGCCAACCGAGTGCCGTCAAGTTTCCTTCCTGACGAAGACCAGGGCTATGCCTTTGTGAATCTCCAGCTCCCGAACGGAGCTTCGCTGGAACGCACCACGGCGGTCGCGGCAGACGTGGAAAAAATCCTGATGAGTACGCCGGGGGTTCAGTATTCGACGACCATCATTGGCTTCAGTTTGCTCAGCTACGTGCGCACCAGCTACAACGCATTTTTCTTTGTAACGTTTAAACCCTGGGATGAGCGCACTACAAGAGCCGAGCAATTTCAAGCTATCAAGGCGCACCTAAACCGGGAATTGAGCCGGTTGCCGGCGGCGATCGCCTTCAGTTTCTCGCCCCCCGCGATTCCTGGAGTTGGCACTTCCGGTGGCTTCACGTTTGTCTTGGAGGACCGTGCCGGCAACGATGTTCAGTTCCTCGCCAAAAACCTGGGCACATTCCTGGAAGCCGCCCGCAAACGCCCGGAGATCGCCGGGTTAAGCACCACTTTTTTGTCGAGTGTGCCGCAGGAATTTGTCGACGTGGACCGCGACAAAGTACTGAAGCAGGGTGTGCCTCTCAACGATGTCTACCGCACTATCCAGGCTTTCATGGGCGGATATTTCATCAACTATTTCAACCGCTTCGGCCGGCAATGGCAGGTTTATATCGAGGCCGAGGGCGATGATCGAGCAAGGGCGGAAAACGTTGGGCAGTTCTACGTTCGCAATAGCAAGGGAGAGAACGTCCCATTGTCGACGCTGACTAGCGTAAAGCCGCGGCTTGGGCCCGAGTTCACGATGCGCTTCAACGAATATCGTTCGGCGCAGATCAACGGTAGCGCCGCGCCGGGTTATAGCGCGGACCAAGCGACGGCGGCACTGGAAGACGTTTTCAAACAGAACATGCCGCGCGAAATGGGTTTCGACTACTCGGGAATGTCTTATCAGGAGCAGAAAGCGCGGGAGGGGGTGCCCGCTTCAGCGATTTTCGGGCTATCGCTGCTCTTTGTGTTCCTCATTTTGGCGGCGCTGTACGAAAGCTGGTCGCTACCCTTTAGCGTTCTCCTGAGCACACCGGTAGCGATCTTTGGAGCCTTTGGAATCCTTTGGTTGCGCCGCGTGCTGCTCAGCATTTTTCTGCCGCCTTACATGGTCCAAATCGAGAATGATGTTTACTCGCAAATCGGGCTGGTCATGCTCATCGGCTTAGCCGCCAAGAACGCGATTCTGATTGTCGAGTTCGCCAAGGAGCAGTACGAGAACGGAAAACCCCTGGTGGATGCCGCGCTCGAAGGGGCCAGGCTCCGACTACGGCCTATTTTGATGACCTCCTTCGCGTTCATTCTGGGTTGCGTGCCCCTTTGGACGGCTACGGGTGCCGGCTCGGTGGCCCGCCAAATCATGGGCACTACGGTAATCGGCGGGATGCTAGCCGCCAGCGCGATCGGCATTTTCTTCGTGCCCGCCATTTTTTACCTGGTGGAGAAATGGTCCGGTGCCGGCAAAGAGCGCGCTTCGGGAGCGCTCCCAGCAACTCCTACGCCAGCGGAGGCGGACTGAAATGAATTACCTCAAGAATGGCGCGAAGGAAGAACGGCGTGGCGCGCCTATGAAGAAACTAACGCGATTCATTGCCGCCACGATAGCTTCAACTTTATTCGCCGGGTGCAGCGTCGGCCCGAACTACCACCGTCCCGCTGCCCAAAACCCGGCGACCTTCCGCGATCTGAGCGAAAACCCGCAGGTCCAGGCTCAGGCAGCGTCTTACGCCGATCTTCCCTGGTGGCAAGTATTCCAGGATCCGCAATTACAAGAACTCATCCGCACCGCGCTGAAGCAAAACTACGACTTGCAACTCGCTACGGAGCGCATCAACGCCGGGCGCGCGCAGCTTGCCGTAACGCGTTCTAATCTTTTTCCACAGATCCAAGGAAACGGCAATTTCAGCGGCGGGAAGGAACATAACTTCCAGACCACGTCAAATTTTCTGCTCCTTACTGCCGACGCCGCGTTCCAATTGGATTTATTCGGGAAACTGCGCCGCGCGACAGAGTCGTCACGCGCCCAACTCCTGGCGACGGAAGATGCGCGGCAGACGGTCATATTAACGCTTGTGAGCGACGTGGCGAGCGACTACTTTGCACTCCTCCAGCTTGACCTTCAACTCCAAATTACTCGCGAGACGGTGAAAACTCAGCAAGACTCGGTGAAGCTTACCAATCTTCGTGTCGAGCACGGCGTGGCGACAAAGCTTGACGTGCTTCAGGCTCAGCAAGTCCTCGATACCGCCAATGCCCAGATTCCTGACCTGGAGCGGCAGATCGCACAGGAAGAAAATGCCATCAGCATACTCCTCGGCAACTACCCGCAGGCCGTGCCACGCGGACGCCCGCTGGTGGAACAGCCACTTCCTCCTGAAGTACCGCCAGGCCTGCCTTCATCGTTGATCGAGCGCCGGCCTGATATTCGCGAAGCCGAACAATTCCTGGTCGCCGCTAATGCCGAAATTGGAGTCGCCAAGGCGCAGTTCTTTCCGCAAATCTCGCTGACCGGCTCCGGCGGCGGGTCGTTTGGACGAAGTAGCGCTTTCTCCAGCTTGTTTAGTTCGCAAACCGGGATCTGGTCTTACGGTGCCCAAGTGAGCCAGCCCATTTTCACTGGGGGAGCTCTTCGCGGAAATCTGCGTCTGGCCAAGTCGCAACACGAACAGGCTTTGATTTCATACCGACAGGCGATTCAACGCGCGTTTGGCGACGTATCCGATGCGCTAATCGGCTACGAGAAATTCCATCAAGTCCGGATTCGCCAGGAAGATTCCGTCAAGGACCTACAAGAATCTGTTCGCCTGTCTAACCTGCGTTATACGGGCGGCACCACCACGTATCTCGAAGTCCTGGACGGCCAGCGGTCGCTGTTTTCGGCTGAACTCACGCTCGCGGGGGCGCGCGGCACGGAGTACCAGAGTCTCGTTCAACTTTACCGGGCGCTCGGCGGAGGCTGGCAACAATAGCAGTTGTAGAAAGGAACGCATCATGAGCACACAACCGAAAGCCATCGTAACGCTCGCACCACCATTCACCAGGGAAACAGCGATTCTGAAAGTCCGCGCTGCCGAAGACAACTGGAATTCCCGCAACCCTGAGCAAGTTTCACGTGGCTACACTGAAGATAGTCGCTGGCGAAACCGCTCTGAGTTCCTCACCGGTCGCGCGGAGATCATTGCTTTTCTTACCAGGAAGTGGTCCGCCGAGCGCGACTACCGCCTCATCAAGGAGTTGTGGGCCTTCGGTGAGAACAGAATCGCCGTCCGTTTCGCCTACGAATCGCATGACGAGTCCGGACAATGGCACCGCTCCTACGGCAACGAAAACTGGGAGTTCGATGCCGCTGGCCTTATGAAATACCGGCATGCCAGCATCAACGATCTTGCTATCAAGGAACAAGCGCGACTGTTTCACTGGCCTCTAGGCCGGCGGCCTGATGAGCACCCAGGTTTAGCTGAGTTAGGCCTCTAGATACCAACGAAAAGTAGGCGATTGAGGCGCCTTCCATCGGTTTTTCGTGGAAGTCCGATTCACTTGAGGCGTCGAAGTGCGACGTCGCCGTCATCGGAGAAGAAGTCAACGGCCGTCCTTTCGACAGTTGATGGCGCAACACGTCTTGCGCTGCAAACTCGATCGGACCGCGGGGGCCGCGGCGGGGTCTGGAACGAGATTTCTTAAGTCGAAACCAAGGGAGAGGCTATGAGATCTATCTCAACAATCCGGATGGGTGTCGCTCTTTTTGCAGTTCTTTTCACGGCATCGTTTCCGGCCAAGGCGGGAGCTGATGCGGACTGGAAAGCCATCACGTCGCACACGGCGGAAGTGGAGGACACGGCCCTGCGGTGATCCTCCTTCATGGCTACACCCAGACTTCACTGATGTGGAAGCCCCTCATTCCACAACTAGCTGAGAAATTTACAGTCATTGCGCCGGACCTGCCGGGAATCGGTGATTCGGAAATTCCAAAGGATGGTCTGGATATGAAGACCGCGGCCATTCGCATCCATGCGCTCGCTAAATCGCTCGGCGTCGCCAAGGCAAGAGTCGTTGGACACGACATCGGGCTGATGGTTGCTTACGCGTATGCCGCGCAGTTCCCAACGGAAGTGGAAAAACTCGTCGTAATGGACGCTTTTCTCCCAGGTGTTGCCGGATGGGAAGACGTCTACGATAATCCGAACTTCTGGCATTTTCGTTTCAACGGTCCGACGCCGGAAGCCTTGGTTCAGGGACGCGAAAAAACGTACTTCGCATACTTCTGGAATGACTTGGCTGCGGACAAAACACATTCGCTCGAGGCCGCTGACCGCGCAGCTTACGTTGCAGCATATGGCCGCCCTGGGCGCATGCACGCTGGCTGGGCCTACTTCGCTGCTTGGCCGCAAACCGCCAAAGACTTCGCGCAACTAGCTCAAACGAAGTTGACGATCCCCGTGCTATCGATAGCCGGCGATAAAGCCAGTGCTGGAGTCCTGGGCCCGCAGATGAAGCTGGTCGCCTCGTATGTGACCATTGTCGTATTGCAGGAGACCGGCCATTGGGTAATGGAAGAGCGCCCCAAGGAGACAATGGAAGCTATCGTGAATTTCCTCTGAGAATCAAGCGACGACGCACGTTCGATTTCCTAATAGGCTTAAAACTCAAAGACATAAAGCAGCCTCACGGGCACTCGGACAAATTCAAGACAGAAAAGATGAGATCAGGTTCTCGATTTAGAGTCGTTCCTCAGGGCCTCGCTCACCTTAAGTACCAAGGTATCGCGCGAGAATGGCTTTTGAAGGAAGAAACCCTCCTCCAAGAAGTCATCGTTGCCCCGGTTATATTCGAGGTACCCAGACATATAAACGATCCTCAACCTCGTACGGAGACCCTTTAATCGTTTGGCTAGCTCCGGTCCCCGCATCTTGGGCATCACGACATCGGTAAGCAGCAGGTGGATCGGCTCGTCCGACTGTTCGGCGATGGCGAGAGCTTCTGTACCGTCCTTGGCCGTAAGCACCGCGTAGCCAGCCGACTCCAAAAATTCGGAAGCAAGCTCTCTGACCCCGTCTTCGTCTTCCACAACTAGCACCATCTTGCGCCGCCGAACAGGAGTGACCGCAATTTCCTCACACTCAGAAGACTCCGCAGCCTCGTCGACTCGTGGGAGGTAGACTTCGAATCGCGCCCCTTTCTCCGGCTCAGACTCCACCCAAACGCAGCCGCCGCTCTGCTTAACGATGCCGTAAACGGTCGCGAGCCCCAATCCAGTTCCTTTGCCCTGCTCCTTGGTTGTGAAGAATGGCTCGAAAATGCGCGACTTCGTTTCGGCATCCATTCCATGACCAGTGTCCGCAACCGCAAGCAGAACATACTCGCCGGGTAGAATCAAAGGCCGAGCCAGGGTGTATTGCTGATCCACTGTCACGTTACGCGTTTCGATGGTCAGGGTGCCGCCCGAAGGCATGGCATCACCGGCATTCACCGCAAGATTCATGATGACTTGCTCGATCTGTCCTGGATCTGCCTTCACCCGCCCAAGAGACTCGCTAGCGTGGAAGGTGAACGCAATGTCTTCGCGAATCAGCCGTCTTAGTAATTTGCACATTTCCGAGACCAGCATGTTCAAGTCCAGGATTTTCGGCTGCAATACTTGCATACGACAGAAGGCCAGCAACTGGCGAGTCAGCGAAGCAGCTCGGTCCGCTGCCCCCTCTATTTGTTTGGTACGTCCAAGGAGCTGATCGTCGGATTGCAGGCGCTCAACCAATAAGCTACTGTTCCCCTTGATGACCGTTAGAAGATTGTTGAAATCATGTGCCACGCCGCCTGCCAACCTCCCCATTGCATCCATCTTCTGCGCTTGGCGGAGTTGTCCTTCAAGCTGTTGCCTCTGTACTTCAAGCTGTTGCCGTTGTACTTCATGTTGTTGTCTTTGTTCTTCGTTCCTCTGCAATGTCTTGCGCATGTCCTCGAAAGCCCGGGTGACCTGCGCTACTTCGTCACCACCATGCGATTTCAGTGGATAGACGAAATCACCTTGTTCGAGGGCGCGCACTCCCTCCGCAAGGTACGTCAGCGGACGCGTAGATCTGTCCGAAATCACAAAAACCAATATGCCTCCCCCTAACACGGCGGCTAGACCAAGCCCAACCAGCAGACGGTTCAATCTCTTGAGAGATGCAGTTACCTCGTCATAAGACTTCAGAACCGTAAGGCGTAGGGCTGGCTGGGCCCCGGAGTCCAGCGGGAGGGAACTTGCAAAGAACTTTTCATTGCCAATTTGGATATCTTCCCCTCTAGGGCGGTCCAACAGCCGCCCCTCGAGCCCCATGGCGGGCGAAAACGTGCTAATCACGAAATCGTCGCCGTAGCGGAAAATCAGGTGACTCGATGAAATGCGTCCCAGGTCGCTCACTCCCCTGGAGTCAAGCTCGCGCCCGACAATTACAGTGCCCAAGAGGCGGTTCTTCCTTGGCTCATCCTCGTAATACGGTTGAAGCACCACCTGAAAAAGATGCCCGTCGTCAAACCACCATCCCGGGCCACTACTCTCTTTGAAGGAGCGTCTAAGTAGTTTTTCAGTGGTAGCAATGGAAATCATTGAGGTAGTTGCATGCAGGGCGACAATCTTGCCTTTTCGGTCCGCCAACGCGAATAGGTCGCAATCGCCGAACTGCCATGGGTCTTGGCTGGCATCCTGGATTGTTGTCGGGTCTCCGTTTCTCATGTAGGCTAACGACGCGAGCAGGTCGGCCTTGCGAGTAAGCAGCATCTCTCGCTGATGCTGAACGGCTTGGATCGTCAAAAGGGCATTGCGGGCGTCCTGCTCGATTTGCCTCTGGACTTGGCCTTGAGCAGATTGACGCACTACAAGCAGGGTGACGGAAGTGAGCGCCGCCGTAAACAGCACAAGCCACAACAACAGCTTGGTGCGCAATCCCAGGTCGTTGTGGCCTTCTTGGAGCGCCTTCAAAATACGGCTTACCCTTGTAAAATGAATAGGTTGCCTCCTGTAATGCGGGGCCTCAAGAGGGTTTCCAGTATCCGGCTGGGACGGATGACGAATGACTTAATTCACCTGGAGTTTGCATGTCAGGCTCGTAAGTCTTACAAAGTAACGTTCTTGTCCCAAATCGGGAATGGACACTCCGTACCACGAAAGGAGTACCCCGGAGCCAGAGGGGACTGAGACGTTCGGCATGTCTCCGAAGAGCAGTTCTTCGAAATCAACTCAGGGCCGCTGTGACCATTGATAGCCATTCGTCAGGACCAAGCCCTGCAGAATGCGGTGAGACATAGCGCTGTACGAAAGTTCGATGGGCGATTGTGGGAACGTCAGATGAGATTCATCTCGCGGTCAGTGATTGCGGCGTAGGTTTTAGTCTAGACAGCCCAAGAAAGGCCGGAGGACTTGGTCTCAACCGCATTAAAGAGCGGCTGAAACTCGTGAAGGGAACGGTTTCAATCGAATCGCTTCCCAAGAGGGGTGCCACGATCACGCTCGCGTGCCAGTCAGTTTGAGGACCGATTCCATACTTGCGACAGGGTAGAAGCACCGGAATCGTGGGTCGCTGTCAAATCTTGCTCTGGAGCAACGACTTCGCGCAGTCCGCGGTGCTAGTATTTAAATCAGACTCCTCGACAAGAGTCTCTCGCACTCGTGGCAGTCCGCGAGTGACGCAATGACCTTGCCTGGTTTATTCTTCACAGGCGCAGCGACTTGGAGGTTCGCGCAACTAATTTGCACGCGGCGTCTTCGTATACAGTGCCAGAAATGGAGCAGTGCCTGTTGTCATCAATTCGCATTCTCGTAGTAGACGATTACAAAGTTTGGCGAAACCAAGTCCGATTGTTGCTTCAGGCGCGGCCAGAATGGCAGGTCATCGCGGAGGCTGCGGATGGACCAGAAGCCATTCAGAAGGCCAAAGAATTGAAGCCGGACTTGATTGTGTTGGACATTGGTCTCCCGAAGTTGAATGGAATCGAAGCCGCCCGGCGGATACGGATGCTCTCTCCCAGCTCGAGAATAGTCTTCCTAAGTCTGAACAATGATCTCGACGTCGTGCGGGCATCTCTGAGCACAGGCGCCCGGGGTTACATTCAGAAGACAGATGCCCAAAGCGAACTACTGCCGGCCGTGGATGCGGTCCTTCGAGGTCAGCAATTTGTCAGCAGCAGCTTAAAGGGCTACGAGTTCGCCGCCACCTCAGGAGAGAAAGCCCCTCACCGCCATGAGGTTCTGTTCTATTCTGATGAAACGGTTCTACTTGATCGCTTTACTCACTTTATTGCTGCTGCCCTCAAGGCCGGTAACGCCGCTATTGTGCTCGCTACGAAGTCACACCGGTATGCCCTTCTTCGAAGACTGAAGGCAGAGGGTGTGGATGCAGATGGCGCCCTTCAACTAGGTACCTACGTTCCATTGGATGTTGCCGACTCGCTCTCAAGAGTCATGGTAGATGGTTTGCCTGACCCGCTTCGATTTTTCGAGGGCATTGGTGGCCTGATTGAGGCAGCAGCCAAAGACACGAAATCAGGACAGCCTCGGGTTGTGGTGTGCGGTGAAGGCGTGGCTCTCTTGCATGCCGAAGGCAAAGCGGATGCGGCGATTCGCATCGAACGCGGCTGCAACGATCTAGTCAAAACACACGACGTAGATATCCTGTGCGCATATCCATTGGGCAGCTTTCAAGGCGAGCAAGACGAACTCGTTCTCCAGAGCATCTATGCGGAACACTCAGCCGTTTATTCTCAGTGAGAAAGTATGACTCAATCGAAGGTTTAACCTGCCGGAGCGGCGTCGCCTTTCGCAAGCAGAGGCAGTTCGGATTTGGGCACAGTGAATTCCGCAGTTCCGCAATCCAGACAGACAACAAGCTCCGGAAACATCCACGCGACGGGCTTGTCGATATTTTTCAGTCCGGGAAAATGGATGGCCATCTCCGCGGTGAACTTGCTCTGGTTGACTGATCCGCACGACTTGCAGGGCATACCACCTCTAATTGGCCCCCCATGGGAACAAGGAGTCCCTCTTGGGACGTATTCGCCTCATAGAATGGTACAACCTCCTGAAAACCAAATCCTGTAATAACACTTGTAATAACATTTGGTAAATCGATTGACTGTTTAGGGGGCGCTAGCTCCCGATTAGTCGTCAATTAGGCACCGTCGAATACTGGTGTACTAGTCTATGCCACGTATGCTCTTGACGCAAAGGCGGCGATATTTTGAAGGGCGTGCCGACTCTTGCCGGCTCTGGCCGCCATCCTAATTCCAGCTAGGCTGCTCTCAAAGAAGTCCGCCATGCTGTCCAGATCCGCATCTGAGCGAATCTCTCTACGACATGACGTTGGTAGTCGTTGGCGTGAAACACGAAGCCGGAATCTGAGTGCGGGGTAGGTCGTGAAGTATAACCAATTGTGCTGTTGAGCATCACATATGGACGGGAGAACGTATGTCAGCAAGAAGCGTCCAATTTACGGTTGCCGCCCACATCATGGCTGCGCTGGCTTACAAGCATGGCAAGGAATTCTCCTCGGGTACTCTGGCCGAGAGCGTGAATGCCGACCCCACGTTCGTTCGAAAGTCGCTCTCCAAGCTCTCGAAAGCGGGCTTGGTCGTGACAAAACGCGGCAAGAGCGGGGCCAGCGTGCTTGCGCGTTCTCCGCGACAGATCACCATGCTCGACATATACCGTGCAAGTGTGGCACCACCGGCGTTTGCGATTCATTCCTATCCTGTGGAAAAGAGGTGTCCGGTCAGCTGCCACCTCAAGGAGTGCATGTCAGGGCTACTCTCTCAGGCTCAGAACAGCTTCGAAAGATCACTCGCCAAAATGACCCTGGCTCATCTGGTTGGCCAGATCCGGGAAAAGACGCGTTGACTTTTTTCGATTTGAATTGTGCGGAGTAACAGAACAATAAATCTGGAGGACTAAGAGAATGCTGACGGAAACGGAACTGACGTCCGACGAACGAGCGGAGCCCAAGGGGCGGCGAATCAGTGGACGAACGTCGGCGAAGCTGTGGGTTGCCGCCATCCTAGCAGGGGTAGTGTTTCTGGGTGCATGGCTCAAGTATTCGCCCAGGGCGAGCGGAAGTTCCGCAGGTGCTCCGCCCGCTACGCTTCCACAAGTCGTGGTGAGCAAGCCGTTGGCGCAAGACATCGATACGCGGTTGGGCTTCCTTGGCCAATTCGCGGCGGTTTCGCAAGTCGAACTGCGCGCGCAAGTAGGCGGTACGCTTACGGGAATATTTTTCAAGGACGGGGACACTGTTCGGAAGGGCGACCTCCTTTTCACCATTGATCCCCGCCCCTACGAGATTACGCTCGCCGAGGCCACTGCCCAACTCGACGTTGCATCGGCTCGACTGGAACTGGCTGACAGACAACTTGGCCGTGCCAAGGATCTGGAGCAAAGCAACGCTGGAAGCGTGGAAAACGTGGACCAGCGCACATCCGATCAACGAGCAGGCCGCGCTGCGGTTGAAGACGCGAAAGCCCGAATCCGCGATGCACAGTTCGACCTCGACCATTGCCGGATTACGGCGCCGTTCACAGGGCGCATGGGCACACACCTCGTTTCGATCGGCAATTTGATCGCTGGCAGCCGCACAGCGACGAGTCCGACGACGCTGCTCGCGACGCTCGTGTCGCTTGATCCGATCTACCTTGACTTTGATATGAGCGAGTCCGATTTCCTCGCGTACTCCAAGTATCGCGCGCACCTCAAGGGAGGACATGTTCAGAAGGTTGAGGTTGCGCTTGGCGACGACAATCAGTACGCGCGCAGCGGCGTATTCGATTTCCTCGACAATGTCCTTGACCGTTCGAGCGGCACAATCCACGCGAGGGCTACAGTTGCGAATTCCAATCTGGTTTTGACTCCCGGCCTGTTCGCTCGTGTTCGACTGGTGGTCGCGCCTCCTTCACCGACCCTCCTCGTGCCGGACAGCGCAGTGGTGCCTGACCAATCGCAACACATGGTGATGACGGTTTTGGCGGACGGCACGGTCGTGCCAAAGCGAGTGGAAGTAGGGGAGATTCGCGACGGTTTGCGAGTGATTCGGTCTGGGCTCGCACCAAGCGACCGAATCATCGTGGGCGGACTGCTGCGCGCCGCGCCTGGAACCAAAGTTGCCACTCAGGACGGAACGATCCGTTCTGCCGGCGGTCAGGACTAAGGAGAGCCCAAAACATGCGCCTGACACACTTCTTTATCGAACGCCCTCGCTTCGCAACCGTACTGAGCGCTTTTGTGACTCTGCTCGGCCTCGGTGCGCTCGCCATTCTGCCGGTCGCACAATACCCGGAAATCGTCCCGCCCACGGTGCAGATCACCACGGTGTATCCGGGCGCATCTGCGGATACGGTGTCGCGCACCGTGGCGACGCCGCTTGAGCAGCAGATCAATGGCGTCGAAAACATGCTCTACATGGGCAGTCAGTCGACCGGCGACGGCAGGCTCACCATCACCGTAACTTTCCGAATCGGCACCGACT
>WNFO01008938.1_pt1 | contig 14564 bp, 19 predicted proteins | sample 5400251 | NCBI WGS metagenome assembly WNFO01 (sample SAMN13153354, study PRJNA577476) | soil metagenome | isolation source: 100 cm saprolite under Madrone tree | place: USA:California | collected 2016-06-14 | reverse complement strand
AGAACGGCCGTTTCGAAGCGAACATCGTGCTTGTGAAGGTTTTGCCGGTTCTTCTGCTCGTCCCATTCAAATCGCATGGCTCGCCACGACTGGGAGAGAATACGGTCCTTGCGCGTGTTTGTCAATACATTTGTATGTACAGTCTGCTGTACGCAGGCCGGACAGAAAGAGTGGATATAGACACCACGGATTCAAAGGCAGGGAAAATCAGATATGGCGGAGAGGGTGGGATTAAACCCTAGTGAGGAAGCGTGAGGAATGGCTTTAGGGGCGTTTGTAACTGATGCGAAATCTACAACTTGCAGACGCCGTTTTTTCGATTCAGCGCACCGTGTTGTGAATGCGGGGCTTGTTACGTCTCAAATCCTCGTCTAGCAGTACACATGTACTGATGAAAACAGGCTGTTTATTCGGCGTGTCTGCCAGTTCCGCTACTCGGGCACATTGATAAGGATAACACAGGTGTCTTGAGTTCGAATCCCGCCAACCCACCAGCATCACGCTTGCGCTTGTGGCGCGGATTTCGCCAGCACAAGGAAAATAATCACAACGGCAACCACAAGGGCACACGCAAAGAAATATGACTGTCCTTGCGAGAATCCCTCCGCATGCGCCTTTTCGACGGCTACCTGCTGTCGTGTCAGCACACGGCTTTCTCTCAAGTCGAGCCACCGCTGAAATTGGCGCACTATGCTGACAAGCGCTTTCCATATTCCGCCAAGAATCACGGTAAGCGTAGACACGTAACCAATCAGCAGAGAAAGTTCCTTCAGTAGACCCATCTCAGCACCCCCTCGGGCACCCGCTTTGTCCGCAACACGGGCGTCCGGCCCTTTATTCCCGTTCCATATCATGACCCCAATGGCCCACTTCTCCCGGCGACACGCCCAGCTTTGTAGGTCGCTGACCAGCCGATATCCCTTCACTCATCATAGCGGCTTGCAGATTTCCGCTCCGTCCGCACCGTGGGCAGAAGGGCGGCGGCGTGGCGTGGTAGTTGTCCATCGTGTATTTGATTTCTGCCGACTCATACGGGCAGTCTGGACCGTTGCACGCCCAATAGAATGACTTTCCGTTGGGATGTTCAATTTTGCGCAATTGCATGGGGGCACCTCCCCGTTTCCTATTATAGTCCCGGTAGTCAATGCCAAAGAGAAAACGCAGCACTTCAGCTAAAGCCCGGTCCCGCTCCTCTGCCCCGGCATTCATAAATCGGAGTTGATTTGAATCGTCTCCTTGTTAGTGGCGCGTCCTGTGTGCATGTGACTTTGTTTTTGTGCATCCCCTGGAACACACCCAAACAAGCACTTCTTTGGGCCTGCCGAAAATGTCAGGAAAGAGTTTCGGGACTTGCTTTAAGGAACAGCAGCGGCAAGTTGGGCAGAGAAGAGCGCCATCCGTGTCTATGACGCCCTCTTCCGGTTCAAAAATCCATTTGCGGTGGATGGGGCGAAGCGGAATCTCTGAGTCAGGGATAAACCTCATCGACACAATCTTCATCACGTTGTCCCTCGAAAGGACTTTATCACACACAGTTCTGCTCCGGGCATCGGGGTCCGGGTTCAGATCACGCGGAGAGAACCTTGGTCTACGGTCAGAGATGTAGTTGTTTGGGTTGCTGTTAACAGTATAGTTCAGGCCACGTCGTCACCGAATGGATGGTTGTTGCGGGGCCTTCGGGTTTGAGCGTAGGCTGGATACACAGTTATACCGGAGCGGGTTGGACATGAAAAAGACAGTGATTTTGATTGCGATGTCGGCAGCGGTGCTTTTAGCTCCTGCGAGCCAGGCAAAGAAACTCAGGCTGTCCGTCCAAATTGTGAACAGGCAATCCAGCACGACAGAGTACACCTACACCGTCCCAGGTTATGCGACCTCGAATTGCAATGCCTCCGTTTATGAAAGCAGCGCATCGGCCAATTGTTTTGCTTCCGGTGTGCCTGCAACCTCAGGAAGTTATTCTGTGCATGGCGCTACGCTGTCCCTGCTGTTGCCAGATGGCCGGGTCGTCGTAGTCAATTGCAATGCTAAGACCAACTGGACGGATTGGAGCCACCCCACCTGGTATCGGGGCTGCCGCGAGCCCATGACCAGCACAATAGAAGCCGAGTTTGACGGTGACAACGCGAAGCTGGAGTGGAGCGTTTCCCTCGACGGGAAAAAGAAAGAAAGGGAAACCTACAAGATCATCGGCATTCTTTCTAAGATTCCCGGCCCGGATGAGAAGAAGTAGTCACCTGTGACCGCCGTTTTTGTTTTCGATTTTCAAAATGAGCCGAGGCGCACCCACGGACAAGTGCCGAATGGCGGCCCGGATGACGCTAGATTGGCGGTTCAAGTCCGCCTGGTCTCGCCATCTGCTCGATAGTTCGGACTAACGTGTATAATTCCTTCAATTCCCGTCAAGTTCCCATATCGGGAGACCATATGAAGCGACTCGGATGCATTCTTCTCTCTCTGGTCTTCGTTCCTCTCGGGTTTGCTAAACCGCGTGAGTGGCAAGCGGCCACCGTTCTGAAGCAAATTACTGACGGAACGGAAACGGAAGTCGTAGTAGCTCCCTTGCCAGGAGGCGGTGCGGTAGGGGAGAGCACCACTACCTCTGGCAAGCACATGCGGGGCGTGTATTGGCTGAAGACCGATAAGTTCACCTACGTCATTCCCAACTACGCCAAGGCGAACATGGTCGGCATCCAGTGGTGGCTTTATCTTACCGTCGGCGGACAGACCAAAATCTCTATCGATTCAGCGAGAACTATGCATGTGATTGATGACGAGGGAAAAGACCGCAAGGTGCACATCATTCAAAGGATTGCAAACCAGCCATAGCGCCACCGATGAACATCGAAGCCCGGAAACGAAGACTGGAGGGCGGTGAGCCGGATGAATGGTGCCCGGCAAATCAAAGCAATAGGAATCGCATATTGCTTGACGTGACAGGAAATTGCTATTAAATGCTCTCAGCACAAATTGGCCCTAAACTCAGGTCATTCGAGAAAAGGGAGGAATCTGTTATGGCAAAAACGCGACTGCTTGTTCTGGTGGCATTTGCGGTGGGTGTAAGTTGCCTGTATGCGGCGGAGGAGAAGGAAAAGACTCTTGAGGGCACTCTAGTCTCGGCAAGTTGCTATCTGGCGGATAACTCGGCAACCGGAAATGAAATGAACGGAATCAAGGAATGCGGTACAGGGTGCTTGAAACAGGGGAAGCCTGCGGGTTTGTTGACCAAAGAAAAGCAGTTTCACATACTGGACGCCCCTTCTTTGTTGCTCGCACCGTATGTGGGACAGGAGATGCGCGTCACTGGTATTGACTACAATGGCGTCATTTCTGTTAAGAAGGCGGAAGTCAGGAAAGACGGTAAGTGGGAAGAGATAGACATCAAGTCCTTAATACCAGGGCGTGGGACTAAATCAAGTTGACGGAATCATTTCGTTTTCGCCTCTGACAACTTGGGGTTCGAGTCCGCCCAGTCCCGCTACTGTGTCACTGTCCTTGCTTCGGCAGGCCAACCGGCGATTCAATCAAGCCGATTAAATCTTCGATTTTTCGGAACAATTCATCGTAGGTAAGCACGGTTACGCCGTGCAGCGATTGGCGCTGCATCTCAAAATTTTCTTTCAGCGTAGCGTCCGCTAGCTGCCTGCCAATATGCCCGGCCACAACGATGCAACGAATCCCAGCAGGCGAGGTTTCACTGCCACTTTCCTTGTGCAGTAGCGGGTTGTCCAAGAAAGTACGACGCTGTTGGAGCACTTGGGCGATTGCGTCTGAAAGTTCTTGAGAAAATGGATACACTTCGGCGCGGTATTCGCCGCAAAGCAATGGGGTCAGCGGGGTCTTTATCTCAACGATTACGGCAGAGCGAGTCAGGGTGTTTGCAGCCAGAAAATCCGAGTATTTTCCGCCTGTGTTATCAATCCCCTTGCCGCCAAGGTAGGGCTTGTTCCGGATAATGACTAGTGGGAATGACAGAACCTGACTAAGAACGTAGGCCCTTTCTTCCAAGAGTTTCTGCCACAGGTCTTCGTCGTTGCTATCCTGATTTTCTTTCCACATCGCCAGCGTAGCTTTCAACGATGCAAGACCGAGACGGGCGTTCAAATCAGGAAGTTGGCCAAAGTCCATCATGCGCTGCACGGCGTCAACGGCTTGGGGCGACGTAGTCAGCCACTTGATTACGTTGGCGATGAATCGCTCTGCGTTGTCAGAAGCCGAATCAAAAAATTCCGCCAAAGCCGCGTAGCCCATTTTGCCCAAACCGCTGAGCTGAGGCGTTTCAACCCACGTTTTCTCTCCCTGTGGTGTTCCTTTCTGTTCGCGAAACTGATACGCGTCTTTCAGTGAGACATACAACTGGAGCAGTTCCGCCGATTTCAGGTTTAGTACATATCCTTCATCTGTTTTGAGACTAGTGAGTGGAACCGTGCGGTAATCGATCCAAGCGGCGTTGCGCGCTTTCTTCTGATAGAGAAATTCCCCATTGATTCCCGCTGCCGCGTTTTTGTCGTTCTGAACGAGCATCGGGATAAAAACAAGCCGCGATTGCGGACCTTCACGCAGCACAATTGGGTCCAGTTTCGACGTTCTAGGCGAGGTAGAGCGCGTGCGGATAATTGGCGGCATTGGTGTACCGGCGCAGTGTACCACCAATCATTTGCAGAAGCCCGGCACCGAGCTGTCGGCCTCATTAACGGAATCCGCAATGAACAACGTGGGACTGATATGTTCATTGAGAAAATGAAAGAGGCCGGGCCGGTGAAACCCGGTGCTCTCGGAAATTGTGCGCAGCTTTCCGGAGGCCCTAGCGTTTCCCCTTCGCCTTCTCTGCTCTAAACTTTGCCCACCGCGCTTTCGTCGCCTTAGAAATCTTCGCCTTCGTAGCCGCAGACACCTACGCACCGCGTCCAACTGTTGCCGCACCTTATCCGCCTGCTTCTGTAACTTCGCCTCTTCGTGCTTCAATGCCGCCAAGATATTCATGAATCCTCCGGGCGGCTAATCTACCATAGGCGGACCCTCTCAGCGGTCAATTCCCATACATCGTTTTGAACCTCGCCCCTTCGAATGAAAATCTGTTGCTACGTTTGATTTGGTGTGTATTATTTGGACGAGTAGCCGCTTGACATAAAATCCACAACCGCGAGGGCGTCGTTCCATTCATTCTGGATTCCACCGCGCAAGCCGTTATCCGTTCGCGGCCAGCATTGAACTGACCGACGTGCGGTCGGATAGAATAACCCCTCCAGGAGTGGATGACGGAATTAGAAATGAAAGAGGCACGGGACTCGCGTCCCGTGCCTCTTTATTCTCGCTGTAGACAAGAACAACAGGCCGCAGGCTGAGGTTCTTAGAGCGCCGGGCTCGAAGCATTGGCACCAGCACCACTCGCGTCGTAACGAATGACGCCAGACTGGTCGGTGAAGAACGCACGCTGGCCGCTCTGGCCAACCACGCTCGGTACCGCTGTCGCTGTGTAGGTAACGTTCAGTCCGCCAGCTCCCGCGACTCCCACGGCGGTGAATTGATAACCGCTCTTCACTGCGGCCATGGACAGGACATCGTCAATCAGGCAGGAGGCCGTTGAAACTGCGGTCGTGCAGGGTGCCGCCCCGCCAAGAGCTGCAATCGTCGCAGCAAAACCAACGCTCGGATACGTGGTGGAATAGGTCACTTCCGCGGTGTTGATGGTGCGGAGAGAACCGACCGCCGAAGCCTCGTTCGCGGCCATACGGGACCGCAGAAGGTTCGGAATTGCTATGGCCGCGATGATCAGAATGATCGCCACGACGATCAGCAACTCGATAAGTGAGAATCCCTTTTGGTGTCTACGCATTGTCTGACTTCTCCTTATTCTTTCGAATAACTAGCTCTATTCTCCGTCATCACTTTGAATAAATCGAGTATAGGAGTTGCCGACTTCAACACACAATAGACCGTGAGTCCTCAAAAAGGCCGCACCGCTGTCCTAAAGGAAAGAGCCATTTCCCCGTACAGTGGGACTAGTACTCTGCTCGACTCAGCACCCTCCATGCCCTCTCCTTCTGAATTAACTCCTTATAAAACAAATAGTTACGGACTGGCAACTTCGGCCTTCTTTGACAATTCTTCGCCTGCCTGGTTGTCTTGAATGAGTACCTGTCACTGACCTAAGGGAGTCATTTTGTGAAAATTGGCGGCAGGCCCCCGCCACGGTCAAACTCTTCTGGAGTCTGTGGGGCAAGAACAGATTCTAGCGACCGGCCATTTTCTGGGCCATATGCATCACGAGCTTGCGGTCATCCTCGGCAGCCTTGCCCAAATGTCTGCGGAGTTTGCTCAAATACCGCGCATCCTTGCCCGAACTCCCCCAAACGTTTTCGTCAGATGACTTCCGCTTGAGCAGATTCGGCACTTGAGGAGTTTCTTCGCCGTCGTAAAAGAGTTGATAGAGTGGGACCTCTAAAGCGCGAGCCATTTTCTCCAGGGTTTCAATCGCGGGAACGGTATGACCATTCTCGACGCGAGAGATATAGCACCGGAGAAGACCCGTTCTCTTCTCGATGTCACCTTGGGAGAGTTTCTTTTCTTCGCGGAGTGCGCGAAGGCGGTCGCCAATGATCATGGCGGGATTATTTCACCGGGCCGTTTGGAAGACAAGCAGTGCTCCGACTTGAACTGAAAAAGGGCGCTCTCGATTCATCCCTCTGCGTCGTTTCCCTCTCATAGGAAGGAGCCGGGGGGAAGGTAAAGGTACCCCACGTCTGGTGTTGTACCGCGTTGCGTCCGTCAGCCAACGTCCTCAGTGCAAGGAATCAATGGACAATTCCTGCCTGTTCCTTCTTCTGACTCGCTTGATCCTTCGTGATGGCCGCGCACGCATCCTTCACGGAGTTCCCAAGCTCGCGTGTGGAATCGCTGAAGATCGCATCGCCCTCTCGATTGAATACGGCCACCTTGTTCCGGCGATGTAGCGCCCCCTTGCCGCCTTCGTGGTCGAGGATAACCGCGTAATTCGCCCTGTCTTTGTTGTTCGTGACCGTGTATTCCGGGCAGCGCTGGTTGAAGGTCTTGATGATCTCGGCGGTCTGCGGTCTTGCTCCACCACTTTCGTGCCCCCCGCCTGAACCATTAGACGCTCCCCAAGCCCCGCTCATCTCCCAAGACTGACTGTCCGAAACATAAACGCGGATTTTCCCGTCGGTCGGTGGACCCGGGGTAGCAGCTGGAGTGGCTTGTGGCGCAGCTTGCGGCGTGTGCTGCTGTATGGGTGGTGGTGCCTGCTGCTGTTGAGCTAGAGCGGAATTCCCGCCAAACGTCAGACCAGTGACGACAAGAATAAGCATGGATTTGTGCATTGTGAGTTCTCCTCCGAGATAAGGCCAGTGTGTGAGAACTGACAGACTAATGCAATAATTCTGGTCGATCTGATAGCGTCAAGGTAACGTACCGCACCGAGAATTCACAGACCTTGACATCGCGTATATACTTGTATTGTTATATTTATTTTACAGTAAATATACGACGCTTCCTGTCAACTCAGAAAGTACTGTGGTCTTTACGACTCTTTCGCAGAAAACGAATTCACAATCGTAGGCCAGCGCTCATCAATCTTTTCGAGGATGAATACAGCATCGTCGATTGCTTTGTCTACGAAAAATCCTTTTGCCATATTCGGCTTGTCCGGGTCCAAGTCGATCAGCTTCCGCGCAGCAAGAATCGTCGCAGCGAACAGAATGGCGAACTTCCGCTCCTCTGTCATTTCACGGGCCTATACGTGGCTCTGTATCTCGCCTCCCGGCATGCCCAGACCTTTTGCCAGTAGTGACTACGGGCAGCAGGGTCGGGATTCAGATCACGGGGAGAAATAGACAGTACGTCAACGGTTGGAATACTCGGGTCAGGAGCGCACATAATTCTGTCGATAAGGAAATCGTAAAGTTCGGTCACTTCACCACAGTCGGGGCACTTCATTTTGATCTTGCTGCAAAGATGGTAGTAGGTCGGAAGCGGGTCGGGCCAGATGACGCGGAAATGATGTTCGCAATTGGGGCACATGTACATCTTGTAGCTTGGCATGGAATCCCCGCAGTTTGAATTTGTCGCGGGTAGAGGTAGGAGAGAAGAGTCTAACTCTTTTTCTTCCAACTGTCCCTAGGACGACCGGGTGGTCTTGGTGCGCTCCGCACGAATTTACAGCCAAATTACATTATTGTTGTTCTTTCGCAATGAAATAGATCGACGCTGCGCCGAATATGCGAGCGAATGAGGTGAGATCGAGAATCGAATCCTCATCATCGCGCTGTTCAGCGCCACGGCTGCTTTCCCGTCCCTGGGGCAGGTTTCGCTCCTGCGCGACCTATCACTGGGAGGGAACGATGAAAATACTATCGCTTTATTCTGAAAGTCCAAGTCAGGCACAAGAATCTTCGACGAGCACACGAAAGAAAATCGTGGCGGCGATTGCCATCCTAACGGCTTGCGGTCTCGGACTGTGGGTGGGCATTCAGAAGGTCTTGCTTGCGACATCAGGCCACTCCTGAGAGAGTGGCCCCGGCGGAGATGTCGATAGGTCCAGCGGCCCGCAAGTTATAACGCATGCCAGTAACAGTCAGTGTGCGATTGAGAATTAGGACGCTACCTTCGACTGTGGCGGGACAGAGCGTGTCGCGAAACTCCGCTCCCGACAGTCAACTGGTATGATCGTTTGCAATGACTGCTGTACGGAGTGTTCTAAAGCGGACAGTTTTAGGAAAAGTTTTGCGGTAGCCTGTCCAAATGAGAATGAACAACATAACGCCCAAGTTCTTTCACTGCGTACCCTGTCCTACGTGTGGGGTTCATGCCGGAATGCGTTGTTTGCTGCATTCAGGTCGCCTACGCAACGAACCACACCTAGACCGAAAACTTTCCGTGGCTGAGGCAATTGAAACGAATAGAATTTCCCGCCTTGAAGGTCGCAGAAACGGTAAGTAAACGCCTGTCTTCAGTACCCTGCGCCAACGACCTCCATGTGCCCTTCGATGTAGGAGTCGGGTCGAAGCCATGCTTCATATCGGACCAAAATGCAGGTACCTCCGCGACCAACAAGCATCCACAAGCCATGCATGTATCCGAGCTTTTGGAACAAACCAAAGACAGTCGGGATGTCGTTCGTGTTCGGCGCAGTCAGGTCATCGGATCGCATGCCAACCAGTTCTTCACGTTGATACCCAACAAGTTGGCAGAAACTGTCCGAAACTTCGACGTACCTTCTGTCGCTGTCTACCACGGTAACGTACTGGGGCTCCACTCCAAATTGCGGGGACGCTAACTCTTGGCGAAGAGATCGCACAATACGCCTAGTCCGGGCGGGATACTCTGTCTCGGATTCGTAGCGAATAACGCGAGGTTGGGCATAGGGCTTTCTTTTTGGCATGTGGATACCTCCGTACACGCCCTATGATACAAACGTTGCGCTTTTGTAACGCACTGCGAGAAACCTGGTTGGGAAACCAAGCAAGACTTCCTTTGTTCGGCACATTCGGCCTACGGCAATCCAATATATCAAGAATGTTTGGGGCGCAATGCGTTTTCCTCGTTTAGACGGAACCAATAATCAAATTGCGCTTCAGGGGGGCTCCCTTCATCAGGGAGCCCTTTCCTCGCCAACCAACTCCTCTGCGGTTGACATGAATACATATCTGGGATATTTGGCTAGAGGGCAGTAAACACGTTTGCATCTGTTCCGAGGAGGAGAACATCCATGATTATTGGTGATCGCCTTCGCGCACTACGAGAAGAAAAGAAACTCTCCCAAGGTGACATCGAGAAGAGAACGGGTCTTCTCCGGTGCTATATCTCTCGCGTCGAGAATGGTCATACCGTTCCCGCGATTGAAACGATGGAGAAAATGGCTCGCGCTCTCGAAGTCCCACTCTATCAACTTTTCTACGATGGTGAGGAGCCGCCCAAACTACCGAATCTTCTCAAGGGGAAGTCGTCTGACGACGATGCTTGGGGCAGTTCAGGGAAAGATGCGCGATTTCTGAGCAAGCTCCGCCGTCTGTTGGGCAAGTCCGATGAACAGCACCGGAAGCTTATTCTGCTTATGGCTCAGAAGATGGCTCATCGCTGACATCCTCCTCCGCCTGAAGACATTGCTGCCCCTCATCACAAATCGTCCTAGCCCCTTAGTCTCTTGCCGTCTCGTTTAGTACTCGTAGTTCTTTCCCCAGGTAATTACCCGATTCACTTTTAAGGGATTCGCCCGATTGAAGACCGCATGACATTGCCCTAGCTTCCGACCCACCGCCGTTAAGTATTCAGGCGGTAAATAACGGCCTCCACGCTCTCACCGGTTACGCCCGAACGGTCCGTGGACCCGCCTCCTGGGAGGTCCTATGCGAGTGGCTCGGCTCGTCCTTTCTGCCGTTCTCAGCGCTTTGTTTCTAAACTCGTCCGACGCTCAACAAACCGCTTCTTCTAGCACTCAAGCCTCACAATTGATGCAGCAGTCGCTCGCAGCCTTGCAAGGCAATACATCGATCAGCGATATCACTCTCACAGGCACCGCCCGCCGCATCGCCGGTTCCGACGACGAAACCGGAACCGGTGTCTTCAAGGCAATGGTTTCAGGTGCAGGTCGAATGGACCTAAGCCTCTCCTCGGGCCAACGCAGTGAAGTTCAGAACCTCACTGCAGCCACACCGGGCGGAAGTTGGTCAGGCCCGGACGCAGTTTCCCACGCGACCGCCTACCACAATCTTCTAGCCGAGCCTGCCTGGTTTTTTCCCGCCTTCGCCATCGGTCGCAGACTCTCGGGCTCCGGTTTCGTCGCTACCTATGTCGGCCAAGAGACGCGCAACGGCCATGCGGTCGAACATGTCTCCGTCTCGCAAACATTTTCCTCCAGGTCTGCGTCTGGCGCACTTCTGCTCCAGCATCTAAGTCAAGTTGAGTTCTTCCTCGATTCAGCAACTCTTCTGGCTTCGGTCATCACCTTTAACGTCCATCCGGACAACGACGCTGGCCTCGACATCCCCATCGAAATCCGTTTTTCAGACTATCGCCCCATCAACGGCGCGCAAGTTCCTTTCCACGTTCAAAAATACATGAACAACAGCCTCGTCCTCGATTTTCGAGCAGAAACCATCACACTGAACTCCGGCCTGGCCGCGAGCACTTTTAGCGCTCAATGAACTGGAGAGAACCGATGACTCGCGCACACCGCTTCCTCTTTCTCACGATCGTGTTCGCTCTCACCGTTAAGGTTACCGTCGCCCAGGTTCAAACTGGCACCCCACCCTTCGGCTCTTTTGGCGGCGGCCCCGACGTAATAAATCTCGGCAATCTCAATGCACATCTCACGATTCCGGTGCTTCACAAACCCGGCCGGGGCACGAACTTTTCTTACGACCTCGCTTACGATAGCTCCGTGTGGTATCCCGTCACGTCGGGCAGTACCACGAGCTGGCAGCCCGTCGCGAATTGGGGGTGGGGGATCGTCAGCCAGCCTCTGGCAGGTGTAGTAACCTACAGAGTGACCCCGAAAACCTGCACTGACCGAATCAGCTACTACGGAAATTACAACCAGTACTCTAACTGGACATTTACCGACTCTTTCGGCACCGCCCACCCGATCTCAATCATAGTGTCGGACGAAAGCGTTGCGGCGCCGCCGTGCACCAGCCCTCGTCCCCTCCCGTACAGCAGCGAGCCCATCACGCTGACGGACGGCTCGGGCTATACGCTTTCGGTGGACGCTTCGCCCGCTGCCTATGTCAGCACTTCGGCAGGCGCCACCCTGTATCCCAATGTGAATTATTCGACCACAGGCACAGCGAACGACCGAAACGGGAACCAGATCAGTGTAAGCACCGGAGTGTTCACAGATACCCTCGGCACAACGGCCCTCACGGTGGCAGGAGTACCTCCCAGCAACACGACCTTCACGTACACCGCTCCTTCCACGGCCAACGCGTCCTACACCATGATATACACCACCTACTCCATCCAAACGAACTTCGGCTGCGGCGGCACTGTCACGGACTACGGCACCAACGGAAACATGACCGCGAATCTGGTGAGCGAAATTCATCTTCCCGACTGGAACGCCACTACCAACCCCAATTCGAAGTACACATTTACCTATGAGCTGACCTATGGTCACTCCGGTTTCGTCACAGGTCGCTTGGCCTCGGTCACTCTCCCTACTGGCGGAACGATCTCGTACCAATATTCAACGGGCGGGACAGGAATCAACGGGATCTCCTGCTCCGACGGCTCAGCCACAACTGTCGTCCGCACTACTCCTGACGGCACCTGGACGTACACCCACACCCAGGTCTCCGGTTCCCACTGGCAGACCACCATCACCGACCCAACGACGCCAACGGCGAACCAAACCGTCATCGATTTCCAGAAAGACAGCTCAACGAATCCCACTCAGAACTTTTACGAAACTCAGCGCCAAGTCTACCAGGGCTCAACCAGCGGTACGCTCCTGCTGACCACAAACACCTGCTATAACGGTTCGGCATCTCCTTGCAACGGCACCGCTGTCACGCTGCCAATTGCTCAACGCGCCGTAATCACAACACTGCCCAACAATTTGCAATCGCAGCATACCGACCTCCTAAACACGTATGGAGTGCCCACTGAAACCGACGATTACGATTATGGCTCCGGCGCTCCAGGGGCGCTCCTTCGGAAAACGACGATCACTTATGCCTCCCTCGGCAACATCACCGCGTTCCCGCATACCGCTACCGTGTACAACGGCGGCGGAACCATCGTTTCGCAGACAAACTATAACTATGACGAAACCGCAGTGACGGCAACCTCGGGAACTCCACAGCACGTTTCTGTTCCTGGCTCCCGTGGGAACCTTACAAGTATCAATTACCCCGTCAGCGGTCTCACGGCTCACTCCACTTATTACGACACGGGTACGAAGAACACCGCCACTGATGTGAATGTTGCAATCAGTACGTTCAACTACAGTTCCAGTTCATGCGGAAACTCGTTTCCCACAAGCGTGAGCGAACCTCTCAGCTTATCGCAATCGATGACCTGGAACTGCACGGGCGGCGTCCAGCTCACTTCGACCGATGAAAACAGCAAAACAACAGCCACCGCCTACAATACCGATCCCTATTTCTGGCGGGCGAATGCGGTTACAGACCAAGCCTCCAACACCATCAACATTGGCTACGCACCCGGAGGTACCGTAGTCACGCCTTCGCTCTTCTTCAACAACAATAATTCACTCGTAGCCGTGGCTCACAATTTCGACGGGCTGGGTCGCCCATCTTTTGACCAGGGATACCAGTCGCCAACAGCACAGACCTGGGACACCGTGTCTTACACCTATGATGCAGACGGCCGCCCGCATTCCATGTCAGTTCCATGCTCTGTGGGCGCGGGCTCGAATTGTCCGAGCGGAACCCCCAAGACCACGCAAACTTACGACGCTCTCAATCGAACGCTTCAGACTACCGATGGCGGCGGAGGAACCGTAGGCTATTCTTACTCCGGCAACGACGTGTTGCTGACCATCGGTCCCGCCCCATCAGGAGAAAACACCAAGCGTCGCCAGCTTGAATACGATGCTCTCGGTCGGCTCACTTCCGTTTGCGAGCTGACCAGCGCAACCGGGAGCGGCACCTGCGGCCAAACTTCTGCCCAAACGGGTTACTGGACGAAATATTCGTACGATGCACTCGGAAATTTGCTGACGGTCACGCAAAATACCCAACCCGGCGGGACTGCACAGACGCGGAGCTATGGCTATGATGCCTTGAGCCGTCTGACCTCGGAAACAAACGCGGAATCCGGTACAACCTATTACACGTATGATTCGGCAACGGGATGCGCGGGTACTTTACCTACGATGCCCTCCACCGCAGACTCAGCGTGACCTACCCGTCCGGCTCGTACGCCTCCGTTACGCCGAGCAAGTATTTTGTGTATGACAGCGCCACGGTAAATAGCTTAGCGATGGCCAACACCAAGCGCCGCATGGCGGAAGCCTATACGTGTTTTTCCCCGTGTTCTTCCAAGATCACGGACATCGGCTTCAGCTACACCGCTCGCGGCGAAGTGTCCGACGTGTACCAATTGACGTCGCACTCCAGCCCTACCTACTACCGTGTATCGCAAACGTATTGGCCTCACGGTATGCCTTCCGTGTTGAGTAGCAACATTACGGGCCTCCCCACGATCAGCTACGGCGGAACGATTGGCTCGACGGTCGGCCTCGACGGGGAAGGCCGCATTACGCAAGTCACCGCTGCGTCAGGCCAGAACCCCGTGGCGGGCGTGACCTACAACACCTCCAGCCTCCCGGCTCAAGTGACTTTCGGCTCCGCCGACTCGGACATTTTCGCCTACGACCCCAGCACCATGCGCATGACGCAGTATCAGTTCAATATCAATGGCCAGTCCGATACCGGCGCGCTCACCTGGAACGCCAATAACAGCCTGCAGAAGCTTGTTATCACCGACGCGTTCAACAGCGCGGACAACCAGACCTGCAATTATGCCCACGACGATTTGGCCCGTATAGCCAGCGCCAATTGCGGCACAGCGGCCTCACAAGCCTT
>WNFO01002941.1_pt1 | contig 14565 bp, 12 predicted proteins | sample 5400251 | NCBI WGS metagenome assembly WNFO01 (sample SAMN13153354, study PRJNA577476) | soil metagenome | isolation source: 100 cm saprolite under Madrone tree | place: USA:California | collected 2016-06-14 | reverse complement strand
TTGATATAAGCATAGGCTCCTATGTATCGTCAACCCAAAGCGCACGAGCCGCCCAACTCATTGCGCATCGTCGGACACGCCTATCGGACATTCGCGCGTATCGTCGACGCTCAATTGCGCGAGCTCGGCTTTGCGATGAGCCAGTTGCCCGTACTCATCGTGCTCAAGCAAGGCAAACCGATGCCACAGGCGGAACTCGCGCGGATCGCCCGCGTCGAGCAATCGAGCATGGCGCAGCTCCTCAACCGCATGGAGCGTGACGGCCTCGTCGAACGCGTCGCCGATCCCACGGACAAACGAAGCCGTCTCATCTCGCTGACCGAACTTGCATCGCGGCGCATGCACAAGGGCAAGGCGATTATGGACGCGACGGTGAGGATTGCGCTGCAGGGTTTCAGCGCCGCGGACATCGAGCGGCTCGACGAACTGATGCGGCGGATCAATGAGAATCTCGAACGTGCCGCAGAAGAAGGAGACTACTGAGTGCGCGCATGCAGCCGCCATAGTGCGGATCATCGGCAAGCGATTTCATCAACATAGGTGTTTGCACTTTTATCCTCTGCGGCGCGCCAACAACATTGATGCGCAATCTCGATTGTCCGAAGAATCGGACAATGCAGGCGCATGATCGGCGGACTTAAATCGCCGCCGATGCGCGTTGAGCGCTAGCATGAGATCAGCAGTCGAAGGGAGCAGCGCAACGCGGCCCGATTGATAGGTTCAAATCGGGGAGGCGCAACCACCGATACCGACATTCGCTGATCGTGACCGTCTGAAACGGACGGTGTACTGTGTCCCGAACGCAGTGAAATACCATGCGCCGGTCGAGGCCAGACACAATGCAGCGAACTTCCGGTTCAGGACACCAGATCCCACCCACACGACCTAGCAGCCGCACGAATTTCGGATGATGAGTTCCGTCTTGTGTCTGACGGTCTTGGGCTCCCGATCCGGCTTCTTGATCCGCTCCAGCAGCATCTTGGCTGCGCTGCGGCCGATTTCCTCGCAGGGTTGGGCGATCACCGTCAATTGTGGTTCAAAACAATCGGCCCATTCGAAATCATCGAAGCCCACCAGCGCCATGTCTCGGGGCACGACGAGTTTCATGCGCTTCAACCCACGCATGGCGCCGATCGACGTCATGTTGTTGCCTGCGAGCAGCGCCGTCGGCGGGTTCGCCCCGCTCATCAAGGCCTCAACGCGGCGCGCGGCGGATTCCACGTCGATCGAGCCGATTGCGACAGGGCATCGGTCCGGGTCCAGGCGATTGCGACGGATCGCCTTCTGGAAGCCTTCGACGCGCTCGATCGTTGTAGCGAATCCCGGCTGGCCCGGCAGCATGCCGATCCGCCGATGCCCGTGCTCGACCAGATGGTCGACAAGGCGTTCGACCGATTTGGCGTTGCTGACACCGACCTGGTCGAAAGCCCTTGACGCTAGCCGGTCCACGAGTACGGTCGGGATTTGATTCTCGCGCAGATAGGCGAGCGCGCTCTGCTCGGTATCCGAACAAGGCGCCAGGATGATGCCGTCGACGCGGCGCTGATGCAGCGCCTGCACCACCTCGAGTTCCTTTATTGGCGTGTCATGGGTATCTGCCAGGAAGACCGTCATGCCGAAGCTGGCGCATTCGCGTTCCACCGCGCGTATGATGTCATTGAAATAGGGGTTAGAAACGCCCGAGATTGCGATGCCGACGCTATTGCTGGTGGATTTCGCGAGCGCTCGGGCCAGTGTATTGGGCGTGTATCCCATCCGGCTGATGGCGTCGCGGACCACTTGCTTGGTCTCAGGGCTAACAAAGCGCGTTCCGTTCAACACATGCGAAACTGTCGACGTGGAGACACCGGCCACCCGTGCCACGTCAGCTATCGTAGCCATGAAATTCGCTTCCCTGACGAGCCGTAACGCGCGTGGAGGTCTCGCGCTGTTTTTCGTGCCCCCTTCCCGCACTCAAACAAAACGCATGACGCTGCGCCTGAGCTGGACCAATGGCCCCGCTCGAATGCGTGCCGAAACACGGGCATGATACGGCGGCTTGGTAGGGAGGATGCCATCACCCCGCAATCGCCAGATTGACCTCGGTGCGCGGATGGAAGAAGTGCACGCGGTCCATGTCGATAGCAAAGCTCCGCCACTCACCTTCGCGGACCCGCGCCTCCGCGCCGGCTCGCGCGATTGCGCGGTGGGGGCCGGCGCCGAGGTCCAGCAGCATTTCATTGCCGAGATGCTGCACCACGTCGACCTGGAAGAGGGTCGTGTATTGCCCGCCTTCACCGTCCGCAAGCAACCGGAGATGCTCCGGCCGCACACCGAGCACGATCGAGGGACTGCCCGACCGGGCCACTTCGGCGGACCTACTGTCGGGTAGCGGAATCCGGATCCCGGCGGCGCCGTCCACGAGCGAGCCTTCGGCGACCTCAAGCTCCAGAAAGTTCATCGACGGCGATCCGATGAAGCCGGCGACGAAGCGGTTGGCCGGCTTGCGGTAGATTTCCAGCGGAGGCGCCGCCTGCTGTATCACGCCGCCTTTCATGACGACGATCCGGCTGCCCATGGTCATGGCCTCGGACTGGTCGTGCGTCACGTAAACCGTCGTCGTGCCAATCTCATGGTGCATCTTGCTGAGGAAACTGCGTGCCTCGACGCGCAGCTTGGCGTCGAGATTGGACAGCGGTTCGTCCATGAGGAAGACGCCGGGCCGCCGCACCAGCGCGCGCGCAAGCGCGACACGCTGCCGCTGGCCACCCGATAATTCCTTGGGCAACCGGTCGAGGTAGCTGTCAATCTGCAGGCGTCGCGCGACTTCCGAGACCATCGCCTGCATCTCGCTCGCGGGCGTCCGGCGGATCCTGAGTCCGAAATTGATGTTGTCGCGCACGTTCATATGCGGAAACAGCGCGTAGGACTGAAACACCATCGCGATGTCGCGCTCCTTCGGCAGCAGCGCGGTGACGTCGCGACCGCCAATCAAGAGCCTGCCCGAAGAAACGCTCTCCAGGCCCGCGATCATCTGCAGCGTCGTGGTCTTGCCACAGCCGGATGGCCCGACCAGCACGGCGAATTCGCCATCCTCGATCTTGAGATCGAGATGCGGAACGACGGTAAGGGAACCGTACCGCTTTTCCACCCCTTCGAGGGTCACTTCGGCCATGGATCATGCCTTCTTCTTGATACCGGAAACACCAGAGTCAGCCCTTGACCGCGCCAGCGAAATTGCCCGACGAGAGTTTGCGGTAGGAGAGCAGGAAGAGAATGACGATCGGGATCTGCGAGATCACGAGGCCGGCGGCCGGCAGGTTGAACACGGCCATGTAACGATCACTGTTCAGCTTCAACATGCCGACGGTCACCGGGAAGTTCGCCTCAGAATTGAGGAGCACCAGCCCGAACACGAATTCCTTCCAGATAGCGATGAAGTTGAGCGTAAAGCCCACCATGATTCCCGGCCCCGACAACGGCAGGATGACTTTCCAGAATACCTGGAAGTCGGTCGCGCCTTCGAGGAAGGCCGCCTTTTCGATCTCCCGCGGGATGGTCGTCATGAAGCCGCGCAGAATGAGGATCTGGGCCGGCATTCCATAAGCGGCATGGACGACGATGAGGCCGATCCGGGTGTCAAGCAGGTTCAGGGCTCTGAGCGTGTCATAGAGCGGGATCAGCACGGTCTGCTGCGGCAGCATCAACCCGGTCAGGATGACGCCAAAGACGAGTCTCTTGCCGGGGACGTCAAAGCGCGACAACGCAAAGGACGGCACCAGCGCCAGGATCACGGCCAACGCCGAGCCGGCCGTCGCATAAAGGAAGCTGTTCGCCAGAAGTCGGCCAAACCCGAGAGCATTCCAGACCGTGACGTATGGCGCGAATGTCGGCTCCGTCGGCAGAGCAAACGGCCCGGCCAAGAAGGCGTCATTGGACTTGATCGAGGTCATGACGACGAGGATGATCGGACCGAGCCAAACGAAGACCAGGGCTGCGAGCAGCATCAGCCCGATCAGCTTGCCGGCGGCAAGGCTCCCTTGACGCATCAAGAATGCGACATCAGACATCGAACGCCCCCTTCATCAGCTTCTTCATCACGAACGTGGCCATGAGGATGGAGATGACGAGGATGGCGACCGATAGCGTCGCGCCATAGCCGAAGCGGGAATTCCAGAAGCTCTCGAGATAGACGAGATAGCCGAGCACGTTGGTGGAACCGAAGGGGGCACCCTTGGTCATCACCGCGACGAGATCGAAAGCGCGCAGCGATTCGAACAAGGTGAGCATGACGACCACCGCCGTTACAGGCCTGAGTTGGGGTACGGCGACCTGCGTCAACATGCGAAAATGACCGGCGCCCTCGATCTTGGCCGCGTCGAACGTTTCTTTCGGGACATCGCCGAGCCCGGCGAAATAAAGGATCATCGGCATTCCGGTGAAGGCCCAGCCGGAGACGACAGCCAGCGTATACAGCGCGATGCGATAGTCGCCGAACCATTCCATCACGAGAGAGCCGAGGCCGATCGATTGAAGGATGGCATCGAACGCGCCGAACAGCGGATTGAGGATCAGCAGGAACATCAATCCGACTGAGATCAGCGACATGGTGACCGGAAAAAACACCACTGTCCGGATCAGCGCCGGCACCGGAATGATCCGGCTCCTGAGGCCATAGGCGATGATGAGGCCGAGCAGGACGGGAAAGAACAGCGTGACGCCGACCCATTTCACATTGTTGAACAGCGCCGTGTAGAAATACTTGTCGCTGAACAGCAGATAGCGATAATTCTGCAGTCCGACGAAGGTCTTTTGCGGCGCCATGCCGTTCCAATCGAAGAAACTGAGATAGATCGTGAAGACGATTGGATAGCCGACGAAGACGGCAAAGACGGCCAACGGCACCAGGATGCCAAAGAACGTCACGAATTTATGAGTATGCGCGAAGTGGATGAACGAGGTCCGTTCATCGGCAAGGCTGGGCTGCGCCATTGCAAGGATTCCCAATCCGGAAGGCAGCTGAATTCAGAAACGAGCACGCGCCGCGAGGAAGCGATAATCTCCCTCGCGGCCGTTCGTCGGGTTCGCCCGGCTAGATCTTGCCGCGCACGCGCGCAGCTTCATTCTCGGTTTGCTGCATGGCTTCTTCCGGCGTCATGGCACCGGCCAGAACCGCCTGAACCGAATCGAGGAACTTGTCCGATATGGCGGGCGAGACGGCGTGATCGACATGCATGAAGGTGAAGGATCCCGCGTCCACCATTGCCTTGGCGAGACGTTGTTCCATCTCCGATAGGCGCGACAGTTCAGCCTCGGTCGAAGAGGGATACGGCTTGTCGATGACGAGCTTCTCCGTCATCGCCGGCTTCGAGATCATCCAGTTGACGAATTCGGCTGCCGCGTCCTTGTTCTGGCTCTTGGCATGAATCATGATCGTATCTTCCGCGAAGACCGACATGATCGGCTTCTTGCCGTCGATCGGAGGCATCGGGAAGAAGTCCATCGGCACGACGCAGCACTTTTCCTTGTCGCCACGGAAACGGCCGAGGTTGAACGATCCCTGATACCAATGGAGCGCCTTGCTTTGCGACCATGGAACCATGGCAGGGCCGATGTCGATCGAGTTGAAGGACGGCTCGAACATACCCGCCTTGGACAAATCCTGCATGATCTTCGTCACCGCGACCGCCCGCTGGTCGGTCCACGGAATCTTGTTGTCGACCAGGCCTTGATAGGTGTCGAGGCCGTATTTGTTGACCAGGATTGCCGACCACATGAATTGCGCCGGCCACTTCTTCTGGTTGGCCAGCATGAACGGCCAGTAGCCCTTGTCCTTGGCCACCTTCGCATTCGCCATCAATTCGTCCCAGGTCGTGGGGACCTTGAGGCCGAGCTTCTCGTAGATATCCTTGCGATACCAGACAACCGAGGCGCCAATTTCGGTCGGAACGAAGTACTTCTTGTCGCCGAACGTCGCGAGCGTAACGCCCGCCGGAACGAGGAATTTATCCCACCCGTACTTGGCGTAATAGGGTGTCAGATCGGCAGCGAAGCCGTTCTTGATGACTTCGGCAGCGCGGCCACCTTCCCAGGAATAAAACACATCCGGGGGATTGCTGGAAGCAAGCTCGATGGTCTGCTTGGTTTTGTAGGTCTCGCCATCGACGCTGGCGCCGGTGACACGGATTCGGTCGCCATTGGCCTTGTTCCATTCGTTGATCAGCCAGTTGGCATAGGTTTCCGAAGACGGCCACGGTGCACGATAGAAATAGCGGATCTCGATCGGAGCGGCGAATGCCGGCGCGATCCCGCCGAGGGTCGCGGCAAGTGAGCCGATGGCCAAAGCCGCCGCCATGAAGCGGCGCCGTGAAAAAATGCGATTGGATTGCATGCTGTGACTCCTCCATGACACGTCGTTTCCAGACGCTGCTCGCGCTGGATCAAACGATAGGTTTGGGATCGTTTCCTCGTGAACGCGCTTGTGTTGTTCGGTCCTTCAACGCGCGCCGCACGCGAAATCCTTCAATGGGCTTGCGCGTCGGCAGCCTGGCCTGCTCGCAACGCCCTCTCCCACGCTGGATCTCGTCTGCAGCGGGAGTAGACTAGCAGATCGAAGCGCTTGCGCAAGCGCTTCGATAGCTGAATTTGTTCCACATCTGGGTTTGCCATTTCAGATAACTCCTGAAGTGATGGGCGCGCAATGACTTGAGTGGCTTCAGCTTCAACGGATTTCCCTGAAGGCGAAATTCGCGGAAAGACGAAATCCGCTATCGCCGCCGCTCCGCAACAGCACGCCGAGTCGAAGTTGCTACTGGTGATGATTTTGCCAGGCTCAAGGAGCGCACGGCCATATCCGACATACGAAATACCGCGGCAGGCGCTTGGGATCGAAAACACCCTCGAGTCGGGAAGCCTAAATATCGAACTATTCAAAAATCGGCACCGCTGCCGGGAATAGCGGCGGCGCTAAGTTGGGAGGGTAACCTCGGATGTCATTTGCGGCTTCGGGAAATGTTGAGTCTGTTGCGCATGCGACATATGAGATGAGCGGCTGCAGGCCCTCGCATAGCCGCGGCAGCGCTATCTCGATCGGCGTCAGAGATGTGGCCGGACATGCATTGCTGGTCATGCCGGATGTTGTGACCTATGTGCCCTCCACATCGCAATAAGTGGCAATAGGTCCGCGGCCTTCCGGCGATCAATCAGTCAAAGATGCTGGCTCCGATGTCGGCGCGGCCAACACGGTCGCGGAACAGGGCAAAGAGCTCGCGACCGACACCAGCTTGCGCGGCGGACAGATCCGCTTGCGCGGGTACACGCGCGCGTTCCATTCATAGCGCTCGACGAGCACGTCCAGCCGCCCGGCGACCGCATCGAGGCGGATCAGATCGCCGTCGCGGATCTTGCCGATCGCACCGCCCTCCACCGCTTCGGGCGTGACATGGATCGCTGCCGGAACCTTGCCTGAGGCACCGGACAGCCGGCCGTCGGTGACGAGCGCGACCTTCAGGCCCCGGTCCTGAAGCGCTCCGAGCGGCGGCATCAGCTTGTGCAATTCCGGCATGCCGTTCGCCTTCGGTCCCTGGAAGCGCACCACGGCGATCATATCGCCTGTGAGTTCGCCGGCCGCGAAGGCCTTTTGCAGTTCCTCCTGCGAGTGGAAGACCCGGGCTGGCGCTTCGATCACATGGCGCTCGGGCGCAACCGCCGAGGTCTTGATCACGGCGCGCCCGAGGTCGCCGTCGAGTACCGTGATGCCGCCCGTCGCCTGGAACGGCTCGGCGACGCCGCGCAACACCGAAGTATCACCGCTCGCGATCGGCGCCTCACGCCAGCTCAGCGTTCCCGCCGCATCGAGCATCGGCTCCTGCAGATAGGCATCGAGGCCCTTGCCGCAAACCGTCGAGACATTGCCGTGCAACAGCCCGGCACCGACCAGTTCACGCATCAGGACGCCCATGCCGCCCGCGGCATGAAAGTGATTCACATCCGCGCCGCCATTGGGATAAATGCGGCCCAGCAGCGGCGTCACTTCGGCGAGGTCGGCGAAATCGTTCCAGTTCAGCGTGAGCCCGGCCGCTGCAGCCATCGCGACCAGATGCAGCGTGTGGTTCGTGGACCCGCCGATGGCATGCAGCCCGACGACGCCGTTGACGAAGGCGCGTTCGTCGAGCATCTGGCCGAGCGGCGTATAGTTGTTGCCGAGCGATGTCATGGCGAGTGCACGTTCGGTGGCGGCGCGGGTGAGCGCATCGCGCAGCGGCGTGTTCGGATTGACGAACGACGCCCCCGGCAGATGCAGGCCCATGATCTCCATCAGCATCTGATTGGCGTTGGCGGTGCCGTAAAAGGTGCAGGTCCCGGCCCGTGATAGGCCTTGGCCTCAGCTTCAAGCAGCGCCTCCCGGTCGACCTTGCCCTCTGCCGTAGGCTGGGCGGATTTTCGACTTGGCGTCATTGGCGAGGCCCGAGGTCATCGGACCCGACGGAATGAAGACCGCCGGCAAATGTCCGAAAGAGAGTGCGCCGATCACGAGGCCCGGGACGATCTTGTCGCAGATGCCGAGAAAGACCGCGGCGTCGAAGGTCTGATGCGACAGCGCCACCGCTGTCGACAATGCGATCACGTCGCGCGAAAACAGCGACAGCTCCATGCCCGCTTCGCCCTGGGTGATGCCATCGCACATGGCCGGCACGCCGCCCGCCACCTGGGCGACGGCACCGACTTCGCGCGCGCTCCGGCGGATCAGTTCGGGAAAACGCTCGTAGGGTTGATGTGCCCACAGCATGTCGTTGTAGGCGGTGACGATCGCGAGACTTGGGACACGGCCGTCCCGCATCATGGTCTTGTCGCGCGCTGCGCACGCCGCGAAGGCATGCGCCTGGTTGGCGCATCCCAATCGCTGCCGATTCGGCGTCGCGGCTGCCTCGGCGATGCGGTCGAGATACCGCGCGCGCTTATCACTGCTGCGCCGGGCGATGCGCTCCGTCACCTCGGCGACGCGCGCATTGATCCTGGTCTCGATCGTCATACGATTCTCCCATCCTCGTTCGAGCAGCGCTCGACATCATCCCGCTGAACAACGACCGCGTCACGACGCATCCAACGCCCTGCTCACGGCGATTTCGTGCCGCGAACTCAAGGACCGTCTTCCATCCACGTGCGGCCGTCGCGCTCGATCAGCGCCGTCGCGGCGGAAGGCCCCCAGGTCCCGACCACATAGGATCGCGGAACTTCATTCATTCGGTTCCAGGCCTCTCGGATCGGATCGATCCACCGCCACGCCGCCTCGACTTCATCGCGACGCATGAACAAGGTCGCGTTACCGCGGACCACGTCCATCAGCAGTCGCTCATAGGCATCCGGCACCGAGACGTCGAATGCTTTCGCAAAGCTCATGTCGAGTGGAACGTGCTGCAGGCGCATGCCGCCCGGCCCCGGTTCCTTGATCATCAGCCAGAGCCTGATCCCCTCGTCCGGCTGCAGGCGGATCACCAGGCGAGTTTGTGAAATCCGGCCCGTCTCCTTGTCGAAAATCGAATGCGGCACCTTCCGGAAGGTAACGATGATTTCGGAACAGCGCTGCTGCAGCCGCTTCCCGGTCCGCAGATAGAAAGGAACGCCGGTCCAGCGCCAATTGGCGATGGCGGCCTTGATCGCGACGAAGGTCTCGGTCCTGCTTTCCGCATGGCCCATCTCATCCGCGTAGCCCGGAACCGCGACGCCGTTGCTCGCCCCCGCGCGATATTGGCCGAGCACGGTCAGCGCCGCTGCATTGCTGTCGTCGATGCGCGCGAGCGATTTTAGCACCTTCAGCTTCTCGTCGCGCACCGCATCGGCCTCGAGCGAATTCGGCGGCTCCATGGCGACCAGGCACAACAGCTGGAGCAGGTGATTTTGCACCATGTCGCGCAACGCGCCGGAGCTATCGTAGTAGGCGCCGCGGCCTTCGACCCCGATCGCTTCGGCAACCGTTATCTGTACGTGTGGGCGGCGTTCCAGAGCGGTTCGAACAGCGCGTTGGCGAAGCGCAGCGCCATCAGGTTTTGCACCGTCTCCTTGCCGAGATAATGATCGATCCGGTAGACGCGTTCCTCCGGAAAGACCTTGCCGATCGCCTGGTTCACGTGGATCGCGGATGCGAGATCCCTGCCGATCGGCTTCTCGATCACCACCCGCGCTTCGTTCGCGGAGAGACCGTGACAGCCAAGCCTTTCGCAGATCGGACCGAACAGATGCGGCGCCGTGGCGAGGTAATAGACCTGAACGCGGCCGGCAAAGGGAGCCGTCGCACTGACAAGCTCGGCCCACCCATCCTCGCCCTCGGCGTCGGTCGCGACGAACAGCAGGCGCGCCAGGAAGCGGTCGAGCTCTGGTCCGCCGGATTGCGATGCCGGGATGTGTTCGACGATGGCGTCGCGCGCGAGCGCGACGAATTGGTCACGGCTCATCGGTCGCCGCGCCGCGCCGAGAATGGTCGCGGCCTCGGGCAGCTGGCCGTCGAAATCGCGATGAAACAACGCCGGCAACAGCTTGCGGCGCGCGAGATCGCCGGTCGCACCGAACACTGTGAGGACGAACGGAGCCACCGGGATCACGCGGCTGGTCATGGAAGCCCCTTTCTCGAGTCGATCACGGAATTTTCGCTGAGCCGGCCAACCGCGGCGAGGTTCGCCGCGACGTCCGCCTCGGTCGGCAAGTCGGCACCGTTGCGCGAGACGGTGACGCTGGCAGCGGCCATGGCGTAACCGAGCAGGTCGCGGATCGCCGGCAGATCGAGCGCGGCAATCGCATCTGGATCAAGCTTGTCGGTCTTCGCAAGCTGCGCCAGCAAAGCTGCGTGGAAGGTATCTCCGGCGCCGACCGTATCGCGCACCACGACAGAATGGGCGGGCACCGAAACGTGGCCGGCCCCGCAGAACGCCGTCGCCCCCTTTGCGCCCTCGGTCACCACCACCAGGCGCGCGCCGCAATTGAGCCAGTGGTGGGCTGCTTCCGCGATCGACACGCGGCCGCCCCAAGCGGCGCGCACATCCTCGTCGCTCGCCTTGATGATGGTTGCGGTCCGGTAGAAGCGCTCGGCCGCCACAGCCCAGCGCGCCATGTCGCCGACCACGGCCGGTCGCAGATTGGGATCGACGCTGATCACGCGCCGTCCGCATTCGCGTTCGGCGAGGGCGGCGAAGACGGAGCCCACCGGCTCGACCGCCATCGTATAGGAGCCAAAGGTCAGCGCCTGCACGTCCGGCGGCAGCGTCGCCGGCAGATCAGCGAGCGCGAGCGAACGGTCTGCCGCGCCCTCACCGTGAAAAGCATAGCTCGGTTGGCCACGGTCGTCGGTCGCAACCATGGAAATCGTCGACAGCCGATCGGTACGAACCAGAAAGCGATCATCGACGCCCTCACGAACGAGGATGCGCGCCAGCAGCGCGCCGAAACGATCGCGCGAGACACGTCCACGCCAAGCCTGGCAAGGCCGACGGCGATGTTGAACGGGGAGCCTCCGGCGACAGCGCGCGCCGGCATCTCCGCGCCTTCGGCCGGGCCGACGAACAGATCGATCAGCGCTCCACCGCAGACCAGGATCATGCCGCAGCTTTCTCGCAGGCCGAGGCGGCGTGCATGGGCTCACGAACGAGGATGGCTGGCCTGCGCACCGGTCAATCCTTGAACAGCACGTCGTGATCCGGGGCGAAGGCCGCGAGCAAGGGCAACGCTGCACCGCCGATCGCGCGCGCATCGCGCCCGATCGAACCTTCCACCACCACTGCGTCGGTGAGGCCCTGCCCGTCGATACGGGCGCGCTGCGCACGGGTTTGCGCGACAAGGCGCCCGCGCACGTCGGCGGAGAATGCGCCGTCGATCACGATCGCTTCGAAATCGATCACCGCGAGCAGCGAGGTGATCGCCTGCGCCAGCGCCTCGGCAGCCTCGGAGATCCAGGCGTCGAGCGGCTCGGCGAAGCTCGACCAGTCGTCCGGCGACAGCCAGATGTCGGTGCCGCGCCGGCCAGCGGCGATCAACCTACGCTCCAGCCGATAGATCGAGGCGGTGCGGATCAGTTGCTGCAAGCTCGCATCACCATTCGGCTCGCGACGCATGATCGGCATCGACCCGAGTGCGCCGGCATTGCCGCTGCGACCGGGAAACAGGCTGCCGTTGAGGACGATGCCGCCGCCGATGAAGGTCCCGACATAGAAATAGGCGAAGTCGCGATAGGATGCGCCGGCGCCGAAGGTGAGCTCGGCGGCGCACGCCGACGTCGCGTCGTTGCAGAGGCGGACCGGCCAGCGCGCGAAACGACGCGACAGCTCGGCCACGACATCGAAATCCCGCCATTGTCCGAGCGCACCCGGCGGCGTCTCGAGATCGGCCTCCCAGTTCCAGAGCTCGAACGGCATCGCGACCCCGAGGCCGCTGATGCGGCGGTGCTGCGCGACCGGCAGTTCGGCCAGCAGGTTCGGCATCTCCCGTTCGGCGAAGGCGAGGATCTCTTCGGGCGCGGGATAGGGATAGATCATGCGGCGTCGCGCGCGGATGCCGGCGGTGAAATCCATCAACACCAGGTCACAGCTGCGCCGACCGATCATGAGGCCGAGCCCGAAGGCGCCGTCCGGATTGAGCGTATACGGCACCGATGGCTGGCCGATACGGCCGCGCTGCGGCTCGCCGGCAAGTAGCAGTCCATCCGCCTCCAGGCGATTGATGATGACCGTGGTGGTCTGGGTCGAAAGGCCGGTCAGACGCGCGATCTCGACCTTGGCGAGACTGCGCTGGCGGCGGATCAGGGACAGGATCAGGCGCTCGTTATAAAGGCCGACGCCGCTCTGGCTGGTGCCGCGGCTCCCGGCCGACAGAGCGGTCATGGGTTGGCTGGCGCCCACAACCGGCGCTTCTTCATCCATCCTCCGCTCCCCAAAAATAGCCGTTTTCCAGCACTGCAACGGCATTGCAACGATCCAGGCCTACGTCCAGGCTTCGCTGAAGCTTCGCTCCGGGGCGCCAGAGCGCGCACCGCATTCCTGACAATGGGCGGGTTCGGACTCGCCTGTCAATAATTAAATCGGGATGATTTATTTATTGACAAGTTACCGCCGGCACGGCCTCATAGCGAAACTGAAGGGCAACAGGGTATCGCGCACTCGATCCGCGCAGCCTCAATGTCAGCCCGATGGGAGGGAAGAAATAATGCGTCAGCCAGTCGTGTTCTTTGCCGCGCTCGGGATCGCCCTAGGCGTCACCGCCGCCAACGCCGCCGACAAGCCGGTCGTCGGCCTCATCACCAAGACCAATACCAATCCATTCTTCGTCAAGATGAAGGCGGGCGCAGAAGAGGCGGCGACCGCCAATGGCATCGAGCTGCGCTCGTTCGCCGGCAAGGTCGACGGCGACAATGATGGCCAGGTCGCTGCCGTCGAAAATCTGATCGCCTCCGGCGCCAAGGGCATCCTGATCACGCCGAACGACTCCCGCGCCATCGTGCCGGCCATCGAAAAAGCGCGCGCCGCCGGCATTCTGGTGATTGCGCTCGACACGCCGCTCGACCCGCCGACGGCGGCGGACGCGACCTTCGCCACCGACAATTTCCTGGCCGGCGAATTGATCGGTCAGTGGGCGGTGAAGACGCTGGGGCCGAAGGCGCCCTCAGCCAAGATCGCACTGCTCGACCTCAACGTGAACCAGATCTCGGTCGACGTCGCCCGCGACCAGGGATTCCTGAAAGGCTTCGGCATCGATCTCGGCAATCCGGCAAGGATCGGCGACGAGAAGGATGCCCGCATCGTCGGACATGACGTCACCCTCGGCAGCGAGGAAGGCGGCCGCAAGGCGATGGAAAACCTGTTGCAGAAGGATCCGGGGATTTCCGTGGTCTATACCATCAACGAACCGGCGGCTGCGGGCGCCTATGAGGCGCTGCGTTCGGTCGGCCGCGACAAGGACGTGCTGATCATCTCGGTCGACGGCGGCTGTCCCGGTGTGCGCAACGTCAAGGACGGCGTGATCGGCGCGACCTCGATGCAGTTTCCACTGTTGATGGCGGCAAAGGGCGTCGAGGCCGTGAAGAAGTTCGCCGAGACCGGCAGCAAACCGCAGCCTACGCCCGGGCACGATTTCTTCAATACCGGCGTCGAGCTCTCGTGACCGACAAGCCCGCCGCGGGCCTGACCTCGATCGACAGCGCCGCCGCCTTGAAGAAGTGCTGGGGCTAGGCGAAGCTCTTAAATTCGGCTGAGGCCAGGCGCCGCGCGATGTCGCGACGCCTGGCAGAGAACCGATGGCCCCGCCGACCGCCGGCGGCGAATCCTGTGTCGAGGAAGGCGCGATGACCGATATCGGCAACAGCCAGCCCGCCATCCAGGTCCTTGAGGCCGAACCGGACAAGAAGGATCTGGACAAGAAGAACGACCGCGTGACCGAATTCGAGGTCCGCGCCAAATCCCCGCTGCGCAAGCTGCAACATTTTCTCCACGCTAATCCAACGGCGGTGCCGGCGATCGTGCTGTTTCTCGGCATCGCGGTTTTCGGTTTCATCGTCGGCTCGCGCTTCCTCTCCTCCTTCAACCTGTCGCTCATCATCCAGCAGGT
>WNFO01002771.1_pt1 | contig 14566 bp, 11 predicted proteins | sample 5400251 | NCBI WGS metagenome assembly WNFO01 (sample SAMN13153354, study PRJNA577476) | soil metagenome | isolation source: 100 cm saprolite under Madrone tree | place: USA:California | collected 2016-06-14 | reverse complement strand
CGTGCCGCTCGGCGAGATGCGCACGCCCACACGATCGGCACCCCAAGCAGCGATGGCCGCCTGCGTCACCTCGAGCAGGAAGCGGGCGCGATTCTCGATTCTGCCGCCGTACTCGTCCGTGCGCTTGTTGGTGCCGTCCTGCAGGAATTGATCGGGCAGGTAGCCGTTCGCGCCGTGAATCTCGACGCCGTCGAAACCCGCACGCAGCGCGCGCTCGGCGCCGGATCGGAACTCCTCGATGATGCCCGGGATCTCATGCAGTTCGAGGGCGCGCGGCATTGAGAACGGGGCTTCGCCGCGCTTGGTGTAAGCGTAGCCCTCGGCCGGAATGGCAGAAGGCGCGACCGGCGCCTCGCCATTCGGCTGCAAGTCGACATTCGACTGCCGGCCGACATGCCACAACTGCTGAAAGATGCGGCCGCCCTTGGCGTGGACCGCGTCGGTGATGCGCCGCCATCCGGCGATCTGAGTATCCGAGTAGATGCCCGGCGCCCCGGCATAACCATTGCCGCGGATTGAGACCGGGGTGGCTTCAGAGACGATCAGACCGCCGTCAGAGGCGCGCTGAGTGTAATATTTGACCATCACGTCGCTCGGAATATCGCCGGGGTCGGAGCGCATCCGCGTCAGCGGCGCCATCACGACGCGATGGGACAATCGATACGGGCCGACCTGGGTCGGCGTGAACAACTTGGACATCGTCGTTTCCTTTGGGACAGATCGGGTGAAAAGACAGCGGCCGATGGTCGCGAAGAGCTTGCGCCCCACCGGCCGCCTCATGCGCCGTCACGCCTTGACGGCGGCCGCCTGCTGAAGAACCGGGATCATGTCTTCAGGCTCGGGCCGGCGGGTGTAGTCGGGGTTCACTTCCGAGTAGAGGATCACGCCGTCCTGGCCGATGACGTAGCGGGCCGGCATCGGCAGCGTCCAACTCGGATCATCGTTGAACGTCGGCAGATCGTTCTTCAGCTGCTTGTAGAGTTCGACCAGGTAGTCGGGCAGATTGAAGCGCAGCCCGAACGCGGCGCCGACCTTGCCCTTCACGTCGGAGAGGATCGGGAAGCTGAGCTTGTTCTGGCGCACCGACTTGCGGCTGTTCGGCGCGGTCTGCGGCGAAATGGCGACGATCGAGGCGCCGTCCTTGTCAAATTCCGGCTTGGCGGCTTCGAGCGCCTGCAGCTCCATGTTGCAGTAGGGGCACCAGACTCCGCGGTAGAAGCTGAGCACCAGCGGGCCGCGCTTCAGCAGATCAGCTGAGTTGACCACGTTGCCCTCCGGATCCTTCAGCGAGAAGGAAGGGGCGACATCGCTGGCCTTCTTGGCGCGCTGGGCGGCCCCCGACTCGATCAGTTCGGCGGTGGCGCGGCGCATAGTCTCGATGACGGAGCGAGGAACACTGTAGGGCGGCTTTCCGGCCTCGAAATCGGCTTTGAAAGCGTCGAGCTTGGCTTGAAGCGACATGACGGTTCTCCTTTAGGCCTTTGCGTGGAGGACGGCGGCGCCGCCCGTTTCGTTGAAGTCACGCGCCGGAAACTAAAGGAGACCGCCGTGCCTGGTAGCCGGGCCGTTGGACTAGAGATTATTCCCGCTGGGAATAATCACTTCGCTGCTTGCGTCAGCACCCGCGACAGATGATCAGCTTGCGATCCAGCTCCTGGTCGAGTTCATGTTGCTGACGCTCCCATGCCGAGACGGCCTCAGATTGGGGGACGTCGGCCCGGCGCGGTTGCCGATGGCCGACGGGAGCAAGCCAGGGTAGGCGCGAGGTCAGCACTATCGACCGGCTCCATGCAACGGCCGAGTTGTTCCCTTGCCGTCGGCATGATCGGCAGTTGCGCTGATCGGCAGATCGGGAAAGACGCTGACAGCATCGTGCTGATAGGTTGCATTTGCCGGCGAAAGCGGGCCAACAAAGACGAGAACTGCGGCGGCCGTGCTGATTGAGCGCTTCAGGATCGAGATGCGGGACATGGCGACACTCCTTGGCAGGAGGCTCGGGATGAGCAACTCCGTTGCGTGTCACCCTATTCATCGGCCCAAAACGCTGAATGCCGCCGGGGATCGAAGACATGTTCGTTCGTCTCATCACCCGCCGCAGACGCGCTCATGGCCGCAAGGTCGGTCGGCTTTCCCAGTTACGCATTGAACGTACGTTCGAAGAAATCCACGAACGCTCGCGCCTTGGCGGTCGCGGCGCGTCCGGTCGGAAGCACGGCCCACAGGTCGAGGGCCGGGAGGCTCCATTCCGACAGGACCGCACGCACGGCCCCCGATCGTAGTTCAGGGCTGAACATCCACTCCGACGCGATGGTGAGGCCTACATCGGCGAGCACCGCAGCCCTTACTCCTTCCGCAGCGGTCACCCGCAATCTGCTTTGGACCGTCACAGCCAATTCGGAGCTTTCGCGCCGAAACGACCAAATGCTGCCTTCTCCTTGGAGATAAACGACGGCCTGATGCTTGCTTAGTTCACTTGGGGTCGAGGGCGTGCCCGCGCGATCGAAGTAGGCGGGCGTGCCCAACACGAGGCGCTTGCATCTTGCGATACGGCGAGCGGTCAGCGCCGAGTCCATCATCTTTCCCATCCGAAGAGCCACGTCGATCCCCTCCTGGACGAGGTCGATCTGACGGTCGTCCAGAACGACCTCGAGGTCCAGCTCCGGATTCTGCGCCAGAAATTTCGGCAAGAGCGGAATGAGATGGATGCGGGCGAAGGTGACGGCGGCGCAGATGCGCAATCTGCCTTTCAGTCCGGCGCCGGCTCCGCGCGCGGCAAGCTCGGCTTCGGCCGCTTCCTCGAGGGCGCGCCTGGCACGCTCGAGATAACCGAGCCCGGCCTCCGTTGGGGTGAGGCCGCGCGTCGAGCGCGTCAGCAGCTTGACCCCGAGATACTCCTCCAGCTGCGCGACCGACTTCGAGACCGCCGGTTGTCCCACCCGAAGCTGCCGGGCCGCTCCGGAGAAGGACCCCGTTTCGACGACCCGCACGAACGTCTCCATTGAAGCCAGACGATCCATCCTATTCTCCGCAGGAATGAGCGATATCGCTCCGCCCTATCTGCCATGCCGCGCGAGAATTGGCCATCTCTCGATGCATCCGAGCGGTTGCCCGGCAAAAGAGAGAAAACGATGAGCACCTATGAACACCCGATCACGATGCCGGTCCGGAGCGCCGGTGCTGGCTCGAGCCGTATGACTCGCGCGAAAGCTGTCGCCCTCCAAGCCATTCAGACCCTGAGCGGGACGGCAAGGGATGCTCTGCTCGCCTATGCGATGACGGGCAGCGCGGTGGCGAGCCTCGCCATCATCGCCGCGCCGCATCCGGAGATGCTGCTGCGCTGCGTCTTCCATGGCCGGGGATGAAAGGGCGCGGGCCGCCTGTGGCGCTTCCGTAGTTGACAGAGCCTCGCCAGGACATTGAATCAGGTGCGGACAAGCGGAAACAGGATGTCTCGAATGGAGCAACTGATCGAACGTCGGACGGCGGCTACCTCGCAGAGCCGCACATCGGACCGGGCCAGCCTCCCGGGCCAGGTCGTACTCGTGCTGCAGGGCGGCGGCGCATTGGGATCCTACCAGGCCGGCGTGTACCAAGCGCTGCACGAAGCCGGCATCGAGCCGGACTGGATCGTCGGCACGTCCATCGGAGCCATCAACGCCAGCCTTATCGCCGGAAACGCGCCGCAGGACCGGCTGCCGCGACTGAACGAATTCTGGAGCCGGGTGCAGCGTGCCCGTCACTGGGACTTCCGCGGCGTCCTGCCAGCATTCGGAGACAAGTGGTCCTACTGGACGACCCTGACGCACGGCATACCCGGCTTCTTTACGCCCAATCCGCTTGCCCATGCCGGGGATTGCTATCCGCTGGGCGCGGATCAGGCCGGCTACTATTCGACGGCCCCGCTGGAAAGCACTCTCGCCGAGCTCGTCGATTTCGATCTGATCAACCGAGGAGGCCCGCGCCTGACCGTCGGCGCCGCGCACGTGCGCACTAGCCACATGACCTATTTCGACAGCCGTCGCTGCAAGCTGGACGTGAAGCACATCATGGCGTCTGGCGCGCTGCCGCCGGCATTTCCTGCGGTGCGCGTCAACGGCGAGCTGTACTGGGACGGCGGCATCCTCTCCAACACGCCGACCGAAGTGGTGTTCGACGACAATCCGCGCAGGGACTCGCTCATCTTCACCGTCCACCTCTGGAATCCACTGGGCGCCGAGCCAAGCACGATGGCGGAGGTCCTCAACCGCCACAAGGACGTCCAGTATTCCAGCCGGATCGCAAGCCAGATCACGCGACACCAGCAGGCGCACCGGTTGCGCCACGTCATCAACGAGCTCGCAGCGCGATTGCCGGACGCCGAGCGCGACAGGCCGGAGGTGCGCGAATTGATGAGCTACAGCTGCCAGACCCGGATGCACGTGGTGCAGCTGCTGGCGCCGCAGCTTTCGCACGAAGACCATACCAAGGACGTCGATTTCAGCCCCGCCGGCATCAAACAGCGTTGGGACGCGGGCTACGCCCACACCAAGGCAGTGCTCGCGCGCGAGCCCTGGGTCGGCCAGTTCGATCCGCTGTCGGGCGTGATCCTGCACGAGTCCGAGGAGTATAGGGCGAGTGATCGGAGTACGCGTGCGAGCGCCGCAGCTCCGCTATCCGGTCCCGGCCGCGGCCAACTGATACAACCTTCCGGCACTATGGAGAAGCATTGGCGGAGCCGGGGCCTCGCGAGGGAGTTATCGTCAACGAGCTTCGCGAAGGCGCGGATGGCGTACTTCAATTGCGCTTCTACGGCCTACTTGGCCTCAAGAACGTAGAAGCTGGGGGTCCGGAAGAGATGCAGGAGCAGGCCATGTTGGACAGCGAGGATCGCGGCTACAAGGCCGCGCTACTTTATACCTTGAGAAGGACACGGGCGCTGGCGCAGGAAGGGAAGCTCTAATAAGCGGCGTCGAAACGGGCAGCGGAATGGTGAGTCCATCAAGTTCTGAAGTAATTCCGGAGGGTTGCGAGTTGGAATGCCGATGCCGTGTGAGTGGTGTGTCGACACCGTTTGCCGAGGTGCGGCGCGTTCGAACGCGAAGCAGCTTTCGCCTTCCTCGTAACCGGGCAAAGTGATAGCTTTTTCCTACCCACGGTCACCTGTCTAAATCATTCAATTCCTGCTCCGGGCACGCCATGACCAGCAAGCCGCTACCGGTCGACGCGCAAGATTATCTCGAAAACCTCATGCGCGCCGGGCAGGATGCGATGAAGCAATTCGATGATGTTCTCGTGTCGGCGGCGGGCGTGGGCACCAGGGATTCGCCCGCTTCGGGTGGCCTGTTCTCCCCCTTTGCACTGATCGTGGATCTCCAGCGAGAGTATTTTAAGCAGTTATGGCAATTCTGGAACTCGATGTTCCTTCAGACATTTGCTGGAGACGCGCATTCGAGCGTTGCCCTGGCCCGGGGCGACAGGCGTTTCAAAGACGATGCCTGGCATGAGATGCCTTATTACGATCTTCTCAAGCAAACCTATTTGCTTGGCTCAAGGCAGTTGCATGAATTTGTCGATGGGGCGCAGGTCGATGACAAGACAAAATTGCAGCTTCGGTTTTATGCCCGGCAGTTTATTGACGCGATGAGTCCGTCGAATTTCCCCGCGACCAATCCTGAAGTGATCCGCAAAGCGATCGAAACCCGATCTGCAAGCCTCACAGACGGCATGAAGAACTTGATTGATGATCTCCACAAGGGACGCATCACACGGGTCGATGAGTCAGCCTTTGAAGTGGGGCGCAATCTCGCGACCACAACGGGCTCGGTGATTTTCGAGAATGAATTGATTCAATTAATTCAATATGCTCCTCAAACGAGCGAGGTGGAGAAGACGCCCCTGCTTATCGTGCCACCGTGCATCAATAAGTATTATCTGCTTGACCTTGGCACCGGGAATTCGCTCGTTGAGTATGCCGTCGCGCAGGGCCACCATGTTTTTCTGATCTCGTGGCGAAGCGCTGTGCCTGAAACCGGTCATTTGACGTGGGATGATTACCTTGAGATGGGGCCACTTCGGGCAATTGACGTCATCCTGGAGGTTACCGGCGCCGAGCGAACGCATGCGCTTGGGTTCTGCGTGGGCGGCACGATCCTGAGCTGCGCCGCGGCCGTCCTGGCCGCGCGACAACAGGACAAGCTCGTGACCCTCACGCTGCTGACCACCATGCTCGATTTCACCGATACGGGCGAGATTGGTCTCTTGATCGACCAGGGCTCTGTGGCGTTGCGCGAGGCCGCGATCGGCAAGGGCGGCATACTTCCGGGAAAGGAATTGGCCTTCACCTTTGGCACGCTGCGCGCCAATGATCTGATCTGGCGCTATGTCGTCGATAGTTATCTTAAGGGCGCAACGCCCGACGCGTTCGATCTATTGTATTGGGATTCCGACAGCGTGAGCCTCCCAGGTCCCATGTACTGTTGGTATGCGCGCAACACGTATCTCGAAAACAATATCAAAGTGCCTGGAAAGACAACGCAATGTGGGGTGCCGATCGATTTGTCGAAAGTGAAGGTGCCGCTTTATGTCCTCGCTTCCCGCGAGGACCACATTGTGCCGTGGAAGTCGGCCTATGGCTCAAAGGACCTGATCGGGATAGATGCCCGCTTTGTCCTCGCCGCGAGCGGCCACGTTGCGGGGGTCATTAATCCTCCGGCACGCAACAAGCGCAGCCATTGGCTGAACGATCCGCTCGTATCGGATCCCAATAGTTGGCTGGAAAGAGCAGAGGAGAAATCTGGAAGTTGGTGGCCGGATTGGGATACTTGGATGAAGCAGCACTCAAACGGAACAGTGCCGGCGCCATCGGAGCCGGGTAACGTACACTATCGCACGATAGAGCCTGCGCCCGGTCGCTATGTAAAGCAGACGTCAAACTAGGAATGCGAGCGAGCGCCGGATAGTGATTTTTCGCAGGTGAAATTCCCTGTTAACGGCTAAAAATTCCCTGTTCTTCGAAATATTTTCCCTGTTAATTTGCGTAGGGAATTGTGCGAGAAGGCGCTGCGGCACAGCGGGCTTCTCGCCACGAAATCGGTCTTAGGAGCCCCGAAACGGCAATTTTCCCTGTAAAATTCCCTGTTAGCAGGGAATTTGCTTGGAGACGGGTGCGATCAGCACTGCGTCGCCAGCCAGGCAGTGCGGTACTTCGAGGTTCTATTGTCTGGAATGCGAGAAAGGCCCGCCAATGGCGGGTTTTTGCGAGTTAGCTAATGGTCCCCCGGCTCGAGTCGATGAAAATTGCCATCTTACAGTAAAAGTTGCATTTTCGTCTGATAACACTTAGCTGGGAAACGATTTTGGGGCAACATTCCGAATGTACTTGGCCAAACTTTCAATAAACAATTTTCGCCGCCTCAATGATGTTACACTGGAGTTTGTCCCGGGGTTAAACGTTTTGGTTGGACCGAACAACGTCGGTAAGACCGCCATCGTTGATGCTCTGCGGGCTCTGCTCGCCGGTGTTGATGATCCATATCCCCGCTTCGATCGAGACGACATACACCTCCCGAAGGGCGGCACCCCAGCCGGTGATATATCGTTCGAGTATGTTTTCCGCGATTTAAGTCCGGAAGATGAGGCGGACTTTTTGCATGCCCTCAAGCCTGGTGCCGACGCCAAGATCGAAGCCGTTCTTGGCGTCGGCTATGGCGACATGGACAAGAGTGGTCGCCTCCGTGCCCGTAAATGGTGTGGGGATCATCAAGACGTCTCTATGACCTCCGGCATGCTGGATAACCTGCGAAGCGTGTATCTCAAGCCGCTTCGGGATGCGGAGCAAGGCCTGAAGCCGAGCCGCACCAGCCAACTATCCCGCTTGGTCCACCTTTTGTCCGATGAGGCGGGACAGAGTGGAATCGCGGTGGCTCTTAAAGAGCTAGACGACAAACTAAAAGCCCATCAACCCATTGTCGACACTCAGGCAGCCATCACGACGCGGCACAAGTCGATGTTGGGTGATCAGCTCGCACAGATTTTGCAGGTTGGCCTGAGCGCCAGCGATTTTCAGAAGCTTGCGGCCCGTTTGTCACTGCTTGTTGATGCGTTCGAAATTGAAAGTAACGGCCTCGGCTACAACAATCTGATCTTCATGGCGGTCGTATTAAGCGAACTGTCGAAGAACGCCGATGCAGCATTTAGAAGCCTCATCGTCGAAGAACCTGAGGCCCATCTCCATCCGCAGCTCCAGGCCGTGCTGCTCCGGTATCTCTCGAATATTGAATGCAAGGCAGGAGAGAAGCCGGTGCAAGTATTCGTGACCAGCCACTCACCGAATTTCGCCAGCATCGCGCAGCTCTCGTCCATCTCCTGCCTCGTAGACGTCGGCACGGGGGTCGAAGCGTTTCATCCGCGCTCAGTAAAGTTCGACAAAGGTAAACGTGAGAAGCTCGAACGGTATCTCGATGTTACCCGGGCTGAGCTATTTTTTGCCCGACGGGTGATTTTCGTCGAAGGCGCAGCCGAGTTGCTGATGGTGAACCTGCTGGCGAGGAAGGCCGGTATCGATCTGCGAGATCACGGTGTCAGCCTCATCAGCGTGGAAGGACTTAACTTCGATTCCTTCATGCCGTTGTTTGGCTGGAAGGCGATCAAAGTACCCGCGGCGATCCTCACTGACGCCGACCCGCAGAAAATCGTGGGGCCGGATGGAAAGTCAGTCGCGCACTACCCAGCGCTTGGCGAAACTGTAGCGGTGTCTGCCAATACGGCTGCGATGAAAGCCATCGAAGACGATTTGGTGAAAGTTTTCTACGGCGTCAAAACGTTCGAGTATGATTTGGCCCTTCATGAAAAGAACAGGGTCGCAATGCTTACCGCTCTCAAAGAGATTCACCCTCAGATCGGTGCTGCTCTTGAACTGGAGGTAGCGGGGGCGAGCGATGACGCCGCGAAAGCGCGGGTCCTGTTTAAGGGTATGTTTGAACGTTCGGAAGGAAACGTTCAAAAAGGACGTTTCGCCCAAGCCCTCGCCGCAAAAATTGAAGACGACAAGCTCGAAGTTGTTGTACCAGACTACATTGCCGCAGCCGTGATGCACGTCTCCAAAAAATGACGAGCCTTTCATCAGAGCAGCAGGCCATAGTCGAGTTGCCCTGAGCGTCACGGCCTGCGCCGGGAGTGGGAAGACGAGGACCGCGACGCATAGGCTTTGGCAAATGCGAAAATCGCTAGAAGACAAGCATGGCATTGTCGCGCTGCTGTCGTTTTCCAACGTCGCTGTCGATACTTTCCGCCAAGATTATTTTTTGCTTGGCCGAACACGGGCCAGCTCGCCGGGCTCATCTGCTGTCGAAATCGACACTGTAGATGGGTTTCTTACTACGAACGTCATTCGTCCCCACGCTCATAGGGCGATGGGTGCGACGCGAACCCCTTTTTTGGTTCACGGACGCGAACCATTTCTCAAAGGGTTTACGGTTTTCGATGGCAAGCGGCCGCAACCAACTGCTGACTTGCGTATCAGCCTGAAAGGCGCCGCATTTGCCTTTGAGGCGGGCCCCAACTACGCGGCCGTAGCGATCGCACCTTCTGAAGCTGAAAAAGGCATCGTCAAGCTCGGCAAGGTGGGCGCTTATACGCATTCGTCGGGGCGGTATTGGGCGATCAGGACGTTGCAAAATCAGCCGTTCGTCCTGCGAGCTCTGGCCCGTCGCTATCCATTGATCCTTATCGATGAAGCGCAAGATATCGGACCTGAACACCAAGCCATTTTAGAAATGCTTGTTGGCCAAGGGGTTCAACTATCGCTCATTGGAGATAAGAACCAAGGAATTTACGACTTCTCGGGCGCGACCGGCACCTTTCTTGGTCAATACGGTTCCCGGTCGGGCGTTAAATCCCGAAGGCTGACTGTCAATTATCGATCTGTTCCTTCGATTGTCGGCGTTGCGAATAAACTTGCGGGGCGCAGCGACACCGCCAACCGAACTGCCCCGCCATGCCTGAATGGCGCGTTCTTCATTCCGTACGAAAAGGCGAAGAAAGATACGCTCCTGTCGGCCTTTCAAAGCATGCTCGACTCCGCTGAAGTTGGGCACTCGGACGCGGTCGTTGCCTGCCGATCCAGCAGCTGGGTTGATGAATGGCGTGGCGGCGAAGAGGCGCAGGGACAGGGAGTGATCAAGGCGTTTGTGAACGCCACAGTGTATCGCGATAAGCTCCAACAATATGACGGAGCATTCCATCATACTTGCGTGGGGTTGATCGGCGTCTTGGCCGACGAGCATGGCGATCTGGCTAACGTCATTGCCCGGGGTCACGCAGGTCTGGATGTTCAGAGGTTGAAACGGATGATTTGGACCTTCGCTCGAGACCCAGTAATCGGGCTTCCCGCTGGTTCCCTGTTGGCCGACACTGAATGGCATCCATTGTTAGTCGGTCGCGTGAAGGCGCTTTTGCCACGATTCGAAGCCGATCTTGCATTGAAACCGGCAGACAATCTCGGCAACAAGCTCTCCAAAAAGGCGCTCCTGCACAAGCCGATTATTCAATTGCCTGATTTGGTATCCACCGGCTCGGCGACTTTTCAAGTTTCGACAGTGCATCAAGTCAAAGGCGAAAGCATCGACGGCGTGATGTACGTCGCGGATAAGAGCCAAGTCCGCGCGCTACTTGATGGAACAGGGACCGAGGTCGGTCGCATCGGGTATGTCGCGGTAACACGGGCTCGCAATCTTTTGGTGCTGGGAGTGCCGGCAAGCTGCGTGAGTGAATTCGAACCAGAACTGCTGGCCGCCGGTTTCCGAAGAGCGGGATTTTGATGCCGTTGGGAACAGCGAACGTTCGTCTGTGGTCGGTTCAGCTGGAGCGGAAAGTGCCCTGCTCGCGGAGGGAGGGATTCGAACCTAGCCCGCCAACGATGAATTTATTTCCCTAACGTCAGATCCGCGAAGCGGAAACGACCCCGACGAAATTCCAAAACATTCGATTTGCGATTTCAGGCTCGATTCGAAAACCTATTGATCGCATTCATCGCCTGAACACGGGGCTCAACGTCTCTTAAGTAAATGGTGGTTCTCAAGAAGTCGATTTCGGTTGCTTCGTTAGCCTCATCAACGTCGATATACCAGGACCTCGGCCGACCGTCAGCGCCATCGCTCCAACGATAACCCCGCTTCTTCAAGTCGTCCTTTAGCTCGAAGGGAGATTGTTCGGCCCAAATTCGCATCGTCTTGCGTCTTGCGCGAGCCAGGAGGACGGCGAGAGCTGATCGATTTGGCTTCGGAAGGTCTGAAGCCAAGATTTCAACAAGGGCGCGGCAATCGTCAACGGCTCGATGGGCCTGATGGAACAGGCCGACACCAGCCAGCAAGTACCCCAGCCGCGATCCGTCAAACCCATGCTTGCGCCATTCCACCTCCGTGGCCGAACACGCCCATGCCTTATGCTCGAATAAGGGCCAATAACGTTCGGCAAATTTGCGATCAAAGTTGGCATTGTGCGCGATGATAATCCCGGCGCCCGCAGCAAATGCAGCAACAAGCTCTGGGTCAATCCGATGCCCGAGGACCATTTCATCCGTAATGCCGGTAAGGTCAGTGATTTCCGCAGGTATTGGATTCTGCGGCTCGTTGAACGACGAAAAAACGTCGGTAATTTGCGCTATCCGGTCATCCGGCAGGTAAGTGAATTTCACCATTGCGAGCTCAATAATCTGATCCCGTGCCGTATCAAGACCGGTTGTTTCGACGTCCAGCATTATACCGGTCTTGGTCGTCTGCCCCTCGCATGAAGTAAATTCAGTTCGCGGCACTAGCCTGCGAAGCACCCGGTAGTCGGGCGATTTCCCTAGCTTTTCAGCCATCGCAGCTAGATTGATTTCTTCGGGCAGCATAGGATCGACCATGAGATCAGATGGGGGCATTAGCGTAGAACAGGATGACTAATTCCTATTATTCTAGCTCGATCAAGGAGCTTGTCGATCAATCACCTGAAACGATCCTCGGACATCTCGCCAAACAGAACTCCTTCTCCTTGCAGGCGCTGCAGCGTAATGCTTGGCTTGCCCAGATATCGATCTTAAAGCGCGAACTCCCAGGACTAGCTCCGGGCTGGGTGGCTTTTGAGTTTGCGATCCCGCGTATGGGCAAACGGCCGACAATAGCATTCTGTTTGGAGGCGTCATTTTTGTCTTGGAGTTTAAGGTCGGAACCGAGCAATTTGACAACGCCGCCCTGGATCAAGTGGTCGACTATGCGCTCGACCTCAAGAACTTTCACAGTGGCAGTCACGATAGACCGATCGTTCCAATCGTGGTGGCGACAGGCGCGCCCGATATCGCGTATTCCCTGAGTTGGGCGGACGACAAAGTCGCTGAGCCGATTCTCAGCAATGGTGTCGGTCTGGGCGGGCTAATCAAAGATATTTCAAACCAAGCGGCAGTTGGCGCCGAAATTGACGTCCAAGCCTGGATGAGCAGCGGCTATAAGCCAACGCCTACCATCATTGAGGCGGCGCAGGCGCTCTACCAAGGTCATAGGGTTGCGGAGATCACCCGTTCGGATGCGGGCGCAATCAATCTAAGCCAAACAGCGGAATGTATTGCGCAGATCATTGAGGATGCAAAATCGAAACGACACAAAGCCATCTGTTTTGTGACGGGTGTACCGGGCGCCGGCAAGACGCTGGCGGGGCTCAATCTCGTTACCCAGCGTACAAGCACTCATGAAGATGAACACGCCGTGTTTCTATCGGGCAACGGACCGCTTGTTGACGTTTTGCGGGAGGCCCTCGCGCGCGACGAACATGAGCAATCAAAGCTGACGGGATCTACGATCCGCAAAGCCGTTGCTGCGCGCAAAGTGAAAAGCTTCATCCAGAACATCATGCATTTTCGAGACGACAATTTGACAAATGGAAATGCGCCCATTGAACGGGTTGCGGTGTTCGATGAGGCGCAACGGGCCTGGGATCGCGATCACCTGGCCAATTTCATGTCCCGTAAGAAGGGTCTCCCCGACTTCGATATGTCGGAGCCGGCGTTTCTCATCAGTGTCATGGATCGCCAGAAGGATTGGTGTGTGGTGGTTTGCTTGATCGGAGGCGGTCAGGAGATCAATGCCGGCGAAGCAGGACTGACAGAATGGTTCTCAGCTCTGCAAACAAGATTTAAGGATTGGAAGGTGTTTACGTCTCGGCAGTTAGCACACCGCGATTACCATTGGGGACAGGATCTTCCGGCAATGTTGACCAAGCTCGACGTCACGGTTTACGAGCATCTGCACCTCGCTGTATCGATCCGTTCGTTTCGCGCAGAAAAGTTGTCCGAATTCGTTGGTGCCGTTGTGGCGGGAGAGGTCGAGGCAGCGCGTAATCTCTATGAACAAATCAAGACAACATATCCAATCAAATTGACCCGCGATCTTGCTGTTGCACGGGCTTGGCTTCGAGAACAGGCGCGGGGGAGTGAACGGGTTGGATTTGTCGCATCATCGGGTGCGTCGCGATTAAAGCCGCTCGGCATCAATGTTCATGAAAAGATTGACGCGACCCATTGGTTTTTGAATGGCAAAGACGATGTACGTTCGTCGCACTACCTAGAGGATCCCGCGACTGAATTCGATATCCAGGGCTTAGAACTCGATTGGGTTGGCGTCTGCTGGGATGCCGACTTCCGATCGGTCGACGGTAAATGGGCATTCCATCGGTTCACGGGCACGAAGTGGCAGAACGTCAACGACGACAATCGCAAGGTCTATCTCACGAACGCATATCGAGTTCTCCTCACACGGGCGCGGCAGGGGCTGGTGATCTTTATTCCGGAAGGTGATGCTGAGGATGCAACCCGTCCGGCGGCATTTTACGATGGGACAGCGAATTTCTGGTCAGAATGCGGTCCGTCGTTTCTTTAGATTAAAGCGGGAGATAATCCGAATGGTGAGAGAGGTGCGCGATGCGAATCGATGGACCTGAGCGATATCAACTTACTTTTACACCTGAGGTCTTCACTGTTCTTTGCGCCAAAGGAACGAACAAATTTTCTGGGTTGTCTACGTCGGATCTGCCCAATCTCTATATCGCAAGCATCGACAATAAGCCGATCTATGTCGGGATCACCAAGCAGAGCATTCGCAATCGCCTGCGGCTTGGTTGGAATGCGAAGGGCGAATCTGGCGACTACGGTTATGCTTGGCCGCATGGGCATACCACGGTCGTGCTCGACGTTTGGTGTCATAGCGACGCCGTGGAGCGGAATGAACGCGACATCGAAACCGTCGAGGCCGAGGTCGTGTACCTCATCTGCGCTGCTGGCCAATGGCCAGCATTTCAGACGGAAATTCATTTCTATCCGTCTTCGCCGCGGCACCGCGAGGTTGCTGCCGACATCATGAGCCATTACCGGCTCTAGTCGGTCAATGGCCGCCATCTTCCATAACATCTGATTTGCGAATGACCGCTGCTGGCGCAAAGCCGACCTTCGGCCGAATTTGCACGTCGCTGAAGGCCAACAACAGATTATCCATCGGAACACATCAACGTCGTCACCCAAAAGCGCCAAATCGCCTTGCTCTTGAATTCGGATTTGGCCGAG
>WNFO01002770.1_pt1 | contig 14570 bp, 6 predicted proteins | sample 5400251 | NCBI WGS metagenome assembly WNFO01 (sample SAMN13153354, study PRJNA577476) | soil metagenome | isolation source: 100 cm saprolite under Madrone tree | place: USA:California | collected 2016-06-14 | reverse complement strand
GCAGACTGGAAGTCCAGCATCCGGTGAGCGTCGAGCAGCAAGAGCGCCACGCTTTCCTGCGCTGGGAAGTTGAACGGGTTGAGGCCGCCGGGGGACGCGTCGGGCTCGCCCGCGAACCCCCCCATCAAGAGGCGGTTGTTGAAGGCGGCCCCGAGCACGCCGGGCGCATTGCGCGCGACACTGTCCAAGGCATCCAGCCGGCCCGTTCGCAGCAGCGCGCCCGGGTCCGGTAGCTTGCGGCCCCGGGCGGGACTGGCCGCCCCTGCGATCGCGTAGATATCGGTAAGAGTGGGCAACTCGTCGACCAACGCGTCGCCTGGGAACAGAGGCGTGTTGCGCAACTTCGGCAGGATGTCCAGCCGGGGCCGCCGGCGCGGAATGAAGTTGCCAGCGGCGTCCGTGTAGCTCCGCCCCTCGCCACCCACAGCGAAGTTGAAGAGCGTACCGGCCTTCGATGCCGATTCGCCTTGGTGACAGCTCCCGCAGGAGGCAGTCTGCCTCGTGGCCAGGACGCCACCAAACTGCGGCAGGATCCTGGCCGTCCGGATCGGGTCGTGAAAGAGTTGCTTGCCGAGGTAGCGCTTCGCCTCGGTCGTCTTGAAGCGCGAGTCAGCGCTGGCATCACTGCCGTCGGGAAGCCGCGCCTGGGGCAGGTTCGCATCGTCTGCCGGGACCCTCAATTTCTCGATTCCACCGACCTGCTGGTCGATGAACGAGCGCAACTGCGCGGGGCTGTTGTCGTTCCCCTCGTCCCCGTTGCCCTCAGCGGCGGCGACTCCGCACAAAAGGGATAGGGACAGCAGCCCGGCCGCTCCCGCGTGGGTCAACCGCTCCATGAACAGATTCTCGTTTGTGCGCATGAGCATCTCTCCTATGCGAGCACTTGCTCGCGGTGGAAATCGTTACATCGGTGCTACTTCGCAAGTTCGAGCCACTCACTCTTCTTGCGTTGGAGTCATTGACCAGTTGACCAACGCGCGACCATGCAGTCCGCTTCTAACAAACACAGAGCCGCGGCGGCCCCACTTGATCATTGGCCAAAATTTTTACGAGGGTTCCTGGCCGCGAACAAGCCCTTGGATTAAAAAAACAATTGAAGAAATAAAGATCGCTCGATACGGTGAGCGATACGGCCGCCGCGAAGCTCTGAGTCCCCTCGGTAACCAACCCTGGGGCGAACCACCGGAGTTCGCGCGCTGCTGCGAGCGTTGCGGTTTCAGTCCTCACCGAGTACCCCAGCGTTCCGAAGCGCAGCAATGAGGACGTCCGTCATGCTTACGCCACACTGCACCGCGTACGCCTTGATACTCAGTCTGACCTGGAAGGGAACCCTGAAGTTGAGTGCTACGAGGTTCAGCTGCTTTCGCGTGTTTCTCGTCAGCGCAGTCGCCGACACCGCGGATCTTTCTGTACGGTCTTCCACTCTTCGGCCTCCCGGTAGCGGCGCTTACGCCGGAATCGTTGCATGCGTGACAAAGACGAGAAGCATGGTGCAACGCCCGTGCCAATTGGCGCTCATCAGCCTTCACCATTGACGAAGCGCCGCAAAATTAGCCATTTCCGCGTCATCTGCGTTCGCTACACGACTGCGCGCTCGCGCGCCGTTGACGTTGGTCACCCGCAGTGGGCAGCGGACGGCCGCCATGCGTTGCGGAGAGAAAACGGGTCGGAAGATGAAGAAACGATCAAGGAGGAGTGGGAGAGAGCGCTGCGCCGTGGGCGAGGGATGCGCGGTGAAGGTCCGGTGCGATCGCTTCCCTCGCGCGCAGAGTCAGCGCATAGCACCAGACGGGATTGGCCAGTTCGGCCCGAATGTCCGGCGTAAATCTGTCATGCGCGGCGTGCTGATTACAACCTGCTTCCCGAATTCATCGTGTTCAGATCGAGCGGGCAGATGTCGGGCCGAAACTCGGCGATGTGCGCGACACGCGCCTCCGGAGGCAACAGCGTGCTCCCGGGGCCCGCGACCTTGGGACATCATCCGACGGAACGCATCGCCCACCAGGGCCTTAGCGGCATAAGGTGAACAGGTTCCGCTGGGTCACTACACGCGCTGCCAGACTGAAATCCGGAATTCCACGCGCCTCTCATTCGTTTCCGGTGATGTATTGTCGGACGAACGTTCGAATGCCGCGCATGTCGTACCTGTCCGCCAGGATGCGCACTTTACGAACCACGTCTGCGAGGCTGGGATCGATTCTTTCCGCTTGATCCACAAGGCGTACCAGATTGATTATGTCGCCGGTCGACGCCAATTCGAATAGCTCCTCGGCAGTTTCGCGCGGCAGAGTGGGCGTCCTTTCCTTTGCATTCGCCGCCGACTGATCGTGTACCTCGGCACGACCGACCGGACCATCCACGGGAATCCGCAGATGGGCGGCCACTTTCTCCAGTAAATTGCGCTGGTAAACCGGCTTTGCAATCACATCATCGCAACCAGCGTTCAGACACTCACTGCGATCCTGCTCGAATGCGCGGGCAGTGACTGCGATGATGATAGTGCCCGCGAGATCCGGTATCTTGCGAATCCTGCGTGTCGCTTCGAGGCCATCGACCTCCGGCATGACCACGTCCATCAGGATCAATTCAGGTCGCTGAGCATGCGCTTTGCGCTGCGCTTCGGCCCCATCTGAGGCTTCCGTGACGGCGAATCCCAGAGGCTCGAGCATTGCAACCAACACCGAGCGGTTCTCGGGGGAGTCATCTACAACGAGGACTCGCCTTCCGCGTCCATCGATCCCGAACACTGAGTCAGGAGTCCCGGGAACGCGAGTCAACGACGGTGCCGACTGGACTTCGCCCAGTGGCAGCTCGATCGCGAACACACAGCCCTGTCCCGGCCTACTAGTCACGGAGATATCGCCCTGCATGAGTTGCACGAGACGACGGCTTATCGCCAGCCCTAGCCCGGTGCCCTCCACGACCTGCCCCGCATTGCGCAGCTGTGAAAATGGCAGGAATATCTCTTCCAGTTTATCCGCACCGATACCCGCGCCGGTGTCTTCCACCTCGAGACGGAGCATGCCGGCGCCGCTTTCGCGGGGCCGCCAGGTGGCTCGCAACCTAACGCTGCCGCGCGTGGTGAACTTCACCGCGTTGCCCAGGAGATTGAGCAGCACCTGGCGCAACTTTCGCGCATCGCCGGAGACTATCTGGGGCATACAGGGCGCGGTTTCATAGCCGAAAGCGAGATCTGCTTCTTCGGCCCGCACCCGCATTATGTTGGCCACGTCCCGCAGAAGTTCCGCAAGGTCGTAGTCGACCGTTTCCACTTCCATCCTGCCGGCTTCGATTTTGGAAAGATCGAGTACGTCGTTGATCAAAGTCAACAAGTGTGAACCACTCTGCTCTATGATCTTCGCCTGCGATCGTTGCTTTGCTCCGAGGTTGGCGTATCGCTGCAATACCTGTGCGTAGCCCAAGATCGCGTTCAACGGCGTGCGCAGCTCATGGCTCATGTTGGCGAGAAAACCGCTCTTGGCGCGGCTCGCCGTCTCCGCCGCGTCGCGCGCCTCACGTAGCAACTGTTCGTCGCGCTGGCGCGAGAACGCGTTCGCGAGGATTTCACCGAACGTGCGCAGCAGCTTCACGTCCTCCGGGGCCCAAGCACGTTCCCGGTGCAAGGTTTCGAAGCCGAGAAATCCAACCGAGTGCTCCGCATAGCCGCTGAGCGGTATGCAGATCGTCGACCGAACGGCGCCCGCGCGCAGTTGCTCGCCAAATTTGGCCGCTTCCGCGGGCAGATCGCCGAGTCTCTCGACGCTCACGAGCTCGAGCTTCAGTAGCTTATCGTACAGCCATCGGCATCCGGCACGGCTCAAGTCGTCGCCGCACGAAGCCTCGGTCGCAGGCGCGGCAACGGGCCAGTCGTAATCGTGGCAGACCGAGAGTCCATCCAAGGAGAAACGTCCCACGTAGCTGCGATCGCTTCCGAGCAAACCTCCAATGCGCTCCAGCGCCTGCGCAACTGCCGGGCCGAAGTCATCGCGGCGCACGTTGATGAAGCGCGTGGAGATGACGGCAATGGCGTCCTCCAATGCGAGACGGTGTTCCAGAGCCTCCTCCGCTTGCATTCGCTCCAGGATTTCTCTTTGCAGCGTATCGTTGGCGGACGAGAGATCATGCGTGCGATCACGAACCCTCACCTCCAGGTCATCGTGAGCGTGCTGCAGCGACAGTTCGGCGCGCTTGCGCTCAGCGACCTCCTCCTGCATTTCGTCATAGACCCGGGCAGTTTCCAGGGAAATGGCCGCTTGGGCCAGCAGCACGCGCATGACTTCGGTTCGCTCCGGAGTGAAAGCGTCCGAGGCAAGGTCGTTCTGAAGGTAGAGAATGCCCAGCAACGTCCGCCGACGAAGGATAGGCAGGCAAAGGACGGACTTCGGCTTTCGTCGGCGTACGTATTCGTCGGCGGCGAAGCGTGAATCATCAGAGGCGTTGTTGAGGACGAGGCTTTCGCCCGTACGCCGTACGTAGTTGACGATCGACATGGCAAGCTTACCGCCCGGCTCGACGGGCGTGCCGGGAAACAACAACACTTCATCCTTGACTGTGGATCCCTCGGCCTCGATCTGCAGCGCCCCTTCCTGAGTGAGCAGCAGAAATCCGCGCTCCGCCCCTGCATTCTCGATGGCAATCGTCAGGAGCTTCTTCAGCAGCTGCTGCAGCACGAGTTCCTCTGAGATCGCCTGTGACGCTCGAATCACGGCGGACATGTCGAATGCGGAATCAGCGCGCTCAGCTTCCTCGGCCCGCGGCGGCGGAATCAGACCGGGGCAGCTGCGCGCCAGCTCACGAGCCTTGTGTCGCGCGCCCCACAGCACGTACTTTGCGTGGGCGCGACGGAGATAGATCTGCGCAAACTGTGGCCTTTTCAGCGTCAGATAGAACCGCCCCGCGAGCTCGTTGCCAAGCGCAGCGTTTTGCAGAAAGCCGTTGGCGTCGGCATCATCAATGGCCTGGTCATACAGATCCATGGCGGTTCGCAGGTCCGCCTGGATGCGCGCCAGCTCGGCCTTGATGAGGAGGTAACAATGTGAGTATGTAGCGGGCGAGAATTGCGCCCAGCGCTCGAGCAGCGGCAAAGCGGTCTGGATCGACTCCAAATACGCGCGTTGAACCGCGGGCTCTGAGCGATCGAACGCAGCCGCGTAAGCGAGACACTTGTGAAAGTGAAAAGCCGTCTCGAGGAACATTCCTCGCCCGGCCAGTGCATGGCCTTCACCACCGGCTGCGTATTCTTGCGCACGTTGCGGGTCACCGTACCAGTTCGCAAGCGACAGCCGCGTGGTTGCGTAGACAAGCAGCCCGATCCGGTCACCGTTGTCATGCAGGCTTCGTAACACGTTTTCTGCATCGGGCCACTCGGCAGAAGGCTCGCTCCAGTGCGCGCTCGGCTCGACCAGCTTACGGATGGCGGACCGGAAGACGCAGAAGTAGTCAGCCATGCTCTGGTCGAACCGCTTAAGCCACGGCAGCATCTTCTCGATCCTGCCAGTCACGTTGTCGAGTGACTCAGGACCCCAGAAGCTCATGTACATCCAGTTTATGGCGCAGTATCCGGCCCACGTGTACATTCCGTGTTGCAGCGCAACGTCGTAACCGCGATCCAGCTCCTTGCGCGCCACTTCCACATCTTGCGTGTGATGAGAGATGAATCCGCCCGAGCAGTCGAGAATGATGGCCTCGTAGGGCTTGACGCGATAGCGCTCCTCGTTGAGGCGCATTGCGAGCTTGCCGAAGCGATGCGCCTTGTCGAAATCGAGTTTCAATCCGGCGAGCATGAAGGCTGCCTGGTAAATGAAGGCCACGGCCGCATGAGGACTGCTCCCATGGCCGATCGTGATCTCCACCATCTTCATGCTGATTGCGAACAGCAGTCTGGAACCGACGAAGAACGCCGCGTTCATGGCTTCCCGCAGCAGCAGCATGGCGGCGAGCTTGTGTGGATCTTCAAGCTCAGGAAGATTCAACAAAGCGGCGTCGTCCACGGCCGTGAGCGCATGGAAGCGCTGCAGATCGTCCTCGAGCTGTGAGTCATCTGGCTCGAGCATATCGATCCCAAGATCTCTCAGAGCCTCGAGCGCGATAAAGAGCGAGGTGCGCAGCTCGTTCTTCGCGCGATAGAGAGTCACTTTGTACTGATTGACCCGGCAGCGGTCGAGCAGATTGACAACGTGCCGCAGCGCCTCATCGAAGGTCGCAATGGCTTGATCCCAGCGCGCCAGTAGGTACTCGAGTTCGCCCTTCTCCAGGTGGCACGCGAAGGTAATATCGTAGTCATCATTCCAGCTGTTCGCGCTCAAACACCACATGGCCGCGCAGATATATTTGAAGGCAGGCTCGTAAGCTGAGGACAGCTTGGCCTTCCTGGCCGCCGCCAGATTCAAGTCGGCCAACTGCCGCCTGGCAACGGTGTTTGCCAGCAGCGCCACACCCAGGTTCAGGTGATCCACGACTTCAAATTTGCGCTCTTCCAGCTCTTCACTGCTCAGCGTCTGCAACAGAAGCCGCCCGATTCTCAAGTGCAGAAGGGGCCGGTCGGCCTCCTCGATTAGCGAGTAAGCGGCCTGCTGGACGCGGTCATGCAGGAATCGGAATGACGTCGCGCATTCGCCGTCGCCTTCCCTCTCGCCGATCGGGAGCCGAATCACAAGACCGTCTGCCTCGAGCAGCTTGATAGCCTGTTCGTTGTCGATGCGACCATCATTGTTGATCAGGCAGAGCGAGCTCAAGCGGAACTGGTTGCCGATAGCGGCCGCCAGAGACAACACGAACTGCACCTCGCGTGGCCACTGCCGGATGCGACGCACCATCAGATCGACGACGTTGTCGGATATATCGAGCGCCTGCATGTGCGCTAGTGACCAGGTCCACCTCGTGCGGGAGTGATCGAAGGTGATCAACCTATCGCGGTAAACGGCCTGTAGGAACATCTTGACGAAGAAAGGATTGCCTTTCGTCTTTTCGTGGGTGATTGCCGCAAGCGGCCGCGCGTCCTCTGCGCCGCAGCTGAAGCTGTCGGCGATCAGCCTGTCAACCTGACCCGTTGATAATGGCGAGAGCGCGATGTCCTCAACGTTGGTTTCATTGCGCAGCTCGGCGATAAGCTTGGCCAGAGGATGCGTCGGATCGACCTCATTGTCGCGATAGGCACCGATGGCCATGAGGTAGCGGCTGCCCGGACTCGTGAGCATCAGCCTGATGATGCCCAGAGTTGGAATATCCGCCCACTGCAAGTCATCCAGAAACAAGATCAGCGGGTGTTCCGGCTGCGAGAAGACTTCGCTGAATGCCAAAAACACCCGGTTGAATCGGTTCTGGTTTTCTGCCGGTCCGAGCACCGGCACGGGCGGCTGCGGGCCTATGATCATTTCCACTTGGGGGATGATCTCGACGATCACCTGGCCATTGTCCCCAAGAGCCCTCAATAGGCGCGCCCGCCACTCGGCGACTCGCACCTCGCTCTCGGCAAGCAGCTGCTGTACAAGGCTCTGAAAGGCCTGGATCAATGACGAGTAGGGAACATTGCGACGCAGCTGCTCGAATTTCCCGCTGGTGAAGTAGCCACGGTCGCGAACGAGCGGTCGCTGTACTTCGCTGATCAGGGAGGTCTTGCCGATGCCGGAATAGCCGGAAACCAGGACCAGTGCGTTGGCGACCTCGCCCGCGCTCACTCGTTCATACACCCGCAGCAGCTGCGCGATTTCCCGGTCGCGCCCGTAGAGCCGCTGACTGACCTGAAAGCGGCTCGATATGTCCCGAGTCCCGAGCTCGAATGCCGGGATCGTCGCACTGTCCTGATAGTGCTGTAGGCAGAATCCCAGATCGGCTGCGAGACCGGAAGCGCTGCGATAGCGCTCCTCGGGGACCTTGGCCATCAACTTCATTACCAGGTCGGACAGGGGGCCGGGGATCGCCGTATTGAGACTGTGCGGCGGAACGGGCTGAATGGCGATGTGACAATGCACTAGTTCCATCGGCGTGCTGCTCTCGAAGGGCAGCCTGTGCGTCAGCATCTGATACAGCGTGACGCCTAGCGAGTAGAAGTCGGTTCGATAGTCCGGCTTGCGGTTCATGCGACCGGTCTGCTCGGGTGAGACGTACGCCAGCGAGCGTTCTGACATGCGAGCGGGCGGAAAGGCCTGCTCCGAGTCTTTGGCCGCACAATCGAAGTCGGTCAGCCAGGCCCGAGTGTCCGCGCTGTCGACCCAAATGGTGTGCGCCCCGATATTGTTGTGGACGACTCCGTGCACTTGAAGATCAACGAGGATCTCGGCCACCTGCCTCGCAATACGTAATGAGCGCTCGATATTTATACCGCCCGTCCTCAGCGGGGAACGCAGCGATGTGCCGCCCGGATCCTCCAGCACCAGCGCACAGACATCGCTTTGGTCGATCAGCGCTTCTGCGCGCAGAACGCCCGAGATAGGGAGAGAATTCAGGATCTGCTGTTCGCGCTTCAGCGCGGCACGCTGCTGGACACTCGCGTTGTCGCTGCACATTTTGAGCAGCACAGGGCGCGCATCGGCCCGCCGCGCGGCTCGGTACAGCCGGTACGGTTTTGCGTATTCGAGTTCCTCGAGAACCTCGAAGTCAGCGAGCATCAGGCCCCCCCGTCGATGGCCCTTTCTTGCTCATTGTGATCCAAATGGCGTGCCAAGCCGCAACATTCGACATTTCCGGTCGATTCTCCGTGGAAAACCGCCGCCATTAGCCAATCGGGCCGATCGATCCGCACACCTCGTTGGGACGCAGCGGCGCGATCCTTCGCCCCGCGCCGCAACGGGTTGCGGGATGTCAGTACCGTCGACGGGCCATCCGCAGTATCTGGTGGACGCGTAGGCTTCCCCAAAGTACACAGTGAGGCACCAGACTCTGGGGATTGCCAAATGGAGATCGACCCCGTCGGAGAATAGACTGGCTCTGCGACGTTGCTATTCAACCTCAACAATCCCAACGGCTGCGTGCTGAAGCACCATGCGATACCCGTCCAACTCTTCCGCACAGCCATCACTCAACGTTGGTACCGCTCGCTACGGCGACGCAGTCAACGTCGGCGGTTGAATTGGAAGCGTATGGATTGCTTGGCGACCCGCTGGCTCCCTGCTGTCCGTAGCGTTCATCCTTGGCCTGGTCACCGCTTTGACGCTCCTATATGCGACGACCCACAATTCGCTGCGGGCCGCCGCAACTGGCTGCGGGCATCGCGCCACAGGCTATCGCGGCTCGTGGCGCAATTATCCTTAACCAATTGATTCGACGTGTTTAATTGAATTGGCACGGCCGTTGCTTTAACGGGAACGTGCCGGTTGCGCCGCTCGAATGCGCGTCGCGCCGAATCGACTTCATCGTATTAATTTAAGGAGTGATCTGATATGACCTCGAAGACTGCAATCATCGCGGCGGCCGTCGGCAGCCTGTTCGTTCTCGCCGCGCCCGTTTTCTCAGCCGACGAAGGCAATTCCGAGAAGTGCTACGGCGTCGCCAAGGCCGGCAAGAACGACTGTGCGGGTGCCGCGCATGCCTGCGCCGGGCAGAGCAAAAAAGATGCGAGCGCCAAGGAGTTTGTGAAGCTGCCGAAGGGCACGTGCGAGCGGCTCGTCGGCGGTACGCTGACACCCACCAAGTAGCGAAGCCATGAGCGACCTCTCGCTCGATGCGACCCCTCTCTCCTCGCGTCGCGAGGAGAGAGCGGCGCCCTGCCCCACGCGCCTGCGCACCGGGATCGGCCTTCGGGCCCAGCACCATGCGCCCATCGTTGCGCAACGCCCCGCGATCGGCTGGGTGGAAGCGCACAGCGAGAACTACTTCGCGCACGGCGGTTCGCAGCGAGAGTTCCTGACGAAAATCCGTGCTCAGTACCCGCTCAGCCTGCATGGCGTGGGACTCTCGCTAGGCTCTTCCGATCCTTTGGATCGGAAGCACCTGCGCGAGCTCGAGCGTCTGGTGCACGAATTCGATCCCCTGCTGGTCTCGGAGCACCTGTCCTGGGGCTCGGTCTGCGGACGATTCGTCAATGACCTGCTGCCGCTGCCGTACACCGAAGAGGCCCTGCGGCACACTGCCGACCGCGTTCGTCACGTGCAGGACGTGCTCCGACGGCAGATTCTGATCGAGAACGTCTCGAGCTATCTGCAGTTCACCTGCTCACAGATGACCGAGTGGGAATTTCTGACCGCGCTCGCTCGCGAGTCGGGCTGCGCCATTCTGCTCGACGTCAACAACATCTACGTCAGCGCGATGAATCACGGATTCGACGCATGCACGTATCTGCGGGCCATACCCCCCGCAGCCGTGCGCGAGATCCACCTCGCCGGCCACGCGGTGAATCGTATGGGGCCGCGCGAGATCCGCATCGACACTCACGGCGAGCCGGTCTGTCAGGCCGTGTGGGAGCTTTACGCCTTGGCGGTCGAGCGCTTTGGCCCCGTTCCAACGCTGATCGAGTGGGACACCGATATCCCCGCGCTCGCTGTGCTCGTCGCAGAGGCTCACAAGGCGGACAGCCTCGCGGAGGTGCCTCGTGCTGCCGCTGCCTGAGCTGCAGTTCCGCCTTGTCGCCGCCCTCTTCGGCGGTTCGAGCGATTCGATAGCGCCGTGGATCCTCGATGACGGCATCGACGGCGAAGCGCGGATCGGAATCTATCGTAGCAATTTGCGCGAGGGCTTTGCGAAGACGCTCGCGCTCGAGTTCCCAGTCATCGAGCGGCTGGTCGGATGCGACTACTGGCGTCAGCTCGCGCGTGAGTTTCAGGCCGATCACCCCTCGCGCTCGGGCAATCTGCACCACATCGGCGCGCCCTTCGCAGCGTTCCTGCGGCAGCGCTTCGGCGCGACGCAGTATGCATACCTTGCTGACGTCGCCGAGCTCGAGTGGGCATACCAGGAAGCCATGGTCGCGGCTGACGCCCCGCCGCTCGACGTTTCCGCGCTGCAGAGCATCGCGCCCGAGCACTACCCGCAGCTCGTGTTCACCGTACATCCTGCCTGCCGGCTCGTCCGCACCGAGTATCCCGTGATCCGAATCTGGCGCGCCAATCAGCCGGACGTGCCGGTGCCGGAGACCATCGATCTCGGCAGTGCCGCCGATCTGATCCTGGTCCGCCGCGCCGCCGACTGTATCGAGCTCATCGCGCTAGCTGCTGCGCAATTCGCATTTCTGCAGGCCATCTCGCGGAGCGCGCCGCTCGGCGAGGGAGTCGATGCGGCGCTGGCGGTGGACGATGCCTTCGATCCGGCGCACGCGTTGCGCCGCTTCGTCGCGCTCGGCGTTTTCACCGGCGCCTTCATTTGAAGTTGCTCTCCCGGCAAGGAGTACCACCATGAATCTCGTTCTCAAGCTGACAGATGCGCACGCGGCGTTCGGCCGTCTGCTCGATCACTTTCGCTCCATCGTGCTGCTCGCCACTCGGTTCTACGTAGGCTGGCAGTTCTGGAAATCGGGCTCGCTCAAGCTCAGCTCGTGGAGCAGCACGCTCGATCTCTTTCGCACCGAATATCATGTGCCCGTTCTGCCGCCGGACGTCGCAGCCGTGGCGGGTACCTTCGGTGAGTTGTTTTTCCCCGTGCTGCTCTTTCTGGGACTCTTCGGCCGTGTCGGGGCGCTCGGAGCGTTCTTCGTCAACGCCATGGCGGTGATCTCCTATCGGCAGGTGCTGCTCGCCGAAGGCTCTGAAGCCGCGCTGGGTCAGCACATTCTGTGGGGCTTCATGCTGCTCGTTGTGATCGTCGTCGGTCCGGGCCGCATCACGGTGGATGCCTGGCTCGAGCGGCGTTCCGCCGCGCGCTGCCGTCCCGCCACCGCCGCCCTCGCCACCTGAGCCGATACAGGCAGTCGAAGCGATGCAGGAGCTCAGTGCGCTCAAGCTGCTGCGCGCGCTCGATGAGGGCCTCGCCAGCAAGACGGGAGCTGCTTTCTTTCCGCAGCTGGTGAGTTCGCTCGCCCAGACGCTGAACGCAAGCTGCGTATTCGTCTCGGAGATCGATCTGGAGACGTACCGGGCGAACGTCCTGGCGATGTGGCGCGATGGCGCCTTCGCGGAGACCTTCGCGTACGCGCTCTCGGGTACGCCGTGCGAGTGTGTGCTCGAGAACGAGATCGTCGCCTTCCCGCGCCAGGTCCAGGAGCTGTTCCCGGCAGATCGCGAGGGGCTCGCCAGGCTCGGGGCGGAAAGCTTCCTCGCCATTCCGCTCTGCAACGAGACCGGCAAGGTTTGCGGCCACATCGCCGTTCTGGACCGCCGCGAGCGGGACTGGAACGAGGCCGATTTCGGCATATTGCGGATTTTCTCCGCGCGCGCCGGCGCCGAGCTCGAGCGCCGCGACTACGAGAGACGCCTCGAGGCGCTGAACGCGGCGCTGCAGAATGCCAACGCGCAGTTGCGGCGCGAGCTGGTCCAGAGGCTCGATGCCGAGGAGCGGCTCGCACAAGCCAAGCGCGCCGCGGAGCAAGCCCAGCACAGCGCCGAAGAGGCAAATCAGGCCAAAAGCAATTTCCTCGCGCACATGAGTCACGAGCTGCGAACGCCGCTCAACGGCATTCTCGGCTACGCGCAGCTGCTGAGACGCGACGCCACCTTGCGCGCCGAGCAGCTCGAAAGCGTGAGCGTCATAGAGAGCTCGGGCGAGCACCTGCTGACCCTGGTCAACGACCTGCTCGATCTGGCGAAGATCGAGGCCGGAAGGCTCGAGCTGCACGCGAAGCGCTTCGATCTGCCGCAGTTGCTCAAGCATGTCGCCGATGTCGCCGCAGTACGCGCGCGCCAGGCCGGACTGACGTTCACATTTCAGCTGCCAGCGGAGCTACCGGCGCTAGTGCGCGGCGACGAACGCGCTGTGCGCCAGGTGCTGCTCAATCTGCTCGGCAACGCCGTGAAATTCACACCGCGCGGCGGAGTCGTGTTCCGCGTCCTGGCGCTCTCCGGGTCCCCGGACCGCTGCACCGTTCGCTTCACGATCGAAGACTCCGGACCAGGCATCGCCCGCGAAGACCTGGAAAGCATCTTCGAGCCCTTCGTACGGGCGAGCATCGACCCTGGTGTCGAGGGCAGTGGCCTCGGCTTGCCGATAAGCAAGCGGCTCGTGGATGCCATGGGTGGCCGGCTCGAAGTCGAGAGCCGGGAAGGTGCGGGCAGCATCTTCACGGTCGAGCTCGATATGGCGCTGGCCGAGCGCACCGCAATCGATCACGGGGCTGCAGAGCAGATCACGGGCTACGAGGGATCACGTCGGAGCGTCCTGGTGGTCGACGACGATGCGACCAGTCGACAACTGCTTGCTCGCCTGCTGGGCGCGGTCGGGATGGCGACTCTGGAGGCAAGCGGCGGCGGCGAGGCCTTGAACATTGCGGCACGCGAGCGAGTCGATCTGATCGTGACCGATCTGGCCATGCCCGAGATGACGGGGCTCGAGCTGACTCAGAGGCTGCGCGCGGACGAGCGGTTGCGCGGCTTGCCGATCCTGGCCGTCTCGGCCAGTGCTTCCGCGTTCACCAGAGACGAAGCGCTGGGTGCCGGCTGTGACGGCTTCGTTGCAAAGCCCGTCCACGCGGACGAGCTATTCGCCGCCATCGGGCGTCTGCTGCATTTGTCGTGGAAGACTGTCGATCGTTCCGCGGACGAACCCGCAGGCCGCGACGCCCACATCGATGGAATCCGCCTCGATCAGCGTTGGGCCGCCGAGCTCTACGATCTCGCCATGAAGGGGGACGTGAAAGAGCTCGTCAGCCGAGCGGAAAGCGCCGCGCTGGGCGATCCTGTGGGCGCCCCCTTGTATCAGGAGGTGAAGCGGCTCGCGCGCAACTTCGATATGCGCGGTGTGCGACGCGTCCTGCAGGATGCGCGCGAGGATTCGGCATGACAGAGCCTGCAGGCACATCCTCAATCCTGGTCGTGGACGACACCCCTGCGAACATCGGATTCTTGCTGGAGACTCTCTCGCAGGCAGGCTACCGCGTGCGCGTCGCGCGGGACGGCGAGAGCGCGCTCGAGCAAGCGCAGTATTCGCCGCCCTGTCTGGTGCTGCTCGACGTGATGATGCCGGGCATCGATGGATTCGAGACTTGCCGCCGGCTGCGCCAGATCCGCGCGCTGCAGCAAATACCCGTGATCTTCATGACGGCGCTCGCCAACGCGGACGACAAGGTGCGGGCTTTCGCTGCAGGTGCGAGCGACTATGTCACGAAGCCCTTCCAGCACGAGGAAGTCCTGGCCCGCGTGCAAAACCAGATCACACGCCGGCAGCTGGAAAATAAGCTCGAGCAGGCGAACCTCGAGCTCGAGACCCGCGTTGCGGCGCGCACCGCCGAGCTGCGCGCGGCGCTCGCCGAAGTGGATTCTTTGAAGAGCCGTCTACAGCTGGAGAATCGCTATCTCAAGCAGGAGATCGCGGAGACGGTGCACCCTGGCGGGATCATCGGCACGAGCCCGACGCTGGCGGCAGCTCTCAAGAAAGTGGCCCTGGTCGCGCCGACCGACTCCACCGTTTTGATTCACGGTGAGACGGGCACGGGCAAGGAGCTCATCGCACGCAGGCTGCACGAGCAGAGCCCGCGGCGCGAGCGGCCATTG